>Ga0105251_10001323_pt1 | contig 21394 bp, 17 predicted proteins | sample KBSS64metaG_FD_80424 | JGI IMG/M metagenome (GOLD analysis project Ga0105251, IMG submission 80424) | Switchgrass rhizosphere microbial communities from Kellogg Biological Station, Michigan, USA - KBS S6-4 metaG | ecosystem: Host-associated > Plants > Roots > Rhizosphere > Soil | place...
CGCTGCCGCGGCGCTCGGCCTTTCTCTGCTGATCGCCCGGTCGGCGATGCTCTTCAGCATCGTCAAATACATCGGGGCTGCGTACCTGATCTACCTCGGCATTCGCCTTCTGATCCGCAAGGAAGAGGCAGCCGATCTCGCCCCGGTTACGTCGCACGGTGCGCGTCGCGCGTTCCGCGAAGGCATTCTCGTCGAAGCGCTCAACGTGAAAACCGCGCTCTTTTTCCTGGCGTTCCTTCCGCAGTTCGTCGCGCAAGGTCAGGCGTTGATTCCGCAACTGGTGCTGCTCGGGAGCATCTGCGTCACGTTGAATACGCTCGTCGATGTCGGCGCGGTGCTCGCGGCGTCGCGCCTGCTCGGCTCGAGTGCCGCACGTGCCGCGCGCGCGAGATTCCTCACACGCACCTCGGGTGCCGTCATGCTGGGATTGGGCGGATATCTGGCGCTCGCGCGCAGGACGTTCGCGCTTTGAAGCGGTTCAGCAAACGCTCGTCACCACCGCGCGTCCGACGTGCCCGGCGGCGCCGAACTGCGCGTATAGCCCGCGGGCGTGCGCGCCAGTTGCGCGCTCGGCCGCACGGCCATCAGCTCGCCGAAACCGGATTCGTACCGCTCGACATACGGCGCGAAATCCGGCTTCGCCGTCTTCAGCCCGCCCGCCACGCGCCCGAGTCCGCGCAACCAGTGCCCCGTCTGCGCGAGCGAAACCTCCACATGCCAGCTTCCGCCTTCGCGCTGCTGTTTCCATAGCGCGGCGGCCGCGCCGAACGCCATCAGGAAGCCGCTCGCCATGTCGAGCATCTGCATGGGCAAGGGACGCGGCTTGCCTTCGCCCGCCGCTTCGCCTTCGGCTGCGTTGAAACCCATAGCGGTCTGAACGAGCGAATCGAAGCCGCGCCGCTCGGCCCACGGACCCTCGGTGCCATACGCACTCAGCGACGTATAGACGATCCCCGGCCTGCGCGCCGCCAGCGCCTGCGGCCCGAAACCCAGCGATGCGATCCCGCCCGGCCGATACCCCTGCGCGAACACATGCGCGTCATCGATCAGCCGCCAGAGCGTGTCGCGATCCGAAGCCAAGCGAAGGTCGAGCAACGCCGAGCGTTTCCCCCGGCTCGTATCCGCAATCGCGGGAATATTCGGCAGATGCGGTCCATTCACGAGCATCACGTCCGCGCCGAATGCAGCCAGCGCGCGCCCGCCGACCGGCCCCGCGAGAATGCGCGTGAAATCGAGCACACGCAGGCCGTCGAGCGGACGCGCATCGGCGGACAAGGGCGGCAACGCGAGAGGCGCCGCATCGCCGATGCGCGTGATCGTCATCAATGGCTGCGCGGCGACGGCTTGCGCCTGCGGCGTCGCGTCCCACGCATCGAAGGTGCGCAGCATCGTGACGACGAGCCCACGCTCCGCCGCCGCGTTCTCGAAATCGCAGCCGCGCCACGCGAGCAACGCGCGCTCGGCGTCTTCGCGCGTCGCCGTTTTCGGATCGAGCCCGAGCAGCCGCAGCGCGCCATCCTGATGATGTTCGAAGTTCGCGTGAATGCGGACGTAGCCATCGGCGCAGCGATAGAGCCCGGAAAAGCGTCCCCACGTTTCCGGCTCCTTGCCATCGACCATGAACGCGCCGGTGCATTCGACCGCCGCATGCGTCATGTCGACCGACACGCGCTGCCGAGCGCCGCCACGCAGCGCACCAAGCTCGCACGCCGCGAGCGCGGCCGCGCCGATGCTCGCCTGCGCCGCCGTGCCGACGGCGAAGCTCGATGGAAAAACCGGATCGCGACCCGGAAGGTCGATGAAAGAAAGCGCATCGCCGGGCAAGCCGGCGATGCGCCATATGTCGTGCAGCGTATCGAAGGAAGAGGTCATGATCGGTCGGCGCGCGTGCTTCGTGTGAAGCACCCATTATCGCGCCAAGCGCGTTCAGTGACGCCGCGTCGCCAACTCCGCGCCCTGACGCAGCGCTTCGAGCATGCTGCCTTCATCGGCGATGCCCTTGCCCGCGATATCGAACGCCGTGCCGTGATCCACCGACGTGCGGATCACATCGAGCCCCACCGTCACGTTCACGCCCGCTTCGAGGCCGAGCACCTTCACCGGACCGTGCCCCTGATCGTGATACATCGCGACGACGAGATCGAAGTCGCCGCGCCCCGCGCGGTAGAAGAGCGTATCGGCAGGCAGCGGGCCGGTCACATCGAGACCGCGTTCCTGCAGGACCTTCACGGCGGGGATGATCTTTTCCTCTTCCTCGCCATAGCCGAACAGCCCGTTCTCGCCCGCATGCGGATTGATCCCGCACACCCCGATGCGCGGCTTCTCGATGCCCGCTTTCACGAGCGTTGCGTTGCCGCGCTCGATCGTGCGCTGCACGAGGCCCGGCTCGATCTTGCGGATCGCGTCGATGATGCCGATATGCGTCGTCACGTGGATCACGCGCAGTTGCGGCGCGACGAGCATCATCGACACTTCATCGACGCCCGTCAGATGCGCGAGCATCTCCGTGTGACCGGGAAACTTGTGGCCGCCCGCGTGCAGCGCTTCCTTGTTGAGCGGCGCGGTGCAGATCGCGTCGATCTGGTTCGCCTGAGCCAGTTCGACGGCGCGCGCGATGTACTGATACGCCGCATCGCCCGCGACGGCGGAAAGCTCGCCGAAGGGCAGGTCGTCCGGAATCAGGCCGAGATCGATGCAATCGATCACGCCCGGCTCGTAGCGCGCTTCGGTCGCATCCTTGATGCGTCGCACGGTCGCCTTGCCGCCGACGATTTCGTTCGCACGCTCGAGACGGCGCGCATCGCCGATCACGAGCGGACGGCACTGCCGATGGACGGCGTCGTGCGCGAGGCTCTTGACGACGACTTCCGGGCCTACGCCGCTCGCGTCGCCCATCGTGATGCCGATTACGGGGAGTGTGTTGGTCATGATCTTTCGTCTGGTGATGTCGTGTCTTAACGCGCGACGGGAATATCCGCGCCGCGCAAATGCAGGTAGGCGCCGAGCAGCGCGTGCTCGCTGCCGAACGCGCCCGCTTTCGTGACGATGGAAGGGCCTGTGCCGCCCGCTGGCCGTCCGAGCGCGACACCCGCTTCTATTTCGTGCACGAGTTCGAGGCTGCCGACGCTCGCGGCGGAAAGGATCGCGCGCGCGGTTTCGCCGCCGGTCGCGATCAGTCCGCCGAGCGCGTCGAAGTGAGGCGCGACGAGCGCCGCGAGCGCGTTCGACAGCAGCGCGCCTTCGGCGGGATCGAACGCGTCGTCGCGGCCGATGCGCACGATCGCGTCTTCCCTGCCGCGCACCGAATCGCCGATTCGTTCATGCCACGCCTGCCATTGCGGGTGTTGCGCGCCATCGCGTAGCACGGCGGGCGGCACGATCATTTCGCGCACGCCGGCTTCGGCGCACAGCATCGCGCATTGACGCTCGGAAATCGCGGAGAGGCTGCCGACGAGCGCGAGGATCGGGCCTTGCGTCGGATCGATCGCGCTTGCCGGCTGCGAGGACGCATCGGCATCGAAGAGATCGGGCAGGGCGGCCAGTTCGCGCGCGAGTCCGCCGGAACCGACCCAGAAAAACGGCGCATCGACCGATGCGGTCACGCGGGCAAGCGCGGCCAGATCGCCGCTGGTTTCGGCATCGACGATGATGGCGTCGATGCCATCCGCCGACGCGGCCGCCGATGCGATCATCGCGGCGACGTCGTGCGGCGCGGCCCGGAACGCATCGAGCGAAACGTGCGCGACGCGCAGGCCGACCATGTCGAGCATTGCGCGCAACCCCGCGTTTTGCCCGGCGTGTTCGAGCTGCCACGTTTCGGTGTCTTCGAGCGGCACGCCGCGCACGAACACACGGCCATCGCGCACGGTTCGGCCCGTCGCCGGGAACGCGGGCGTGACGATCGCCGGTCCGGCGAGCCGCGTCAGCGCCGCGACTTCCGCGCTCCAGTTGCCGCGCAAGGTCGAATCGATCTTCTTGTAGAGACGCCGGCCCGGCGCGCGCAGCGTCTGCCAGGTGCTCGCCGTGCGCTTCGCGGCGTCGGCGGGCGCGAGGCGGCGCGTGTCGGTGTCCGCGGCGATGACTCTTGCGTTCGCGTGCGATGCGTTCTCATCGAGCGAGACGACGGTTTTCAGTCCGGCCGCCGCGAACGCGATCGCGCAATCGGCCGCGCCGGACAGATCGTCGGCGACGATCAGCAAGCTCTTCATTGCGTGGCCTCGCGTGTCTTCGATGCTAAGCGCGCATCGTTTTGCGCGTTCACGCGTTTCGCAATCGACGCGGTCAATATCGGCGACACGATTGCCGTCACGACGACGCACGCCGCGACGAGCAGCGTTGCGGATTTGGCCGCTTCGTTATAGACGGGATTGGCCGCCGCGATCAGCGCCGGAACGGCGGCCGCGTTACCCGCGGTATTCGCCGCCGCCGCGCCCGCGACACCCGTGCCGCCCGTCAGACGATCCGCGAAATAAAGCGGAATGCCCGTCACGACGACGACCGCGAAGCCCAGGCCGATGCCGAGCAGGCCCGCCTGCCAGACCTTGTGCAGATCGAGGCTCGCACCGAGCGCCAGCGCGAAGAACGGAATCATCACCGGCACGGCGCGGCCGAGGAAGTCGCGCATCTCGCGATCGAGATTGCCGAGCAGCATGCCGACCACGAGCGGCAGGATGCTGCCGACGAGCGTCGGCCACGGAAACGCCGAGAGACCCGCGACGCCGAGCGTGACCATCGTCAGGAACGGGCCGGATTCGAGCGACATGATCGTGTAGGCGCCCACATCTTCGGAACGGCCGTACTGCCCCATCAGCGCCATGTACAGGCCGCCGTTCGTGTCGTTCATCGCGGCGACGACAGCGAGTGTCGAGATGCCCGCGAACACGCCCGACGTGATCGGCTGCTCGCCGAGGAAGTGCCCGAGCACGACGCCCGCGACGACCGCGGTGCCGACCTTCGTCGCGAACAGTGCGCCGCCTTTTTTCAGGAGATAGGGCGTCGCCTTCACGTTGATGCTCGCGCCCATGCACACATAGAACACCGCGAGAATCGGCAACGCTCCGGTGAAGAGCGCGTTCGTGAACGAACCGAAGAACTTCGGCATGTTCGGCGCGAAGGTCGCGATCAGCGAGCCGATCAGAAGCGGGACGATCATCATGCCGCCAGGCACGCGCTCGACGGCGCGCTTGATATGAATCTGAGCCATGCAAGTCTCCAGAGTGGTTTTTGCGCGATTCGATCATAAAGTGATCGAATCGAGCGTATGGGAGTGTAGTCCTTCGGCGTATTTCGCGCAAATCCGTCGTCGTGCGGGTTTACTCTGATCGAATCGATCAAATTGCTTGCGATACGTTCAGAATGAACCGCCAGCATTCGACGGACCCGGCCGGTTCGCTACACTGTGCGTCGCCGTCAGAACCGCAAAGAACTCAGGGAACAGGATGAAAGTCGAAAAACGCCGCGAAGCCATGCTCAAGGCCGTGCTTTCCGGCATGAACGATGTCGCCGCGCTGTGCGAGCACTTCGGCATGTCGGAAGCGACGGTGCGCCGCGACCTGCGCGCGCTCGCCGAGGAGCGGCGCATCGTGCGCACGTACGGCGGCGCGGCATCGGTGGGCATGCACGAGCCGGAAGAATCGCTCGATACGCGCCGCGAAAGTTTTCGCGAGCAAAAGGAGGCGATCGCGCGCGCGGCCGCGCGTCACGTGCAGGACGGCGACACCATCTTCCTCGATGGCGGCACGACCACGGCGGCGCTCGCGCGCTGGCTCGCCGGCCGTTCGGAAGTGCACGTCGTGACCAACAATCTGCTCGCGGTCAATGTGCTCGCGTCGGCGGACGTGCGCGTGACGCTGATCGGCGGCGACGTGCGGCCATCGAGCATGAGCACGCTCGGGCCCATCGCGCAGGTGGCGCTCACGCGCGTCACGTTCGACAAGGCGTTTCTCGGCGCGGACGGTGTCGTCGCCGGACGCGGACTGTGCGAAGCGACGGCGGAGCAGGCGTTTCTGAAGGAATGCATCATCGCGCAGGCGGCGGGCGTGTTCGTGCTGGTCACGTCGAACAAGCTCGAGCGCGCGAGCCAGCAGCACTGGACGCCGCTCGAGCGCAACTGGACGCTCGTCACCGACGCGCTGGCCGAAGCGCCGGTGCTCGCGCGCTTCGAGGAGCGGGGCAATGTGACGGTGGAATGCACCGAGCTTACGTCGAGAGAATCGTGACCAGCGCGACGGCCGAATCGCCCGCAAGCTGACCGCCGTTGTTCTCCGCGAGCGCGACCTTCGCGCCCGGACGCTGCCGCGCACCGGCCCTGCCACGCAACTGCCCGGTGAGTTCGACGATTTGCGCGACGCCGATGCTAACGGCGCGTTCTGGCCGGTGCGGAAAGTGCCGTATCGCCTCGCGAAAACGCCCGCGCGCGTGCGTGCCGTTCCCGGCGCGCCGGAAATCGTCAGACGCGCGCCGCCAGCGCCAGCACGCGCTCCAGTTCCGGAAGATCGACCGGCTTGACGAGGTGCGCATCGAAACCGGCGGCGCGCGTGCGCGCCATGTCTTCGTCCGAGCCGAGGCCGGTCATCGCGGCGACGATCGCGCGTGTGCCGCCGGGCTTGTCGCCGTCCTGACGCATGCGGCGGATCACGTCGAAGCCCGTCATGCCGGGCATCGACAGATCGAGCAGCACGACCTGCGGCCGAAGCGCTTCGAACAAATCGAGCGCGCCCGGACCGTCGTAGGCGGCGCGCGCGTTGTGGCCGAGCAGCTCGACGAGCAGCGTCATGCTGTCGGCGGAATCGCGGTTGTCATCGACGACGAGCACGTCGAGCTGACGGCTCGTCACGGCGAGCGGCGTCCCGCCTGCCGGTGCGCCGCTCGCCGGCGCCTCGGCGAGCGGCAGCCAGAGCGAGAACGCACTGCCTCGTCCCGCGCCGCCGCTCTTCGCCTCGACATGCCCGCCGTGCAGTTCCGCTATCGCGCGCACGAGCGTCAGGCCGATGCCGAGACCGCCTTCGTCCGGATGCGCGCCCGGCGGATGCTCCTGCACGAAAAGATCGAACACGGTGCCGAGCGCCTCGGAAGAAATGCCGCGGCCCTCGTCGGTCACGCGCACCAGCACCGAGCCGCCGCGCGGGCCGACTTCGAGCGTGATCGTCGAGCCGGGCGGGCTGAACTTCGACGCATTGTTGAGCAGATTGTTGAGCGCCTGCACGAGCCGCGTCGCATCGCCGTTCACGAAAAGGGGCTGACCGCTGTCCTTCACGTCGATGCGTTGCCCGCGCTCGTCGCACAGCGGCTGGCTGGCCTCGACACTCAGATGCACGACATCGGCGATATCGACGGTCGCCGTCGTCAGGCGGATCTTGCCCGAGCTGACGCGCCCGGCTTCGAGCAGATCGTCGACGAGCCGAGTCAGATGCGCGAGCTGACGATCGACGATCTGGCGGCTGCGGACCACCTCGGCATCGTCGGACGCCTTGAGCTTGAGGATGCTCACCGCGTTGCGGATCGGCGCGAGCGGATTGCGCAGCTCGTGACCGAGCAACGCGAGAAACTCGTTCATGCGCCGGCTCGACGCTTCCAGTTCCTCGAGACGCCGCCGCGCGGTCATGTCGCGCGTGATCTTGACGAAGCTCTGCTCGCCGTCGCTGTTGCCGGGCAGCGCGCTCAGCATGACGTGCGCCCAGAACTCGGAGCCGTCCTTGCGCACGTGCCAGTCTTCGTGCTCGATGCGGCCGCGCTTCGCGGCGAGCGCGAGGTCGTCGCCGGGACGGTCGCGGCCGTGTTCGTCGGATGTGTAGAAGAGCGCGAAATGCCGGCCGATGGCTTCGGCCGCCGAGAAGCCGTAGATCGCACGCGCGCCGTCGTTCCACGAGCGCACATGGCCGTTCTGGTCGAGCATGCAGATCGCATAGTCGCTCACCGAGTCGATGAGCAGGCGCAGACGTTCGTTCGCCTCGGTCGCGACGTGCCGGTCGGTGATGTCGTGCACGAAGCACGCGAACTGGCGCTGGCCTTCGTACCAGACTTCGCTGATCGTCAGCTCGGCGGCGAACTCGCTGCCGTCGCGGCGCAGCGCGGGCAGCTCGAAGCGCCGGTTGATCATGCGCGCCTCGCCCGTCGCGAGATAGCGCGTGAGTCCGGCGCGATGCGCGTCGCGAAAGCGCTCGGGCACGATGTGCGAGGCGAGCTCGCGGCCCGTCACTTCCTGCTGCTTCCAGCCGAAGAGGAGCGTAGCGGCCTCGTTCCAGTCGACGACCATGCCGGCCTCGTCCATCGACACGAACGCGACATGCGCGTTGTCGAGCACGGTCTGGCGTCGGCGCATGGCGTCGGCGAGCTTCTTTTCGAATTCGATGCGCAGCGACGACTCGACTGAAAGATCCGCGGTCACGCTGGCGTTTTCCTTCACGAGCTTGCGGTTTTCCTGCGCGATTTCCTCGCGCGCGATGGTCTCCGCGATGCACGCGCAAAACGCGTCGAGAATGCTGATATCGGGTGGCCCGAAATGATCGGCCTCGCCGGAGATGAGCTTCAGCACCGCAACCGAGCGGCCTTCGTAGACGACGGGCGCGACCACCATCGACACGGCGCCGACCGCCTCGCATGCGGCGCGATCGACCCGATGGTCCGTCGCCGAATCGCGGCAGATGAGCGCCTGCTGGCGCGTGATGCACAGGCCCGACAGGCTGCCGGCAGTAGGCAGCCGCACGCCGATGTGCGCCGCCGCCGCGCCGCTCACCGCGCGATAGATGAGCGAGTCGCCTTCGATCCATTCCACCACGGCGGACGCGACACCCGCGACTTCTCTCAGCGTGTCGGTGACTTTTTGCAGATAAGCGGACAAGGGAAGCCGCGAATGGGCGAGGCTCGCGAACGTGGCGAACCATCGCTGGAAATGCGCCAGTTGCTCATGTTTCGCCTTGATATTGCTTTCCGGGCTCGACGCCTCGTATTGAGTCCGCATGGGCCATGTCCAATCGATGGATCGCGATCGTGAATCGCGGAGGCATCGTAGTTTGCAAGACGGATAATTTCGTCAATTGGAACATAAATATCGGGCAAACGTTTGCGGTGAATTCTGCGTCGCGGGCCGGGCGTCTTTCTGCCGAGCCCGGCGTTTTCACTTCGCTTTATTGCGTGGCCCATTCGCGTGCGGCTTCGGCGGCGAAATCGCGATAGTCACGCGGCGGACGGCCGAGCAGCGCAGTCAGGCGCCCGACTTCCTGTGCCGAGGCCACCGCGCCATCCTGTTGATAGCGCTGCATCATGAGACGCATGTCGTAGGCGAGCCAATCCGGGCCCGCGCCTTTCATGCGGGTTTCGAGCGCGTCCAGATCGTCGCCGCCGTAGCGGATCTCGCGTTGCAGCGCATCGCGCCAGATCGCCGTGATGCTATCGCCCGTCAGCGCATCGGGGCCGACGAGTTCATAGGCTTCGCGCGGCAAGGGCGCGTCGCTGCGTTCGCGGCGCAACAGTTCGCGCGCGGCGGCATCGCCGATATCGCGGACATCCACCATCGAAATGCCTTTGGCGCCGATCGGCATGCCATATACGCCGTGATGCAGCAGTGCATCCTTCAGGCGGATGTCGTTCTGCATGAAGTAGGCTGGGCGCAGGATCGTCGCGGGGAGATCGCAGTGTTCGATCATGCGCTCGACCGTGTGCTTGCTGGTGAAATGGGGCACGTCCGTGTAGGCATCGCCCTTGAACACCGACAGATACACGATGCCCTTCACGCCCGCCTCGCGCGCGATGCTCATTGCCTGCAGGGCCTGCGTCAGTTCGTCCGGGGCGTTCGGCGCGAGAAGAAAGAGCGTGTCGATGTCTTTCATCGTCTCGCGCAGCGCGCCGATTTCAGTCAGGTCGCCCTTCACCGCCGTCACGCCCGCCGGAAAACTCGCGCGCTCCGGCGAGCGCGTCAGCGCGCGCACGTTCGCGCCACCGTCCTTCAGATGGTCGAGAACCTGTGTGCCGATCACGCCGGTGCTGCCCGTCACGAGAATAGTCATGTCGATCTCCTTGGATCCGTTGAACACAGCGCCTACGATAATTGTTCCGGTTTCGAGCCGATAGACCCTGCTTCGGGACAGCTCGTCTCAACGATGGAACGATCATGGACCTGACCGCACTCGCCGATTTCAACACCGTGGCATTACACGGTGGCTTCGGACCCGCCGCACGTCGCACGGGCCGTCCGAAAGCCACGCTCTCGCGGCGCGTCGCGGAACTGGAGCACAGTCTCGGTGTGCGGCTCATCGAGCGCGGCGCGCGCACGCTGCGGCTGACCGAGGAAGGCCGTGCCCTGCACGAACGCACGCGCGGCCTGCTCGCCGAAATCGACGACGCGGGCGCAACGATTCGCTCGCGCGCGCCCGTGCCGAGCGGACGCCTGCGCGTGAGCGCGCCGATCGTGTTTGCGCATGTCGTGCTGCCGCGCCTCGCGTCGCGTTTTGCGTCGGCGTATCCGCAGGTCGAGCTGGAGATCGTCGCGGAGGATCGTGTCGCGGACCCCGTGCAGGACGGATACGACCTCGTCATCCGCATCGATCCCGACGCCGACGAATTGCTCGTGGGACGCCGCATTGCGATCGACCGGCGCGTGCTGGTCGCGGCGCGCGGCTTCACGATCGACGAAGGCGCATCTTCCTTGCCTGCCGTCGTGCTCGCGCGCGCGGGCGGCACGGCCTGGCGAATTCAAGGCGGCGACGGCCGCGAGCGCACGATCACGCCCGAGCCGGTTTTGCGCCTGTCGTCGTTGCTGATGGCGCGCGAGGCCGTGCTCGAAGGCGCGGGCGTGGCGTTATTGCCGGGCTTGCTGGTCGAACCCGAGATTGCCGCTGGACGGCTCGCGAGGCTCGGACTCGATGCGGGACCGGCCGTCGAAATCTGGGCGCTCTATAGTTCGCGGCGATTGCTGAGCGCGAAAGTGCGCGCCTTTCTCGATATGCTGCAAAGCGCGGCGTGACTACGCCGGAAAAAACAACCGTGGTGCTAGGTTATTCGGATCGCGGGCTAAATATCGACCTGCGATTCGACGATCTCCCGGACCCTTCCCAACGCTTCCCTCAACGTCCCCGCATCCACCGATCCCAGCGCGAGCCGCAACGCATGCGGCACCTGCGCCGCGGTGCAAAACGGCCCGGCCAGCGACACCGAGATCCGCTCTTTAATCAGCGCCGCCGCGACACCGTCCGCGCGCACGTCCCCAGGCATCGGCAGCCATACGAAATACGAAGCAGGATGCGCGACCCGCTTCAATCGTCCCAAGGCGCTCGACGCGATCGCCTGACGCATCGAAGCATCCGCGCGCTTGTCCGCTTCGAGCCTGTCCACCGTGCCGTCCTCGAGCCAGCCGCACGCGATGGCCGTCATCACCCCGGGCGTATTCCAGGTCGTCACTCTGATCGCGCGTTCGATCTTCGGCACCCATTCGGGCGGTGCGACGACGTAGCCAACACGCAAGCCCGTCGCCACGTTCTTCGAAAATCCCGACACGTACACCGTGAGTTCGGGCGCGAGCGCGGCGAGCGGCGGCGGGGCATCGCTGGCGAGAAAGGCGTAAGCCGCATCTTCGATGATGACGAAGCCATGCTTGCGCGCAATCGATACGAGTTGCCTGCGCCGCGTCGCCGTCATCACCCAGCCGAGCGGATTGTGCAGCGTCGGCATCGTGTAGATGGCGCGCACGCGTCGCCGCTTGCATAGCGCATCGAGCGCGTCCGGATCGGGGCCCGCGCCCGACGCCGGCAGCGGGGCGAGTTCGAGCCGATGCGCTTCGGCCAGCAACTTGAATCCGGGATAGGTCAGCGTGTCGACGGCGACCACGTCGCCGGGTTTCAGCATCGCCATCACGGTCGTGGCGAGGCCGTGCTGCGCACCATCGACGAGCATCACGCGATCCGCGCTCGCATCCAGGCCGCGGCGCAGGAGATGACGCGAGACCGCCGCCCGGTCGCGCGCGCGTCCGCCATGCGGCTGATAGCGCAGCAACGCTTCCAGATCGCCCGCCGATGACAACTGCCGCAACGCATTGCGCAGCAACTCCGCCTGACTCGCCAGCGCGGGATAGTTGAAGTTGAGATCGACCATGTCCGCGGCGATGGCCACCTGATCGATGCCGAGTTCACGCGCGAGCGTGGTTTCCTTCACGAAGGTGCCGCGTCCCGTTTCGCCGCTCACGAGACCCATCGCGTTCAACTCTGCATAAACGCGCGTCGCGGTCACGATGCCGAGTCCTTCGCGCGCGGCGAGTTCACGATGCGTCGGCAGACGTGTGCCGGCCTTGAGGCGACCGGAACGAATGTCCTCAACGAATCTGTCGACGATTTGCTTGTAGCGCGGCGGTTTCGGCATGAGCGGCCTAAGCGGATGTATTCATGACAATTTTTTGATTGTATTCATTTTCGACCGTAGCATGCGCACATGCCACACATGCGCTGAAAGGAGCACATCATGCACATTGCCATTCTCACTTTCGAGGGCTTCAACGAACTGGATTCGCTGATCGCGCTCGGCATTCTCAATCGCGTGAAAAAGCCGGACTGGACCGTGTCGATTGCGTGTCCATCCGAAGAAGTGCGTTCGATGAACGGCGTCGTGCTGAAGGCGCAAGCCACGCTCGAAGAAGCCGCGAATGCCGACGCCGTGATCGTCGGCAGCGGCAGGCTGACTCGCCAGGTCGTCGCCGATGCGTCGCTGATGGCGCGCATCAAACTCGATCCCGCACGCCAGTTGCTGGCCGCGCAATGCTCGGGCACGCTCATTCTCGCGAAGCTCGGCCTGCTTCAGGACGTTCCCGCCTGCACGGATGTGACGACGAAGCCGTGGGTCGAGGAAGCGGGCGTGCGCACGCTCGATCAACCGTTCGTCGCGAACGGCAACGTCGCCACGGCCGGCGGATGCCTCGCATCGCAATATCTCGCGGCCTGGATGATCGCTCGGCTCGAAGGCATCGAAGCGGCACGCAGCGCGATGCATTACGTCGCGCCCGTCGGCGAGAAGGAAGCCTACGTCGAGCGCGCGATGAAAAACATCACGCCGTTCATCCGCATTGCCACGCCGGCGTAGCGCGAAAATTCGTGCACTGCGATGCCCGTCGCGCTGCGCGTGACGGGCTCGTTCGTGCTGCACCTGCGTCATGAAAATCGTGCGGTTAAGGCATTAAGTGCTTCGGGAAAGTCCTTAGAGAAACATCAGACGTCTGATGTATATTTCATGGACTGTCATCCGAGAGACCTTCATGCGCCTGAGCGTCGAGCGATCGATGAGCGACAAGATCCAGGAGTCGCTCCTCACCATGATCCGCGAGCGCAAGCTCAAGCCCGGCGATCAGATTCCCACTGAGATAGAGCTTTGCGAGCTGCTCGGCGTCGGCCGCTCCAGCCTGCGCGAAGCCGTGGCGCAGATGATCTCGCATGGCTTGTTGTCGCGTCAGCAAGGCAAGGGCACCTTCATCAGACAAATTTCGCTGAAGCTGCACGGCGGCCTCGATGATCTGATGTCGGTGACCGACATGATTCGCAGTGTGGGCGCGGTGCCATCGACGAGCCGCATCCAGATGGATACTGTCGCGGCTTCGGAGAGTCTCGCGGAAAAGCTCGCCATCAAGTACGGCGACCCGTGCGTGAGAATCGAGCGCGTGCGGCGCGCGGATGACGCGATCGCCGCGTATTGCATCGACACGATTCCGAAGCACGTGTTCGATGCCGCCGAGGGTGAGCTGGGCGAATCGCTCTTCGGTATGTTCGCGCGCACGGGGCGGCGGCTGTCGCATACGCATACGTCGATACAGCCGACCATTCTCACGCCGCGCGATCTGCCGGAACTGGGCGATGGCTTCGGCCTTTTTCTGCTGCTGGACGAAGTGGATTTCGATCAGAGCGGCGAGCCGCTTTGCTATAGCAACGACTACTACAACACGAGCATCTTCAAGTTCGATCTGGTGCGCAAGCGTCGCTGAGCAAGATGCACGCGCCCGGGCAACATCGGAGGAGACACCGATGGAGTTTGAAGCTTTCACCGCGCAGGAACTCGCCGCCTATCTCGGCGGCGTGCCCGACGTGCGCGCGCTGCTGGGCGACCCCGACGATCTCGAAGTCGTCGAAGTAGGGGACGGCAATCTGAACTACGTGTACTTCGTGACGAACGCGAAAGCGCCGGGGCGCAGCGTCGTCGTCAAGCAGGCGCCGCCGTTTTTGCGGCTCGTCGGCAAGACGTGGCCGCTTTCGTGTCAGCGCATGGAGCACGAAGTCGCTGCGTTGCGGCGCTTCGGCGCGCTATGTCCGCGTCATGTGCCGAAGGTGTATCACGCGGACAGCAAGCGCTTTCTCGTGGTCATGCAACACCTCGCCTCGCATCGCATCCTGCGGCAAGGGCTGATGGATGGCGCGATGTATCCGCGTCTCGCGGATCATCTCTCGACCTATCTCGCGCACACGCTCTTCTACGGCTCCGATCTCTTTCTCGCGCCCGACATCAAGAAGCAGGCCGCGAGCGCCGCGGTCAATGCGGAGTTGTGCAAGATCACCGAAGATCTCGTGTTCACGTTTCCGTTCGAAGATCATCCGTCGAACGTCTATAGTCCCGCGCTGCCCAAAGCTGCGATCGAAAGGCTGAGAACGCATGCGCCATTGCGCATCGCGGCGGCCGACATGAAGTGGGCGTTCATGAATCACGCCGAGACCTTGCTGCACGGCGACCTGCATACCGGTTCGATCATGGTCAACGAAGAAGACACCTTCGTGATCGATCCCGAGTTCGCGTTCTATGGACCGATGGGCTTCGATGTCGGCGCGGTGATCGCGAATCTGTTGCTCGCGTATTTCTCGCGCGACTGGCATGGGCGCATCGACGGGCGCGATCCCGTCGCGTATCAGGAGTGGCTGCTCGAACAGATGATGCGCATCTGGAGCGGTTTCAGCGCGCAATTCGTCGAACTGTGGCGCGATCACGAAAGCCGCAGCAAGCGGCGTTTCATCGGCGGGGACGCGGAGAGCCGCGCGCTCACGGCGTACCGCACGCACTTCATGCGGCGGCTGCTGGCCGATACGCTCGGCTTCGCGGGCTGCAAGATGATTCGCCGCATCGTCGGCATGGCGAAGGTCGCGGAAGTCACGCGCATTCCGGATGCGCAAGCGCGGGCGAATATCGAAGTGCGCTGCCTGCGTTGCGCGGAAGCGTTACTCGTCGAGCGCGCCACGCTCGGCGATATCGAACAAGTGGCGGCGCTCGCGCGCGACATTCAGCGCGATACCGCGACGATGTGACAGGAGATCTCATGGCTTCGCAGCCCTTGTTCACCACGCTTCCACCCACGATCGAATGGCGCGACGGCGATCTGCTGCTGCTCGATCAGACGCGTTTGCCGCATGAGATCGTGGTGGAGAACATCGCCGATGTGAAAGCGGTGTGGCGCGCCATTCGCGAGTTGCGTGTGCGCGGCGCGCCGGCGATCGGCGTTGCGGCCGCTTATGGGCTTTGCATCGCGATGCGCGGATCGACCGCGCTGCCCGTCGCGCAGTTCAGAACGGAGCTGGAACGTCATGCGAACTGGCTCGAAACGGCGCGGCCCACGGCGGTCAATCTGAGCTGGGCCGTGCGGCGCATGCTGCGTCATGCACGCGATGTCGATGCGAGCGATGCCGCGACGCTCTACGAAGCGCTCGTCGCGGAAGCCAAGCGCATACACGAAGAAGATCAGGCGTTGTGCGAAGGCATCGGCGAGCATGGCATGCCGCTTATCCGCGAAGGATGCGGCGTGCTCACACACTGCAATGCGGGCGCGCTCGCGACGAGCGGCATCGGCACCGCCACCGCGCCGATCTACGCGGCGCATCGCGCGGGCATCGCGTTCAAGGTCTATGCCGATGAAACGCGTCCGCTTCTGCAGGGCGCGCGTCTCACGGCGTTCGAATTGCAGCAGGCGGGCGTCGATGTCACGCTCATCATGGACAGCGCCGCCGCGTCGGTCATGTCGCAAGGACTCGTCGATGTCGTCATCGTCGGGACGGACCGTGTCGCCGCGAACGGCGACTTCGCCAACAAGATCGGCACATTGGGGCTCGCCATCGCCGCGCAGTATTACGGCATTCCGTTCTATGTCGCCTGTCCTTCATCGACGCTCGATCTGCGCACGCCGAGCGGATCAGGCATCGAAATCGAGGAGCGCGATGCCGAGGAGGTCACGCACCTCGCCGGACGACGCATCGCGCCCGATGCGATGAAAGCGCGCAACCCCGCGTTCGATGTCACACCGCATGCGCTCGTCAGCGGCTTCGTCACGGAGCGCGGCATCGTGCACGCGCCGTTCGAGCGCTCGCTGAAAACGCTGTTCGCCGCAGAGGGGAACGCCGCATGAGCGCGGCCGATGAAAGCGCGCTGCGCCGCGCGATCGTCGGGACGGCGCTCGAGATGGAGCGGCTCGGCATCAATCAGGGCACGTCCGGCAATGTGAGCGCGCGATATCGCGCGGGCTTGCTGATCACGCCGAGCGGCGTGAGCGCGCGCGAACTCGACGAGAAGGACATCGTGTGGCTGCCGCTCGATATCGCCGACGATGCCGAGCTTCTGCGCATTGAACGGCCCTCGTCGGAATGGCGCATTCATCGCGACATCCTGCGTGCGCGTGACGATATCGACGCAGTCGTGCATACGCATTCGATCGCGGCCACCGCGCTCGCCATTCATGGGCGCGATATTCCCGCGCTGCATTACATGGTCGCGGCAGCGGGCGGCAAATCGATACGCTGCGCGCCTTACGCCGTCTTCGGCAGCCAGCAGTTGTCCGACCATGTGCTCGCCGCGCTCGCCGATCGCCGCGCGTGCCTGCTCGCGCATCATGGCGTGATCGCGCTCGGTGCGGACCTCGCGCGCGCCGTGTGGCTCGCGCATGAAGTGGAGGTGCTGGCGAAGCAATATCTGCTGGCGTTGCAGATCGGCCCGCCGCCCCTGCTTTCCGACGAACAGATGGATGAAGTGCTGGAGAAGTTCAAGACTTACGGCAGGCGCAACACGGAGGATCGCTGAAACGCGTGACGGGAAGCGAAGCCTCATCGCAACGAAACTCGCATTGAACAACTCGTACAACGGAGACAGCCATGGCATGGAGTTCGGCAAGATTCGACAGTTGGGGAACGTTCGGAAAGTCCGGCGGCGCCGTATTGTTGTGCGCGGCGGCCGCGTTGAGCGGATGCTCGAAGAGCGACAACACGTCATCGACGAGCAGCACGAGTTCGGCGGCGAGCGCGAGCGCGCCCGCCAGCGCCCCGGCGAGCGCGCCGGCCGCAACCGCCGCCGGCGGCAAGCCCAAGATCGGCTTCTCGATCGCGACATTGAACAACGCGTTCTTCGTCGGACTGAAGGCGGGCGTAGAGCGCGGCGCGAAGGATCAGGGCTTCGATCTCGTGCAGACCAATGCGAACGGCGACGCGCAACAGCAGGTCAACGATGCGATCAATCTGCTGAGCCAGGGCGTGACCGCGCTCGTGCTCAACCCGATCGATTCGAAGGCGATCATTCCCGCGGTCGAAAAAGCCAACTCGATGAACATCCCGGTCTTCACGCTGGATCGCGGCTCGGATGGCGGCAAGGTCACGTCGTTCGTTGCGTCGGATAACGTCGCGCTCGGGCAGACGGGGGCGAAGTGGATCGCCGAGCAGTTGAAGAAGCGCTACGGCGAAGAGAAGGGCAACGTCGTCGATCTGATCGGTCTCGTCGGCACCACCGCCGCAACGGATCGCGAGAAGGGCTTCAGCGAGGAGATCGCGAAGTACCCGAACATCAAGGTGGTTGCGCGTCAGGAAGGTGCCTTCGATCAGGAGAAGTCGCTCAACGCGATGACCAGCATCCTCCAGAAATACCCGCAGATCGATGCAGTCTTCGGCGCGAACGACGACAACACCGTGGGCGCGGAGAAGGCCATCGACAACGCGGGCCGCTACAAGCCGCTCGGCGACAAGGCGCATATTCTCGTGATCGGCGCCGACGGCACCGCGCAGGCGCTCTCCGCGATCCGCGCGGGCAAGCAGGACGCGACGATCTCGCAGAACCCGATCCAGATGGCGGCGAAGTCGCTGCAGTTCATCGCCGACTACAACGCGAAGAAGGACGTGCCCGCGAACTATGCGTGGCCGACGATGCTCATCGACAAGTCGAACATCGACTCGGATGAAGTAAAGAAGTACGGCCTCTGGTCCGAGGAAGTGAAGCAGTAAGGGCAACCGGGGGCCGCGTGTTTCAGCGACGCGCGGCCCGCACACGGAACGCACGACATGAGAGTCGAAACCCGGGCGCGAGCGAGCGCCGCTTCGAATGCAGCGATGCCCTTGTTGCGCATGCAGGGCATCGTCAAGAGCTTTCCCGGCGTGAAAGCGCTGCGCGGCGTGAGCCTCGATCTGCACGCGGGACATGTGCTCGCGATCGTCGGCGAGAACGGCGCGGGCAAGTCGTCGCTCGTGAAAGTGCTGTCGGGCGCGTATGAACCCGACGAAGGCACGATCGACATCGACGGCATGCCGCTCGCGCGCGGCACCCATGCGGCGATCGATGCGGGCGTGGCCGTCATCTATCAGGAGCTTTCGCTCATCAACGACATGACGGTCGCGGAGAATCTCTTTCTCGGCCGCATGCCTTCGCGCAACGGCTTCGTGAGGATGCGCGAGGCCAACACGATGGCGCGCGAGGCGTTGGCGCGCGTCGGCCTGGACAACGTGCCGCCGTGGATGCGGCTCGGCGATCTGCCCTTGAACAAGCGGCAACTCGTCGAGGTCGCGAAGGCGATCGCGCGCGATGCGCGCATCCTCGTAATGGACGAACCGACCGCCGCGCTGCAAAGCCATGACATCGCCAACCTGTATGCGGTGGTGCGGCGGCTGCGCGCGGAAGGCATGGGCATCATCTTCATCTCGCATCATCTCGAGGAAGTGTTCGAGCTTGCGGATTCCGCCGTCGTGATGCGCGATGGCGCAACGGTCGGCGCGCGTCCGATGTCCGAATGGACCGAAGCGGATCTCGTACAGGCGATGGTCGCGCGCAATCTCGAATCGTTCTATCCGTGGGAACCGCGCGAATATGGTCCTGTCGTGCTCGAAGTGCGCCATCTCGCGAGCGCGCCGCTTCTGCGCAATGCGAGCTTTTCCGTGCGCGCGGGTGAGATCGTCGGCATTGCGGGCATCGCGGGCGCGGGACGCACGGAATTGCTGAAGACGATCTTCGGCGCGCTGCCTGTGACGAATGGCGAGATTCTCGTGAAGGGCAGGAAGATCGCCAATCACTCGCCGACGCAAGGCGTGCGTCACGGGCTCGTCTATACGTCGGAGGATCGCAAGCTCGAAGGGCTCGTGCTGGAAGCGAACATCGAAGAAAACGTCGCGTTGTCGAGCCTGAAGGCGCTCGCGAGCGGCGGCTTCGTGAGCCGCGCGAAGAAGCGCAAGCTCGCGCAGGATGCGAGCGCGCGCTTCGGCGTGCGTGCGTCGTCGGTGCTGCAGATCACGGGGACGCTGTCGGGCGGCAATCAGCAGAAGGTGATTCTCGGCCGCGCGACGGCGACGAGTCCCGTCGTCATCATGCTCGATGAACCGACGCGCGGCATCGACGTGGGCGCGAAGTCCGAAATCTACGCGCACATGGTGACGATGGCGCGCGCGGGCGCGGCCGTCGTCATGGTGAGTTCGGAGCTGCCGGAGTTGCTCGGCATGTCGGATCGCGTGCTGGTGATGTATCGCGGCAGCATCGTGACCGAGATCGCGCGCGACAAGGCGGATTCGGAAACGGTCATTCAGTGGGCAACGACAGGAGCAGGCGCATGACCTCCACGGCAGCCGAACGTTCGGACACGGAGGCGCTGTCGCGCCGGGTGATCCGTCAATTGAGGAGCGGCATCGGGCCTTTGTTCGCGGCGCTCGTCATCATCTGTATTGCGTTGTCGATCGCATCGCCGGAGTTTCTCACCACGAGCACGCTCACGAACATCATGGTGCAGGTGTCGGTGGTGGGCATCGCGGCGGTGGGCGGCACGTTCGTCATCATCACGTCGGGCATCGACTTGTCGGTCGGCTCGCTCGTCGCGTTGAGCGGCATGGTGGCGGCAACCGTGATGGCGGGGTCGAGCCCGGGCGCGGTCGGCCTGGGCGTTGCGGGGCTGTGCGTCGCGCTTGCGGTGGGCGCGTTCGCGGGCGCGCTGAACGGGCTCGCGATTTCGTGGCTCAGGCTCGTGCCTTTCATCGTCACCCTGGCGGCGATGGCGATGGCGCGCGGCCTCACGCTCGCCATTTCCGATGGCCGCACGAAGTTCGATTTTCCCAACGCGTTCACGATGTTCGGTGCGAAGACGGTCGCGGGCTTGCCGATGCCGATGATCGTGATGCTGGTCGTGTTCGTCGCCGGGCATGTGTTGTTGCGCAAGACGACGTTCGGGCATCAGGTGTTTGCCGTCGGCGGCAATCAGGAAGCGGCGCGGCTTGCTGGGATTCCTGTGAGGCGTGTCGTGTTTTTTACTTACATGCTTGCGGGCGTGACTGCGGCGATTGCCGGGATCGTGCTTGCCGGGCGGCTGAATTCTGCTTTGCCTTCGGCGGCTAATGGGCTCGAGTTGCAGGTCATCGCGGCGATTGTGATTGGGGGGACCTCGCTTGCGGGCGGGCGCGGTTCTATCGTCGGGACGTTCATTGGGGTGGTGCTGATCGGCGTCATCAACGTGGGCCTCTCGTTGCTCGGCGTGAATCCGTTCTGGACTCAGTTCATTCAAGGCGGCGTTATTTTTGCTGCTGTGTTGCTTGATGCGCTTAGTCAGCGGAGGAAGGTTTGATGTTTTTTTTTGCTTCGCCGGATCCCGTTTTGTTTTTGGTTTATTAGCACTGCCCCTGTGCGGGGCGGCAGTCACTTTCTTTGCTGCTGCAAAGAAAGTAACCAAAGAAAGCAGCTCGAGACGCCCGCGGTCACACGCAGTTTGGCCATGCTTGCCAGCCGATCGTGGGCTCTGTAAAGAGTGCCCTCATAGGCCCCGCCGGGCTTGGATCGCGCACGGTCTGACAAGCTAGTGCTCTAAGGACACAGGTTCAGCACGAAATAGCTTCGGCACAGCGCTACGCGCTGCCGCTGGGTCTGCAAGGGACAACATCGGTCGGCACTTGCAGTGAGATGGAGGCGTTAGTAAAGAAAGTTCGGGCGGACCCGATTGACCCAACGGCCGCGAAGCGGGCTGGAGCCATTTGGTGCTGAACCGCTCCGCCATGCGACGCGAGGTGACAGACCGTGCGCGATCCAAGCCCGGTTAGTCCTTTGAGGGCGACACTTAGGCAGCCCACGATGGGCTGGCAAGCGTGGCCAAACTGCGTGTGACCGCGGGCGTGTGGAGCTGCTTTCTTTGGTTACTTTCTTTGCAGCAGCAAAGAAAGTGACTGCC
>Ga0105251_10001334_pt1 | contig 21323 bp, 25 predicted proteins | sample KBSS64metaG_FD_80424 | JGI IMG/M metagenome (GOLD analysis project Ga0105251, IMG submission 80424) | Switchgrass rhizosphere microbial communities from Kellogg Biological Station, Michigan, USA - KBS S6-4 metaG | ecosystem: Host-associated > Plants > Roots > Rhizosphere > Soil | place...
CCAAAATCAGAGGTTCCGGTTTTCACCGTAAACAGACCATCGCGTTGACGCAGGGCATGGGGTAGCAGGTTGCCAGACTGACGAAAAAGAACTTTGTCGCGCAGAAGTGAATCAATCATCGCCTTCTCAGGCATGTTTAGGATCTTCGCCGTTTCACGCAGGCTTTTATTGCCACCGGCTTCGACGTACTGGTTAACGAACGCAACCTTTGGAGCGTCCTGCTGAACCTTGTTTGCCAACTGTGCATTTTGCTCTGCCATATCAGCTGCCAGGCGAAGAGCTTCAGGTAAAGATTGCGGGACTGCTGTTTTGTTTTCTAACTCCTGCCATCTATCCACAAGACGAGCGGTAAATTGTGGAGATAATTGTGCAACGACTACGTAACTGTCGCGTTTGCCAATCAGATACTCTTTGTAGGTTCGACCGTTCTGAAGGTGGGTATACGGCGTTGGCGTATACCCCTGAATGGCCCCAGCTGCCGCTAATCTCTCAATGGTTCGGCAAACATCAGCATGACGCGATTCAACCAGGTCAGAGATTTCTCGACTGCTCATAGTTACCAGGCCGGAAGAAAATACAGACACCGCTGTAGACGCCGCAGCGTTAATCATTTGCTGAACCATTGCGCAGCCCTCCGGTTGAATACCCCCACAATCATGTAAGCGCTACTGTGGTTACATGAAACCCACTGGCCACGTACCATGCATACATACCGAAACGATGGAGCACCCGGTACCGGATGCATCCTTAGTTGCGGTAAATGACAATTTTCGGGTAAATTGCTCATGCGGATTATTTCTCCATACACAACGTAGAGTTTTTCGCCAAGGCGCCCGGAGCTGCATACTCGCGGGCGTCACTCTTTTCTGGCGCACAAAAAACTCGAAATAAAAGCGTTAAATGTTCCTGCCACTTAGCCATTACCTGATAGCTGTGCTCTTCAATCTGAGCGCGTTCCTCAGCATCAATCACACCATCCGCTGTTGCTTTACGGATGTATTGAGAGTGCTTGCCAATCCATTCGACGGATTCCATCAAACGCAGATTTATGTCCCCATTGTCCACATCATCAACATCTGCCAATGGAACAAAGACACCATTTGAGTTGCGGGCCACTGCATCCGCAATTTGGTGTGAACCACCAGCACGCTGTAGCACCATCGCCCAACCCAAAGGGAAGATCTGATCGCCTTCAGAGCGAAGACGGTTGAATAGCGAGTTTTCAGTTACACCAATCCACTCAGCAGCTTCTGCGTACCCACCAGGCAGATCAGTAATCGTCTTTTTGATTGCGGCCACCAGCCAAGTTGGCTGTTTATCTACTTTCCATTCAGGTTCATTACCCACGGTTCACTCCTTATTTCTGTGGTTACTGTCAAGCAGCTGATTCGTTAGTCTTCAGGTAAAGAGAAACGTCGTACTTCAACTTTCCTTTGGTAATTCGTTCAATAACGAAGGCTTGCTTTTCTGGTATCACCTCACCCCATCGACAGACTGCAGGGTGGGAAATATTCAAAGCATTCGCGGTCTTGGAAATACCACCGAAGTGCTTTACAACGACTTTTTTGAGCATTTGATTCTCCTTAGTTCGACCGTCTAAAGGTAACAAAAGGTACATTAAATAGCAAACAACAGTTACACCAAAAGGATGTAACATTAGTTACATGAAAACAGAAATGAAAGACCGAATTAGATCCCGGCGCGTCCAGCTGGAAATAACTCAACTTGCACTGGCAAAGAAGCTAGGTGTTAGCCGTGTTTCTGTGACTAAGTGGGAAGCAGGAACAACCAAACCAGACGGTGAGAATCTCCATCAACTAGCCATAGCGTTATCCACTACGCCAGAGTGGCTCCTCTATGGAGAGGGAGATCAGGGACAAGATGACATTCGAGTCACGCCCTATTTTAAAGCACCTGTTTCTGTTCCTATTATTTCTGCTGTCCAAGCGGGCCACTGGACAGAAAGCTATGCTTGCTCAAGGTTAACTGATGTGATTTCGTGGACTCAAACGACGGCTGATGTAAGTGATGAGGTGTTTGGGCTAGTTGTTCGTGGAGAGTCGATGACGAATCCCAATGGCTTACCGTCCATACCAGAAGGTTCAATAGTTATTGTTGAACCAAACTATGGGCAGCTAGATAATTTATACGGAAAGATAGTGGTTGCAGTGCTAGATGGCTCATCAGAAGCAACTGTGAAAAAATTAGTATGGGACGGCCCCTATTCTTATTTAATGCCCCTAAACCCTGCCTTCAAGCCAATTCCAATTGATGGCAACTGCCGGATAATAGGGAAGGTTGTTCAAATAACACAAAATATCTAACCCCCTGTAACTCCTAGTCAAAAGAAAGCCAGCAAACAATTGTTGGCTTTTTTTATGTCCATAAAGGTAACAATAGGTACATTTCACTCTTGACCATTAGGGTAACTAAAGGTACATTCATCTCAACAGCAACGAACAGGCAGGACGCCCACGAAGTAGCCGCCGGTGGCATATGAATGACCGGATGATTCGCAAGAAATGTAATAGATACACGGTAAAGGGATCAGGTTATGCAGAGATTATCGGAAGGTGTTTGTATTGACGTTCGTCAGACTAAAGTCGGGGCGATCATTTACATCACCCCAATCAGTTTATTGTTTGCTAACGAGATACTCGTGAGCCTTGGAGTTTGCAAATGCCATGCGACCTTCGGCATTGACAGTCTTGCCATTGGAACTACACCAGGCAACGAACTCGGAGGGCTCAGCATAAGCTTTGACGATAGTTGCCCCCTGACTCTCAAAGCGTTTAACAATTTTATTAGCGTCTTTCAGCCAGTCAGAAAAGCTGACTGCCAAGACAACTGAGTCAGTGAAGATTGTTTTGTATTCATGGTATTGGGCTGCATCTTTAAACCAAAAAATGCCATATGCCTGAACTTGCATAATTACCTCTAAGTGGTTGGTTGTAAATTGCAAATTCACTCTACCACTTAGCGCCCAGCAGCTTTGGGCAAAAAACCACGTGCCGGGCGTGGTTAAACATCCCGGCAAGGAAGGATGCCCACGAAGTAGCCACCCCAGGCTTATGAAGATGGAGCGGATTCGCAGGCAACAAAAAAGCGCCCAACAGGACGCTTAGCTCTTTAATAATTGGGATATCACCAACAAGGTCAATCAACTAAATGATCCACCACCTAGTGACCTACCGATTTCGGAAATTGATATTGGTTGCTCGTAATTCTCATTTTTACTTATCCGAAATACATTCTTGCACGAAGGGCATTTGGATTTATGAAACTCATCACTTTTAACTACATAAAGAGCCTGAAGGAGGGATATTGCACCCTGATGATAGCAATGTGGACAGGCATAGGGTTCGCCAGTGCCACAGTTATCGAGGCTGTCCCGGACAGCATAAATAAAATGTCCCGCTCCAGTTTTGTATTCCATATAGCGTTCAAATTCTCGCTTTTCTTTCTCCGCATTGCTCAATTTGCGCTTCAGAGAGCTTATTTCTTCATATTGGTCAGACAGCAATTGCGCCAGACGTAGGTTCTCTATCTGCAAATCTGTTAATTGCCGATGCAGTCCATATGTTGCAGTTTGAATTTCAGATTCGCTTTTTGCGTCCCCAAGAACGCGAAGCAAATCAAGGGAGTTTTTAATAGCCGTTATGGATGCCGTAATTTCAGAAATCATTCTTTTAGACACATTGTCGTTGGGGATATCCAGATTAACCGAATCCATGTTGTTGGGGAATAGCAGGATCCACCGAGCCTGATGTGGTGAAAAGACAGGTGCACGAATTGCTTAGATTTGCTGTGGGTAGTCTTGGCGGTACCCGGGTCTTCAACCTAATCAAGGGGGCGAAGATAATGTTCTCCCGCGGTACCGTCCTTTTTATACAACAGAGAAGGGCATCACCGGGCGACGGGCTCATAACCCAACCCACTCGGGCGTTGCGGCGGGCGCAGATGCCCTTCCCTGTTGTGTATGGAGAAACTTACGGCGGTTGCAGCCGCTTTAACTAAGAGGAAACGCTATGAGCAATGATCGCATGACCGTAGTGCCCGATTTCATGGGCGAACTGGATTCTGGTGTGTTCATGAATAAAATCGCCGCAGCGCTTAATAGCACCGCGCTAGGTGTTCTGAATAACGGCAACAAAGGCAAGCTAGTCCTGACATTCGACTTTGAGCGCATGGGTAACTCCGTTGAAGAAAAGCGCGTCAAAATCAAACACAAATTGCAGTACAGCATCCCTACTCCACGCGGCAAAGCGTCCGAAGAAGACACCACCGAAACGCCAATGTGGGTTAACCGTGGCGGCAAGCTCACCATCTTGCAGGAAGATCAGGGGCAACTCTTCGGGATCAACGGCGCCACTGACGGAAAGCTTAAAGCGGCTCAGTGAACCGCGACTGATTAATTCACTGCGATTACTTCTACCAATTTATTTATAAGGAATTTTGTATGTCTCAATTAGACGGCGGCGCTATCCAGCAAGTAAAAGACCTGGTTCTTTCTGGTTATCATCTTAATGATATTCAGGATGCAGCGTGCCCAACTGCCATTCTTCCTGAAGGTACAAAGATTCAAAGTCTGGAGCATTTACGCCTGGAGCGTTTCCGCTTCCGTGGCGCCATGGATACGACCAGCATCGATGATTTTGTTCGTTACTCTGTTGGCTATGCCAGTACTGAAGAACCGGCACGCTGCTTTATCGATGCGCAAAACATGAGTGCCCGCTCTGTCTTCAATATCGGCACACTCGACAATCCAGGCCACGCCGATAACGTTTCAACCATCAAGCTGAAACAAACAGCTCCGTTCCGTGCACTGCTGATGATCAATGGCGACCGTCTGAATCAGAAGCAAATCGCTGAATGGCTGGAAGACTGGAGTGATTACCTCTCTGCCTTTGATGCTGAAGGGAATGTCATGTCAATCTCCCAGGCAGCTCAAGCTGTTCGCCGCATCACTATCCAGCAGGCAACACAGGCTGATCATGAAGACGGTGATTTCAGCGGTAAAAAGTCCCTGATGCAAAGCATCGAAGCCAGCAGCAAAGACGTTATGCCAGTGGCCTTTGAATTCAAATGTGTTCCGTATGAAGGCCTGGGTGAACGTGCCTTCAGCATGCGTAACAGCCTCCTGAAAAGCAGCGAGCCATGTTTCGTGCTGCGTATCATCCAACTGGAAGCCCAGGAAGAAGCTATCGCAAATGAATTCCGTGACCTGCTGATCGGCAAGTTCAACGAGAAACCAGTCGATACCTTTATCGGTAACTTCAAAGCGTAATTGCTCTGCCTTAATTGCCCTGCACTTTGGGGCAATTAGTGAAGCGTAATTCCTTTTTTAATCGCCACCCGGCGAGGGATTCGTGCAACCAAAATAAACCGCAGATGCAGCTGCGAATATATGGAGAAATATACCGATGAGTTTTATACAGACGTTATCCGGCAAGCATTTTCATTATACCAATGCCACCGTTGACGATATCGAGATTGAAGATATCGCCACCGCGTTATCGCATATTTGCCGCTTCACTGGCCATTTACCTGAGTTCTATTCCGTGGCTCAACACTGTGTATTGTGCAGCCAACTGGTAGCGCCCGAATTAGCATTTGAAGCATTGATGCATGACGCGGCTGAGGCGTACTGCCAGGACATACCGGCACCGCTTAAAGCCCTGTTGCCTGACTATCAACGGATCGAAACTTTTGTTGATGGGCTTATCCGCTTTAAGTACGAATTGCCGCTAACGCAATCTGCTGTTGTGAAATATGCCGACCTGACAATGCTGGCGACCGAACGCCGGGATCTGGATATCGACGACGGTACCAAATGGCCTGTCCTTGAAGGTATCCCTACCAGCGACATGATCCAGATTGTGCCGCTGCGTCCTGGACAGGCTTTTGGGTTGTTCATGACCCGTTTCAACGAACTGATGGAGCTTCGCACATGCACCAGCATCTGAAAGTAAATGAACTGGTCGCCGCCGCTTATTCTGCGGTACCAACTCTACCACCAGCAGAAGCCAAGTTAATGCGCGAAGTCGCCACCAGGCTAAGTGTGACTTTTACTGCCCTAACTGAATCTTTAGAACAGCGTAAAGCTCTCACGAAAGAGCGCGATGCGTTGAACCTACAGGTAGTTAACCTTGCTGTTGATAATGCGGCATTTCAAAGCGAAGTAAGGGAAGCTGGCAATGAGCAATAACATCGAAGAATTCGACCTTGAAAGTGTTTATGACCAGCAAATCAACCCGCTCATGCAGCAGATCATCAACATCTGCAAAGAGCACAAGATGCCAGTTGTTGCTTCATTCGCTTACGCAAACACAGAAGAGAACGGCGTTGCTTGCTGTACGACAGCGCTTACCTTCGAAGGTCGCCTCATTAAACCGTATGTGGAAGCTACAAAGATAATCCGCAACGAACCGCAATGCTTTGGCATTACCATTTTGTCAGGGAGCAAGTGCAATGACTAACGCAGCATACGAAGCCACTAACAGCAGTGAGGTGGATAGCCCTTTAAGTGAAGCGTTGGATTTTGATCTTTTTGAAGGTGATTTTGGCGAGCCTGGCGATAGCGAGCTTTCAAACAAAATCGTCACTGGTCGCGGCGAATATACTTGTCATATTTGTGCTGGCCAGATTATCAAGGGCGAGATTCACCGATCAGCAACTTATAAATTCAGTGGTGAGCTGATGTCCTATCGTTGCTGCAATGCTTGCTGTGTAGCGATGGTAGGCAGCGTTACTAACGCTTACATCACTGAAGATGATGATAGCGAAATTGATGACCCGATTGAGGCGCGTTATGCGCTGGGTTACGAACGCCGGGAGGCCAGCAATGGATAAGGGAATAAAGCTCCAGACGTACAAACAGCGCCATGGTCACGATATCAACGGCGTTCGCCCAGTAATGATTCCCGATGAGTCAGGTGAATGGGTTAGCCGTCACGACGCTGAGCATCTGGCTGAGCAGTTAGAGCGAGCACAGTCACGCATCACGGAATTAGAAGGCAGCACGCTGTCATTCGAATTACCAGACCCAAGCAGTAAAGCCTTCTGGGGCGGTACCGGGAAAAATGAAAGCTTCTACCCTTCTACTTATAAGCTCTGGTTAAAAGAAGCAATTGAGCGTGCTGGCATTATCGCCGGAGTAAAAATAGAAGTGAGATAGCTCTTTTATGAGCTATTAATGAGAAATTAAATAACCATAAGACCATTAATGACCCGCAAAGCGCGTAATAGGTTATTAATGAGCTATTTTATTAATAATTATGAAAACAAGGTCATATATGAACCATTTGATGATTGATTTAGAAACCATGGGTAATAAACCCACGGCACCTATCGTCTCCATCGGGGCTGTATTCTTTGATCCGCAGAGCGGGAAGTTTGGCGAGGAATTTTACACAGCGGTACAACTCGAAAGCGCAATGGCTCAGGGGACGCAACCTGATGGAGATACCATCATCTGGTGGATGAAGCAAAGTACAGAAGCGCGAGCAGCCATTTGTGCTGATGACGCAATGTCTATCTCGGCAGCACTCTCTGAACTAAGCCATTTCATTAATCGTCATGCTGATAACCCTAAATACCTGAAAGTCTGGGGTAATGGTGCCAGCTTTGACAATGTCATTCTGCGTGGTGCTTACGAACGCGCTGGACACATAACCCCATGGAAATTCTGGAACGATCAGGATGTCCGGACAACTGTCGATCTCGGTCGCGCTGTTGGATTTGACCCTAAACGCGATATGCCCTTTGAAGGTGAAATGCATAACGCGCTGGCAGATGCTAAACATCAGGCTAAATACGTGTCTGCTATCTGGCAGAAGTTAATACCAACCACCAGCACCGAATTGTAAACCTTCCCGGGTGCAGCCGGGATGTATGGAGAAAAATTTATGAATACAATATTTCTTTTACTTGCTGAGTTCGGCACACCAACGATTCCGTTGGCTGACGTTTGTGAAAAATATTTTGGCCTTAAACCCGCAACCGCTGAAAAAAAAGCATCTATGGGGGAGTTCGCTGTTCCCACTTTCAGAGCTTCTGACAGCCAGAAAGCACCACGGATGATCCACATTCAGGATTTGGCTGATCACTTAGAGTCGCAACGTCAAAAGGGCATCGATTTCTTCAAATTGATGCAGGTAGAGAACGGAAAAAAACATTAATTTAGTGGTGCTAAATCTCCTGATTAAGGTTTATCACCTCTTAATCAGGGGTTTTATTTGCATATAACAGCACCCCAATAGCACCCCAAACATCACTAACCAACTGATATAGATAAAAAAAGCCCCGGCAAAAAGCCGGGGCTGTAGGTTGTGAATCTCTTCTTCAGGCGTTTTCTTCAAGCCAGGCAGCTAACGTTGCCGGTGTTTTCAAAACAGTAGCGACATCAGTCGGTGCAATAGCACACCCAAACTCTGCCTGGACTTCCAGCACCACATCAACCGCAGTAATTGAGTCAAGAATATCGGATTCAATCAGTTCATCGTTGAAACCCACTTTGCGCGACAATACGTTTTCAAATAATGCTAAAACTTTCTGTTCCATTTTTATTCCTTAGATGATCAGCAGGTACGCGCCTGTGCATCGAGTAATTTTCGGTCAATCTTCCCGTTGGGGTTGAGTGGTAATACGTCCATGATGACTATCTGGGATGGCACCATATAAGACGGTAATGTTTTTGCGAGGTTAGCTTTAATCTCTTTCTCAGAAAGCGATGAAGAACAAAAAGCAGCAAGGCGCAGCACAGCGCCATCTTTTTTCGTCAGCGGTAATACCACCGCTTCGCTGACTCCTGAAAGTGCTAACAGACGGTTTTCGATTTCATGAATTTCGATGCGATAACCATTCATTTTAATTTGGCTATCGTTACGCCCCTGGCAATATAATTGCTCTTGACTAACATGCCCCAAATCACCCGTTTTATAGCCACGCCACTGCTTGTTTTCATTCCACAACAATTTTTCACTATTCTCTTTCGACAAGCCGAGATAGCCGCGCATGACGTTTTTTCCCCAAATAATTAATTCATTATCTGCGGTTATTTCCATTTCAGAATGCGGCATCATCTGGCCAATGGGCAGAAGAGCACATTCGTCTTTAAGCATTTCATCACTGATTTCAACTACAGTCGTTGCAATGGTCGCTTCAGTTGGACCATATGAGTTAAGAATTTTGGCTTGCGGGAAAAGGCGACGCAGATGCTTCACCAGCGTTTTACTGAGAACTTCACCGATAAAAATTAAGACTTTAAGGTCAGTTAAATACTCAGCACGGAATTCCGGCAGCAATAATTTTTGATATGCAAACGACGGAGTTGAAACCCATACAGAAACCTTTTTCTGCTTTAAAGTAGCTAGCCAGCTTTCAGCCGCAATATCTTCTTTTGCGTTAAGAACAATATGCCCGCCAGTTGCAAGATTTCCCAGCAGCGGTATTAATGATAAATCGAAACTGAATACCGCATGATTCATCAACACTGGATTTGCGGGCATAGAAAAATCATCACGTACCCACTGCATGAAATTCCACACACTTTCACGGCCAATTTGCACCCCTTTTGGTTTACCGGTACTGCCCGAGGTAAACATGATATAGGCCAAATTCTGCTGTTCCAGCGCCTTCCCAGCTACGCCCGTTGCTACAAAGCGACGTTCCAAAACGTCGTAAAAATAAGGCGCGCTGGCCAATTCACAGATCTCTTTTAGACGCTCTGCCGGGTAAATATTATCAACCGGGATATAAGGAATATTGTGCAACAGGCAACTATAAATAGCGCAGGCAAATTCTGCCTGCTGATGCCCGTAGAGCACCACCGGAATATTCGGTGCGAGGTTTAAGGCTGAAAAACGGGCCTCCCAGTCAATAACTGCCTGACTGAGTTGTTGCCAGGTCAGACTCGTATCATTGCCACTAATAGCCAGTTGCTGACCATTTTGCGGATCAAGCAATGCCGCCCGCAGATACTCATTGAGATGCTGTAAGTCAGAATTATTAATCATACAGGAGACATTCCGCTAAAAATATAAAGAGAGACGGCAGCACTGGCCAGGGTTAATACTCGGCCCAGAAATACGATAGCCGGATTGGTTAACCATGTGGTCATATTCGGGCTGCGCTTCGCAAACCAAAGAATCATATTATGGATAACTGAAATCCCGCCAAAAAGAGCGCCACTGACAACATAATTAAGCTCCAGCCCATTCCAGGCACCCATACAAAAAAGAGTGCAGAAAATACCGATATTTTGCGCCGTGACTTTATGATTTCTGAAAAAATAGAACTTCATCAAATTCATATAAATGGGCATAAAGACGACATCGCGAAGCCACTCTGACAGGCTAATATGAAACCTGCGCCAGAAATCCTGCGGGTTCTTTGCTAATAAAGGCAGGTTAAAGTTTACTGGAAGATTAAGTCCGAACAAACGCCCTGCGCCAATCGCCATATTGCTATAGCCTGCAAAATCGAAATAAAGATAAAAGCTATAGGACAGCGACATCACAATCCAAACCGTCAAGGTAAAAGGACGGTGACTCCAGTGGCTGATAATAAAATTATCAATCAGCATCGCAAACAGGAATTTCTGCACGATGCCATAGAATATTTGCTCCATTGACTGCAAAAACACAGCAGTCGTGAGGCGGAAATTAGGTTTGGAAATATCCTGTACCCAACTACGCCAGCGGTACATCGGTCCTGCCAAAATAATAAAAGGTAAAAAGAGGTAGCTAAAATACTGGAAAAAGTCCCGAGAATCTTTCTTGTTACGATAGAGTAAAACATCTACAGCTCTGAAAGTCATAAATGACAGCCCGAGCATGCCCCAATGGTTATTTAAATGTAGTTTTACTAAAATCAACGGAAGCAAACTCAAGATGACTGATTGCCAGGTTTTAAGCCATGCTTTGTCCTTTAAAGTTGCGATGGTATACAAATAACCAAACATTATTATTGGGATAATAATCTGGTTTTTGAATACATACCCCCAAACAGCGAACAAAGCAAAAGCAGAAAATAGTGAGGCATAAGTCAGACGACTACCCAATAACCGATTAGCTGCCGTAAAAATGAGTGAACTAGCAAATAACACAGCAAAGAAAGGTGCACTTGTGTACATTCTATTATTCCTTAAAACTGCTGGTATTCAAAATGCAGCTTCAAATTCATGCTGTTATCAATTGATGACCAGGCAATGACCGTTACCAACAAAAAGAAATAGAGGAAAAATAGTCTGATAGCTTTTTTCATTTGTTAAACGCCTCTGCGATATAACGATCCATGGCAACCCATGCCAGTTCTGTAGGATGAAGGCGATCCCAGTTCCATCCCTTATGGTAGTTCTGGCTGTACATATCAAAATATGGCGTATTGTATTTTTGCAACGTTGCCTGAATGAAACCGTCGGTGGTTTTGAATTTCTCGGTATGTTTAAGGGCCCATGGATTAAGCGGATCGATAATCACCACAACATTAACCTGGCGTTCATGAAGCAGTTTGATCATTGATGTAAATGCCTGCATTTCACGTTGCGATGGCGGCGCCGGGTACCAATCATCTGCGGTTTTGACATCGTCAAAGACTTCTTTATCCATCCATAAAGTTGCGGCACTTTCGTGGCGCGAACGATTAAGTTTTTCCGCCAATTGCAGCTGCGCATTCCAGTCAGTATTTAGCCAACTGTTATTTAGCACAGGCCAGGGTTGCGACTCTGAAGGGCGAATATGGGCCAATGACAGAAAGTAATCTCTAATCAACTCACAGAATGAAGAAAACTGATATTTGATCTCTCGCCAAACAATATTTGAATGCCATCCAAAGATACGCATCTGGCTAAAGGTGAGATGGTCAACATCTTTCACATCGATATGCGTTAAATAATTTTCCAAAATTGGATGCATAGTTTTATCAAACATTAATGGTTTGAAAATAGCATCAGGAAAATGGTCAGCAAAAATGGTCGGTGGAATACCATCAAAGTAGAAACTATCGGGAGCAAGCAGCAACACCAGTTTCGTTTTAGGTGAGAGATCTTGTTTAAAACGTGTCAACAACGCAAGCTGCGTCATGTTATCAACGTAACTATCTCCGTAGGCAACCGTCGGCTGGTGAAGTTTGTTGTTAAAAAAATTATAGACGGCAAAGTGTTCATTTTCTGACGTCGCAACTTCAGAGGCACCAAGGAAAAAGATTGCATTCCCATTCAACGCATGAGAAATAGTCGCTATTTTTTCTGCCTGAACTTTGCGTGTTCCTTCCATGGTTTTGATTAATGGTTGAAATTTTAATGTTGGTTTCAGGCTATCGATAAATGGAGGAAGGGACAAAACTAAAGCTGCAAGCACAGCCATAGAAATATGTAACCAGAGAGCTTTTTTTATTTTCATAATTAACACTAATATCCAGCAATTCAATAAAAAAGAAATATAGAACGCCTTGATCTATCAATATATTTTAAAAGATATTTTAATCATAGAGAAATAACAGGTCTGATTCCTTAAGTCATTAGTATCCGTATGTAACGCAATGTACACAGCTGCATGAACGCTGCATGCGGCAATAACAACACAGGATAATTAACAAATTAACTACAATAAACACCTTAATGGCGATTAAATAAACACAAAATAAATTAAGCCAACTACTGTTGAGCCTTATTTATACGATGTATCTGCGTGGCGAAATTCTGGCTGCTGAAAAAGGAATAAAAAAAGCCCCGGCAAAATGCCGGGGCCTGGTACGAGCAACATCACATGGGCGACATGATGCGCGGTTAAAAACTTTTGTATCAGGCTGCAGTCTTCCCTGCAACCAACACGGCTTTCATTGCTGCCACTACATCACAATCTACGCAGTAACGATTAAACTCATCGGCTTCCGCATCAGCGCTCATCGACACACCCGCTTTACGATAACGCATCGGTGATGGCACGGTCTGCCCGGCTGAACTGTGCATTTCGTCAATGCCTTGATCGACAAACTTTTTCAAGTTACTCAATCGTACGCCAGCACCGGCCATAATGATTGGAGCACGGGAATGCTGTTTTAGTTCCCTAAGTAATGAAAGTCCTAATTCTGCATTTTGCTGTTGGCCTGAAGTCAGGATGCGCGCCACGCCTAAATCGGTAAGTTGTTCCAGTGCCAGATGTGGGTTATGGCACATATCAAACGCCCGGTGGAAAGTCACTGCCATACCTTGAGCCTGCTCCATGACTCGCTTCATGCGAGGTACGTCAACATGCCCTTCCCCGTCTAACATACCGATCACTAGCCCCGGATAACCGAGCTCGCGGACGAAAGCGATATCTTCAAGCATGGTCTCGAACTCTGCATCGGTGTAACAAAAATCACCGCCGCGTGGGCGAATAATTGGATGCACAGGTATCGAAACGCGTTCTTTCACTTTACGCAGCACCCCGGCGGAAGGGGTCAAACCACCCTCTTTGGGGGCTGAACATAATTCAAGCCTGTCCGCTCCGGCAAGTTGCGCTGTGATTGCACAGTCAATTCCATAACAACATATCTCAAGCAAAGGCATTGATTACTCCTTAAAAATCTTTAGCCTGGCGGTTGTGTCAACGACACAAAATGATAATGTGAAAACACGATCACAAAAAGGTAGCGGTACTCTAAATATTTCGAGTTGCAGGTAGGCGGCAAAGGAGATTATCCCGATGAGCTTACTTAAGTATGTGATTCGGGTAATTGAGTGCAGCCAACACCCCTGCAACTTGATATATGACGAGTACAATCATGGCATTCAATTTTGATGAAGGCATCGACCGCCGTCACAGCGACAGTTCGAAGTGGAATAAATATGGTGATGAAGTGTTACCTATGTGGGTGGCAGATATGGATTTTCGCTCACCACCTTGTATTCTCGAAGCCCTTCATAAACGCGTAGAGCACGGAGTATTTGGTTACGGTAACCGGCCGCAAGAATTAGTTGATGTTGTCGTTGAAAGAATGTCCAGCCGCTACCAGTGGCAGATTAAACCAGAGTGGATCGTCTTTTTACCAGGCATTGTCGCGGGCCTGAATTTGAGTGTTCGTGCTTTTACGGCCGCCGATGAAACTACCATTGCGCCAACACCGATTTATCCTCCTTTCCGAAAGTCATCTGCATTTGCCAATCGTTCACAACTCAACGCGCCACTGCACCTTGAAAATGGCCGCTGGGTTATGGATTTGCAGGCACTGGAATCTCAGCTCACCGGAAAAGAAAAATTGCTGATGTTGTGCAACCCGCAAAATCCAGGCGGCACCATCTATACGCGTGAGGAATTACAGCAGCACCTGGCGTTCGCCCAGCGCCACGACATGATTGTCTGTTCTGATGAAATTCATTGTGATTTGCTGCTTGATCCAAATGCGAAACACATCCCTTTCGCCACACTGAGCCACGACGCAGAACAGCGTTCTATCACGCTGCTTTCACCGTCCAAAACTTTCAATATTGCCGGGCTTGGCGCATCACTTGCAATTATCCCTGACCCGCAATTGCGTAAGCAATTTAATACGGTTCGCGATGGGATTGTACCGAGTGTGGATGTGCTGGCGCTGACAGCCGCCACCGCAGCGTGGCGAGATGGCGAACCTTGGTTGCAAGAGTTACTGCCCTATTTGCGTCGCAATCGCGACATTTTGGTGAGTGCCGTGAATAACATGCCCGGCCTTACTATGGCATCACCACCCGCCACTTACCTCGGATGGGTGGATGCAAGCGCTCTGCCGGTAGAAAACCCGACGCTATTCTTCCAGAAAGCGGGGCTGGGTTTCTCGCCAGGGGCTGATTTTGGCGAAGCGAAATTCGTGCGAATTAACTTTGGCTGCACCTCAGCAACGCTTAATGAAGCCATTAAACGCATGGAAGCAGCCGTGAAATCAGTCTGCTAGTTCGCTGGCAACGATCACTTCAATACTCCAGGGATGGAATTTGATGGTGACTTTGCCGTCGGTTACTGCAAGCGTTGGGTTTGGCAAGCGCTCGCGCTCACCTTTTGGCGAACTGGTTTTCACTGAAATTCCGGTCTGGCGTAAACCCGCGTCAGACATTAAATCCAGCGCTCGTACATTTAGCGTTTCAGGCTCCCCGGGCAGCACAATTTCTACATGCTCCCAACCTTCGTGCGGATAGCGTTTCTCACCCGGCCACGGCAGTTCAACCACGCTGAATTCCCAGTGTGCCACGCAAACCGGTTCATCTAATTTGAACAGGCAAATTGGGCGGTCATTAATGATATTTTCCGACAACAATGTGCCACATTTTTCCAGACCTGCACGCCAGCGTTCCGCCGTCGTATTCTGATGGCAACGAAGAGAAATGTGATCGGCGTCGAGTGGTGCGATTTCAAGATCAAGCCGCGCGGCAAGTTCTGTTAACGCTTGTGTAAATCGCGGGAGATCCGCTGAAATATCATTCAGTTCTGCAATTGTCTGCCAGTTTGCCATCACCCTATCCTCTCAAGTCACGAATGCGGGCTAATCTACCAATTTAGGCTGATATCACCAACACCCTAAACGTGGCTATATTTCTGAATGGTTATTCACTATACCGTTGATATTAGTCCAGGGCGCACTGGGCAAGGCTTTTGCTGACTAAGGGGGATAAATACAGTTATACTTACGCCCTAATTTTATCCCCAATGATACGGCTGCTGTAAAAGTCACGGCAGCCCTTAGCAAAAAGTAAGGTATCCCGGTGAATATTCAGGCTCTTCTCTCAGATAAAGTCAGTCAGGCACTGATTGCCGCAGGCGCACCTGCGGATTGCGAACCACAGGTTCGTCAGTCAGCAAAAGTTCAGTTCGGCGACTATCAGGCCAATGGCGTGATGTCAGTTGCAAAATCACTGGGCAAGCCACCACGACAAGTCGCAGAGTTGGTGATTGCCAATCTGGATTTGACCGGAATTGCCAGCAAAGTTGAAATCGCCGGCCCGGGCTTTATCAATATTTTCCTCGACCCAGCATTCCTTGCGAAGAGTGTCGACGAAGCTGTTGCTTCTGACCGCGTAGGCGTGAATACCGTTTCGCCGCAAACCGTCGTGGTCGACTATTCCGCACCAAACGTGGCGAAAGAGATGCACGTCGGCCATATCCGCTCCACTATCATTGGTGATGCTGCGGTACGCACGCTGGAATTCCTTGGCCATAAAGTTATCCGCGCCAACCACGTTGGTGACTGGGGCACACAGTTTGGGATGCTGATCGCGTATCTTGAAAAGCAGCAGCAAGAAAACGCAGGTGAAATGGCGCTGGCCGACCTGGAAGAGTTCTATCGTGCAGCCAAGAAACACTACGACGAAGACGCAGAATTTGCTGAACGTGCTCGTGCGTACGTTGTGAAGCTGCAAGGCGGCGACGAATACTGCCGTGAAATGTGGCGTAAGCTGGTCGATATCACCATGACGCAGAACCAGCAAACCTACGATCGCCTTAACGTGACGCTGACCCGTGACGACGTCATGGGTGAAAGTCTTTATAACCCAATGCTGCCGGGCATCGTGGCCGATCTTAAGGCGAAAGGTCTTGCGGTCGAGAGCGAAGGCGCAACCGTGGTTTACCTGGATGAGTTCAAGAACAAAGACGGCGACCCAATGGGCGTTATCATCCAGAAAAAAGATGGCGGCTATCTCTACACCACCACCGATATTGCCTGTGCGAAATATCGCTATGAAACCCTGCATGCAGACCGCGTGCTTTACTTTATCGACTCCCGCCAGCATCAACACCTGATGCAAGCATGGACCATCGTGCGTAAAGCCGGTTACGTTCCAGAATCGGTCACCCTGGAGCACCAGATGTTCGGCATGATGCTGGGCAAAGACGGCAAGCCGTTCAAAACCCGTTCTGGCGGCACGGTAAAACTGACCGATCTGCTCGACGAAGCCATGGAACGTGCACGTAATCTGGTGGCAGAGAAAAACCCGAACATGCCTGCGGATGAACTGGAAGCGTTAGCGAAATCCGTCGGTATTGGCGCAGTGAAATACGCCGACCTGTCGAAAAGCCGCACCACCGATTACATCTTTGACTGGGACAACATGTTGGCCTTCGAGGGCAACACCGCACCGTATATGCAATATGCATACACTCGCGTGCTGTCTGTGTTCCGCAAAGCTGAGATTGATGAAGCTGAGCTGCTGAAAGCGCCGGTAGTGATTCGTGAAGACCGCGAAGCACAGTTGGCTGCGCGCCTGCTGCAATTTGAAGAAACGCTGAACGTGGTTGCGCGTGATGGTACACCGCACGTGATGTGTACTTACTTGTACGATGTGGCGGGTCTGTTCTCTGGTTTCTACGAGCACTGCCCAATTCTGGCCGCCGACTCGGAAGAAGCGCGTAACAGCCGCCTGAAACTGGCTCTGTTAACCGCGAAAACGCTGAAGCTGGGTCTGGATACCCTGGGTATCGAAACCGTAGAACGTATGTAAGTTCCTAATTTCAGTACCCTAAATAATTCGAGTTGCAGGAAGGCGGCAATTGAGAGAATCCCGATGAGCTTACACTAGTAAGTGATTCGGGTGAACGAAAGCAGCCAACACACCTGCAACTTGAAGTATGACGGGTACTTGTTAGCGAACAATTCCCCGCGCAGACCGCGCAAAAAACCGGTCATAAAGGCCAATCACCGGGAAATCACTTTCCAGTATTTTCAACGACCTTTTCACTTCTTCTATCGCCAGTGCCTGGTTGTAAAACCGCTCATACAATGTATGAATCAAATCCTGCTGTTCTAGCTCTAACGCTTGAAACGCTTTCGAACTTGCGTTGATACCCAGCGGCACAGCGCGATTACCACCAGCCGTCACAAACGGCGGCACATCCTGAACCACTGCTGATTGGTCGAGGATCTTAACCCCACTCGCCAATATGCAAAATTGATGGATAGCACACATAAAGCCTATCTGCGCATCATCATCTAGCTCAACGTGCCCGGCAAGCCCACTGTTATCACCTATCAATGTGCCATTACCGACCACACAATCATGACCAACATGGACACAATTCAAAAAGCGATTGTCATCACCGATGATAGTGGTGCTAAGCCCCTGAACTGTGCCACGATGAATAGTGGCATTTTTGCCAATCTGATTCCGGTCACCAATAACGACCGTCGTGGGTTCACCGGCATATTTAAGGTCCTGATTCGCATCACCTATGGATGAAAACTGGCCGAAAGTATTGTTACAGCCGATTGTTGTCAGGCCGTTAATCACCGAGTAAGCGCCAACAACAGTTCCTTCGCCTATCACTACACCTGCGGAAATAACACAAAACGGGCCAATACTGACATGCGCACCGAGCACCACGCCTGGTTCGACAACGCTATTAGTGGCCACCCGGGCTAACGGGGAAATAGACATCAAATTATCCTGATGACGGCACGAAACGGAGAACGCCAGTCATCGTTTGGTTATTAATCCAGAGTCGGGATCAACAAGAAAAGAGGGGCCGAAAGGGAAGCTCCGCTTCGCCATTCGCATAATCGTTAAGGAGGGTAAAAACCAGTGAAGGGCTTATCGACAGCGGCAGCATAATGAATTGCGTCACACATTACGCCATTTATTTATTATTAAATTGGAGGAACTTTATGGCGTTTGCCCGCAGGTTTGATTTAGCAGTAATTTGCAGGCCCGGTTCCCCAGGCCTGTTGTGCGTGCTTACAAATAAATTCGCAGATACTCGCCCAGACAAAGTATTGCCATCGCCTGTCCGTACGGCATTGAGGTGAGCGGGATTTGGCGATAAAACTCCAGGTTACTGCCCATTCCCGTGCCAAACGAAACCTGCAACAACTCACCTTCCGGGGAGATATTTCTCACGATTCCCTTCATCGCCTTCTCAGCCACTTGCGCATACTCTTTGCCAATGTAGCGTTTGCGTATTCCTTTCAGGATACCGTAGGCAAAGCCTGCCGTTGCTGAGGCCTCCAGATACGAATGCGGGTCGTCGAGCAGCGTGTGCCATAAACCGCTGTCGTCCTGGCATTTCGCCAGTGCCGCCACCTGACTTTCCAGCACCTGCACCAGATAACGGCGCACCGCGTTGTTCTCAGGTAAGTCCACCAGTTCAAGGAAGTCTGGAATAACAATCGTCAACCAGCTATTCCCCCGCGCCCAGCGAGCATGAGCAAAATTATGGTTACCTTCGTAGTTCCAGCCGTGGAACCACAGCCCGGTTTCCCGATCCATCAGGTTCTGCACATGTAACAAGAACTGATAAGTCGCCTCTTCCACATATTCCGGGCGATTTAGCAATTTGCCAATTTTTGCCAACGGTAATACGGTCATCATCAGCGTATCGTCCCACATTTGCTGATGGTTCTCTTCCGCAAGCGTAATGTGCTGCATGCCGCCGTGTTCGGTACGTGGCATTTCATACATCGCCCATTCAGCCCAGCTTTCAAGCCAAGGTAAGTAAGATGGATCTCGCGTCTCTTCGTAGCGGTAAGCCAGAGTCAGGAACGGTGCCATGGTATTGACGTTTTTGGTGGTCGCGCCTTCTGCGAAACGGTCGGCAAACCAGCTATCAATAATTTCGCACATCTTCTTATCACCGGTCTGGCGATAATACTGATACATGCCGTACAAACCGACGCCATGCGTCCACTCCCAACCCGCCCAACCTTTGGTATCAATGACTCTTCCGTCATCCAGTCGCAGCAAGAATTGGCCCGTTTCATCCTTAATATTAATCAGATTATCCGTCACCTTGTGGATCAGGGTATTCAGCTCATCCCGGGCAATAAAATGCTCCGGCTGGCACAGTAAAGGGCTGTGTTTGACGGGATAAATAATCATTAACTTAACCTCTGTGATGATGTATTCGAACGCATTGCAGCAGCCTCTTGCAATGACGGAGCCGCAGGTTTATTACGGTTGAGATAACCAATATTGTTGTTGCCCCAAAGCGTGTCGTAAGGCATACCAGCCAGCATTTCGACTGTGGCGCGAGCTTGTGGTGTGGTTGCTTCTGGAACCGGACGGCCCGCAACTCGCATCTTCGCCGTCTCTTCACGTAATACGCTGTGAGTTTGTAAATTGAGTTTAAAGCGCAGAGAAACTAAGAACCCGCACGCCAGTACTGCAACTGTACCGAAGCTTAAAATCATCAGAATAGTGTGGCTAACAGCTGGTGGCTGTGTGGTTTGCCCGGAAACAAAACCAGAAAGCTGCATCACGATCCCCACCAGCATCACGGCCCCTGCCTGAGAAGCTTTACGCGTCAGGGTCATGATCCCGGCGAAGATCCCTTCACGACGCTGGCCGGTAATCACTTCATCAACATCAGCAATATAGGTGTAGGTATTCCACGGTACATAGTTGATGCCGCCACGGCCCAAACCGGCGATAGCAGAAACTAACATCAGCAGTGAGAAGACATCGCTTAATCCCGCGTAGTACAACAATGCATAAGAGATAGAACTCAGGCCAAAGAGCACCACCACCATACGGTAGGACGGAGCCGGGCCATATTTGATACACAGAGGGATCATGCCGATAACCGCGATAAATTGCAGAATCGCCATAGTGCCGAGCAAGCTGGAAGCCATGCTTGCACTTTGCATCAGCACGAACACTACATAGTAGGTAAACACAGCATTGAACACATCCTGAGCAATATAACCGCCCAGATACATGCCCAAGTGTTGGCGGAATATCTTAACGCGCAGCGTAGAAGTCAATTCAACGTTCAGACGCTTCATACTCTGGGCAAACGTCAGGGTTTTCTTCTCTTCTTCTGCTCGCAGTGCCGCTTCAGTCCATTCTGAACGTGGACGCTCCCAGGTGAAGAACCAGACGAATGTTAGCACTATGGCGCAGATGGTGGCGAAGACCAGACTTGAGTAGAAGAAGGAGACTGCGTTGTCTTTCCCGAAGTGATTTAACAAAATTCCCGGCAGGAAGGCAGCAAGAATTGCGGAGAGTTGCGCCATGGAAATACGTGCGCCTGAGAATTTGGTTTTCTGTTTGAAGTCATCGGTCATTTCCGGAACCAGCGTTTCATATGGCACCAGAATCATGGTGTAGACCACATCAAAAATCAGGTAGGTCACCAGGTAATACCAATAACTCATCTCGCCAACCCACATAAAGCTGTAGCTAAAGACCAGCGGGATACCGAGTAAAATAAAGAACTTACGACGACCAAAACGCTTACCAAGCCAGGTAGAACCAAAGTTATCAGTCAGGAAGCCCATCAGTGGGCTGACGACCGCATCCAGCACCCTGGCCATCGCAAAGATAAACGTCGCTTCAATGGGTGAAAGGCCACAGAAGGTAGTATAGAAGTAGAGTAACCAGG
>Ga0105251_10001335_pt1 | contig 21312 bp, 19 predicted proteins | sample KBSS64metaG_FD_80424 | JGI IMG/M metagenome (GOLD analysis project Ga0105251, IMG submission 80424) | Switchgrass rhizosphere microbial communities from Kellogg Biological Station, Michigan, USA - KBS S6-4 metaG | ecosystem: Host-associated > Plants > Roots > Rhizosphere > Soil | place...
ACTGGACAATGGTTATCGGCGTTACGACACCACCTGGCGTGACTCCGATGACGAGCGTCTGCTGACTTACGAGGTGGGCGATCTGGTCAGTGGCGCCTTGCCCTGGAGCAGTTCGGTGCGCCTGGGCGGTGTACAAGTGTCGCGCGATTTCGGCATACGTCCGGACCTGGTGACCTACCCTTTGCCGCAGTTCGCAGGGGAAGCGGCGGTACCGTCCTCTGTCGACCTGTTCATCAACGGCTTCAAATCCAGCAGCGCCGAGCTGCAGCCCGGTCCCTACACGCTGACCAACATTCCGTTCATCAACGGTGCCGGCGAAGCGGTGGTGGTTACTACCGATGCCCTTGGTCGACAGGTCTCGACCACCGTGCCGTTTTATGTCACCAGCAACCTGCTGCAAAAAGGCCTGGTGGATTTCTCGGTGGCCGCCGGTACCCTGCGCCGTGACTTCGGGATTCGCGATTTCGGTTACGGTCCGGGTGTGACCTCCGGCAGCCTGCGTTACGGTCTGAACGACAGTCTGACCCTCGAAAGCCATGCCGAGGCCTCGGACGCGCTGACCCTTGGCGGCGTTGGCGGCGACCTGCGCCTGGGCAATTTCGGTGTGCTCAATACGGCGCTCAGTCAAAGCCGATTCGACGGCAATCGCGGTCAGCAAGTCAGCCTCGGTTATCAATACAGCAGCCAGCACTACAGCGTTTCTTATCAGCGTATGCAGCGCCGCGACCAGTACGCCGACCTGACCGTTGTCGACAGCCCCTATATCAGCCTCAGCCAGCGCAGCGAGCAACTGACCCTGAGCGTCAGTCTCAACGGCTGGGGCAGCCTCGGCGCGGGCTATTTCGATGTGCGGGCAGCCGATGAATCGCGCACCCGGTTACTCAACCTGACCTGGAGCAAGCCACTGTGGCGCAATTCCAGTTTTTACTTGTCGGCCAATCGCGAGATCGGCGATAGCGACTGGGCGATGCAGGCGCAACTGGTCATCCCCTTCGACCTGCGTGGCAGCCTGAGTCTGAGTAGCGAGCGCAGCAAGACCGGCGAAAGCCGCCAGCGCGTCAATTACAGTCGTGCTGTGCCCAGTGGAGGCGGCATGGGCTTCAACCTCGGTTATGCCCATGACGAAGGCCCGGATTATCGTCAGGCCGACCTGACCTGGCGTCTGCAATCGGTGCAATTGCAAGCCGGGGTTTACGGTAGCAGCGATGCCGAAACCCGCTGGGCCGATGCCAGCGGTTCCCTGGTGTGGATGGACCGCCAGGTGTTTGTGGCCAATCGCATCGATGATGCCTTCGTCGTGGTTAGCACCGGTGGATATGCCGATATTCCGGTGCGTTACGAGAATCAACGGGTTGGCCAGACAGATAAAAATGGTCATCTGCTGGTGCCATGGAGCAGCGCCTACTACCGCGGAAAATATGAAATCGATCCACTGAATCTACCGAGCAATGTACAGAGCTCGAATATTGAACAACGGGTCTCGGTGCGCCGTGGCAGTGGCTACCTGCTGGAGTTTTCGCTGAGCCGGGTCATTGCCGCAAGTGTTGTGTTGGTGGACGCGCAGCAGCACGAATTGCCCTTGGGCAGTCGAGTGCGGCACGAGCAGAGCGGGGCGTATGCGGTGGTCGGTTGGGACGGGCTGGTCTATCTGGAGAACCTGGAAGAGTACAACAGTTTGCAGGTGACCCTGGCCGATGGCCGGACCTGCCAGGCGCAGTTCACGCTGGAGATGAAGCAGGACCAGGTGCCGTTGATCGGACCGCTGTCGTGTCAATGAAAACGCCAATGAATAGGGAGATGGATTGTGCAATTTTCTAATCGATGGCCGGGTAAAGTGATCGGGCTGATGGCGATCTTTCTGCCGTGTCAGGCCTATGCCTTGTGCGATGTGGTCAGCACTTCACCGGCTGGTTTTGGCTCAATGAGTTCGATCGCGGTGCGTACCACTTTGCAAACCAGTTCCACCACCAATGCCGGTTTGAGTTGCACCGGTTCGTTGGCGTCGCCGTTGGCCAGCGATGATTATTTTTACGCCACCATTACGTCAGCAACCGCTGGGGCGGTCGGGCCGACCGGTGATGTGATTGGTTACACACTGTTTGCCAACAACAGCCCCAGCTATCCGATCACTCGCGGCGTGGCGTTCGACTTCGCCCGACACTCAATCATCGATAACCTCGGCCTGCTTTCCAATCCAGTGGTTGCCAAGTCCGTACCGATCTACCTGAGTACGACTATCGGCAGCAACGTGGCTGCCGGGATTTACTCTGAAACCTTGAACATTTTCTGGAACTGGGATTATTGCCGTGACTATGGTGGAGGCGGCAGTTGTCAGGGGCGAGACATCAACAGCGGTTCCACTAGCCTGACTGTCAATATGACCGTGGACAACGACTGCACGATCACCGCGCCGAACATCAGCTTTGGCAGCGCCTCGATAGTCAGCTCCTTCGCCACCGTCACTGGCCAGACTATCAACCTGGCGTGCACCAAGGGCAGTGCCTACACGGTGGGGCTGGACGATGGTCAGCATGCTGTCGGCGTGGGCGGGCGCAGGCGGATGATCTTGGGCGGCAATTACCTGGCTTACGACATCTTCAAGAGTGCCGGAACCACCCGTTGGGGCAGCGTCAGCACGGCGCGCCGCGCCAGTTCCGATGCCGAGGTCAACCCCGGCAACGGCCTGGGCACCGGCAGCCAGATCTTCAACTACACCGCCAAAATCTACACCGACCAGAGCACGCCGCCACCGGGAACCTATCTGGACAGTGTGGTGCTGGATGTGGGGTTTTAGAAAGAGCCTGAATACAGGATTGCGACCGTTGTAGCCGCTGGGTGCGAGGCTGAGTTCGACTAAGAGTGCCCGGATTTAACCACTGTCGATTATTTGATTGATCCACGAGTGATCGGCAGTCTACGGTTGCTCCACAAGACTGCCATCACCTGCTTTTCCCTGGAGTAGCGTATGAGCAATTTACTGCCAGCAAGTTCTGAGCATGCTGAAGCTTTTGTGCAAGGGAGGATCACCTCCTGGTCGAGGATGTTCGCACGGCACTGACCCCCTACCTGGAAAGCATCAATAAGTTGTTCGATACCGTCGATCGTGGAGATGACGCGTGGGCGCGCGAGATCGACAACGAGGGAGGCCGACCTGCGGTTCGAAAAAATTGAAAAAGTGGTCCTGCAAGCCGCGCCTTGCACGGTTCGCTGCACGACAAGCTCACCGGGCTGGCCGACCGGACTTTCCTGGCCGACCGTTTCGAGCAGGCACTGCGCTTGGGGCGCCGCCAGGATTCAATCACGGGCCTGTTGCTAATCGACCTTGACCGATTCAAGGACGTCAACGACACCCTGGGGCACCACTGCGGGGACAGCCTGCTCGACCAGATCGGCAAGCGGCTGATCAGTGAAGCACGAGAAATCGACTCCGTCGCCCGGTTGGGCGGTGATGAGTTTGCGATTCTGCTTCCCTCTGTTGAAGGCTTGGAGGGGTGCCAGGTTTGCACGGTGACGATCCTTCGACGCTCATGCAGCGCACCGACATCGCCATGTACGCAGCCAAGAAGCAGGGCAAGGACATACTCGCCTACGACCCGGGAGCGGATCGGAGAACTCCGGAACGCCTGGCCATGCTCGGCGAACTGCGGCGAGGTCTGGATCGCGGCGAATTGTTCTGGAGTACCAACTCAAGGTCAGCCTGAGCACAGGAGAAGTCACCGGGGTGGAGGCGTTGGTGCGTTGGCAGGATCCGGTGCGCGGCCGCGTGCATCCGAATGAGTTCATGCCGGGATATGCATACCGGTTGCCGTGAACGTTTCTGCACGCAACCTGCTGGACAACAAGTTGGTGGCTCAGATCGCCGACCTGCTTGAGTACCACAAACTGACCCCGAACATGCTCGTGCTCGAAGTAACCGAGTCGGCCATCATGCCCGATGTCAATGCGGCTCGTACCATCCTCCTGCAGTTGCATGCAATGGGGCCAGGGGTTCAGTCCGCTTCTCCTCCAGGCACTTCGTCCTGTGAAGCCGCGAATGAAAGCAACTGACTGGTCATCCGTTCCCCGGTAAAAGCGGCCACGAATGGCCCGTATCGACCCCAAGTGGACATCAGAGATGTCCGCCTTTCAGCTTGCTCCCACCTTCGAACTAGAGCGTCAGGCGGTTGTTTCGACATAGGTCGGGTAGTCGATGTAACCTTTTGCATCGCCGCCATAGTAGGTCGCTCGGTCCGGCTCATCGAGTGGCCAACCGTTCCGAAAGCGAGCGACCAGATCCGGGTTGGCAATAAACGCTTGTCCGACCCCCCACCAGATCGACAAGACCTGCTTCCAGTAATTGATTTGCGCTGTCCAGCGTCTGAGCGCCAGCAAGGATCAGCGCCCCGGTATCGAATACCTGGCGCAGCTTTTCAAGGGTGCGCTTGAAGTGTGTATTTTCTGCAGGAACCCTGAGACGAAACCCTGATTGGTCCATCAGGTGGGTATAGGCGATCTGTCGCTTGGCCAGTTCGCGCCCCAGCTCAAGGTAAGTACGTTCGGTGCCCGCATAGGCGGGCATATCGAAAAGTTGGCCGTAAGGGGTGAATCGGATTCCGACACGCTTGGCGCCTATCTGCGCAGAGACGGCATCAATCACTTCCAACGTGCCGCAAACGGTTTGCCAGAGGTTGTGAGGAGTAACGATCATTGCGGTCGTTGACATTCGGGTTGAGGAATTGCTCGATCAGATAGTCGCTGGCTCCATGTAATTCCACGCCGTCAAATCCTGCATCGCGCGAATTCTGTGCCGCGATGACATCCACCCTGGGCCTCTCCGACAAGGCCCTGGAGGCCTGCATGCTGTACGACTGGCGGGGCAACATCCGCGAGCTGGAGAAACTGATCGAACGTGGCGTGATCTTCATCGGCGCCAACCAGAGCATCAGCGCCGATGCGCTCTTTCCGCACCTGTCCCCAGGAGACCGACACATCTCGAAGCTGATGGATAGGCCACGGAAAACACCTGAACCGTTCAGCTCACCGCAAAAGATCCGCGCTTCAGCGGTCAGCGCCCTCGTTCAGGGAGGCGCCATTCGCTCTGACGGACTTCATCCATTCACGAGGATTCAAGCCAGTTCTTCGCCGGAAGGCACGAGCCAGGGCGGAAGGGCTTTCATATCCCACCTGCTCGGAAATCAAGGCCATAGAACGGCCTTCTCGCAACAGCTTCTGAGCAAGACTGATCCGCCAGCTCAACAGATACTCGGCAGGGGTCTGCCCTACGACATCCTTGAAATGCGCTGCATAGCTGGCCCGCGACATATTCGACTCGCCGGCCAGTTCCGAGATCGACCATGAATGGTGCGGTTCTTCGTGAATTCTTACCAGCGAACGGGCCAGACGAACATCCGCCAGCCCCGCCATCATCCCGGATTTGAGTTGCTGATGATCGAGCAGGTGCCGCAACAATTGGATGACGGTAAGCTCGAACAATCGATCCAGCGTTGCGTGGCGACCGCAATGATCACTGGCAGCCTCGTCGAACAACCATTTAACCGTGTCCGAAAGCATTGGGAGTTCGCTCAGAGGCTGCACGATCATATCTGGCAGCGACGCAGCCAACAGATTGTTCACGCCGCCTGCGAACTCCAGAGATGCACATTGCAAGCGAGCACCACCGGACTCGGTGCCGACCAACTGGTGCGGGCTCGGCCGGGGAAAGAAAATCAGGCTAGGCTCGGTCAGAAGTACCTGCGGCCGACCCGCGATTGCCAACCTCAGCTCTCCCTCCTGCAGCAGATGTATGTGCCCTCTCCGATTCGCGCCGTCGAATGAGCTCACCCCGCAAAGCCCACCACTGTAAAACAGGTTCGCGCGGACACCGAATAGCGTCAATAGCTTGGATAAACGATCCATGGCTCACCTCAATGTGGACGATCTGCAGCATATCATGGACTAACTGCGTCCAAATCGATTGCTTTCCGTTGCACTATGGCACCGTACTCAACGCGCAACGCGCATCGTCACTGGAGGACAACGCTACATAAACCTGCACTTGCTTTGAAAAAGTCGCTCGATGCATCCGTCAAACGATGCAGCAGCGGGAGCCAAGAAAACATCAGGGCTCACGCTTTTACTGATGTTTTATAAGGAAACTCCTGTCACTCACTTGTTCATGCGTTCGATTCATGGCTGCACTGGAACGCACCTTTTTGGAAATGACGTGCGACACGGCACGCCGAACTAAACCGCTAAAACCATTAATATTCCGGAGAAACATTATGACAACTTCTACCATCAGCCACGTTAATGCCCTCGGCCCCTTCAAAAAAGGTATAGGCGCACAAGTCGCCCGATTCGGAGTAGGGGGCATTTACTTTGCTATGACCATTATTTACGTGTGGTTCGGCGGAATGAAATTCTCCGGGTATGAAGCGAACGCCATTCACGGGTTTGTCAGCAATAGCCCACTGCTTTCCTGGATGTACAGCTTCATGAGTATTCAGGGTTTCTCGAACTTTCTCGGAGTTCTGGAGATTTCCATCGGCGTGCTTATCGCAGCCCGAATCTTCTCACCCAAGTTGTCGATTTTGGGTGGCATCCTATCGGCCGGCCTGTTCATCACAACGCTATCATTTATGCTGACAACTCCAGGCGTATTCGAGCCCACTCTCGGTTTCCCCGCGATTTCAGTGGTTCCCGGCCAGTTCTTGCTGAAGGATCTGGGGCTTCTTGCAGCTTCGATTTTTATTGCCGGCACCTCGATTACTGCGCTTGAACAGGAAATCGGTTAGGACGAAAGCGGTAAATGCTTAAAAAGGTCTTCTAGTTCTACTAGAAGGCCTTTTTTGTTCACTGATTTTGAAGCGATATTTCAGCAGCTAAGCTTGCAAAAATAACATGGGGGTCTATACCAGCCTAAGCCTAAGCCTAAGCCTAAGCCTAAGCCTAAGCCTAAGCCTAAGCCGGAAACAGGAAAGATTGTAAAGATCTATGGTGTGTGGCAGAAAATACTGAAGGCAGTTAACTGCGTAAGTGGTGTTTGTAGATGTACATAGCATTTTCTGTTGGTAGGTGTAATTTGTTGCGCCGGGTAAATAATTAACGGAGCAAATTCCTGATGGGTATATTGGTCTTGAGCACTATCCTGGCATTCATAACGGGTTTTGCGATCAAGCGGGGAAATATTTGCGCCGTGGCGGCAGTGCATCAATGGGTGGTACACCGTAATGCATTCCATCTGAGAGCGTTTATTACCGGCATGTGTTGTTCTGGGCTCATACTTGTGGCAATTACCTGGCTCTTTCCAGGCGCCGGCGGCATGTCTGCCGAGTATGCGGTGACGCTAGTCACCGTATTGGCGGGCGTGCTCTTTGGTGTTGGAGCATGGTTGAATAGGGGCTGTGTATTGGGCACCATAGTATTTTTATCTAGGGGTGACCTCAACTATGTAGGTACACTATTTGGCATGTTCATCGGTGCGCTCATCGGGCAATTCGCGTATAAGCCGGTGTTGTCCACCAATGTATCGACTCTGCAGATGCCCACTTCGTTGGCGGTGAGCATTGTTGGTGTTTATGCGCTCGTTTTATTGCTGGACGTTTGGAAGTATTTTCGCAATCAGCGGGTGGCTGACACATCAAATTCCACTCACCTAGATTCTAATTACCTTTTGCCCATGATCATAGTAGTAGGAGTGTGCTCCGCGATTCTTCACGCGTTGAATGGAGAATGGACTTACCTGGCAACCCTTATCCATATAGCTGAAGGTTTGGTAACAAATTCGAGCAAACCACTAGCATCATTCCTGATTTATTCAATCGCCACATTTGTCGGTGCCTTGTTGGCAGCTAGATACAGTGGCGAAATAAAATTGCACGCTGTGGCTATCAGGTTAATTGTTCAACGATTAATAGGTGGTATGTCTATGGGGTTGGCGGCTTGCATGATTCCCGGCGGGAATGAATCCATGATGTTCAGTGGCGGCCCATCATTGGCGCTCCACGCAATAGTTGCCTATATGTCAATGACATTGACATTGACATTGTTAATTATGGTGCATGTTTTTCGACGCCGGGCAGATATATAGCTAGGAAGTCAACAATTAAGAATGATCTTCTTAAAAATCTGGATCGACGCGGCATTGTCTTGAATGCTAGTGACTTCGTCGCCCGAGATTCATTGAGCGCGGCCTGGCGGCTCGAATGAGCCCTGTCCGGAGCTTGTCTAGTTTGAGTTTCGAGGACTATCAACGCAATAACCTTGCGATGCACCTGACTGATACGTCAATCAATTCCCTATACGAGGACCTGGAACCGTTTCGCGCGAGGCTAGAGATTGCGGAAGCGCGGGGCTGGCGGTCTGTCGAGATTCGCGGCTCGGCTGCGTTTAAGCACTAGGCAAGTGCTGCCAAATCCTTTTCCTCGCACTATGACCTGATAGCGCCCGGCGCATTCACAGCTTACGTTTCGACTCATGAGAGACGGCGAATCTTGCATTAATGCCAGGGAGGCACCGGTGCACTATTTGTTCGAGGTGTGCCGCCCATTCAAACAACCATTCCGGTTGGAAACGTGCCGTGAATGTCGCTCTGCAGTTCCGCGGTTGAGGGATGGCTTGACTCGTTGTTTTGATCCTTTTGAGCATTTTTTTGAGTAAATCGCGTCTCGATATCGGCATCTGTCAGACCTAAAGTGGAGACACCTAATCACCTGATGAAGGAGTCACCATGTCAAATGCCGTTATCGAATGCATCTTAAGCCGCAGCGCCGCCAAGTACTACGACCCTGCTGCGACCCTGAGCGACGATCAAATCCGCGAGTTGGTGCGAATCGGCACCTCCGCGCCGACATCCTTTCACTTGCAGAACTGGCGCTTCATCGCCGTGCGCACGAGTGAAGCCAAGGCCCGGCTGAGTCCGATCGCATGGTTTCAGCCCGCAATCACCGATGCAGCCGTCACCTTCATCGTCTGCGGCCAGTTGGCCGATTCCAGCGTAATACCGGATCGCCTGGCGCCGTTGGTTGAAGCGGGTGTTATGCCAGAAACGATGGTTCCGGAATGGGAAATCCCCGCACGCGATCTGTACATGGAGTACCCACAGCGCCAACGCGACGAGGCAGTACGCACAGGCACTTTCGGCGCAGCAGCAATGATTTATGCAGCCCGCTCGCTGGGATTGGGTTCGACGCCGATGATCGGTTTCGACGCCGAAGCGGTGCACCGCGAGTTCGGACTGGCCGAGGGCGAAGTGCCGGTCATGCTGTTGTCCATAGGCGCCGAGCTTCCAGGAAACTGGGCGCAGAAGCCGCGCCGTCCGCTGGATGAGGTGTTGGATCTGATCTAGGTACTCGCGGCGGCTGTGATCGCGCTGAACGACTATGCGGTCTTTAAGTGGGAAGCAACCTTAAGGGAACTTCCACTTGAAAGCCTAACCAACTTCGACCCAAGACTTGGGCACGAAGCTACCCAATGGATAGTTCCCACGTGGACTTTCCTCAATTAGTGAAACCAGTAACTGAAAGGAAGACAACGATGCAAAGATCTATTGCTCTGAAACCGGAACAGGTTCCGGCTGATTCGAAAGCGACTCTCGATATGTTCACCAAGAACATCGGATTCACCCCAAATATGATGGCGATCTTCGCCCAGAGCCCAATCGCCTTCAACGCGTGGGCCACCCTGCTCGGTTCCTTGAGCAAGGCGCTCGACGTGAAGACGCGTGACAGCATCGGGCTTGCTGTATCCGAGGCGAATGGCTGCAACTACTGCCTGGGGGTTCACAGCTTTACGGCCGAGCATATGGCCAAAATGCCGGCCGATGAAATCATTCTCGCTCGTAAGGGGCAGGCTCGAGACCCGAAGCGCGACGCCGCGGTTCAGTTTGCGCGCAAAGTCCTCGAAGCCCGCGGCAAAGTCACCGACGCCGATCTAGGAGCAGTCCGCGAGGCCGGCTACACCGATGCGAATGTCATGGAGATCGTCGCATTGGTTGCCATGTACTCCCTGACTAACTTTTTCAACAACGTGTTCGACCCCGAGAAGGACTTTCCCGTCGTTACTCCGGCAGGGGCGATCTGACCTCTATACGCTCGCATCGACCATCTCCGCGAATCGTGGAAGGTGTCATCTGATGCGAGCGTAACACCAAAGCCTGGAGGCACCCGGGAACGAGTCTTGGGAACGCATCCGGGCCCCCGACAAGTCTAGGAGGCAGAACGTGACACGCCATCATCCAATTTTTACGCGCTGGCCGGCGCAGTACCCGGATCGGCTCCAGCTCTTTTCCTTACCGACGCCCAACGGAGTGAAGGTCAGCATCATGCTGGAAGAGACAGGCCTTGCCTATGAGCCGCACCGCATCGACATCATGGCGAACGAGAACCACCATTCGGCTTTCCTCGCGCTCAACCCCAACGGCAAGATTCCAGCGATCTACGATCCTGCCGGTCCGGGCGGACGGCCGCTGGCGTTGTTCGAATCGGGAGCAATCCTGATCTATCTCGCCGACAGGACGGGGCGGTTCCTCTCCACCGATCCCAACACGCGCTACGAAACGATTCAGTGGCTGATGTGGCAGATGGGCGGGATCGGGCCGATGTTCGGCCAGGTAGGCTTCTTCAACAAATTCGCCGGCAAAGCCTATGAGGACAAGCGCCCGCGCGACCGCTACGTAACCGAATCAGCTCGGCTGCTTGGTGTCCTCGACGAACGGCTCGCAGACCGCGACTGGATGATGGGCGCTGCCTTTAGCATCGCCGATATTTCGCTGCTTGGCTGGGTACGTAACCTGATCGGCTTTTACGAAGCGCGCGAGCTTGTCTGCTTCGACCGCTTTCGTCATGTGCAGACCTGGCTCGATCGCGGCCTCGCGCGTCCAGCGGTACAGCGCGGGCTGGAAGTGACAGCAGCCTAAAGCACGGCCAGCTGAAAACAATGAAGAACAAAGACAAACCGATACTCAGAAGGACACAGTCCATGAGCAATGCACGGAGCAGCTCAAATTCTTTTCAAGCGAGGATACCTATGATCGAGATCAATGCCGACATAGAGTCGATCATCAAACAGGCGATATTATCGTTCGTCGCGACAGTCAACGCGGACGGGACGCCTAATCTTTCGCCGAAGGCGTCCTTGACGGTCAGAAACGGCGTTCTCTACTTCGCCGATATCGCATCGCCCGGGACGATGCGGAACTTAAGGCGCAATCCCGCCATAGAAATTAACGTAGTCGACATCTTCCAGAGGCGCGGTTATCGATTCAGGGGCCGTGCGTTGATACTGCTGCCAGGCAATGAGGAGTATTTGATGATCGCGGACTGGGTTCGTGCGACTAACGGCCTAGAATATCCTGTCGATCACGTTGCCAAAATCGAAACCACTTCGATTACGCCGCTGCTGTCGCCAGCCCATGTCTTTGCCCGCCCTCTTCGAAGTCAGGACGAGATCAGGAGCACCTACTATCACAAGTACGGTGTGACACCCATCAGGCACGGTGAATAACGCGGAGACGCGCATCTATCGGGCGGGCAAGTGCTGGTCCGAACAACCAGGCGCGATCTATTCGATCTTCCGTTACGTGCACAAGACCGAGCCTGAAAAGCTGCTTGCCGTCTCGTTGTCGACACCAATGACAGACTGCCGACCATGCCCAACAAGGCGTCACGATGAGCCCTCTTATCTCGCCAGTGATCAACGTGGAAATGAGCGGTGTTAGCACAAGCTAAGCGGCAGCGACGGCCGCCACGCGTCGGAGCTAAGTAAAGAGTTGCGGGGCTGGCACCGTGCAAGACCTGTGGGCATCGGGTGAGTAGGGCGGTGAAACAGATGCGTCGCCCTTCTTTTCGGCCGACGAATTGGCACCGCGAGGATTATCGGCGCAGATCGCGTCGATTGTCCGCTGGAGGTGTTCGGCCATGTCCGCTGAACTTTCCCTATACAGGAGAGGGCGGCAATCCAATTTTCCAGAGTATTTTATGCAGTCAGTCGAGATAAAAGCCATTGATAACAACGATTTTGATATTTGGCTTCCGTTGTGGAAGGGCTATCAGCGATTTTACGAAGTGGATATCCCTGAGTCCGTGTCGTTGAATACCTGGGCGCGCTTCTTGGACCCAGTCGAGCCGATGCATGCAGCACGTGCCATGGTGGGCGATCAAGCATTAGGGCTGGCGCATTCGATCTACCATCGATCTTCCTGGACAACAGAAGACTATTGTTATCTTCAGGACCTGTTTGTTGCTCCCGACGCGCGCGGCAACGGTATCGGCCGGGCGCTAATCGAGCATGTCTATGATGATGCGAAACGTCGTGGGGCGTCCCGTGTGCACTGGCTGACACACGAATCAAAACATAACGGCATGCAGCTTTACGACCGCATCGCTGCTCGCTCGGGTTTCATCCAGTACCGGAAACTATTTGCCTGACACGTTGATGCCTATCCGTCCGAGGTTCTGTTCGGCGCATCGCTATCCTCTGTGATCCAGGTTAGGTAGCGATGGATAGTTGCCGTCGCGCACCCCGGTTGGCGCGTAACTTTCTTGGCGGCGCCGCCCGCGAGGAAAAACTTGCCGCCGACTCCGCCGAGTTCGCGCGCGCTGTTGGTCTAATCAGCGCACGCACTGAGACTGTGTGGGGCGTACAACCGGTGTGCAACTGCAATAAGATGCTTTAGCGTTTCAAGTTCCCGAGGTCCTATGTCCCAAATCGACTGGCTGAGCCATCTCCTGCAAATGATCACCATCACCGGTCAGTTGGAGGTGCGCTGTGACTACGGTGCACCATGGCGTGTAGCTTGGGCTAAATCCGCGGCGCATGAGATCCCCTACCACGTTGTGCTCAAGGGCCGTGCTATTTTCGAAGATCCGGAGAGGGAGACGGCCAGGGAGCTGGTGAGCGGAGATATCGTGCTGTTGCCTCACGGGGCGGCGCACGTGCTGCACGATGGCAGCGGACATGCGCCAAGACTTACCCACAATCGCCAACGTTCTGCAGGATGGATACTCAGCGAGAATGATGGCCAGGGCGAGCATTTGGACCTGTTGTGCGGACGATTTTTCATCGGGCAGCCCCATGATCGTCTGATTCGCAATTATCTTCCTACGAATCTGGTGGTACGGGCCATGGACAGCCATGGTGAAGAGGGTATCGTGTCCGCTTCGAATCACCTGGCCAGTCTCGTGGGGCTGATGCGCATGGAGTCCGACGGTGACAAACCAGGCGGACGCGCCATCCTCAACGCGCTTAGCTCGGCGCTGTTTACCCTGGTACTGCGCGCGGCGAGCGAATCCGAGCAAGCCTCGGCAGGCTTGTTGGCGCTGGCTGGCCATCCACGGCTGGCCCCGGCCATTTCGGCCATGTTTGCCGATCCGGCGCGGCCTTGGACTCTGCCTGATCTGGCCGACTTGTGCAGCATGTCACGCGCCACCTTCATGCGGCACTTTCAGGACGCACTGGGACGCTCGGCCGTCGAACTGTTGAGCGATATCCGGATGAGTCTGGCCGCGAACGAACTCAAGAAGCCTGCGATGACCACCGAGACTGTAGCCGAGTCTGTCGGATACCAATCCGTATCGGCATTCCGGCGTGTGTTCACCGACAGGATGGGGATGACGCCGGGGCAATGGCGCAGTCAGGCACGCAAGGGCGAGTAATTCACTTCACTCTCGGTGTGTAGTCTTGACGAGGCGTTAAACGCGCCTGCGTTGAGCAGGCCATCCCTCTGAGCAGAGCTCGTTCGGTTCTTGCCTAGCAACGGCGCGCGGTCAGACCTGCAGACGACCCATTAGCAACTGTCCTGGGGTCACATTGGATTGGAGTGTGGTTATTGTTCCGTTTCGTTCAGGCAAGGCTTCCATCACGGCGAGACTTTCCAGCAACCGGTCGCGCATCAAGTTCAGCAGTGGCTGGAAGTGCTCGCTGCACTGGATGACCCGTGCCAGGGTCTGGCGCGGGATCTCTATACCGTGTCGGCTCAGTACCGTCTCGAAGTGATACAGCGGTAGGCCGTCGACATATTTGAGGGTCAACAGCATGGCCAATACGCTGGGGCTGGCCATGCTCTTTTCGATTAACTGGGCGGGTTTGTTGGCGGTGACCCGAAGCGGTTTCACAACCACGGCAGCCATAAACTTTACGGATGTGTTTGATCACCCGAATCTGCATCGGCACGATGTCCAGCTGCTCGCTGGATTCTTCGCCGATGGCGTGTTTACGGCGACCACAGGCGCAAGTCAGTTCATGTTCGGGCAGTTCGTGGATGACTTCGATACGTGGCAGGTCGGTCGACAACGGCTTGCGTTTGCCACGGCGGGAAGTGGGCGCAACCACTTCTTATTAGCGCTGATGCGATTTTGACCCAGACTGATGCTTTTAGCTGACCCATGTGCAGCCTCTGAAGTCCAGCGCAAGGCCATTGCTTGCTGAATACTCGAATGGGTCAATGATTTCCGGCAGTTTGGGTCAAAATCGCATCAGCGCTAACAGATATGTTGGCTTCAGAGTTATCTGGCATGGATATCGTCCTCGAGTAACTGGTGCGGGAAGTCTAACTGAACTCGCCGCTGGCTGAAGCCACTTCTACAGGTCCGCTGACACTTGGGTAATTGCACTGACTCGACCACCCATTTGCATTGCCACTGACCAGCCATTTGCACCGGATTTGATCCGCCCCCTTATCAATCATGACCGGCGGTAAACGACCCGTTGCAATCATTCATCCTTGAGCCTTTCCCGCGCCATCTTCAGAATGTCGGCGTAGTCTCCTTCCATTGGAAGGTTCAAGTGTTTTTCAAACACGCAGCAAAGGTTCCGGAGGGCCCGCTCCTCAACTTGGTCTTCAATGGATAGGGTGTCGGTATGATGAAAAGCGCTCATCCCCCTCGGAAGCCCCCGATTAGTTCGTGGCAGGCTCTGCTAAGGAAGGTTTAGGGCAAAATTAAGCAAATACAGGGCCGCCATAGGCGCACAGCGCGTTGGATGAAGTCGTTAGGTTCGCTTCTGATTGAACAGTCAGATCATTTCGAGGATGTGATCCCGGGTATTCATCCCAGCTTCTTCTGCTGGCCATCGGAAGGCGATGGTAACTGGCCGAGGAAACCCCGGCCGATGTTCAAGTCAGGGTTTAACTCGCATGCACGTAGGTGCCAGGAGCTGCCTCCATCGGTGGGTGATTCTGATTTCCCAGCCCCAGCTGAATTTCGCGTTGCGCACCAGAACGCGCCTGAATCCAGCCCAGCCAACCTGGCCACCAGCTGCCATCGTGCTTCTGCGTATCGGAATACCAGGCACGCGGGTCGGATGGCAGTTTGTCGTTCTCCAGATAGCTAGCCTTGAGATTACCTGGCGGATTGAGGATGCTCTGGATATGCCCGCTGTTGGATAGCAGGAAGCGCCGTTCGCCACCGAGCAGCAGGGTCGAGCGATATACTGCGTCCCAAGGTGTGATGTGGTCGTTGATACCGGCGATGCTGAAGCTGTCGACCGTGACTTTCTGTAGGTCAATCGGCATGCCGCAGACCTCCAAGCCGCCAGGGTGTGTGAGCGGATTGAGTTTGACGAAGTCCAGCAGATCGCCATGCAGGGCGGCCGGTAGGCGAGTGCTGTCGTTGTTCCAGTAAAGGATGTCGAAGGCAGGGGGTTGCTTGCCGAGCAGGTAGTTATTGATCCAATAGTTCCAGATCAGGTCATTCGGGCGCATCCAGGCGAAGACCTTAGCCAAGTCGCGGCCATCCAGCACGCCTTGTTGATCGGAGCGGCGCTTGGCGGCTTCCAGGGTTTGCTCATTGACAAATAACATGGCTGAGCTGTCGATCTGACTGTCTAGCAGGCTGACCAGATAGGTTGCACTTGTGACTTTGTGCAGCTGTCGTTTGGCTTGCAGGTAGCCTTGCAGGGCGGCGATGCTCAGGCCGCCCGCGCAGGCGCCCATCAGGTGGGCCTTTTTGCTGCCGCTAATGGCGCGGGTAACATCGAGGGCTTCTTCGATGGCTTGTACATAACGCGATAGACCCCACTCGCGATGGCGAGCGTCGGGGTTGCGCCAGCTGACAATGAATACTTGTAAGCCGTTTTTCAGTGCGTACTGAACGAAGCTCTTCTCCACGCTGAGGTCGAAGATGTAGTACTTGTTGATCTGCGGCGGCACGATCAGCAGTGGGCGGGCGTACTGTTTTTCGCTCATTGGTTGGTACTGGATTAGCTCTAGCAGCTCGTTGCGGAACACCACGGCGCCAGGGGTGATCGCGATATTCTGGCCGACTTCAAAGGCCTGCTTGCTGACTTGGCTGGGCATGCCGCCATTGTGCCGCAGGTCGTCGAGCAGATGGCCAATCCCTTTGACCAGGCTGGCGCCGCCGGTGTTAAACAGCTCTTTGATCGCCAGCGGATTGAGCGGGCTGTTGGACGGCGACAGCGCATCGCCGAGTTGAGTCAATATGAAGTGTGCGCGGGCTTGATCGTCGGCCGCCAGATTGCTCTCGTCAATCCAAGCGTTCAGTTGCTTTTGCCAGGCTAGATAGGCTTGCAGTCTGCGGCGGTAGAAGGGGTTGAAGCGCCAGGATGGGTCCAGGAAGCGCGCATCCTGGACGGGGGAGGGATGCGACGTATTACCGAGCAGCACGCGGCCCAGTAGGCCACCAAGAGCTAGAGTATGGCGGGCGCTATGGATAGGCTGCTTGATGCCTTGCAGCGCCAGAGTGCGCAATGTGGGGAACAGACTTCGACCATGTGGACCGAGTATTGCGCTTCGCTCTGTTTTAACAAGGGACGCGGATCCGGGTAAGGTGCTCGCCGCAGTTGTTTTTTTTCGCATGGACCAAACTCCATTGTCGTATCGTTATCGAGCCAAACAGAAAGGATTTGTACCAACATGCGCCAAACTGCCGCGCGAGGAGTCAACCCAGAGCCACGCCCTAGTGAGGCAAGTGGTTATGCGCCGTACTGTGACTGAAGGTGCGGGCTGCCCAACAGTGGCGGGCTCTTCGGTTTGACAAAGCTGGAGGCCGGCTGCAGAAAGCCCAGCAAGACCTGCTGGGTGTCATGCCAAGCCGTCGGGTGTTCCATGTCGAGAAAGTGCCCGGCGTTCTTGATGGTCTGAAACTGAGCCTGACGGCTATGAGCCGCAAAAAGACGGGCGTCTTCCACCGAGGTGTACTCATCCCGTTCGCCGTTGATAAACAGCAGCGGAACTTCGATGGCGTCGGCACAGCAAACGTAGCAATGAGTGTCCTGAGTTAGCACCTCGTTGACGTGAAAATGCATCTGCCGGTATTCGTGTTCGTCCAGGCTGCTGACATGGCGCTCGTTGAAACGTTTGAACAGCGACGGCAGGTGCTTGCCGATCGTGCTGGAGATCAAGCGCCCGACATTGCGCCGATCGCAGGCCTGCAGAAAATGCCGACCGCTCTCCAGATAATCGCGCATCGGTAGGTTGATTCGCGCGGCAAATGAACTGATCACCGCCTTTTCGATTCGTCGTGGGTGCTGGGCCAGCGCCAGCAAAGTCGCCGCGCCGCCCCAGGAAAAGGACAGCACATGCTGTGCCCGAAAGTGCTCGATCAACTCCAGCAGTATTTCGGCTTCGTCTTCCTTGCAGATCGGCTGGTCGTGCTGGTTGTGTGGTTTCGATTGACCGGCGTAGGGCTGATCGTAGAGGACTACGTTGAAGCGTGGCCGCAGGTAGCGCACCGTCTGGGCAAAGGATGCGGTCGTTGCCAGCGAGCCGTTAACCAGAATGATGGTCTTATCAGCGGTGGCGTTAAGATAATGCTCGGTATAAACCTTGTACTTCTTACCAATCTCGACAATCGCAGTTTTCGGCATCATGTCATTTTCTTCCTTGAACAAATTGGACTAAGCACAGAAAGCAGACCAATTAGTCACTGACTGACCAGAGGTTCAGAGTTAAGCAGGTGATCTTCCACATGCAAATGCGCAAACAGACTATTCCGACGAGCTGTGAGCTATTCCCGTGAAGATGGACTGCCGAAGGCTCCTACGATAGGCAGTAATTGCAGGTGCTTAGAAATTGCTACAAAAGTGAGTACTCGCAGGGGGTTAGCCGGCCTGGCTGGGACGATGGAGGACTGCTAGACCAATCCTTCACTGGGATTGCCGGTGGCCACCGCAAGCCTCCAACTCGATCACGGTCAGCTCTGCTAAGTGGGGATGTTTTAGGGCAATATTAAGGCAGGTTCAGGGCCGCCATAGACCGCAATATGCCAAGGGCAGAGTGCGAGAATTCCGCGTTTGACGGTCTATAACGGTCCTCGGGGAAGCTTGAAAGGGTTCGAATCCCTATCCACACCCCAACTTAAGGTCATGTCTAATGACCCGTTCCTATCCATGGCTGACGGTGGCGACAGGAAGAATCGGCGAAATGATTTAAGATTCACCTTGCTTGCCGCACCAGTAGCACTGCCCATCTAATAGAGATTCCATTGTTATATAACAATCTTTACAAGTTTCAACGAAGATACCGTTGGCCGTCCAAAACTCATCGTTGGACATCATGAGCTCAAACTCTATGAACTCGATTAACGACTGGGTGTGCTTACAGCTTATACACTCATAAAGAAAATCTACGGTATCAATTGATATGCAGTTTTCGATGCCTGCTTTGCAAGGTTGTAATAGCGTTGAGTGGCATATATCACACATGCATATTTGCAGAAAGGTTAACGCGGGGTCGGGCAGTCCAGTCATTTGCTATTGATTTTTTGCATCATTTTTGATTTGTTCATAAAATGATTTTTCAAGTAGCATTGATTTCCATGCTTGACCTAACAACTCAGCAGGGCTCGTGTTTAGCTCTTCGTGAGCAAACCGCTGTATCATTGGAAATAAGTCGACTATCAGTCGCTGGATATTGCTAGCAGGAGCTGTAGGATGTAAATGTTCAAGGTCCTTTCGGCAGCTTCTGAGACTTTCAACCACTCGCCAATCGTGATAGATGCCCAAGCCCTGTAGCCTGGATTTGATCATTGATGCATCGATGGTCTCTCTTGAGTGCGGTGTGGGCTGCCATTCGATCAATCCAGATGCACTTCGCATAGGTTGCGTTTTTTCTGGCTTGTAAAGAAGTTCTCTAGCTTGCGTCCGGCGATACGGCCAAGGTAGCAATTTTGTACTTGAAGAGTAATAGTACGCCGGCGTAAAGATTTCGAGCAGCTGAGATAGCGCGTGCGTCCTCTTCAAACACGCAACTAGTTTCGTAATCTTCGACGCCTAGCTGTATTGATCTAACTGCGTTTTTCAAAATTTCATCTAACTGTATTTCCGGCATCGCTTTGACTTTTTTCCCCTTGCCATCAACTGCCTCCTGAGCGCTCCTATTCAATACTTATCCACCATGTACTAAATAGGCTCGAAATTTGTCTCGTTTTTTGGCCGATAACTGTCACTCACGACCTCAGCCGTGCCGCGAGCCTCGACCCAGTTGAAAAGCTTTACGTCTCATTGTATTCACGATAAAGACGTCCTAATGCCTGGTCGTATTCCTCTCCCGTCAGCTTGGCCTTGAGCGCATCAATCGTTTCCTGTGCATTCGCAGCGGCGATTGCATCATTTTTGTTCGATCGTGCCGCCCATTCTCTTGCGGCCTGAACTACGAGTTCTTCGTTTATGCGATCGACCATTTCCCAATTTCCTCTGTGACTGGATCAGACGCTAACCATAGACCAATCGTCTTGAATAAGGCGGTGGACTGATGAGCGTCCCCGTCCTCCAAAAATCCTTGGCCTGGTCGACAACGGCGATGACCAATCTGTTGCGTCCATCGGTTGAGTCCACAACCCAATATAGCTGCCGTTGGCCAAACGCAGTAAAGGGCCGAGGCTGTGTAAAAACGCATTTCAGCGCGACAGGTAATCAAAACCAGACTGAAAATAACGCGTCTACGCAAAATTCACATCTGCAGACGTGCCAATAAATTTCAGATTTAACGTAGGCGCGCACACTTCAATTTCGGCGAAGCGTTTTTACACACTCTGGCCGGAAGCAGACCTTCGCCTGCCAATTTTCTCTCCTTCTCTGGATTCTGCTGGACTTCCCTATATTAACTATCATTCAAATAATCTTGGTCGCAGTAGCGACCCCCAAACTTAATCTTAATATTTTTTAAGTTATATGCAGTCCGGAGACATAGTTGTCACAGTGGGGAACCGCTTCATCCCGGCAACTACGATATCGATCTAGTTAATGCCCATAATAAAAACAAAGCATCCACATGGATCGCATGCTAATTAAAAGCTGACTAACTTTTTTCATCCAAATGACCATTCGTCGTCATGCAGAAAAAAAATTCAACCTTTTCGAAAACGGATCACTCCCACTAATACAGCCATCAAATCTGTGTGTGCATTTTCTGATTAATTGGCGATTGTTGATAGGAGATAGTAATGAACTACGAAGATCGCGATACCTATGGTATGTACAAAACCAACCTCCTACGAGATACCAGCTCCGAGGAACAAGGGCCTGGTCCCGACCTCATGGGGGCAAACACACTCATTGGAAATGATGTTTATAACCATAATGAAGAAGACTTGGGAGATATTAAGGAAATCATGCTAGATGTTCGCAGCGGTAGAGTGAGCTATGCTGTTCTATCTTTTGGTGGCTTTCTTAGTATGGGAGAAAAACTGTTTGCGGTACCTTGGAATGCATTGACACTCGATACAGTAAATAAGCGCTTCGTATTAAACGTAGAAAAAGAACGCTTGGAAAATGCACCGGGTTTTGACAAGGACAATTGGCCTAATATGGCCGACGAGACTTGGGCAACAGAAATCCATTCTTTCTATGGAACTAAGCCCTTCGTATATGATACTGTTCGGAGATGAAGTATCGATAAAGCTAACTCCAAGACATATAGCGATTGCTTGCAAACTAAGATTTGCAACCATCACGAAAAGTCCCCAAGCCCTGCTGTGATTAACAGCAGGGCTTTTTACTGGGAGTATTTTTGGGCTAAATGTTTATATTGGCAATCGTTAGGCTTTCCTGACCGTGAACTAGAGAGGCACGCTGATCGAGGATGGGGCAAAAATTGGGCAAACCGTAAGCCAAACAATGCCATTCAACCGATCCGCCGGACGGTCTGTTAGTCGTTACGTGTCTGTTCAAGCCGCTTATCAAGCTCGCTTGGCGGCAAATTCGGCGTCGAGTGAAGCGTCAGCCAGACGGCCCGCAGAATGTTGATCGCGGCCATGTTCAGATGTTGTTCGGCGGCCTGCAGGGCCAGTTCGGCTGCCAGGCGCTTGTCGGCAGCACTGAGGTGCGCCGTTTTGTGGGTCATGTCCGCATCGACGTTGGCCAACAGCCCCTGGAGTTCCT
>Ga0105251_10001341_pt1 | contig 21259 bp, 22 predicted proteins | sample KBSS64metaG_FD_80424 | JGI IMG/M metagenome (GOLD analysis project Ga0105251, IMG submission 80424) | Switchgrass rhizosphere microbial communities from Kellogg Biological Station, Michigan, USA - KBS S6-4 metaG | ecosystem: Host-associated > Plants > Roots > Rhizosphere > Soil | place...
AGCAGTGAGTTAGGCGCTTTCGCTTGCTAACTCGAGGTGGCGTATATTACGCTTTCCTCTTTCAGAGTCAACCCTTAATTTCAGGATATTTGACTCTCATCGCTGCCGTTACTCTGTGATGTTGTTCACATGTTCCGTGTCGATGGAGGCGCATTATAGGGAGTTATCCGGAGGCTGCAACCCTAAATATGCGTTAATTTGACTGACTGCTGCAATCCCCAGCAAAACCCCGCTTTATACGCAGTTGTGCACAAAGTTATCCACATTCGTGATGAAGTCCTAAATTTTGCGAGCGTGACGCAAACGTTTTCGCTACAATGCACCCGCAATAAATGGACGCCCCGTTTTGGGGCGTTAGCTGAGTTTTAGGGAAAATAACTAAAATTCAGCTAACGCTCTTCTATATGCGAACCAAAGCTAAGGGATCAAACCATGCAACAACGTCGTCCTGTACGCCGCGCTCTGCTCAGTGTTTCTGACAAAGCCGGTATCGTCGAATTCGCCCAAGCGCTCTCCCAACGTGGCGTGGAGCTGCTGTCCACTGGCGGAACCGCTCATCTGCTGGCTAATGCTGGCCTGCCGGTAACCGAAGTCTCTGACTACACCGGTTTCCCGGAGATGATGGATGGACGTGTCAAAACCCTGCATCCAAAAGTTCACGGCGGCATTCTGGGTCGTCGCGGTCAGGATGATGCGATCATGGAACAACACGCTATCTCCCCAATTGATATGGTTGTCGTCAACCTCTACCCGTTCGCACAGACTGTTGCCCGCGAAGGCTGCTCACTGGAAGATGCGGTAGAGAATATTGATATCGGCGGCCCAACCATGGTGCGCTCCGCGGCGAAGAACCATAAAGATGTGGCAATCGTTGTAAAGAGCAGTGACTACGAAGCGATTATTAGCGAGCTGGATGCTAATGAAGGATCGCTGACGCTCGAGACACGTTTCGATTTGGCTATTAAGGCTTTCGAACACACCGCCGCTTACGACAGCATGATCGCCAACTACTTCGGTAGCATGGTTCCTGCCTATCATGGCGAAAGCAAAGATCCTTCCGGCCGCTTCCCTCGCACGCTGAACCTGAACTTCATTAAGAAGCAGGATATGCGTTACGGTGAAAACAGCCACCAGCAAGCAGCCTTCTATATAGAAGAAGAAATTAAAGAAGCTTCTGTCGCTACCGCAACTCAGGTTCAGGGCAAAGCGCTCTCTTATAACAACATCGCTGATACCGATGCCGCTCTGGAATGTGTGAAAGAGTTCAACGAACCTGCCTGCGTTATCGTGAAGCATGCCAACCCTTGTGGTGTGGCAGTCAGCGATTCCTTATTAGATGCATACGACCGCGCCTATAAAACAGACCCGACTTCCGCATTCGGCGGCATCATCGCTTTCAACCGTGAACTGGATGCCGAAACCGCGCAGGCGATTATCTCCCGCCAGTTCGTCGAGGTGATTATTGCCCCTTCAGCCAGCGAAGAAGCTCTGAAGATCACAGCTGCTAAGCAAAACGTTCGCGTTCTGACTTGCGGCCAGTGGCAACAACGTGTTCCAGGTCTGGATTTCAAACGCGTTAACGGCGGAGTGTTAGTACAGGATCGCGATCTGGGTATGGTTACAGCCGCAGACCTGCGTGTTGTCAGCAAGCGCCAGCCGACCGAGCAAGAACTGCGTGATGCATTGTTCTGCTGGAAGGTAGCGAAGTTTGTTAAGTCCAACGCGATTGTGTATGCCCGCGATAATATGACTATCGGCATAGGTGCTGGCCAGATGAGCCGCGTTTACTCCGCCAAAATTGCCGGTATCAAAGCTGCCGATGAAGGCCTGGAAGTAAAAGGCTCCGCAATGGCATCCGATGCCTTCTTCCCGTTCCGTGACGGTATTGATGCCGCAGCGGCAGTTGGCGTGAGCTGTGTTATCCAGCCAGGTGGTTCAATCCGCGATGAAGAAGTGATCGCCGCTGCTGACGAACATGGGATCGCCATGATCTTCACCGACATGCGCCACTTCCGCCATTAATCCCGGAGCGTCTATAAATGAAAGTATTAGTGATCGGTAATGGCGGGCGCGAACACGCGCTGGCCTGGAAAGCGTCGCAGTCACCATTAGTGCGCACGGTATTTGTTGCTCCAGGCAATGCCGGTACGGCTCTGGAACCTGCTTTGCAGAACGTGGCGATTAGCCCGACGGACATTCCCGCGCTGTTGAGTTTTGCACAAAACGAAAAAATCGACCTGACGATTGTTGGCCCGGAAGCACCACTGGTGATTGGCGTGGTTGATGCCTTCCGTGCCGCTGGTCTGAAAATCTTTGGCCCAACTCAGGGTGCGGCGCAGTTAGAAGGCTCCAAAGCCTTCACCAAGGATTTCCTGGCTCGCCATAAAATCCCAACGGCTGAATACCAGAACTTCACTGAAGTGGAGCCTGCACTGGCTTACGTCCGTAAAAAAGGCGCACCGATTGTGATTAAAGCCGACGGTCTGGCCGCGGGCAAAGGCGTGATTGTGGCGATGACGCTCGCTGAAGCCGAAGCCGCCGTTAACGATATGCTGGCTGGTAACGCATTCGGCGACGCCGGGCATCGCATCGTGGTGGAAGAGTTCCTTGATGGCGAAGAAGCCAGTTTCATTGTGATGGTAGACGGTAAGAACGTGCTGCCGATGGCCACCAGCCAGGATCATAAACGTGTTGGCGATGGTGATACCGGCCCGAATACTGGCGGTATGGGTGCGTACTCCCCGGCTCCGGTCGTGACTGATGAAGTCCACCAACGTGCTATGGACCTGGTTATCTGGCCAACCGTGCGTGGCATGGCGGCTGAAGGGAATACCTACACCGGTTTCCTGTATGCAGGGCTGATGATCGACAAACAAGGTAACCCGAAGGTTATCGAGTTTAATTGCCGCTTTGGCGACCCTGAAACCCAGCCTATTATGCTGCGCCTGCAATCAGATCTGGTTGAGCTGTGCCTCGCTGCATGTGATGGCAAGCTGGATGTGACGACATCTAAGTGGGATGAGCGCCCATCTCTGGGTGTGGTGATGGCGGCTGGCGGCTACCCTGCTGATTACCGTAACGGCGATGTAATTCATGGTTTGCCACTTGAAGAAGTCGCAGACGGCAAGGTGTTCCATGCCGGAACGAAATTGCGTGAAGACGATATGGTTGTGACTAACGGTGGACGCGTTCTGTGTGTGACCGCCTTAGGCGACACTGTCGCGCAAGCGCAGCAACGTGCTTATGAGCTTATGAAGGATATCCATTGGGATGGCAGTTTTAGCCGCTCAGATATTGGCTATCGTGCTATTGAGCGTGAAAACGCGAAGTAAGACTCGAAACTCGATGTGATATTACAGACCGCCCTTGTGGCGGTTTTTCTATTTAGAACGTAGCAGGTTTAGGTTGCCAGCTACAGAAATCCTGATTCGCTACCAGCAACAGCTGAGAACCTTCCGGCGCTTCAAGCCAGGCAATACTGACGTCCATTGATGAATGACGCTGCCGATTCGCAATATGATTAAGCGACACGCCGTCGAGTTTAGGCTCGATGGTTTCGCCTTCGCAGGTTGTCACGGTGCCGTTGCTGTGCCAGCGGCCCTGTCGCAACACAACACGCCCAATGCGCAATGCTTCGCTGGTCGCTTTAGTCTGAGTCGCCTGATACTGATACAAGGCGATTTGGTCATTAGAAAGTTGCTGCTTTTGACCATTCACTTCACGCTGCATGAAGCTCAGCTCACCGTGATCGTCAAAACGTACTTTTACATGCTCTGGAGGTTGGCTCTGAATCGTCATCTCAATTGAGACAAGTTGCTCGCCCTGCCAACGATAATCATTGCTAGATGTCACACCCTTCTGCAACGGGCTAAACACCGCAAGCATATGGATACTGCCATCGTCGCTATTGTCTTTACGCCAGATGCGCACCACACCTTGATCGGCAATATAACCGCTCGCGGTAAATGGTGGGATAGGAGGTTGGCTGCTGCATGCCATTAGCAGCACTGCGCCTGCCAGCACGCCCAAAGGACGGCAGACAAACAAAAGGGGCGTAAACGCCCCTCTGCTAAAACTGTTCACTGACACTATTAGCTCTTAACAGCGTCTTTCAGTGCTTTGCCTGAAACAAATGCCGGCACGTTAGCTGCGGCGATTTTGATTTCATTACCAGTCTGTGGGTTGCGGCCAGTGCGCTCAGCACGGTGGTTTACCTTGAAGGTACCGAAACCAACCAGTTGGACAGCATCACCTTCTTTCAGAGACTCAGTAATTGCAGCCAGGGTGGATTCCAGAGCAGCTTTAGCCTGTACTTTAGACAGATCAGCCTTGTCAGCAATTACATCAATCAGTTGAGTCTTGTTCATAAGTTATCCTTACAATGTGTTTATCGCTTGCTAAGCATCGAGTGCGACGGAAATGCCAAAAAAGCACTCTCCTGCATACACGCACCGATAGCCACTTTTTTTCGCCCCACAAATGTAGACCAGACGGGGGGCTAATTGGAAGCCTTCAGGGGTGACAATTCGGACTGTAAGTCACGTTTTGCTGTCTTACTGCTGCAAATTTATACCAATATTGCTGCTACCCGCTTCACGCAGGTCCGCGCGGAGCCCTTTGATCAGCTCAACGTCGCGCTCTTCGCAGTCAGCCAACAGGCGGAAAATCTCCCATTGGATGTCCCATTCTTCTTCAACAGCCGGGTTTGCTCTGAGCTCTTCGTCGGTCATTTCACGACCAGCTTGGGTCATTTCCAGCATGGCAACCGTGGTGATTGATGCCTTACTGACTTCAATTGCATGTTCCAGAGTTTCCCCTGAAAGACGTGAGTGAAGTAATTCGCTAAGCGCAACGCATGCATCAATCGCCGGGTAGACACCGTAAATATCATAGTCGTCGGCAGACGGAATGCCCTCTTCGAGTTTCTCGAGTTGGCTGTCAAAGTTTACTTTCGCATCTTTGACCGTCAATGTTTCCCAAATCAAGTCGAGAATACGGCGATACAACTGAGGATCACCAAATTCAGTCTGCTGGCAGAACATGGCGTAATTCGGATACATACGTTCGCATAAAGAAGCCATGAAAGTGACATGTTGCCAGCTTTCCAGTTTCTCCAGGCGCAGATGGATTGGGTTTTGTAACATAGCGATGTCTCAAAGACGGAATATTAGCGGCAGTTTACCTTAATCACCCCTGAATTGCTTGCCACCGCGTGAAAGCCGGGCGACCCGATGCCACAGCATCTGCCCAGCGAGTGGGTTCAGGTAAGCGGTAACCCATCAGACAGCGATTCACCCATAGCAAGGCCGTATCAAGGCTTACACGATGGCCTGTGGAGACAAACAACGGATTGCAGCGCTTTTTACTGCGTAACACCCATGCAAGCGCTTCACCTTTGTCGGTCAGCAACTGGCATGAACCAGGTTCTTCAGATAACGGTTCAAATTTCCCACACAAACGTTTCTTGGCAATACCTATCGTCGGCACGTCCACCAGCAGGCCAAAATGGGCGGCAACGCCCAAACGCCGTGGGTGCGAAATACCGTGGCCATCAACAAACAGCAGATCTGGTTTTTGCGACAGCATTTCCCAAGCGGCAAGCAGTGCAGGATATTCGCGAAACGAGAGGAATCCGGGGATATAAGGCATCGAGGTGGCAACACGCGCCACCTGATATTCAACCAGTTCGAGGGACGGATATTTCAATAGCACAATGGCGGCACGTGTAACCTCACCGCCCTGCTCAAACCCAACGTCAGCCCCGGCGATTAACCGGGGAGGATCCTGCTCAAGACGATCCTCACGGATCACCTGTGAAGCTAATTCGATCTGTTGTGCGCGCAAGCTTGCAAGATCCATCCCTGCTCCTTACTCGTGATAAGGCTTCGACAAACGGTGCACTGCTTCAACAAATGCACCCGCATGTTCTGGCGGAACATCCTGGTGAATGCCATGGCCCAGGTTAAAGACGTGGCCTTCACCTTTACCGAACCCAGCCAGAATAGTCGCCACTTCTTCTTCAATACGTGTCGGCGGTGCATACAACATGGACGGGTCCATGTTGCCCTGCAACGCCACTTTATGGCCTACGCGACGGCGAGCGTCGGCAATGTCCGTCGTCCAGTCCAGCCCCAGCGCATCGCAGCCCGTTTCAGCCATCGCTTCCAGCCATTGACCACCACCTTTGGTGAACATCGTCACAGGCACTCGGCGACCTTCATTTTCACGCAGCAGGCCATCGATGATTTTATGCATGTAGTAGAGCGAGAACTGCTGATAATCACGCCCGGTCAGCACGCCGCCCCAAGTATCGAAAATCATCACCGACTGCGCACCCGCTTTGATTTGCGCATTCAGGTACAGCGTGACGCTTTGCGCCAGCTTGTCGAGCAGAAGATGCAGCGCTTGCGGATCGGCATACATCATCTTTTTGATAACGGTAAAGGCTTTGCTGCTGCCGCCTTCTACCATATAAGTCGCCAGCGTCCACGGGCTACCGGTAAAACCGATGAGCGGCACTTCGCCTTTTAATTCGCGACGAATAGTGCGCACCGCGTTCATTACATAACCCAGTTCACCTTCTGGATCAGGAATTGGCAACTTTTCAACATCAGCACGGCTGGTGATTGGTGAGCGGAAACGTGGGCCTTCACCCGCTTCAAAATAGAGGCCAAGCCCCATCGCATCCGGCACGGTGAGGATGTCGGAGAAGAGGATCGCCGCATCAAGCTTGTAGCGACGCAACGGCTGCAGAGTCACTTCGCAAGCCAACTCAGCGTTTTTGCACAGCGACATAAAATCGCCAGCCTGCGCACGTGTCGCTTTGTATTCTGGCAAGTAACGACCTGCCTGCCTCATCATCCATACTGGCGTGGTATCTACAGGCTGGCGTTGCAGCGCCCGCAGGTAACGATCGTTCTTCAGTTCAGTCATGTTGCATTTCCTTTGGCTGGAACTCTAAATACATTCCGCCAGTTTACCACGTCATTCATACTCTGCCCGACACAGGGCGACAGTGTCTTCAATCAGGCGACGAGCCACCGTACCCGGTGGAGGTAATAACGGAAGTTGGTCATACCGATACCAACCCGCATCAAGTAACTCTTTCGGGTCGATTTCAATCTCGCCGCTGTCATATTCCGCCATAAATGCGGTCATCAGCGATTGTGGGAACGGCCAGGGTTGGGAAGTCACATAGCGTAAATTCTTCACACGGATGCTGCTCTCTTCCATCACCTCACGCGCCACGGCCTGCTCGAGCGTTTCCCCTACTTCGACAAACCCGGCCAAAACGGTATAAACCCCGCCGCGATGCCGTGTGTGCTGAGCAAGCAGGATATGGTCGTCGCGGCGAATCGCCACGATGATGCACGGTGAAATTTGTGGATAGTAGCGTTCACGACAATGGTTACACAGCATCGCCCATTCGGTTTTGCTGACGTGCATTTCATGACCACAGTAGCCACAGAACTTATGCGAGCGATAGAACTCCGCCAACTGCACGCCACGCCCAGCAAGTTGAAATAACCCGGGGTCCTGGTCAATAACCTGGCGCACTGAGCCCATATCCGCACGGCGATGTTGCCGCACTAACCATACCGGCTCACTTTCCCACTCACCGATAGGCATCCCAACCGCACCATCAAGCTGAAAATCTTGTGCTGCTCCGTGAGGTAGCTCACCTTTCGGCAACCACAATTTTTGTTCATGACTGACGATAAACCAGCCCTGATCTAACTTTTGAATTACACGTTCCATAACCTGGTGCACATCCCCGAGTTCGCTGGTATAAACAAATGGTCGTAACAATTTTGGGTACGTTTGCGTTACATCTTTTACTCACGGAATCACGGAGTCAATCATGCTTAACCAGTTAGAAAATCTGACTGAGCGCGTCGGTGGTAGTAATGAGTTAATCGACCAATGGCTATATGCCCGCAAACATTTATTGGTGGCTTATTACAATATGGTTGGGATCAAGCCTAACAAGGAATCCCATACCGCGCTCAATGAAAAGGCTCTGGATAACTTTTGCCATAATCTGGTGGATTATCTTTCTGCCGGTCATTTCAATATTTATGAACGCATTATCAGCGAAATGGAAGGTAGCAGCCCACTTTTAGCCGCAACTCATCTTTATCCGCAGCTTGAAGCCAACACCCAGCACATCATGGATTTTTACGATTCGCATCTCGAAAGTGCTATCGATGATGATAATTATATTGAGTTCCAGAAAGCGTTATCCGGCATCGGTGAAGCGCTGGAATCACGTTTTTCACTGGAAGATAAACTCATTCAGTTAGCTTACGACCACGATATAAATGACAGTGCTAACGATACCGGCAACCTTGCACGCCCGGCTTGAGTTCTGCGCTGTTAACGAGTAGTTTACATAACACCCGTAGCAATACGGGTTTCTTCTTGTCGGAGTGCCGAGTGTTTAATTGAACACCGGCTGAGACCGTTAATTCGGGATCCGCGGAACCTGATCAGGCTAATACCTGCGAAGGGAACAAGAGTAATTCTGCTTTTGGGTTCACCCGTACGCGGGCGCCCCACATTCATTACTCCTCCGTTGTTCTGACAAGCCACTCCTTGATATTTACTGGAATGAGCTATGTCTATTACTGAAAAAAAACCAAACCGCCGCGAACAACGCGCTGCTGCCCAGCATTTTATCAATACGCTGGAAGGGACTGCTTTCCCTAATTCCCAACGCATTTATCTCACTGGCTCACGCGATGATATCCGCGTACCGATGCGCGAAATTCAACTCAGCCCAACCGCAACGGGCGGTACGAAAGAAAACCCTTTGTTCATCCCTAACGATGCGATACCGGTGTATGACACTTCAGGTCCGTATGGCGACCCGGCAATCAGCATTGACGTTCTGCGCGGGCTTTCACCACTGCGTGAAAGCTGGATTAGCGAGCGTGATGATTGCGAAACACTGACCGACCGTAGCTCTGCATATACCAAAGAGCGCCTTGCTGATGACGGTCTGGACGAATTGCGTTTTGAAACACAACTCACGCCGAAGCGCGCAAAAGCCGGGAAAATTGTCACGCAGTTGCACTATGCACGCCAGGGCATAGTGACGCCGGAAATGGAGTTTATTGCCGTCCGTGAAAACATGGGCCGCGAACGCATTCGCGATGAAGTGTTACGCCACCAGCACCCAGGTCAGGGTTTTGGCGCGCGCCTACCAGAAAACATTACCCCTGAATTTGTGCGTGACGAAGTCGCCGCAGGCCGGGCAATTATCCCTGCCAACATCAACCACCCCGAATCGGAACCGATGATTATCGGCCGTAATTTCCTTGTCAAAGTGAATGCCAATATCGGCAACTCAGCGGTCACCTCCTCCATTGAAGAAGAAGTGGAAAAACTGGTCTGGTCCACGCGCTGGGGCGCAGACACCGTGATGGATCTGTCTACGGGCCGCTATATTCATGAAACCCGGGAATGGATATTGCGTAATAGCCCGGTTCCCATCGGTACCGTGCCAATCTACCAGGCCTTGGAAAAAGTAAACGGCATTGCCGAAGACCTGACATGGGAAATGTTCCGCGACACGCTTCTCGAACAAGCCGAGCAAGGTGTGGATTACTTCACCATTCACGCAGGTGTATTGCTGCGTTATGTGCCGATGACCGCCAAACGTCTCACCGGGATTGTTTCGCGCGGCGGTTCGATTATGGCGAAATGGTGCCTGTCTCATCATCAGGAAAACTTCCTGTATGAGCACTTCCGCGAAATCTGCGAAATCTGCGCCGCTTACGACGTTTCACTCTCTTTAGGCGACGGCCTGCGCCCCGGCTCCATTCAAGATGCCAACGATGAAGCACAATTTTCCGAACTGCATACGCTTGGCGAGTTAACCAAAATCGCCTGGGAATACGATGTGCAGGTAATGATTGAAGGCCCGGGACATGTGCCAATGCAGATGATCCGCCGCAACATGACCGAAGAACTGGAGCACTGCCACGAAGCGCCGTTCTATACGCTCGGCCCGCTGACTACTGATATTGCGCCAGGTTACGACCATTTCACATCAGGGATTGGCGCGGCGATGATCGGCTGGTTTGGTTGCGCCATGCTGTGTTACGTCACACCAAAAGAGCATCTTGGCTTGCCGAATAAAGAAGATGTTAAACAGGGGCTGATTACCTACAAAATTGCGGCACATGCCGCAGACCTCGCAAAAGGCCACCCTGGTGCGCAGATCCGCGATAACGCCATGTCGAAAGCCCGCTTTGAATTCCGCTGGGAAGACCAGTTTAACCTCGCACTCGACCCGTTCACCGCCCGCGCCTATCACGATGAAACCCTGCCGCAGGAGTCCGGCAAAGTCGCGCACTTCTGTTCGATGTGCGGGCCAAAATTCTGTTCGATGAAAATCTCCCAGGAAGTCCGCGATTTCGCCGCTAAGCAAGCCATAGAAGTTGGCATGGACGATATGTCGCAATCCTTCCGGGCAAAAGGTGGCGAAATTTATCTGCGTCAGGAGGAAGTGTGATGAACACAACTGCATTTCCAGCCGTCCCCCAACGCCTGGGTTTGTATCCGGTGGTGGATAGCGTCGAGTGGATTGCCCGTCTACTTGAAGCTGGCGTGCGTACCATTCAACTGCGCATCAAGGATAAAAGCGACGAAGCAGTGGAAGCCGATATTGCGGCGGCTATCGCACTTGGCAAACGCTATGAAGCGCGTCTGTTTATTAACGATTACTGGCAACTGGCGATAAAGCATCACGCATACGGTGTTCACCTGGGCCAGGAAGATATGGATGTTGCCAATCTGGATGCTATTCGCGATGCCGGTCTGCGCCTCGGGCTTTCAACACACGACAATATGGAAATGGATCGCGCCTTGTCGGCGCGCCCTTCTTACATCGCGTTGGGGCATGTTTTTCCAACTCAAACCAAGCAGATGCCATCCGCTCCGCAGGGGCTGGAGCAACTCGCCGCACATATAAAAACGTTGGGCGATTACCCGACTGTCGCTATTGGCGGGATCAGCCTTGAGCGCGTTCCCGCAGTGCTCAAAACAGGCGTGGGCAGTATTGCGGTGGTTAGCGCAATAACTCAGGCAACTGACTGGCGAGCGGCCACTGTGCAATTGTTGGAACTGGTGGGGGCTGGCGATGAATGATGCCGATTTCATGCGTTACAGCCGCCAGCTGTTGCTGGAAGACATCGCCATTGAAGGGCAGCAAAAGCTGCTCGCCAGCAAAGTCTTAATCGTCGGGCTTGGCGGGCTGGGTTCGCCAGCCGCGTTATATCTTGCTGCTGCGGGCGTGGGTACTTTGATTCTCGCCGACGATGACAACGTGCATATCAGTAATTTGCAGCGCCAGATTCTGTATACCTCCCAAGATTTGGAACAGCCAAAATCGCTGGCCGCTCAACGCCATCTCCAGAAGCTTAACCCGGATATTACGCTGCAGGTTATTAGCGAGCGTTTAGCTGGAGAAGCGTTGAACCAAGCGGTAAAGAACGCCGATTTGGTACTGGATTGCAGTGACAACATGGCGACACGGCATGGGATTAACGCGGCGTGCGTTACGCATAACAAACCGTTGATTTCCGCCAGTGCAGTGGGGTTTGGCGGGCAACTGATGGTTCTTACGCCACCGTGGGAAAACGGCTGTTATCGCTGTGTCTGGACTGATGAACACGAACCGGAACGCAATTGCCGCACCGCAGGCATTATCGGCCCGGTGGTTGGGGTCATGGGGACATTACAGGCACTTGAAGCCATAAAACTGCTCAGCGGTATGGTTCCCGCTGCCGGGACCTTGCGCCTGTTCGACGCCCGCCAACACAGCTGGCGCTCCCTATCTATGCAAAAAGCGGCTAATTGCCCGGTATGTGGAGGGCGAGATGCACATCCATTTTAACGACGAACCAATGCAGTGCCCGGATAACCTGACGCTGGAAAATGTGTTGGAACAGTTGCGTTTAATGAGGCCAGGGATCGCACTCGCCGTCAACCAGACTATCGTTCCACGCGAGCAATGGGAGACACATTTATTGAATGATGGCGACCAAATCTTGCTATTTCAGGCCATTGCCGGGGGTTAACATGCTACAGATTGCTGATAAAACTTTCTCGTCACACTTGTTCACCGGTACCGGGAAATTCTCTTCGCCGCAGGTGATGGTCGAGTCCATTCGCGCCTCCGGCTCCCAACTGGTGACGATGGCAATGAAGCGCGTCGATTTGCGTAACCATAACGATGCGATCCTCGCGCCATTGCTTGAGGCGGGTGTGCAGTTACTACCGAATACGTCCGGGGCCAAAACGGCGGAAGAAGCGATTTTTGCCGCTCAACTTGCCCGAGAAGCACTCGGTACTCATTGGGTAAAACTGGAAATCCACCCCGACGCTCGCTATTTGCTGCCCGACCCCATCGAAACGCTGAAAGCTGCGGAAGCACTCGTCAAACAGGGTTTTGTGGTCCTACCTTACTGCGGTGCCGATCCGGTTCTGTGCAAACGGCTTGAAGACGCGGGATGTGCGGCGGTGATGCCACTCGGTGCGCCAATTGGTTCGAATCAAGGCTTACAAACCCGTGCATTTCTGGAAATCATCATCGACCAGGCCCGCGTGCCGGTTGTGGTTGATGCAGGCATCGGTGCGCCAAGCCATGCCGCTGAAGCCATGGAATTGGGTGCTTCAGCGGTACTGGTGAATACCGCCATTGCGGTTGCACGAGATCCCATTCAAATGGCCCACGCTTTCCGCATGGCTGTTGAAGCAGGAGCAATTGCCGCTCAGTCAGGTTTAGGGGCGCGCCACCAGCAGGCACAAGCTTCCAGCCCGCTAACCCAGTTTCTGCAATTCAGCCAGGAGGGTTTGTGATGGCACAAACCTTCACCGATCGCTGGCGTGAGCTGGACTGGGATGACATCACGCTTCGCATCAACAGCAAAACAGCTTCCGATGTGGAGCATGCCTTGAGCGGGCGAAAAATAACCCGTAATGATCTGATGGCGCTGCTCTCTCCGGCAGCTAGCCAGTACATCGAGCCCCTGGCACAACAGGCCCAGCAATTGACTCGCCAGCGCTTTGGTAACACGGTGAGTTTTTACGTGCCGCTTTATCTCTCCAATCTCTGCGCCAACGACTGCACCTACTGCGGTTTTTCCATGAGTAACAAGCTCAAGCGTAAAACGCTGGATGAACAAGAGATTGGGCGAGAGTGCGAAGCGATTCGGAAACTAGGCTTTGAGCATTTGCTGTTGGTGACAGGCGAACACCAAACCAAAGTGGGAATGGACTATTTCCGGCAGCATCTTCCGGCCATTCGCCGCCAGTTCAGCTCGCTGCAAATGGAAGTGCAGCCATTGGACGAGCATGAATACGCCGAACTGAAAACCCTCGGCCTGGATGGTGTGATGGTTTACCAGGAAACCTACCATCAGGCGGTATATGCGCAGCATCATCTGCGAGGGAATAAGCAGGATTTCTTCTGGCGCCTGGAAACACCGGACAGGCTGGGCCGTGCGGGGATAGATAAAATAGGCCTCGGCGCATTGATTGGTTTATCGGACAGCTGGCGCACCGATTGTTTTATGGTGGCAGAGCATTTACTGTGGCTTCAGAAAAACTACTGGCAAAGCCGCTATTCAATTTCATTTCCACGCTTGCGCCCCTGCGCGGGCGGCGTAGAGCCGGCATCGATAATGACAGAAAGCCAACTGGTGCAGGTGATATGCGCGTTTCGCCTGCTTGCGCCTGATGTCGAGCTTTCACTTTCTACCCGTGAATCACCGTGGTTCAGGGATCATATGATCCCACTGGCCATTAACAATGTCAGCGCGTTTTCCAAAACTCAGCCCGGAGGGTACGCCGATAATCACCCTGAGCTTGAGCAGTTTGCTCCGCACGACGGGCGCACTCCGGTGGAAGTAGCTGAGGCATTAACACGCTCAGGCTTACAACCTGTGTGGAAAGATTGGGATAGTTTTCTGGGGAGAAACTCGCAATAGCTTTGCACGTTTAAATGGCGGCAACTTTTCCTTTTCGTTGCCGCCCCGTCTTTCGATTAATAAACGGTGACTTTCGCGACTTTTGCGACTTTACCGTCTCGGGAAGGCATATCTGGAGTCGCGCCCAGCGCAATGGCACTGTAAAGCCCAGCCAATTGCGCAAAGGCAACATAGAGTAATGTCGTCCAGGATTCGTGGTAATCCGCCAGCTCCGGTGCGGCAAAATGAAAATAACGATCTCCCGGTTTCGCGCCTGCCGGTAAAGCATCATGACCGATGGCAATAATTTGCGCGGTGGCGCTACGCTCGCGGGTCAGTTCCGACATCATATCGCTGTCATAGCGCTTAATTTCGGCGCGTGCAGCAAGATAACCGATAACCGTGGCATCGCGGTTGATAATCAGCTTTGGCCCATGGCGGAATTCCAGCATTGAATGCCAGGCTGTCATCACCTGGCCATTACCCATTTCCAGCAATTTGAGACTGGTTTCACAGGCAACGGCTTTCAGTGACAGAGAACCTACCACCACCACATTGTTGCGAGACTCTGCCGCCCACTGTTCGATATCAGCAGCATAGTGGTTGAGAAAATGGTTCATGCCGCGCTGCAAGATTGGCAGCACTTTTTCAGCTTCAGACCAGCCAGCAGGAGCCACCAGCAACATCAAATACCAAAGGGGAATGGTGAACTCGGAGGTCGCCGCAAAACTGCCGTTAGAAGTACCTTCTGGTACCGGGATAAACAGCCCTTCGCAATGCTGCTGTGCAAGTTGAGCAAGGCGGCTGCTGGCGTTGTTAGTGACACTAAGATGCCGCAATTTCGGGTTGGCGGCGAGTGCTCGCTCCACAACTTTCACTGTTTCCGGCGTGTTACCCGAGCTACTAACGGACACTAATACGGTATTGTCGTGCAGGCTTTCAGGCATCAACACCAGGTCAGTTGCCGGGACCACATCAATTTGATTTGGCACGACACTACGCAACCAGTTCACACTAGCCTGTGCCGCCAACAGCGAGGACCCCGCACCTGTAATCAGGATTCGCGTGTCGGTATCACTTTTGCGCCAGAATACCTGAATCTCGGCTTCATGTGCTTTGACACGTTCAAGTCCTTCTTGCCACAAACGGGGCTGAGCCACGATGGCTTCTACGGTCAAACTGGCTCCCTTTTGCTGCCAGTACGCTTCATTATGATTTAACATGTTTATTTTCCACCTGTTATGAAACTTGCGCCACGCCGAAGAAGTGCTTTAGCATGCCGACATCCGCGCTATTCCAATTCATTAACAACCCTATCGAGGGAACCATGAAACCGGTATACATCCTTATTCGCGATACCCTTAAACGCGATATTCAGAATCAAAAATACCCGGTTGGCTCCCTGATCCCTTCTGAACGCGAACTGGCGGAAACTTACCAGGTCACGCGTGCGACGGTGCAAAAAGCCATTGCCCATATGGAACAAGAAGGCCTGGTTAAAAAAGTGGTCGGTAAAGGCACCTACGTAAATCGCGCCTTTGCACCACCGGTGTATTTGCTCAACCCAGATGGAGAAAGCAGTGCGCTGGGCGTCACGAAAGAACTCAGCGGCAAAGTCACCATCACTAGCCGCCTGATTTATCATGTGCAGCAACCTGCCGGTGAATACCTTGCCAACCAGTTTGGCGTGCCTGAAAACGAACCTGTCCACGCTATCCGCCGCGTTCGCCTGTTTGATGGAACGCCGGTATTAGTTGAGGACAGCTACATTCCGTTGGCGATTGTCGACACCATCGACGACGACGTGTTGCAAAACCACTCGCTGTACGCCTTTATCGAACAGAAGTGCCAACAAAAAATCGGTGGCACAGACTCCATGGTAGGAGCGAGCCTGTTTGACGATGTGATGGCAGCCCTGCTCGATATCCCCGTTAATTCACCCATGTTGCACATCAAAGAGAGCACCTGGCTTGAGGACGGCACGGTGTTTAACTACTCCTGGAGTTACAACCGCGGCGACCTCTTCAGAATGCGCAGCCGTAAAAACCTTATCCCTTAAAGAATTGCGGCAGATATTCGCGGTGTGCTTCGAGTAATTCATCAAGCACCACTTTTGCAACTTTGCCCGAAGGAACCAGTGGGTTAAGGGTTAGCGCTTGCAAAGCAGCGCCGTAGTCACCCGTCACCGCTGCTTCCACCGCCATTTCTTCCCAGGCTTTCATCAGAGAAACTAAACCTGAAACTGTGGCAGGCAACGGATCGTTATTCAGCGGAATCGCACCGTAACGGCCAATAACACAAGTCGTTTCAATGGCGACGTTATCCGGCAGTGAACGAATCGCACCGTTGTTGCGTACGTTGACCGTCATCAAAAGATTTTTGTCGTTATAAATTGCGCTGATTAGCTCGCAGGCCGCTTCGGAGTAATACGCCCCACCGCGCTGCTCAAGCTGTTTTGGTTTTTCATGCAACTGCGGGTTTCTGTAAAGCTCAAATAACTCATGCTCGACCGCTTGCACCACTTCGCCACGCGTTCCATGTTCTTCGAATTCCTGAAGCTGCTTTTCCAGCACATCACTGGTGGCGTAGTAATACTGGTGATAAGGGCATGGGATCACGCCAAGATGCTGGATTTGTTCCTGAAGCCATGGAATATCCGGGATATTTTTCGGTTTGTGTTCGCTGTCATATTTGAGATTTTTCAGCACGTCTGGCATGACATCTTTGCCATCCATATAGACGTGGGTGCCATACAGGAAATGGTTCAAGCCAACAAGTTGGAGCAAGAAGCGAGATTTATCCACACCGAGAATTTCTGCCACCATGCGCTGCATTGACTGGGATAAATTACATAGCCCCACGCATTTAATTTTGCTGTGTTTGATCACCGCTTCAGTGACGATGCCACTCGGATTGGTGAAGTTAATCAGCCACGCATCCGGGCACAACTCTTCCATGTCGCGGCAGATATCCAGAATGACCGGAATGGTACGTAATGCTTTAGCCAACCCGCCCGCACCGTTTGTCTCCTGCCCAATCAGCCCGTGTGACAAGGGAATACGTTCGTCTTTTATGCGCGCGTCTAATTGCCCCACACGCAGCTGGGTTGTGACAAAGTCGGCATCTTTTAGCGCTTCACGTCTGTCGAGCGTGAGATGCACCTGGCAGTCGATGCCAGCCGCCTCGACCATACGTTTTGCCAGGTTTCCTACGATTTCCAGTTTTTCACGCCCGGCTTCAACATCCACCAGCCAGATTTCATTAATCGGCATTTCGGCATAGCGTTGGATAAAACCTTCGATAATCTCTGGCGTATATGAACTGCCGCCACCAATGGTCACTATCTTTAATTTTTTATTCATTACGCAATCCTTCTTTATACTCCAGGACGATTTCATCCTGATTGACGATATTTTCTTCCTGTTCGTTTTCTTCGCGCAGATATTGTTTATCGAGCGTCATAACGAACGGGTAATAAATTGTCATTGCGACTACGAGGTTAATGGCCTGGAAGAGCATGCCTTTCCAGCCGCAAATTAAAAACCCGCTAATAAAAATGGGCGTGGTCCAGGGGATTTCCAGACCGGATGTCAGTGGCAACCAGCCAAAAGCCATCGCGCTATAGGTTATTACGCATAGCACAACCGGAACGATGATAAACGGAATAAATAGCAATGGATTGAGAGCAATAGGCACGCCGAATATTATCGGCTCGTTGATATTAAAGATGGCAGCAGGTGAGGCAAGTTTGGCAATTTCACGCATGCGCTTGCTTTTGGCCCGAAACAACATCACCAGCAACATTGCGAGGGTAAATCCTGTACCACCACAAATTAAAAACACATCGCGGAACTGTTGAGTAATGATGTTGACTGGTGGCAAGCCTTGCTTCATGGCTTGCATATTCTCAAGCGTTAATGAACGCCAGATTGGGCCCATAATGGCCGTCACAATAGAATCACCATGCAAGCCAAAGAACCAGAAGAAGCTGACGAAAAACTCCGCCACCATTTGTGATGGTAAGGTATTGCCCAACTGCATCATTGGCGCTTGCAGCACCTTAAAAATCATCTCTTGCGCTGTGCCAAACGGAGTCACTTCGAATAACAAGCGAATCAGCCAAAATGCCACGACGATAAGAAATGATGGAATTAATGAGCTAAAACTATTTGCCACCGCAGGAGGAACACTCGACGGCATAGAAATTGTCAAACGCGGGTGGTTAAGGAAACGATACAAGCGCACTGCTGTTACCGTCACAATCAGTGAAAGGAATAAACCCTGAGCACCCAGCGCGAAGGTTGGAATGACATCGCTAATTACCCCACCATTTTCTTGCGGAAGTTTATAAGGTGTGACAATCAAAAAACTGACGAGAGAAATAAGTGCACAGGATATTTCATTAAGTTGCCAACGTTTTGCCAGGCTAATACTAGTACTCAAGACCACCAGTAATGCCATTACAGAATAGGTTGCATCCAGAACATAATTTAACTGCCCAATAAATTTCTCACCAAAAATACGAATAATAAATTCGTTATAACCGGGGATTGGCAAATTGGCTATCAGTAAAAAGAAAGACCCAATAATGAGAAATGGCATAATCCGAATGAAGCCATCTTTAATAGCCGAGAGATAATCATTCCCTTCAATCTTCATTGCCAGAGGCAATATTTTCCTTTCCATAAAAGCAGTGAAATTTTGCATGTTGTGGCTCACTGTGCTGGTTTTGATGTTAGTGGTATATACCACCTAATTGAAGACTATGTAGTTCAGGGTTTTCTGTCAATGGAGCAAAATGAGGTTTACCAGGATAAAGCGGGTTTTGTGAGCAGCTCCACAATCGCAAGCGCCCAGGGAAACTCAAAATGTAACCGGTTTCAGTCCATCTAAGTTTCTTTTGTGACACCTCACACACAATCACTGCAAAGCGGTTGTTGTACCGGGGCGTCACGGATAATTATCTGTGTATCCAACGGACACTGAGAGCAGATCTATGAAGAATATCGTTTTGTGTTGTGCAGCGGGTATGTCGACTAGCATTTTGGTCCAACGTATGAAGGACGCCGCTCAGAAGAAAGGTATTGAAGTCTCAATCAAGGCAGTGCCGGTTGCAGAATTTAAAGACAATATCGACACCGCCGATATCGTGCTGCTGGGTCCACAGGTTAAATACGAACACGCCAAGCTTCAGGCGATTGCAGAGCCGATGGGTAAAACGGTTGCTGTTATCGACATGATGGATTACGGCATGATGAAAGGCGATGTTGTGCTCGAGAAAGCTTTGAAAATGATGGAGTCATAAGACGTGGAAGATTTAGAAACGATTATCATGGAATTGTTGGTTAATGCCGGTAGCGCGCGCAGTCAGGCACTGACAGCTCTGCAAATGGCCCGTAAAGGGGATTTCGTAGCAGCTCAACAAGCGATGGAAGAGTCTCGTGAGTTTGTGAAACATGCGCATAAAATTCAGACCCAACTTATCGGGTTAGATGAAGGCTCTGGCAAACTGCCAGTTAACTTGATTACCGTACACTCCCAGGACCACCTGATGAACGCGATGGTGATTCAGGATTTGGCCGAAGACATGATTGAACTGTATCGTCGCCTGCCGCTAGCTAACTGATTTTTATTTCTTTCAGGCATAAAAAAACCGCTCTTTCGAGCGGTTTTTGTTTTTGGCGTCTCTAACGATTAATCGTTATCGTTACCGCCCAGATTACCTGCATTCAGCAATTCTGCCAGGCTGGCAGTTGCATCTGCTGCAGTGACCTGAGGTACAACTGGCGCTTCGCCCGCTGCACGACGGCGCATACGATCCTGGTGGTACGCATAACCGGTACCAGCTGGGATCAAACGACCGACGATAACGTTCTCTTTCAGGCCGCGCAGTTCGTCACGTTTACCCGCAACAGCTGCTTCGGTAAGCACACGAGTTGTCTCCTGGAACGATGCCGCGGAGATGAAGGACTCGGTTGCCAGAGAGGCTTTGGTGATACCCAGCAGATCACGTGAGAAGGACACGTTGATCTTGCCGTTCGCTTCCAGTTCGCGGTTAGCGATCTTGACGCGAGAGTATTCAGCCTGCTCACCTTCCAGGAAGTCAGAACTACCAGCGTCAACGATGGTTGCTTTACGCAACATCTGACGCACGATGACTTCGATGTGTTTATCGTTAATCTTAACGCCTTGCAGACGGTAAACGTCCTGCACTTCGTTGGTGATGTAACGAGTCACAGCATACACGCCACGCAGACGCAGAATGTCGTGCGGAGATTCTGGACCATCGGAAACAACGTCACCGCGTTCTACAACTTCGCCTTCGAACACGTTCAGCTGACGCCACTTAGGAATCATCTCTTCGTAAGCATCGCTGCCGTCGAGTGGAGAGATAACCAGACGGCGTTTGCCTTTGGTTTCTTTACCGAACGAGATGATCCCGCTGATTTCAGCAAGGATAGCTGGCTCTTTCGGACGACGCGCTTCGAACAGGTCAGCAACGCGTGGCAGACCACCGGTGATGTCCTTGGTACCACTGGATTCCTGCGGAATACGCGCCAGCGCGTCACCAGAGTGAATCTGAGTACCATCTTCCAACTGAACAATCGCTTTACCTGGCAGGAAGTACTGAGCTGGCATATCTGTACCAGGGATCAGAACGTCGTTGCCTTGAGCATCAACAATTTTCAGTGCTGGACGCAGATCTTTACCACCCGCGGTACGTTCTGCAGAATCCAGAACAACCAGAGATGACAGACCTGTCAGTTCGTCGGTTTGACGAGTAATGGTCTGGCCGTCGACCATGTCAGTAAAGCGGATGAAACCACTTACTTCAGAGACGACTGGCATTGTGTGCGGATCCCAGTTTGCTACGGTCTCGCCCGCTGCAATCTGCTCGCCATCACCTTTACCCATTACCGCACCGTAAGGAACTTTATAGCTCTCTTTAGTACGACCGAATTCATCAATCAGTTTCAGTTCAGTGTTACGAGAAGTCACTACCAGTTTACCGGCAGAGTTAACAACCGACTTCGCGTTGCTGAGCTTGATGCTACCTTTGTTCTTAACCTGAATGCTGGATTCAGCAGCAGAACGAGATGCCGCACCACCGATGTGGAACGTACGCATCGTCAGCTGAGTACCTGGTTCACCGATGGACTGTGCCGCGATAACCCCGATAGCTTCACCTTTGTTGATGATGTGGCCACGCGCCAGGTCACGACCGTAGCAGTGCGCACATACACCAAAGTCGGTGTCACAGGATACAACGGAACGTACTTTCA
>Ga0105251_10001342_pt1 | contig 21255 bp, 19 predicted proteins | sample KBSS64metaG_FD_80424 | JGI IMG/M metagenome (GOLD analysis project Ga0105251, IMG submission 80424) | Switchgrass rhizosphere microbial communities from Kellogg Biological Station, Michigan, USA - KBS S6-4 metaG | ecosystem: Host-associated > Plants > Roots > Rhizosphere > Soil | place...
ATGCGCGATCGCACCCCCTGGAATCCCCCACATCACGATCACTTGTGACCCAGCACTTGACTCTCAATACAGTTGCTTTCTTTGCAGCAGCAAAGAAAGTGACTGCCGCCCCGCACAGGGGCAACGCTAATAAACCAATACGAAAACGGGATCCGGCGAAAAAAATCACTTCACCAAAGAACGCCGCTTCATCTCCAACTGAGTAATGAGCCGCTGCAGCGTATTCTCCGCCGACCCCGGCATCGAAACAAACTTGAACCCGATGGTATATCGGCAATCCCCCTTCGCCGTTGTCGATTCCCGCTTCGAAACCAGCTTCATATCCACCGTAACCTTGCCATTGGCGCTGAAATGCAGCTCGGCATCCTGAATCACGATGCCCATCTCGAGATTGGCAACGCGCTCATCTGTCGTGCGCAACGCGACCCCCCCCAGCGACAGGTCATGCACCTCGAAGCGGAACCGCTCCCCCTCTGGCAGCGAACCCGTGCAGATATAAGGATCGAGCACCGGCGCCTCGACGCGGAAATATTCGCGCCGCTGCATGTAATACAAGACCGTCGGAAACTCGGCCTCGAACGCCGGTCGGCCGTCGAACACCGTCTCGCGCGCCGGCGGCGTCGTGAACTCGACGCGCACGCCTTCCGGCGCCGCGTTGAAAACGAGCCTCTGCGACGCGAGCACGCCGCGGTTCTGCTCCGCCACGCCGCCCCAGTCGAACGTGAAGCGATGCGCGGTTACGTCGACATCGAGCAACCGTGTGACGATTTGCCCGTCGCCGTATTGCGCCGTCAGAAAGTCGCCGCGATTGGCGAGATTGCGCAGCGCCACGCCGATTTCGAGCGGATTGCGCCGGCCGAAATCCACGTTGGGCGCGATGTCCTCGTCGGCAACGTCATGCATGTAATTGGTGTTCATGGGGCTAGCCGTGTTCATTGTGCTCGCGCGCCGGTCGGACATCCGAACGTCGCGCGTCGATCCGAACCCGAATCGGTCCGGCACGTCGGTTATTCAGGTTAGCGGCACACGTCTTCAAAAGTTTAGGGGTGCCCGGCGAAAAATGTATGTGGTGCGCCGTCCCTACGAACGTAAAACGTTTGCTGCCGAAAAAGATCCGAACAATCGCGCTTTTCGCGCTCGGCTATTCGCGCGTACGACGTCTTCCTAGCAAGAAGACGGCCGCATACATCGGCTGATTGCGTCAGACGATCTGGCGCATGATCGAGATGAGCTTCTTCGCGTATTGCGGATCGGTCGCGTAGCCCGCCTTCTGCATGCCGTGCGCGAAGCCCGCGACATCGCGCGAAGCCTGAATCACCGGCGCATAGCGCGGATTGTTCTTGATGACGCTCGCGTAATCGGTCAGCGCTTCCTCGTACGAATCGTAGGCGCGGAACTTTTCGACGACCTTCTGCGGCCGGCCGTTGACGTACTCGGTCGTGACCGAATTGACGGTCTTGCCGGTCCAGTTGCTCGACGCCTTGATCCCGAAAATGTTGTGGCTCGTCGAACCGTTCGCGTGCTTGATCTCGCGCTTGCCCCAGCCCGATTCGAGCGCCGCCTGCCCGATGATGAAACGCGCCGGAATGCCGGTCGCCGCGCTCGCGGCCTGCGCCGGCACCGCGAGGCGGTCGACGAACGCGTTGACCTTGTCCGATCCGTTGCCGCGCGCCGGTGCTTCGAGCGAATCCGCCGCCGTGTAGCCCTTGCCCGCGAGCGACGCGCTGCTCTTGTTGGCCTGCGCCGCCGCGTACGCCTTCGCCATCGCGTTCATCGCGGCGAGATTGCCCGCGTTCGCGTCGAGGTCGCCGCCGCCGCCCGACATGCCGCCGAGCGTCTGCATCGCGTTCATCGCGCCTGCGCCGTTCCTGGCGTCCGCGCCGGCCTGGCCGCCCGCGTTGCGCATGAGCTGCTTCAGCATCATGTCCGCGACGCCAATGCCCTTCGACGACATCTGCTGCGAAAGCTGCTGATCGAGCATCGACGTGAACGACTTCGTATCGTTCGATTCGAACGGGCTGTCCGAAGGCGTCGCGTCGCGCATGCTCTTGAGCATCATCTGCGTGAAAACCGCGTCGAATTGCCTGGCCGCTTCCTTGAGTCCCTGCTGCGGATTCGCGCCGGCCTGCGCGCGCAGCGCGTCGAAGCCCTGCGTGTCGAGCGCGAAACGGTTCGACAGGCTCGAAAAGCCGCTCGTCGTATCGGTCGATGCCAGCGCGGTGCTGGCGATGCCGGTCGTGTTCGAGTTCATGAGGCTTCGTTCCTTAGATGATTTCGAGGTCTGCGCGCAGTGCGCCCGCGGCCTTCATCGACTGAAGGATCGAGATGAGATCCGCCGGCGTCGCGCCGAGCGCGTTGAGCGCCTTCACGACATCCGCGAGGTTCGCGCCCGCGCTCAGCATCTTGAGCGCGCCGCTGTCCTGCTTCAGTTGAATCGAGGATTCCTTCGCCGCGACCGTCTGCCCGTTCGAGAACGCGCCCGGCTGGCTCACTGCCGTCTTCGTGTTGATGACCACCGACAGGTTGCCGTGTGCGACCGCGCAGTTCTGCAGCGTGACCATCTGGTTCATCACGATCGAGCCGGTGCGCGCGTTCAGGATCACCTTCGCGGCGGCCTGCGCCGGACGCACGTCGATGTTCTGCAACTGCGCCATGAACGACACCTGCTCGCTCGCATCCTGCGGCGCGCGCAGTTGAATCGTGCGGCCGTCGAGCGCGAGCGCCGTGCCCATGCCGAACTGGTTGTTCACCGCCGCGACGATGCGCTGCGTCGTGTCGAAATCCATCTCGCGCAGTTCCATCTGCATGACGCCGCCCTGCTGCTGCAACGCCGACGGCACCGCGCGCTCGACGATCGCGCCGGCCGAGATGCGCCCGACCGCGAGCTGGTTCACCTGCACCTTGCTGCCGTTCGCGCTCGCGCCCGCGCCGCCGACGACGAGGTTGCCCTGCGCCATTGCATAGACCTGGCCGTCCGCACCCTTCAGCGGCGACATCAGCAGCGTGCCGCCGCGCAGGCTTTTCGCGTTGCCGAGCGAGGACACGGTCACGTCGATCGCTTCGCCGGGGCGCGCGAACGGCGGCAGCGTCGCCGTCACCATCACGGCGGCGACGTTCTTCAACTGCATGTTCTGCGTCGTCGCCGGGTTCACCGTGATGCCGAGGTTGCCGAGCATGTTGGTGAGCGACTGCGTCGTGAACGGCGTCTGCATGGTCTGGTCGCCGGTGCCGTCGAGGCCGACGACGAGACCGTAGCCGATCAGCGGATTGTCACGCACGCCCTGGAACGAGACGAGGTCTTTCAGACGCTCGGCGTGGGCGTGCTGCGCAGAGCCTATGGCGACGAGCGCGGCCGCGAGCGAGAACGAAACGAAACGGAGAAACGGATTCATGATCAGAACGGCGCGACGTTGAGGAAGAAGCGTTGGAGCCAGCCCATGTTTTGAGCTTCGTCGATATAACCCTTCGCCGAATATTCGATCTTCGCGTCGGCGACTTGCGTGGAGAAGACGGTGTTGCTGCCCGAGATCGTCGTCGGGTTGACGACGCCGGAGAAGCGCACGAATTCGTTGCCCTGGTTGATGAGCATCTGCTTTTCACCGCTCACCATGAGGTTGCCGTTCGACATCACTTCCGTGACCGTCACGGTGAGCGTGCCGCTGAACGTGTTGGCCGCGCTCGCGCCGCCCGCCGCCGTGAACTTGTTGGCGCCGGTGGCCGACAGGTTCGTGTTGTTGAAGAGGCCGCCGAAGATGCCCGGCGTCGTCGGCACGGCGAACGAGCCGTTGCCGGCGCGGTTGGTGTTCGCCGCCGACGACTTCGTCGCGTTGACGTTTTCCGAGATCACGATGGTCAGGATGTCGCCCACGTTGCGCGGCCGCTGGTCTTCGAACAACGGCCGGCCCGCGTAGCCCGCGTTGTAGATCGCGCCCGGCGAACGCGTGCCGACGGGCGGTTGCGGCGGACGCGCGGTCATCGGCTGCTGGACGATCGGCTCTTTCGGCACGAGGCCGCACGCGCCGAGCGCTGCAATGAGCGCGGCAATCGTTGCACGCGAGAGGATTTGAGTAGGCGACATCTTGGTGACTCGTATGAAGCGTTAAACCTGCATCTGCGAGAGCGTCTGCAGCATCTGGTCGGACGTGGTCACGGCCTTGCTGTTGATCTCGTAGGCACGCTGCGTCTGGATCATGTTCACCAGTTCCTGCACGACATTCACGTTCGACGCTTCAACGTAACCTTGCTGCAGCGAGCCCGCGCCGTTCAGGCCCGGCTGGGAGACGTTCGGCGCGCCCGAGCTGCCCGTTTCGGAGAACAGGTTTTCACCGCGCGCTTCGAGACCGGCCGGGTTGATGAAGGTCGCGAGCTGAATCGAGCCGACCGTCGTGCTGGCCGTGCTGTTTGGCTGCGTGATCGACACCGTGCCGTCCGAGCCGATGGTGATCGCCGTCGCATTTTGCGGAATCGTGATGGCCGGGTTCAGCTGATACCCGCTCGACGTGACGAGCTGGCCTTGCGCGTTGGTCTGGAACGAGCCGTCGCGCGTGTAGGCGGTCGTGCCGTCGGGCATCGTCACCTGAAAGAAGCCCTGGCCGTTGATCGCGACGTCCTTCGAGTTGCCGGTCTGCTGCAGATTGCCCTGGGTGTAGAGGCGCTCCGTTGCGACCTGTTGCACGCCGGTGCCGAGCTGGACGCCCGATGCCAACTCGGTTTGCTGCGTAGAGTTCGCACCCGGCTGGCGCGTGGTCTGGTACAGCAGATCCTCGAACACCGCACGCGAGCCCTTGAAGCCGTTCGTGCCCACGTTGGCGAGGTTGTTGGAGATCACGTCCATTTGCGCCTGTTGCGCGTTCATGCCGGTCGCGGCGATGTAGAGAGAGCGATTCATGTCTTTCGTGTCCTGTGTAGCTTGCGTTCGCCGCTCAAGAGAAGTTGAGCAGCTTGTTGGCCGACTGTTCGTTCTGATCGGCCGATTCCATCAGCTTGGTCTGCATCTGGAACTGCCGCGCGTTGGTGATCATCGAGACCATCGCGGAGACCGGGTTCACGTTGCTGCCTTCGAGCGCGCCGCCCGCGACGACCACGCTCGGGTCCGCATCGGCGGGGTCGCCGGTCGCGGTCCGGAAGAGGCCATCGTCGCCGCGCGTGAGCGTCGCCGGATCGGGATTGACGAGCTTCAGCTGATCCACGACCGCGATTGCCGTCGGCGGGTCGCCCGGAATCAGCGCGGAGATCGTGCCGTCCTTGCCGATCGTGACTTCAGCGCCCGGCGGAATCGACAGCGGGCCGCCGCCGCCGAGCACCGGCTGGTTGTTCGCCGTGACGAGCTGGCCGTTCTGATCGACGTGCAGGTTGCCCGCGCGCGTGTAAGCCTCGCTGCCGTCCGCCGCCTGCACGGACAGCCAGCCGGGTCCTTGAATTGCGACATCGAGCGGATTGCCGGTCTGCTGCACCGGCCCCGCCGAGTAGTCCGCGTTCGGCGTGGACGACAGCACGAAAGTGCGCGTCGTGCCATCGGCGGACTGGTTCTCGAACGACATCGGCACCTGGCGGAACGCCGCGAGCTGCGCCTTGAAACCCGTGGTCGACGCGTTCGCGAGGTTGTTCGCCACGACGGCTTGCTGCTCGAGCGCCTGGCTTGCGCCAGTCATCGCGGTGTAGATCAGACGGTCCATGAATCGCTTCCTTCTTTCCTGATGCGTCTAGTGCGTGCGAACGATGCTTACAGATTGATCAGCGTCTGATCGACGGTCTGCTGTGTCTTGATGGTCTGCGCGTTCGCCTGATAGTTGCGCTGCGCGGTGATCAGATTCACGAGCTCGCTCGTCAGGTCGACGTTCGAGTTCTCCACCGCGCCGCCCTGCAGCGTGCCGTGGTTGGTCGAGCCCGGCACCGAGACTTGCGCCGCGCCCGACGCCGCCGTCTGCGCGTACACGTTGCCGCCGAGGTTCTGCAGGCCGTTCTGGTTGTTGAAGTTCGCGATCGCGATCTGGCCGAGCGCCTTGGTTTCGCCGTTCGAGTAGTTGCCGGTCAGCATGCCGTCGGTGCCGACCGTGAAGCCCGTCAGTTCGCCCGTGCTGTTGCCGTCCTGATGCAGGTTCGTGAGACCGCTCTTCGCGCCGTACTGCGTCGTGCCGGAGAGATCGAGCGTCAGCGTCTGCGTCGCGCCGGGCGTCGGATCGGCGCCGTTCGGGATGGTGAACGTGAACGTCTTGCCCGAGGTCATGTTGCCCGATGCGTCGAACGTGACGGGGCCGAGGTCCGTCTTCTGCGTGACCGGATCGCCATAGCCCGCGAACGCTTCCCACGTGTTGGTGCTCGACTTCGTGAAATACACCGACACCTTCTGCGTGCCGCCGAGCGAGTCGTACGCATCGACGGACGTCGACGCGTTGTAGGTGTTGCCGTTGGTCGGATCGAAGTCGGCGGCTGCCTTGACGTCGTCCTGCGAATTCAGGTTGAACGCGGCGGTGATCGTCTTGGTTGCGGTCGGCGCGATGTTCGCCGTCGGCACCGTGAGCGGCACCGTGCTCGCGCTGTTGACGACGCCGCCCGAATCCGCCGCGTAGCCCATGAGTTGCAGCCCCGACGAATTGACGATGTTGCCGTTGTTGTCGAGATGGAACACGCCGTTGCGCGAGTACACGATCGAGCCGTTGTTCGACAACTGATAGAAACCGTTGCCGTTGATCGCGACGTCGAGCGCCTGGTTGGTCGTGGTGATCGTGCCCTGCGAGAACTGCTGCTGCACTTCGGCGAGACGCGTGCCGATGCCGATCTGGTTGCTGACGGCCGTGGCCATCGAGCTTGCATACATGTCGGCGAACTGCGCCGCGCCTTGCTTGAAGCCGACCGTGTTCGCGTTCGCGATGTTGTTGCCGATCACGTCGAGGTCGCTCGATGCGGCGCCCAGACCGCTCAGTGCTTGTTGGTAACTCATTTGATGTATCTCCGTGACGAGACCACGCTCGCCCTAAATGAATGGGGAATCAGAGAATCGAAGCGACGCTCGTCAACGCAACCGTCGAACCGTTCGCGAGCTTCAGACCCGGCGCACCACCCGACATCTGCACGACGCTTTGCACCTGCGAAGCCGACAGCGTCGTCGCGGTCGCCTGCTGGCCGTTGATCGTGCCTTGCGCGGTGATCGTGTAGCTGCCGTCGGCGAGCGTGGCGCCCTTCGAATCGACCGGCGTCCAGCCTGTTACCGGCACGACGCCTGCGCCCTGCGCGCCTAGATCGAGCGTGTTGACGATCTGGCCCGACGAATTCTTCACGACGATCTGCAGGTCGCTCACGTCGTTTGCCAGTTGCACGCCGAAGCTCGACGACGCGCCCTTCGACACGGTCACGCTGTTGCCCGCCGCGAGCACGTTCGAGCCGATGAGCAGCGCGGCCTGCGTCTGCTGGCCGGCGGAAAGCTGCGTCGCGAGCGAGGACAGCGACGTGTTCAACTGGCCGATGCCCGTCACCGTGTTGATCTGCGCGAGCTGCGAGGTCATCTGCGAGCTGTCGGCGGGGTTGGTCGGATCCTGATTCTTGAGCTGCGTCACGAGCAGCGTGAGAAAGGTGTTCTGCAGATCCGACGCCGACTGCGCGCCGGTCGCCGAGCTCGACGAAGACGCCGACGAACTCGACGACGCGCCGTTCATGGTGTCGAGCAGCGTCTGCGAGACGGTCGTGCCGTTGCTGCCGATAGTGGTGCTGGAGGAGCTCACGTTGTGTTCCTTGAAGTCTTGATCAGGTTCCGATGGTCAGGGTCTTGAGCATCAATTGCTTGGCGGTGTTCAGCGTTTCGACGTTCGCCTGATAGGAACGCGAAGCGGAAATCATGTTGACCATCTCCTGCACCGGATCCACGTTGGGCAGCGTCACGTAGCCGTCCGCGTTTGCCGCCGGGTTGCTCGGGTCGTAGCTGGTTTTCATCGGGCTCGGATCGTCGATCACGCCGGTCACCTGCACGCCGCCGACCTGCTGGCCCGACGCGGTGCGCGCGCCGCCGAGCGGATCGACCGCGAAGACGACCTGTTTCGCCTTGTACGGCTGACCGTCCGGGCCGGTCGTGCTGTCCGCGTTCGCGAGGTTCGACGCGGTGACGTTCAGGCGCTGCGCCTGGGCGGACATCGCCGAGCCGGCGACGTTGAAAATGTTCATCAAAGAGGGCATCGCTAATCCTTTTCCGGGTGGAGTCGGCGCTTCGGCGCCGTGGCTCCGGCCCCATGCCGGGCTGGAGCCACGGCGTTAACTGTTCGATGTGATCGCCGAGAGCATCGACTTGATCTGCGACGACAGCACCGTCATGCCCGCCTCGAAGTGCAGCGCGTTGTCCGCGAACTGCACGCGCTCGGCGTCGAGGTCGACCGTGTTGCCGTCGAGCGACGGCTGGCTCGGCACGCGGTACGCGAGCTTGCCGTAGTCGTCGCTCGAACCGCCTGATGCGGACAGCGTCGACGTGCCGCTCATGTGGCCTTTGGCCGTCGTCGCCAGGCCGCCGCTCGCGCTCACGCTCACGGGCTGCGCCATCTTCAGCGTCGAATTGTTCGTGGCGCCGCCGCCCTGCTTGAGCGCGCCCGCGAGCGCGCTCGAGAAATCGACGTCGCGCGCCTTGTAGCCGGGCGTGTCGGCGTTGGCGATATTCGACGACAGCAATTCCTGCCGATACGCGCGCACATCGAGCGCCTCACGGCCAAAAGCGAATTCCTTGTCGAGTCTGTCTAGCATTCCGGTTTCTCCTGTCGGCAGCGCCGAGGCCTTTTTGCATGACACGCATCTTAGGAGCGGCGCGCAATAACTAATCCGACGAATAACCGGGAAACGGGGCCTCTATTCGACGCTTGCCCGCAGCGGCCGATATCTAGAATTCGTTTCGTTAGGAGCCGCCGCGTGTTTGCGGCTCGATTCGGATCAGGTACGGAGAAAGTTGATGAGCAGGTCGGCGAAGCGTGCATCGAACCCTACGGCTCGCGTCGCGATGACGCTCGCGCGCCGCACGCTGCGCGCTCTGGCCGGCGTGTCGCTGTTCATGAGCGTCGCGGCGGGCGCGCTTGCGCAGCAGAGCGACGGCCCGATCGTCATCCCCGGCAACGCCGAGACCAATCCGGCCGCGGCGGCCGACATGGCGAAGAACCTGAATGCGCCCGTTTCGCGTGCCGCGGTTCCCGTCGCGGCGCCCGCCGCACCCGAAATCGCGCGTTCGAGCGGCTATCGCGCCGCGACGAAAGCCGCCGACGCCGCGATGCGCAACGCCGCGCTCGAACTGGACGCCCGCGCCGACGCCGCCGACGACTCGATGAACGACGCGAGCGGCATGATCGTCATTCCCGGACCGGGCGAAGCGAAGCCCGCGCGCGCGCCGGTCGCGGCTCCCGCGCTCGCGAGAGCGCCCGCCGCATCGGTTTCGGTTTCGCGCGATGTGATGCCCGTTGTCGTGACACGCGAAGATGGCGTCGCCCGCGGCGCGAATTCAAAGCCTGTCGCGGCGAGTCCCGCGACGCCCGTCGGCGCCGCTTCGCCGATGCGACGCGTGAGCTTCAATCCGTCGACCGCGGCAGCAGCCGCGCCCGCCGCCGCATCGCCGCAAGCGCCCGCCGCGATGCAGGACGGCGAATCGATCCGCGTCGCCGCGTTCAACTTTCTGCAGCAGCAGGCGGCCGGCTTGCCGGGCAAGGTCGAGATCACCGTCACGCCCGTTTTCCCGCGCGGCCTCGCCGCCTGCTCCGCGCTCGATCCGTTCATGCCGACCGGCGCGCGCCTCTGGGGCCGCATGACCGTCGGCGTGCGCTGCGTCGGCGAGCGCCCGTGGACACTCTATGTGCAGGCGCGCGTGTCGATCAACGCGACCTTCTATACAGCGGCGCGCGCAATCGCGCCAGGCGAGGTGCTGGGCAACGCCGATCTCGTCGCCCGCGAAGGCGACATCACCGCGATGCCGCAGGCCATCGTCATCGATCCGGCGCAGGCTGTCGGCGCGGTCGCGCTGTCGCGCGTGCCCGCAGGCCTGCCGCTGCGCACGGACATGCTGCGCGCGGCAAGCTCGGTCGCCATCGGCCAGAACGTGCACGTCGTCGCCGGCGGCTCCGGCTTTTCGATTTCGGCCGAAGGCACCGCGATGAACAACGCGGCGCCCGGCCAGCAAGTGCGCGTAAAAACGGCCGGCGGTCAGATCATCACCGGCATCGTGAAGGACAGTCAGACGGTGGAAATCGCCCTCTGAAGCGGGCTATGTTCGGTTCCCCACGTTTGTTTCATTTTGTTGCAAATGCGCTGAATGCCCGCCAGACAAGGCTTTCAGGGCGATGAGCGCGCCGAACGGCAGTTGGCAGTCCCCCGGCAGGGTAAAGTTTTCAAGCACCCTCGCCGATAAAGGACTCAACACGTTCGGGAATGGACATCGTGAAAATCGAATCGAATAGCAACACCACTCTGGCAGGCCTTCAAGACAACCTGCAGCGCGCGTCGCAAAACGACGCGAAGGGCGCCGCTGGCACCGTGCAGCAATCGGGCACGGGCACGGCGACGAATTCGACGGTGAGCTTGTCGCCGCTGTCGACGGACCTGCGCGCATCGAACGGCTCGGACATCGACACGGCGAAAGTCGAGTCGATCAAGGCCGCGATCCGCGACGGCAGCCTGAAGATGGACACGAGCAAGATCGCCGACGGCATTCTGAGCACCGCCCGCGACCTGCTGCAAACGAGAACCCCGCCGACCGGCGGCTGAACGTAGTGACCCTTGCGCGTCTGTGCGAAACAGGCGCGCGGCGGCGAGCGGCGTTCTTGCGCCGGCGGCTTTTGTGAAACCGCTATTCGAGCGATGCAATGAGAGACGCCCTGCTTGCCACTGTCACCGAAGAAGTCGCCGCTGTTCAGGCTTTCGAATCCCTCCTCGTCGATGAGGAAAAGGCGCTGATCGCCGCGCAGCCGCTTCCGGCGCTGCCTGAAATCATCGAGAACAAGACCGCGCTCACCGAGCGCATCTCCGCACTCGAAAAGGCGCGCGACGAGCAGTTGAAGGCGCTCGGTTTTCCCGGCGGCTTCGTCGGCATGGAAGCCGCCGCCGCGGACGACAGCGCGATCGCCGCGCAATGGGCGCTGCTCACCGCCGCCGCTCGACGCGCGAAACAGGGCAACAACAACAACGGCGTGCTGATCCGCACACGCATGGAATACAACCGCAAGGCGCTCGCCGCCTTGCAGGTCGCGCCGTCGAAGAGCGGTTTCTACGGCCCGGATGGCCGCGTGCCCGGCGCCTGACCGCCGCTTTTTTTCGCTTTGCCGAACGGCGCGTGCTTCCCGCGAGGCACGCGCCGCTTTCGTTTCCCGCGCTTTCATCTAGCGAATAACCCCCTTTTCCCCGGCTTTATCCGCCGATGGCCGCTCGACGCCTTCCGCAATAATCGCTTTCATCAAAAAGCGGCTTCGCGCCGCTCGCACGTGCAAACGATGGAAGCAACGGAGTAAGGCCCGGTGGCAGAAGAAAGCGATCTCGAAAAAACCGAATCAGCCACTCCCAAGCGCCTGGAAAAGGCGCGGGAGGAAGGCCAGGTTGCGCGTTCGCGGGAACTCGCGTCGTTCGCTCTCCTTTCGGCGGGATTTTTCGGCGTGTGGGGTTTGTCGGGAGCAATGAGCCAGCATTTGCAGTCGATCCTGCGCGGCGCGTTCACCTTCGATCACGCGACCGTGCTCGACTCGCGCCAGATGATGATCGGCGCGGCAAACGCGAGCAAGGAAGGTCTGTTCGCGGTGCTGCCGGTTCTGCTGCTGACGGCTTTCGCCGCGCTCGCCGCGCCGATGGCCCTCGGCGGCTGGCTCATCACGACGAAGCCGCTTGCGCCGAACTTCGGGCGCCTGAATCCGGTCAGCGGCCTCGGCAAGATCTTTTCGATGCAAGGGCCGGTTCAGCTCGGCATGTCGGTATTGAAGACGATCGTCGTCGGCGGCATGGCGGGCTCGGCGATATGGAGCCGCAAGGCCGAAGTGCTCGGCCTGCTGACGAAGCCGCTCGATCTCGCGCTCGCCGACGCGATGCACCTGATCTTCGTGTGCTGCGGCATGGCGATCGGCGGGCTCTTTCTCGTCGCGGCCATCGACGTGCCGTACCAGCTCTACTCGCACGCGAAGAAGCTGCGCATGAGCAAGGAAGAAGTGAAGCGCGAGCACAAGGAAAACGAAGGCGATCCGCACATCAAGGGCAAGATTCGCGCACAGCAGCGCGCGGCCGCCCGCCGCCGCATGATGCAGGCGATTCCGACCGCCGATGTGATCGTCACGAACCCGACGCACTTCGCCGTCGCGCTGAAGTACACGGACGGCCAGATGCGCGCGCCGAAAGTCGTCGCGAAGGGCGTGAATCTGGTCGCGGCGCGCATCCGCGAACTGGGCCGCGAGCACAACGTGCCGCTGCTCGAAGCGCCGCCGCTCGCGCGTGCGCTGTATCACAACGTCGAGATCAATCGCGAGATTCCGGGCGCGCTCTATGGCGCGGTCGCGCAGGTGCTGGCGTGGGTCTATCAGCTCAAGCGCTACAAGGAAGATGGCGGCATCGCGCCGGACGAACCGTCCGATCTCGACGTGCCGAAGGAACTCGACAAAGGCGGCGTAACCGACGCCGAGGCCGAACAGGAAGCCGCAGAGGCCCTGGCCGGCGACAACACTGACAAGGGAGCCGCCGCATGAACGCGCGCGCTGGATTTTTCGCCAAACGGCCCGACGCGCTGGGGTCGCAGAACCTTCGGGCGCTCGCCGGCCCGATCCTGATCTGCATGATTTTGGGCATGATGATTCTGCCCCTGCCGGCGTTCCTGCTCGACCTGCTGTTCACCTTCAACATCGCGCTGGCGGTGATGGTGCTGCTCGTCAGCATGTACACGCAAAAGCCGCTCGACTTCGCGGCATTCCCGAGCGTGCTGCTGTTCTCGACGCTGCTGCGGCTGTCGCTGAACGTCGCGTCGACGCGTATCGTGCTGCTCGAAGGCCACACCGGCCCCGACGCCGCGGGCCAGGTGATCGAATCGTTCGGGCACTTTCTCGTCGGCGGAAACTTCGCGGTCGGTATCGTCGTGTTCGTGATCCTGATGATCATCAACTTCATGGTGATCACGAAGGGCGCGGGGCGTATCGCGGAAGTGGGCGCGCGCTTCACCCTCGACGCGATGCCCGGCAAGCAGATGGCCATCGACGCCGACCTGAACGCAGGCCTCATCAACGAGGAAACCGCGAAGAAGCGCCGGCAAGGCGTGGCGCAGGAAGCCGAGTTCTACGGCTCGATGGATGGTGCGAGCAAGTTCGTGCGCGGCGATGCGATCGCCGGTCTTCTGATCATGGTGATCAACGTGGTGGGCGGGCTGATCGTCGGCATGCTTCAGCACGACATGGACTTCGCGCACGCGGCGACCAACTACACGCTGCTGACCATCGGCGACGGCCTCGTCGCGCAGATTCCGTCGCTCATCATCTCGACGGCGGCGGGCGTGATCGTGTCGCGTGTCGCGACAGAAGAGGACATCGGCACGCAGCTTACCGGCCAGTTGTTCCAGAATCCGCGCGTGCTGATGATCACGGGCGTGATCATCGGCGTCATGGGATTGATTCCGGGCATGCCGCACTTCGCGTTCATGCTGCTCGGCGGCGGTCTCATCTACGCCGCGCGCTCGATGAACAAGCGCGCCGAGGCGAAGAAGAAAGCGAGCGCCGTCACCGATGTCACGCCGCTCGCGGCAAGCGCCGCAGCCGCGTCGGCGGAGAATGCGGAGGCGAGCTGGGAGGATGTATCGCTCATCGATCCGCTCGGGCTGGAAGTGGGGTATCGGCTGATTCCGCTCGTCGATCGCAACAGCGACGGCGAGTTGCTCAAGCGTATCAAGGGAATTCGCAAGAAGTTCGCGCAGGAAATCGGCTTTCTGCCGCCGGTCATTCACATTCGCGACAATCTCGAACTTCGGCCGAATGGCTATCGCATTGCGCTGAAGGGCGTCGAGGTCGGTGTTGGCGAAGCCTTCCCGGGCCAGTGGCTCGCGATCAATCCGGGTCAGGTATCGGCTGCCCTGCCGGGCGCGCAGACGCAGGATCCGGCATTCGGCCTGCCGGCGGTGTGGATCGACACGAATCTGCGCGAGCAGGCGCAGGTGTACGGCTACACGGTCGTCGATGCGAGCACGGTCGTCGCGACGCATTTGAATCATCTCGTGGTAACGCATGCGGCCGAGTTGCTCGGGCGACAGGAAGTGCAGGCGCTGCTGGAGCGCATCGGCAAGGACACGCCGCCGCTCACGGACGATCTGGTGCCGAAGGTGCTGTCGCTCACGACGCTGCAGAAGGTGTTGCAGAATCTGCTCGACGAAAGTGTGCCGATCCGCGACATGCGCACGATCCTGGACGCGTTGCAGGAGCATGCGCCGCGCATGTCCGATCCATACGATCTCACGGCGGCGGTCCGTCTCGCGCTCGGCCGCGCGATCACGCAGCAGTGGTATCCGGGCACCGACGATCTACAGGTGATGGGCCTCGATCCGACGCTGGAACGGGTGTTGTCGCAGGCTTTGTCGACGGGGACCAATCCCGGGCTCGAGCCGGGCCTCGCACAGACGCTGATGAACTCGACGCAGAACGCGATGATGCGTCAGCAGAATCTGGGATTGCCGCCGGTGTTGCTCGTGCAGCACTCGCTGCGCGCGATGCTGGCGAGGTTTCTGCGCAGGAGCCTGCCGCAGTTGAAGGTGCTGTCTTATGCGGAAGTGCCGGATACCAGGAATGTGAAGGTGGTGAATTTGATCGGGGCGTGAGGCGTCTGCCTAATGAAGCGATGCAGCAATCATCCCTTTGAGGTTTTTCGCGTCGAAGGCCACGGTCTTATCCGTGTAATAGTTCGCCCGCTCGAATTGCTTCTTCGTCACTGCCTTCTGGCTCTCCGCAATCGCCAGAATGTAGCCGCTGATCTTCTGCACCTTGTACTGCATATAGATCACCTCTGCTTCAAGCAGATGGGTGGAATTCGAGGCACCGATGATGATCAAGGGCTTGCGCGCCTCGAGAACGTGATCAGCTACCAAACCGCCGGGAATCGGAAGCTGGACGTCCGAGCGAAGCGGAATGCCGATTTCATTTGCTATTTCCCCGAGGACGCTCGATAGCCGTTCTTTGAAGTCGCTGTTCGACTGCCGTTCTGCCTGCGACGTCGCAATTCCGTAGAGTTGCTGGGCAGCCTCGGCGACGCGGAAAACGTAGGACGCGATACTTCCCTCGTCGTGTGTCATGGCGCGTATCACTTCGTCGTCGCAAAGGCGGGCCGGGCTCAGCTCGGCGAATTCGCGCGACCATCGCCCAAGCGCTGCCGACTCCACGTCACCGCCTGCCATGCTCGCGTACAAGCATGCTTCTCCATTTTCGTCGATCACGTACGAGCCGTTCTTTGGACGCACGCGCACCACGACGCGGTCTCCGGTCCCAGGATATTCAAGTGGCGTGACGATTCGATGCGTGCCATTGGTGTCGGAGTGCACTTCGAATAGAGAACAGATGGTCCGCTTCAGCGATTCGGTCAACTCCATAGGTCACCTTGGCGATTTATTCTGATCGGCGTCTCGATGCCGACGGCTTTGCAAAAGATCTTGATCAGTTCGGCTCGGTCCGGTTCCAGCCTTGGATCGAAGTCACGATGAGGCTTAAGGTTAAGCTCGGGCGCGCGTGGCAGCAAGCGATTCCGGTAATCGACCGTTGTGCTGCAAGGCAGCTTGCAATGCAAGTCCTTGTGACTGGGATGATAGTGGAACTCGAAGAGTGGGTATAAATCGCCGCTGCGAACGACGCAGAGCAAGTAAGCGTAAAACGAGCGGTCGGTGCGCTCGGGGCCGTCGTGCCAAATGAAGATCACACGATGCTCGTCCGATACCGGGATAAGGTCGGTAGCCTGACTGCCCTGCCGCCCTATCTTGTTGAAGGGCTTAGGAAGTTTGTTCCTGACCAGCTTAGTGAATTGGGGCGTTCCCGTAAGGTACTTGATCGCGCTTTTGTGTCTGGCAAGGTCTTTCGGATTCACGATGCGGCTCTCTCAGTTGTTTCGAGCGACCGCATCGGGCAACGCTGTGCGCGATTCAGGACGTGAGCGGCCGATCAATTCCCCCTTCGGAACCGATGCTAACCGCAACCGCCGGCACGCAATCCTTCGTTTAACGAATATTTCAAACTGCGTCAGAGAAAGCTGAGTCGAGGCAGCGAGCTAACTCAACACTCCACAATATTCACCGCCAACCCACCGCGCGAAGTTTCCTTGTATTTGGTCTTCATATCCGCGCCGGTCTCCCGCATCGTCTTGATGACCGAATCGAGCGAAACGTAATGCGACCCGTCCCCGCGCATCGCCATGCGCGCGGCGTTGACGGCTTTCACGGAACCCATCGCATTGCGCTCGATGCACGGAATCTGCACCATCCCGCCGACCGGATCGCACGTCAGCCCGAGGTTATGCTCCATCCCGATCTCGGCTGCGTTCTCCACCTGCGCCGGTGTTCCACCTTGCACCGCGGCCAACGCGCCCGCCGCCATCGAACAGGCGACGCCGACTTCCCCCTGACATCCCACTTCCGCGCCGGAGATGGAAGCATTCATCTTGTACAGAATGCCGATCGCGGCCGCCGTCAGCAGAAAATCGATGACGCCCTGCGTGTTCGACCCCGGCACGAACCGGTCGTAGTAATGCAGCACCGCAGGAATGATCCCCGCCGCGCCATTGGTCGGCGCCGTGACGACGCGCCCGCCGATCGCATTCTCTTCATTCACCGCGATCGCGTAGAGATTGATCCAGTCGATCATTGAAAGCGGATCGCGCAAGGCCTGCTCCGGTTTGCCCGCCAGCGCCTTGTACAACTGCGGCGCGCGCCGCTTCACCTGAAACGGTCCCGGCAAGTGCCCTTCCGCATCCGGATTGCCGATACCGCAGCCGCGCGCGACGCAATCCTGCATCACGTCCCAGATGCGCAAAAGGCCCGTGCGAATCTCGTCCTCGCTGCGCCAGACGCGCTCGTTTTCCCACATCAACTGCGCGATCGACTTGCCCGATTCAGCGCACATCTTCATCAGCTCGTCGCCGGTATGGAACGGATACGGCAACTGCTCGTGCGCCGTCAGCACCGCCGTGTTCGCCGCGCCTGCCGTCACGACGAATCCGCCGCCCACCGACAGGTACGTCGCTTCGCGCAGCAACGCGCCGTCCGCATCGAATGCGTAGAGCTTCATGCCGTTCGGATGCTCCGGCAGCGCCTGCCGATAGAACGCGATGTTTTCCTTGATCGTGAACGGAATCTTGCGCTTGTTGAGCAACGCGAGCGTCTTCGACGCACGCACCGCTTCGAGTCGCGGAACGATGCTCGATGCATCGACGGTATCGGGCGCATCCCCCATCAGGCCGAGCATCACGCCGCGGTCCGTGCCGTGGCCCTTGCCGGTCGCGCCGAGCGAGCCGTACAGCTCGCATTTCACCGATGCGGTCGGTTCCAGCAGCCCGTCGCGCTCGAGCCCCTGCGCGAACATTAATGCTGCGCGCATCGGTCCGACAGTGTGCGAGCTCGAAGGTCCGATGCCGACTTTGAAGAGGTCGAATACGCTGACTGCCATGACTGCTCCTGCGTGTAAGAGTTAGCGCGCCGGCAGCGGCAGACACACCGCGAGCCAGGCGGGCGGGGTCGGTGCAAGCCGCAGCGCGACCGGCGCGTAGCGGCCGTCAAGCCGCGCCGCCAGATGAAAGAGTTCCGCCGCGTTCTTCGGATCCCACTGACCCGAGAAACCCGGCAAGCCCGCCTCGCGACGCTTGGCGTCGAACGGCACGGACGACTTCACGAATTCATCGTGCGTCTTCGTGCCGAGCGCGTAGGGCGTGAGCCAGTTGAGCGCCTCGGCGAGCGTCGCGCCCGACTGCGCGCGCTCCGGCAGCCAGTTGCGGTTGTGCCGCCGCGCGGCGAGCGCCGCCGTCACGAGCGGCTGAAGATCGTACGTCACGTAGCGAAGCGCATCGCGTTCGGCGAAATCGACCGTCGATCCGTCCGGCGCGATGTTGTCGCCGATATGCTCGACGAAAAGCCGCTGCGCCGCATTGATGAGCTTGCGGTCGTCGATGGTGAACGCGCCCATCGCCACCAGCTTCACGCGATGGCTCTGCCAGTTGTTCCGGTAATTGCCGGTGAGCGGCCGGGGCTGCTTGTCCATGTCGGCGATGTAGCCGTTCACCATTTTCGTGATGAACGCGTTCGCCGCGTTGCGCGTCTTGACCGGCAAGGCGCTCGCCGTGAGGTCGTACGCCAGGATCAACGATTCGAAGTTCGTCTCGTCGATCGGATTGAAGCTCGGCTGATAGGTCGTCGTCCACGCGAACAGGAAGCGGTCGACGAGCCGCAGATAGCGCTCGTCGCCGGTCGCGCGCCACGCGAGTGCGGCATCGCGCATGAGGCCGAGGTCTTTCTCCGCTTCGACGCTCTCGTCGTAGATGCCCTCGTGCGGCAGCGTGCCTTCGGTGTGCAGCTTCGCGCGCGCCTTCGGCTGATCGTTCACGTGCGATTGCACCATCTTCACCAGCGCCTTCACACCGGGATCGGCATTGGTGCGTTCGCTCGTCTGCATCGCGGGCGCGGCGCAGAAATTCATCGCGGCCTGCGCGGACGACGCGGCGACGAGCAGCGCGCCGAGCATCGCTCGCGCCGCGCGCGCGCGGATCGTCCCTTTCACCTCTCGCACCTTGAACGCCATGTGAACTCCCTGGTTTGGCTTTTTGGTCCGGGGTGAGATGTTAGCTGTTCTGGAACGCGCCGCAAAACCGCCCGACAATGCTTTACGCTTCCGGGCGGCGCCCTCTCAGGTCCTTCGCGATGCCTTAGTCGTCCGCGTACTCCGATACGGGCACGCACGAGCACATCAGATTGCGGTCGCCATACGCGTTATCCGCGCGTCCGACCGGCGACCAGTACTTGCGCGCCACCAGCGACTTCACCGGATACGCCGCCGCCTCGCGCGTGTACGTGTGCGTCCAGTCATCCGCCGCGACGACCGTCGCCGTGTGCGGCGCGTTCTTCAGCACGTTGTCCTCGCGATCGGCGCGGCCTTCTTCCACCGCACGGATTTCCTCGCGGATCGCGATCATCGCGTCGATGAAGCGGTCGAGCTCTTCCTTCGATTCCGATTCCGTCGGCTCGACCATGAGCGTGCCGGGCACGGGGAAGCTCATCGTCGGCGCGTGGAAGCCGTAGTCGATCAGGCGCTTCGCCACGTCTTCCACCGAGATGCCGCTCGATTCCTTGATCGGCCGAACGTCGAGAATGCACTCGTGCGCAACGAGTCCGCCCGCGCCGCTGTACAGCACCGGATAGTGCGGCGCGAGACGCTTGGCGACATAGTTCGCCGCGAGGATCGCGCTTTCGGTGGCGGCAGTGAGACCTTGCGCGCCCATCATCGCGATGTACATCCACGAGATCGGCAGGATCGCGGCCGAGCCGTAAGGCGCCGACGACACCGCGCCGATGCCCGCGTCGTCGCGCTTGTAACCCGTGGATGCCTGATTCGGCAGGAACTTCGCCAGATGCGCGCCGACTGCAACCGGACCGACACCCGGCCCGCCGCCGCCGTGCGGAATGCAGAACGTCTTGTGCAGGTTCAGGTGCGACACGTCGCCGCCGAACTGGCCAGGCGCGCACAGGCCGACCATGGCGTTCATGTTCGCGCCGTCGACATACACCTGGCCGCCGTGCGAATGCACGATGTCGCAAATCTCGCGGACGTTGCGCTCGAATACGCCGTGCGTCGACGGATACGTGATCATGATCGCCGCGAGATTCGCTGAATGCTTTTCGGCCTTCGCCTTCAGATCTTCGATATCGACGTTGCCGTTCGAATCGCACGCGACGACGACGACCTGCATGCCCGCCATCTGCGCCGACGCCGGATTCGTGCCGTGCGCGGACGCCGGAATCAGGCACACATTGCGATGCCCTTCGCCGCGCGATTCGTGATACGCGTGGATGATGAGCAGCCCCGCGTATTCGCCTTGCGAGCCGGCGTTCGGCTGCAGCGAAACAGCCGCGTAACCCGTGCACGCGACGAGCATCTGTTCGAGCTGATCGATCATCGTGCGATAGCCGACCGTTTGCTCGGCGGGCGCAAACGGGTGAATCTGCGCGAACTCGGGCCACGTGACGGGCAGCATTTCGGATGTCGCGTTGAGCTTCATCGTGCAGGAGCCGAGCGGGATCATCGTGCGGTCGAGCGCGAGATCCTTGTCGGCGAGGCTGCGCAGATAGCGCAGCATTTCGTGTTCGGAGTGATGGCGATTGAAGACCGGATGCGTGAGGTACGCGCTCGTGCGATGCAGTTGCGCCGGCAGCGGATCGGCAGCGGCCTGATCGAGCGCGTCGATATCGAACGTTTCGGTCTTGCCCGCGACTTCGGCGAACAGCGCGAAGAGCTTGAGCAGGTCGTCGCGCGTGGTGGTTTCATCGAGCGATACGCCCACTTGCGTCGCGCTCACGTGGCGCAGGTTGATATGCGCGGCGTACGCAGCCTGATGCAGCGCGGTCGTGCTCGCGCCGCTGTCGATCGTGATCGTGTCGAAGAACGTGTCGTTGGCGATTGCATAGCCGAGCTTCTTCACGCCGGCCGCAAAAATGGACGCCACGCGGTTCACGCGCAACGCGATCGTCTTCAGGCCGCGCGGGCCATGATAGACGGCATACATGCTGGCCATGATCGCGAGCAGCGCTTGCGCCGTGCAGACGTTCGACGTCGCCTTTTCGCGGCGAATGTGCTGTTCACGCGTTTGCAGCGCGAGGCGCAGCGCGGGATTGCCTTGCGCATCGACGGTCACGCCGACGAGACGCCCCGGCATCTGGCGCTTGAATTCGTCGCGCACGGCCATGTACGCCGCATGCGGCCCGCCGAAGCCGACCGGCACGCCGAAACGCTGCGTATTGCCGATTGCGACATCCGCGCCCCATTCGCCCGGCGGCGTGATGAGCGTCAGCGCGAGCAGATCCGCCGCCGCGACGACATGGCCGCCCGCCGCGTGGATTGCTTCCGCGAGCGCGCGATAGTCGCGCACATCGCCATTCGCGCCGGGGTATTGCAGCAGCACGCCGAACGCGTTGGCGCTCGCAGCATCCGCGGCCGGGCCGACCTTCACTTCGATGCCCGCGGGCTTCGCGCGCGTCTTCACCACTTCGATGGTCTGCGGCAGCACGTCATCGGCGACGTAGAACACGTTCGATTTCGGCTTGCCGACGCG
>Ga0105251_10001346_pt1 | contig 21207 bp, 13 predicted proteins | sample KBSS64metaG_FD_80424 | JGI IMG/M metagenome (GOLD analysis project Ga0105251, IMG submission 80424) | Switchgrass rhizosphere microbial communities from Kellogg Biological Station, Michigan, USA - KBS S6-4 metaG | ecosystem: Host-associated > Plants > Roots > Rhizosphere > Soil | place...
GGCTATAACAATAGCGGGAGCAGTTATCCGCCAGCGGGTTATGGCACGAACGGCGCCTATGCCGGGGGCGCGGCTACGGCCGCGCCTTCGGCACAGGGCGAACTGTTCAACCAGCTGCAACGCATGCAGGATCAATTGTCGCAGCAACAAGGCACGATTGAAGTTCTGCAGAATCAAGTGAACCAGCTGAAGCAAGAAGGCCTGGAGCGTTACCAGGATCTTGATCGACGTATTGGAGCCGGCGTTACACCAGCCGCCACTCCTGATAATTCTTCTGCCGGTGGCGCCGCAAGCGCCGCCGGTGGTGCAGCAGCAGGGGCCGCAGCTGCGAGCCAAGCCCCTGCCGCCAGCAGCGAACCGGGTGATCCGGCGAAGGAAAAGCTGTATTACGACGCAGCCTTCGACCTGATCAAAGCCAAGGATTTCGATAAGGCCAGCCAGGCTTTTACCGCATTCCTGCGCAAATACCCGAACAGCCAGTACGCGGGCAACGCCCAGTACTGGTTGGGTGAGGTGAACCTGGCCAAGGGTGACCTGCAAGGTGCAGGTCAAGCGTTTGCCAAGGTCAGCCAGCTGTACCCCAAGCACGCCAAGGTGCCGGACTCGCTGTACAAACTCGCTGACGTAGAGCGCCGCCTGGGTCATACCGACAAGGTCAAAGGCATTCTGCAGCAGGTAGTGGCCCAATATCCGGGTACCTCCGCTGCTCAGTTGGCACAGCGGGATCTGCAACGCATGTAAGCGTCGCAACCCGTTCAGAAGAAACCCGCGCCCTGCGCGGGTTTTTTCGTTAGAATCCACGCCCTTTTATGACACACGCTTCCTGGGGTTTACGCGTTGGCGGAATTCCTTGAAGTGCCTGACGGAGGCGGACAGCCTGTTTAGCTGTTACGCCCGTGGCGACTATGCAAGACACATTACGTATCACCGAAGTTTTTTACTCGTTGCAGGGTGAAACGCGCACTGCCGGGCTGCCCACTGTATTTGTGCGCCTCACCGGTTGCCCGCTGCGTTGCCAGTACTGCGACAGTGCCTACGCCTTCAGCGGCGGCACCGTGCGTACCCTTGACGACATTCTCGAGCAAGTAGCCGGTTACCGGCCGCGCTATGTCTGTGTTACCGGTGGCGAGCCACTGGCACAGCCTAATGCCATTCCCCTGCTCAAGCAGTTGTGTGACGCCGGTTACGAGGTGTCCCTGGAAACCAGTGGCGCCCTGGATATTTCTGCGGTCGACCCTCGCGTCAGCCGGGTTGTCGACCTCAAGACCCCGGGTTCCAAGGAAGCACACCGCAACCGCTACGAGAACATCGAGCTGCTGACGGCCAACGACCAGGTCAAGTTCGTCATCTGTTCCCGTGAAGACTACGACTGGGCGAATTCCAAGCTGATCCAATATGGCCTGGACCGCCGCGCCGGCGAAGTGCTGTTTTCCCCAAGCCACCATGACCTGAATGCGCGTGACCTGGCTGACTGGGTCGTCGCAGACAATCTGCCGGTGCGCCTGCAACTGCAGTTGCACAAGTACCTGTGGAACGACGAGCCGGGGCGCTGAGATGACTGATCAAAAGCGTGCGGTCATTCTGCTGTCCGGCGGCCTCGACTCTGCCACCGTGGTTGCCATGGCCCGTGCCGACGGTTACAGCTGCTACACCATGAGCTTCGACTACGGCCAGCGCCACCGCGCCGAGTTGGATGCTGCTGCCCGTGTCGCCCGCGACCTGGGCGTCGTGGAGCACAAGGTGATCGGCCTGAATCTAGACGGCATGGGTGGTTCGGCGCTGACCGACAGCTCCATCGACGTGCCACAAGGTCCCAGCGAAGGCATCCCGGTGACCTATGTGCCGGCGCGCAACACGGTCTTTCTGTCCCTGGCCCTCGGTTGGGCCGAAGTGCTGAACGCCCGCGACATCTTCATCGGCGTCAACGCCCTGGACTACGCCGGTTACCCCGACTGCCGTCCCGAGTACATCGAGTCGTTCGAGCGCATGGCCAACCTCGCTACCAAGGCCGGTGTAGAAGGGCAGGGCTTTCGCATCCTGGCGCCGCTGCAGAACCGCAGCAAGGCCGATATCGTGAAGGCTGGCGTAGGACTTGGCGTCGATTACTCGCTGACCGTTTCCTGCTATCAGGCGGACAATGACGGCCGTGCTTGTGGGAAATGCGACAGCTGCCGACTGCGTGCTGAAGGCTTCCAGGCAGCCGGAATCACTGACCCAACGCGTTATTTCTGATTTATTTTAAATAAGGTGTTGAATAATCCTTAGAAATCAGTATTATACGCGCCACCACACAGCGGGTCGTTAGCTCAGTTGGTAGAGCAGGTGGCTTTTAACCAATTGGTCGTAGGTTCGAATCCCACACGACCCACCATTTTTGGCGGTTTAGAAAATCCGGAAGGCCCACGCAAGTGAGGATTTCCGGGTTTTTTTTTGCCCAACAAAAGCCGATCACTCTCAGCACAGAGAGTGATCGGCTTTTTTGTTGAACCTAGCCAAACCGCCCGGTGATGTAGTCTTCGGTCTGCTTCATCTTCGGCTTGGTGAAGATCTCATCCGTATTGCCATGCTCAATCAGCTCCCCCATGAACATGAACGCCGTGCTGTCGGACACCCGCGCGGCCTGCTGCATGTTGTGGGTCACGATGATCACCGTGTATTGCTCTTTCAGCTCGGTGATCAACTGTTCGATACGCCCGGTGGAAATCGGGTCGAGTGCCGAGGTCGGTTCATCCAGCAGCAACACCTGCGGCCGCAACGCAATGGTGCGAGCGATGCACAGGCGTTGCTGCTGCCCGCCTGAGAGACTCTGGGCGCTCTGCTTGAGTTTGTCTTTCACCTCATCCCACAGCGCGCCGCCGCGCAAGGCTTGCTCGACTCGATCATCCATTTCCCGGCGCGACAGCTTTTCATGGTGGCGTACGGCATAGGCGATGTTGTCGTAGATCGACATGGGGAACGGCACCGGCTTCTGGAAGACCATCCCGACATGACTGCGCAGGCGGTTCATCGAGTAGCCGGGGGCGAGGATGTTTTCGCCGTTGAGCAGCACTTCGCCGCGGGCTTCCTGCTTGGGGTACATCGAGTAGATACGGTTGAACACCCGCAGCAAAGTCGACTTCCCGCAACCCGATGGGCCAATGATCGCGGTGATGCGTTTTTCCGGAATGTCGATGTCGATGGATTTCAGCGAACGCTGGTTGTTGTAGAAAAACTCCAACCCACGGACACGGATTTTGGTTTTTTCAGGATCAAGGCGGGTCGATTGCATCAGTGGGACCTATTGCGCAAAAGAATCAGACGAGACAGCAAGCTCAGCACCAGCACGAACATTGTCAGCACCAAGGCGCCTGCCCATGCGAGGGAGTGCCAGTCATCGAAGGGGCTCATGGCGTACTGGAAAATAACCACCGGCACGCTGGCGATCGGTTTGAGCAGGTTGCTGCTCCAGAACTGGTTGCCGAAGGCAGTGAACAGCAGCGGGGCGGTTTCGCCGGTAATCCGAGCCAGCGCCAGCAGGATGCCGGTCGCCACGCCGGCCTTGGCGGCTCTCAGCACGATCTGCAACGTCAGCTTCCATTGCGGCACGCCCAAGGCCAGGGCGGCCTCACGCATGGTGGAGGGCTGCAGTTGGAGCATCTCGTCGGTGGTCCTCACCACCACCGGAATCACCAGCAGTGCCAACGCCAGGGCGCCGGCAATGGCAGAGAAACCGACCTGGTGATTGGTCAGCAGGTTCAGCGGCAGGATCACGCCGGTGTAGATGAACAAACCGAGGACGATCGAGGGCGCGGACAGCAGAATGTCGTTGATGAAACGCACCGTGGTACCCAGGCGCGAATGCCGTGCGAATTCCGCCAGCCAGATACCGGCCATCAGCCCGATGGGCGTGCCAATCAGCAGTGCAATCCCGGACATCAGGGCGCTGCCATAAAACGCGTTGGCCAGGCCGCCGTCTGTTCCGGGGGGCGGTGTCATCTCGGTAAACAGGCGCAGGTTGAGTGCCTGAAAGCCGTTGATGATGGTGGTCAACAGAATCCACGCCAGCCACAACAGGCCAAAGGCGGTGGCGCCACAACTGAGCAGCATGGCCACGCGGTTCTTGAAGGCACGCTTGCGGTACAGGCGGTCGTTGCTGTTCATAGGCCCTCCTTGCGTGACAGGCGCATGAGCATCAGCCGCGCCAGTGCCAGCACCACGAATGTTACGATAAACAGCAGGAAGCCCAGGGCGATCAGCGCCGAGCGATGCAGGTCGGTATAGGCCTCGCTGAACTCGTTGGCGATGACCGACGCGATGGAACTGCTGGGCATCAGCAACGAGGCGGAAAACTGTTGCGCGTTACCCAGCACGAAGGTGACGGCCATGGTTTCACCCAAGGCGCGGCCGAGGCCAAGAAAGATCCCACCAACCACGGCCGAGCGGGTGTAAGGCAATACGATGTCCCACACCACTTCCCAGGTAGTACTACCGAGTGCGTAGGCCGACTCCTTCAATTGAGTCGGCACACTGCGGAAAACCTCATGCATCACCGATGTAATGAACGGCGTAATCATGATCGCCAGGACGATGCCGGCGGTCAGCATCCCGATGCCCAGCGGCGGCCCCTGGAACAGCGAGCCAATAAACGGAAGCGCACCCAGGTAATCGTTGATCCAGGGTGACAAGTGTTCTGCCATAAAGGGCCCGAAAACAAACAGTCCCCACATGCCGTAGATGATCGAGGGAATGCCCGCGAGCAATTCAACGGCGGAGGCGACCGGCATTCTCAGCCAGGGCGGCGCCACTTCAGTCAGGAAAATCGCGATGCCGAAACTCACGGGCACCGCAATCAGCAACGCGAGGAAGGAGGTGACCAAAGTGCCGTAAATCGGCACCAGGGCGCCGAAGTGGTTGTTGACCGCATCCCAGTCGGTGCTGGTAATGAAACCAAAACCGAAGGTCTTGAAGGCCAGGCCGCCGCCCCACAATGTCGAGGCGGCGATGCTTGCCAGCAACAGCAAGACCAGCATGGCGGCCCCGAACATCGAGCGTTTGAACCACAGGTCGTTACGCTGATCGCGAGCGGCGCGGCTGTCACCCGACACATCGCTCGCGTGAGTGGTCATGGCCAGAGGATGGACAGTTTCGTTCATATCAGATGTGCTCACCCCCTTGCTCAAGCAGGTGCCTGGCAAGGGGGTCATGGGAGGACGGATCAGTGGGCGAAGTCGGACTTCCAGTAACCTTCGATCCGGGTCACGAGGGAATCAGGCAACGCGACGTAGTCCAATGCCGCAGCCTGCTGTTGACCTTTCTCCAGCGACCATTTGAAGAAGTTGAAAGCGGCCTGGCTTTGCTCGGCGTTCTTTGCCTGCTTGTACATGATGATCCAGGTGGTCGCCGTGATCGGCCACGCGTTCTCGCCCGGTGCGTTGGTCATGATCAGGTTGAAGTCCTTGGCGTTGGCCCAGTCGGCGGTATCCGCCGCTGCCTGGAAGGCCTTGGCGTTGGGCTCGACGAATTTGCCGGACGCGTTCTTCAGTGAGGCGTAAGTCATCTTGTTCTGCAGGGCGTAGGCGTATTCAACAAATCCGATGGAATTCTTGATCTGCTTTACGTAGGCCGATACACCTTCGTTACCCTTGCCACCCACACCGACTGGCCACGGCACCGTGGTGCCGAAACCGATTTTGCTTTTCCAGCCATCACTGACTTTGGAGAGGTAGTTGGTGAAGTTGTACGAGGTGCCCGAGCCGTCCGAGCGGTGGACCACGGTGATATTCGCGCCGGGCAGCTTCAGGCCGGGGTTGAGCGCGGCAATCGCCGGGTCGTTCCAGGCCTTGATGTCACCGAGGAAAATCTTCGCCAGCACCTCGCCATCGAGTTTCAGCTGGCCTGCTGCAACGCCTTCGACGTTCATCACCGGCACGATGCCGCCAATCACGCTGGGGAACTGGCCGAGGCCGCCGGCCTTCAATTCATCTGCCGACAGCGGTGCGTCGGAAGCGCCGAAATCCACGGTGGCCGCCTTGATCTGGGCGATGCCGCCGCCAGAACCGATGGACTGGTAGTTGATCCGGTCATTGGAGTTTTTGCTGTATTCCTGGGACCACTTGGACAGCACCGGGTAGACGAAACTGGAGCCTGCACCCGTGACGTCAGTGGCGTGAGCGACACCACTCAGGCACAGGGCAGCGAACAACACTGACAGACTCTTTTTGGTCAGCAACATCACGACGACACCTCAAAGGAAGGGGGTAGGTGGAGGGCTCCACCTGTCTGGGACGTGACGATTTAATTCCTGGGATGTTTCTGTTTAATGACGGTTTGGCTTTATGAAGAAACATTTAGAAATGTTTGCTTCGGTGCAGGCGGGCGTGCCCGTCTGCATCGAAGCAGGGTTGCTTAGTGGGTGCCTTGATCAATCCCGGCCTGTAGCTCCTGGCTATTGCTGTGCCCGCCTACCCGCAGCGGTCCGAGGTTGATGGCTTGATCCTTACGCGTTGCGTCGTCCTGTTTGCGCGTCAATTCGTCCTTGGCGCCCAGCGCCAGATTGACCGGTGACTTCGAGACGTTCAGCCCGACATCCGCGCGATAATCGCTGCCCGTCAACGTGGTGGCGTTTACCGCCGAACCACCCAAATCGACTTTGCCTTCCGAAGCCCCGATGCGTGCACCGGTCAGCCGAGTCTCACCCCCCACCTGCAAGTTCACGCCCTGGGTACCGCTGATGCCCGAGGCCTTAGTGACGCTGTCCTTGGCGATGTGGCTGACGTCCAGGTTCAAGGTCGGGGTGTAGGCGGTGGTGCCACTCTTGTCGCCGAACAACACGCTTTCTGCGGTATTGGCCACCGAGCTGCCGGTGGTGTTCTTGCCGCTGACGGCGTAGCTGTCACTGGTTTTTGGCCAGAGTTTTTCCTTGATGCTGGACAGGCGTGTGCCCAGTGCGTCCTTCTTCTCGGCGAGGTAGGTCTTGGCCTGATCCACGCGGGTGCCGAAGGCGCCACGGGGCTCGGGGTTCACGTCGTAGCTACCGCTGCGGGTGAGTTTTTCGCCCAGGCGTTCCTTGGCGTTGCCGACGCTGTTGACCAGGTTGTCCTTGGCCGAGGCCAGGTGTTCGGTGCCCTTGTCGACGGCGTTCTCGAGTTTTTCGCGGTGCTTGTCGAACGCGCCTTCCGCCTTGGCCTGCACTTTGTCCTTGAGGGGGCCGGTGGTCTTGGCGAGTTTGTTGACCACGCCGGGCTGGTTTTTCTCGACGTCCAGCTTGGCATCGACGTTGACCTGGGTACTGCTGACATGATCCTTGCGGCTCTCGACCACGAGGTCGCCGCCGATCTTGCCGCTCACCTGATTCGCGTCGATCCGTGCCCCGGACAATCGGGTATCACCGGCACTGTTGATCACCACGGTGTCGGCCTTGATCTGGCTGTCGTGCTGAGTGGTGCCTTGCAGGTAATCGACGTCGACCTTGGCTCGGGCATTGATGCCGTGTTGGGTCTTGGGTGTGTCGTGTTCACCCGCGTTGGCCAGGGTTGTCTTGCCGCCGCTGCCGCCCGCGCCGAAGGTCACGCCCCAGCTGTCATGGGCCTGGGTCGATTGCGCCGACTCTTGCAGGATGCCGCCATTTACCGCGTCGAGGCTGACGTTGCCGGCTTCGATTTGCGTGCCTTGCAGGTGGATGGCATCGGCGCTGTTGCCGCCGCTGGCGAGCGTCACGTTGCCGTTGCTGTGCAGCTGTCCGACGCCGACGGCCTGGTCGTTTTCCGCGCCCTTGCCGATGTTGAAGTTGGCGCTGAGGCTCCCGGTCTTGCCGCTGCTTTCAGCGCTGCTGGTCTTGCCCGCGCCGACGTTCAGGCCGCCGCCCAGGTTGCTGGCGCTGCTGACGTGGTGATCGGTGGCGGCTTGCAGGTCCAGCTTGCCCCCGGCGGCGAGGTTGATGTCACCGGTCTTGGCGGTGCTGCTGCCAATCCGGGTGCCTTGCAGGGTCAGGTCGGCGCCGCTGTTGAGTTGCACCGGACCTTTGCCCTGTAGGGTCGCGACCCGGGCCTGGCTGTCCTGGGTGTCCAGGCGCTTGTTGTCCAGCTGCACGCCGGCACCGAGGTTGAGGTTATTGCCGTTGGTGCCCGGCGCCGTGCCCACGGTCAGCGAGCTGCTGCCGCGCAGGGTGCTGCTGGTGTTGCTCTGGGTGTCGTTGGCTTGATTCAGCGCCAACTCGCCGCCCGTCTTGAGGTCGACCCCGGCCTGGCCGCCGTTGAACTGGCTGCCTTCATAACGCGCATCGCCCTTGACGTCGATGCCCACGCCCTGGGCCCCGGCGTAGCTGCCGACCACTGCCGTGCTGCTGGATTCGCGTACGTCACTGCTGCCGCCGGCGCCGCTGCCGCGCACGTTCAAGTCTTCACCCGTGGTGGTGTAGACCCGCACGCCGGCCTTGGCGTCCACGCCTTGCTCACTGCTGCTGTGGGTATTGGCGGCAGCGGTGGCAAGGTGGCTGCCGGCATCGATCTTCAGGCCGCCATCGGTGGCGCGGTATTGAGTGCCTTCATCCTGCAATTTGCCGGCGACATTGACCTGCACCGTGCCGCCCGTGAACTGGCTGACCACTGCTGTGCTGTCCTGCTGTGTGCGGGTCTTGTTGGTATGGCCGACTTCAACATCGAGCCCGACATTGGGTTGTTCGAACGCGTCCAACAGCCCTGGCTGATGAAACTTGCTTTGGGCCACACCTTCGATGGCTTTTTCGATGGGGCGGGTGATGCCTTTGTATTCGACATTGGCGCCGACATCGGCCGTCCAGCCATTCTCCTTATGGGTGCTGGACTCGCTGTTATGCGCCGCCTGGTTGTCGACCTGGGCAGCGTTGACCTGCAACCCGGAACCGGCCTTGACCTGTGCGCCCTGGCTGGTGAGGGTGTTGCCGGCATTGATGGTCAGCTTGCCGGCCGCCGCAACGGTGCTGGTGTGCGCGGTGGTTTTGCTGTTGGTGTCGTGGCTGCTTTGATGGCTGAACTGCGCGCCGCTGCCGGCCCTGTCGAGGCCGCCGCTGTAGTAGACGCCGCCGCCGGTGGTGGTCTGCTCGGTGGTGTTGGCCGTGCTGTCATGGGTCGCCAACAACTCGACATTTTTCCCGCTCAAGGTCGCATCACCCTGGGTGGCCTTGAGGCCTGAACCCTCGACGCTCAAATCGCCACCTGCGGTGACGGCCAGCGTGCCGCCGCTGAGGCTGGAGGCTTGTTGGCGGGTGGTGTCGGTGTGGCTGGTTTTCTGCTGGTCTTCGTAGTTCACGCCCGCGCGGTACTGGCGCGTGCCGTCGGCAGTTTCCTTGGCGTAGCCATCAAAACCCCGGGTGTGAGTGCGGGTGGTATCGCCGGAGGTGTTTTCCGCCGAGGCGATCTTGATATCACCCTTGGCGTCAGCCGTCAGTTCGCCTGTGGCAGAGACCTTGGAACCACTGACTTCGATGTCCTTGGCGCTGCGCAGTGCGAGGTTACTGTCCGAGCGCAGTTCGCTGGCGACCACGGTGCTGTCTTTGAGGTTCTTGCGGCTTTCGTCCTTGGAGATCCCGAAGAATTTGCTGTCCTTGCTGTAGCGGTTGTCGTGGGATGTGTCGCGCACGCCATCAATCACCAGCGAACCCTTGTCGCTGATGACGCTGGCCTGTGTGCCGCCACGGGCCTGGCTGCCGCTGATGCGCACTTCATCGGCCTTCACGATCAGCTTGCCGTCGGCGTTGACCTTGCTGCCGGTATTCAGGGTTTTGCCCTTGTCGCCGTCGCCTTTGGAACCGAAGAAACTGCCGCCCACCAGGTCACCGGAGTAACCGTTATCCCGGCTGCTTTGGGTGCGGCTGGCGCTGGTGATTTCCACGTGCCGGGCGGCCAGTTGAATATCCTCCGGGGTTTGCAGTTCGGCGCCTTGCAATTGCAGGGTCTGCCGGCCGGTCAGTTCCAGGTTCTTGCCAGCCTTGAGGCCGCTGGTGATGCTGCGTTGTTCGCTGGCGGACTTGTCCCAGTCGGCTTTCCACAGGTGCTTGCGGTGGTTGCCCTGGTCGCGGGTTTCATGGGTCTCGGTGGCTGCGGTCAGGCGCAAGTCTGCGCCGCTGTTGACGCGCACGGTGTCGCCGGCTTCGACATGGCTGGCCTTGATCTCGGTGTTGGCGCCGGAAGACAGCGCGGCATTCTGCTGCGCGACGACGCTGTTGCCGTGCTGGCGCGAGTCCTTGTCGGTGGTGGTGCGGTCGTAGGTTTCGTAGGTGAAGAGGAAGTTGCTGTTGTTCCACTGCTCACGCTTTTCCTGGAGCTTGCGGCTTCCCAGGCTGCTCAGGGTCAGGTTGCGGCCAGCGTCGAGCTTGACGTTGCGCCCGCCAACATCGGTGGCGGCCAGGCTCAAGTCCTTGGCGCTGTGCAGGTCGACATCGCCCTGGCGGCTCTGCACCCCGGCGCGGGTGGCCTCGAGGCTATTGGCGTGCACCTGGCCGCTGATGTCGAGGTCGCCGGCCGAGCGGATGTTCACGCCGTCCTGCCCATCCACTTGCACGGCCCCCACGCGTACGCCGGCACCTTCGGCGGTGCTGACGATATTGATCCGTCCGGTCTGCATCGCACCGAACAGGCTGGCGTCGATACGTTGTTCCCCGGTCTTGCTGGCCGGGTCCACCTGGCGCACCTGGCCGCTGGCAACGTCGACCTGATTGCGCCCGACCGTGAGGTTCAATTGATCACGGGCGCTGAGCCGGCCTTCGCTGTCGATGCGCGGTGCGATCAGGTTGATCGAGCCGTCACGGTTTTGCAGGCCCAGGGCTTGCACCGTCAGTTGGCCGCTTGCATCACGGGTGTCCAAGCCTTGCAGCTTGCCATCGTTGAGCTCGGGACGGCCGACGACCAGGCTGGCGTTGGGGGTGTTGATGAAGCTGCCACCGTTGACAGAAATCCCGTTCGGGTTGGCCAGCACATAATCCGCCGCCCGGCCAAAAATCTCCTGCGCACCGTTGAGGGCCGAGGCGTTACGACTCACCACTTCATTGAGGATCACGCTCGCTGCCTGGCCCTGGAACTGCGGGTTGGCCGCCAGGTGCCCGGCGAGCTGGGATTGCCCGGCCTGCAAAGCGTTGTTCAACACCACGCCTTGGCGGTCAACGTTGTAGTCGAGAAATTGGTTGTGGGACAGGCCGCCGGCATTCGGCGCGACGATATTGACGATGGGCACGCCCGCCTGATTTTGCAGTTGTGGGGTGCCGCCGGGCCCTTCGACGACGGTCAAGCCGCCGGCCAGTACGAGTTGAGGTAACAGGAACAAGCTGGCGATGGCCCAGCGCAGTTTGCCCTGTGGAGAGAGGTGAAAGGCATGAGTGTGAGTCGGCATAAATAGTCTCGCTCTGTTGGCTGATCGGTGAAGTGCGTCGTTCGGTGCAACGCTGCCGTGCTGATCAGGTGCTGCGTTTATTTCATGCAAATCAGGTGTCGGCTCATATCTGCAAACTAAGGCGCGTCAGCCAGACCTCCGGCTCCTGGGAAAACCCCGCGGGGGTGTTCAAGTTGCGTTGGTAATCGAGGTCGAGTTGCACGTTCTTCCAGCTCAGGTTGAGCCCGGCACTGGCGCCGCTCAGGCGTTGGCTGCGGGCGCCGTATTCACGCTTGACCCAGCCGTTGTCCAGGCCCAGGCGCGGGGTGATCTTGAACGGCAGGTCGCTGTTGAGCGGCAGGCGCAGGGTGTTGCGCCACACCGCACCGATGGCGCCGGACGCGCTGTTCTCGCGATAACCACGCACCGCCGAATCGTCAGTCACCAGCAGTTGTTCGATGGCAGGCAATGCATCCGGGCTGTATTGCACCGACAGTTGGCTCTGCCACTGCCACGGTTGCCCGATGAGCTGGCCATTGCGCCATTGGGTGAGGTTGGCGCGGTACTTGTGAAATTGTGCCTGGGGCAGGTTTTTCACCACTTGATCGGCGTCGCGGTCGGCGCCGAACCAGGTCAGGCCCTGAGCGTAATTGACGTCCAGGTTCCACACCGCGCTGTTGAGCCAGAACAGATTTACGCCGGCCTCGGCCACGGTCAGCGTCGGGCTCTGGATACCCAGGCGGACTTTTTGCAGGTAGCTGTCGACGTCCTTGTAAGCCAGTTGCAGGTTGGCGCTCAGTTGATGGCTTTGGTCGCGCCACAACACCCGGTCGGTGCGCAGGCTGACTTGATCGGTGCGGCCACTGTTGTAGAGCGTGGTGCGGCTGAGCTTGAAGGGCGAGCGGTATTCGGCATGGCTGGCGAACAGGCTGTAGGTCCAGTAACCGTAGGGGATGGAATAAAACAGGCTGTTGCTGCGGCTGTAACGCGGGCCGTGGTTGAGGGTGTCGCTGAAGCTCAGGTTGAGCGCGTCGTTGAGCTGCAACGGGCTGTCCAGGCTGAGGCTGACCGCATTGCGATCACGGCCGGTGCCGGCACTGCCGAGGTTGTCGACGCCAAGTCCCAGCGACCACCGCGAGGCAGTGCTGCGCGAGCGCAGGATGATTCGTGAAGCGCCCGCTGCGCTGCCGGGGGCGATGTCGGCGGTGAGGTCTACCGAGCGCAGGCGATTGAGTTGGTCCAGGCCCTGTTCCAGGTCCCGCAGGTTCAGCGGCTCGCCGAGCATGCCCGGGAATGCCCCGCGTAACGAAACGGGCAGGCTCTGGTCGGCCAGCTCGATGGCTTCGACGTAGCCTTCTTCGACATGAATCGCCAGCGGCTGTCCGGCGGCCGGGGTGCTGGTCAGGTACGGACGGCTGGCAATGTAGCCGGCCTCGACATATAGGCGGGTGATTTCGGCCAGCAGGCGGTTGATCTGCGCGGCGCCCATGCACGGCGCCACATAGGGTTCGATGCGGGTGTTCAGTTCAGCCTTGTTGAACAGCGTGACACCGGCCACGCGGGTACCGCTCAGGGGCCAGCAGCGCTGATCCTGAGCGGTGTTCGCCGGCAATGCTGGCGTGGCCGGCGGCGGTGCGAAGCTGCCTCGCTGGAGTTGTCGCTGACGCTGTTCCAGTTGCAGTTGCTGCAGGTCGCGCTGCTGTTGCTGCTGCAAACGCAGTGCTTCCTGGCCAGGCACCGGCCCATCGGCGGCGGCCGCCGGCAGCGTGCACAGGCAGAGCAGGGCCGTGACCAGTTTGTGGGTGCAGCTGTGGCGTTTGGTTGAGGGCTGATTCGGCACTCGACATCCTTAACGTAGAAATACGCACGATCCATGCCCCTGAACCAGGCGGTTAACCCAGGGGCTTGCCATAGTTGAGCCATCATTAAACGGATTGTTACATCGGAGGGAGGATTTATTACGTAAAACGTGGGGAATGCCGTGTTATTCACAAAATAAATGCACAAGGGTGGTGCAAGAAGGGCAGGCAGGTGCTTAATGCAGGTTGGTTTTTCGGGGGTTAGTCGTTCAGGAGGGGGCGAAGAGAGCTTTTGATTGTTGCAATACAGGCGCTTAATCGTTTTGTTTATGCGTGGCTGAAAAGGGCAGCCCCGGTTTTGGCAAGAGACCGGGGCTGCCTCGTTTCAACTCAGTTTTGACCGCGTACCAGAATCGATTCATCGATTTGTGCAATCGACGTGACCCCGGTCAGCGTCATGGCCACGCGCATCTCCTTGGCGAAGATGTCCAGCAGGTTTTCCACGCCACGCTGTCCGTCGGCGGCCAATGCGTAAGCCTGCGCACGGCCCAGCAACACGCCCTTGGCCCCCAGCGCGAGCATGCGCACTACGTCCAGCCCCGAGCGTACGCCGGAGTCCACCAGCACCGTCAGATCGCTGCCCACGGCTTGTACGATAGGTGCCAGCGCCTTGGCCGTGGACAGCACGCCATCCAGCTGGCGGCCGCCGTGGTTGGAGACGACGATGCCGTCGGCGCCAAAGCTCACCGCGTCCTTGGCATCCTCGGGGTCGAGGATGCCTTTGATGATCATTGGGCCTTTCCAGAACTCGCGGATCCACTCCAGGTCTTTCCAGCTGATAGACGGATCGAAGTTGTTCGCCAGCCAGCCGATGTAGTCCTTCAACTGCGTGGGCTTGCCCAGGTATTTGGAGATGTTGCCCAGGTCGTGGGGGCGACCCAGCAGGCCCACATCGAAGGCCCAGGCCGGTTTGGTCATGGCCTGCAGGATTTGGCGTTGCGGCCCGTAGGCGCCGGACATCCCCGAATGGGCGTCGCGATAACGCGCGCCGGGGGTGGGCATGTCGACGGTGAATACGAGGTTTTTCACCCCGGCGGCCTGGGCTCGCTCCAGGGCATTTTTCATGAAGCCGCGATCTTTCAGCACATACAGCTGAAACCAGATGGATTGCGCACTCTGGGACGCCACTTCCTCGATCGGGCACACAGACACCGTCGACAGGCAAAACGGAATGCCCTTGTTCGCTGCCGCCTTCGCCGCCTGCACTTCACCGCGCCGGGCAAACATGCCGGTCAGGCCCACCGGGCTGAGCACCACCGGCATCGCCAAGGGCTGGTCGAACAGCGTGGTTTCAAGGCTCAGGCTTTCGACGTTACGCAGGATGCGCTGGCGCAGGCTGATATCGGACAGGTCCGAGCTGTTGGCCCTGAGGGTGTGTTCGGCGTAGGCACCGCCGTCGATGTAGTCGAACAGGAAACGCGGCAGTTTGCGGCGGGCGGCTTCGCGGTAATCCGATGCGGACGAAATGATCATGAACAGTGATGCCCCGAGTGAAGAAAAACGGTGGGGTGAGCATAGACAAAGGCCGTTCATGGTAAAAACAACTTTTCCAACTTGAATCAAGTCGTAAATGGAATACTCATGAACCTTCGTACGTTGTTGGCCTTTGTCGAAGTGGTTCGCCAGGGCAGCTTCTCACAGGCGGCCGAGGTGGTTTCGCTCACCCAGTCTACCGTCAGTAAGGCGGTCAAGACCCTGGAAGATGAGTTGGGCACGCCGCTGTTCAATCGCATCGGCCACAAGAGCGAGCTGACGGCCGCTGGCGAAATTGCCTACCGACGCGCTCTGGTGTTGCTGGCCGAGCGCAGTGACCTGGTGGCCGAGATCAACGACCTGCTGGGGCTCAAGCGCGGTGTATTGCGCATTGGCTTGCCGCCGGTGGGCAGTGGCGTGCTGTTTGCGGCGATGTTTGCGTTGTATCGACAGCGTTATCCGGAGATCGAGATCGAGCTGATTGAGCACGGCAGCAAGAAGCTGGGCGAATGCCTGGAGGCCGGGGAGGTGGACCTGGCCGCGTTGCTGGTTCCGGTGGCGGGGGAATTTGAATATCAGGACGTGCGCGTCGAGCCGCTGATGGTGGTAATGCCGATCGACCATCCATTGGCCGGGCGCAAAAGCGTCAATTTTTCCGATCTGGCCGACTCGCCTTTCATTTTGTTCGAGGCCGGGTTTGCGCTTAACCGGATTATTCTCACGGCCTGCGAGCGCAGAGGCGTAGTCCCGCGCGTCACCGCCCGCAGCGCCCAGATCGACTTTATCGTCGACCTGGTGGCCGCAGGCTTGGGGGTCGCGTTTTTGCCGAGCATGCTGGCTTACAAACACCTGCACGCCGGTATTGCTCTGATCCAGTTGGATGAGCCCCAGACCGATTGGCACATCGCCCTTGCCTGGCGGCGACAGGCGCATCTGCCCCCGGCAGCACGGGCCTGGCTGGACTTGGCCCTGGAGATGGGCAATGTTCCAGGCAGCGCGACCCAGCCGGCGGTTTAGCCTTGTGCGGTCAGGGTCAGGCGGCTCTTGACGACTTTTTGCAGCAGCAGGGCCAGTGCCTCGGTGGAGTAAGGCTTCTGCAGCAAGACAAAACGGCTGGCCTCTTCCTGAGCGATACGCGCGTACTCGTCGTTGTAGCCAGTGGTGAGCACCACCGGCAGCCACGGATACAGGGCCTCGATTGCGTCCAGCAACTCCAGGCCGCTCATGCCGGGCATGGAGATGTCGGAGAACACCACCTGGAAGCTTTCCGGGTTGGGTGCCAGGGCTTCCAGCGCGCTGTTGGCATCCGGCACCCAGAGTACGTGAAAGCCCATCTGTTCCAGGGTTTGCGAGGTGTACAGGCCGATATCGGCGTTGTCCTCGACCATCAGCACGCACAAGCTTGAGACGATGGGGGTGGGGCTGGTGTCTTGAAGTACCGGCATGGCACTTGGCTCGACCCTGGGCAGGTACAGGGTGAATTGGCTGCCTGTGCCGCATTCGCTCTGCACCAGGATTTCACCGCCCGACTGCTTGGCGAAGCCGTACACCTGAGACAAACCCAGACCGGTGCCCTGGCCGATGCCCTTGGTGGTGTAGAAGGGCTCGAAGATCGCGTCGAGTTTCTCCGGCGGGATACCCGACCCGGTGTCCGCCAGTTCGATGGTTACGTATTCGGCGATGCGTACCGGATGAGCGCGAACCGAAGGCAGCCAACTGGCCGTCGAGACAGTAATCGTCAAATGCCCGTTGCCGGCCATGGCGTCCCGGGCGTTGACCACCATGTTGACCAGCGCGGTATCGAACTGGCTCTCATCGGCGTTGATATAGCAGGCGTCGTCAGGCACCTGGATGCTGACCTTGACCCGTGAACCGGTCAGGCTGTCCATCATCTCGCCCACCCGCTTCACACTTTCGCCGACGTTGAACACTTCTGGCCGCAAGGCCTGGCGGCGGGCGAACGTGAGCAATTGGGCGGTCAGGCGGGCTGCGCGGTCGACGGTGCTGGCGATGGCTTCCACGTATTTCACGCGCCGCTCTTCGCTGAGGGCGGGCGGCTTGAGCAAGTCGGCGCAGGACTTGATCACCGTCAGCAGGTTATTGAAATCGTGGGCGACACCACCAGTAAGCTGGCCGATGGCTTCCAGTTTCTGCGACTGGCGCCGGGCATCTTCCGACAGGCGCAAGGCTTCCTTGGCTTCTTCCTCGGCCTGGATGTCGCGGCCTACGGCATGGATGTAGTCGCTGTCGGGCACGGCTGTCCAGGCGATCATGCGGTAGCTGCCGTCCTGGTGGCGGTAACGGTTCTTGAAGTTGGGGAAGTTCTTGCCGTCCCCCAAACGGCTGACCGCCGAGGATGAGACGGCCAGGTCGTCGGGGTGAACCAGGGCCAGCAATTGGCTGCCCACCAGGTCGTGTTCGGTGTGGCCGAGCATGCGTGTCCACGCCGGGTTCACGGCGGAGATCACACCGTCGAGCTGCGCCACCAGCATCAGGTCTGGCGAAAGGCGCCAGATGCGGTCGCGGTCGCGGGTGCGTTCGATCACCCGCTGTTCCAGGGACTCGTTGAGTTTGCGCAGGGATTCTTCGGCTTCGCGCAGGGGCGTGATGTCCCGGGAAACACAGAGGATCTTTTCCGGCAGTCCGTCACTGCCCATGATCGGGCTGACGTTCACATGCCACCACTTCAGGTTGCCGGCCAGGGTATTGGCAGCACCGATGAAGCTGGCGTTCTGACCATTCCGGGCGGCTTGCACGGCGGCCTTGGCGTCGAGATTTCCCTGGTCCTGCCAGAAGTCCGGCCAGGGGCAGCCGCGAATCGCATTGAAGTCGCTGACTTCCATGATCTGCTTGCCGCCTTCACTCATGAAGGTCAGGCGTGCGTCGAGGTCCAGCACCTTGATGCAGTCGTTGATGCTGGCAAGCACGCGCTCGGTGAAGGCTTCGCTGTGATCCAGGCCCGCGACGGACAAATCGCTGACACCCGTTTCGGGTGGGCGATGTGTTTCTGAACCCTTCCCGATAGTGCTATTCATTTGAGTGCTGCCGCGCGTGTTAAATAGCCGTCATCATGTCATTGCGACACTTATATCTCCAGCAACTTAACGCTAATTCGACGGCAGTCGCCCGTCTGTCTGCAAGCGCGGGATCAAGCTTAAAACTCATCAGTCACTTTCGGGTTTTCAGGTCTGAATAAGTGCGCTAAAAACCGCCAAAGTCGTTGAAATCAAGAGGATTGTCGGACAATTTTCCGCATGAAAAACTCTTCATAATTTGCCCGCTCGAAGATTGGTAGCTTCCTCGTGCTGCCCAATAATTCGAGTTCTAATAATGAATAAAAAACTCTGCAAGAGCGCTTTGGCGCTGTCGATTTCGCTCGCCTCCACGTCCCTGTTTGCAGGTGGTTTCGCCCTCAATGAACAAAGCATCAGTTCAATGGGTACAGGTTACGCCGGGCGTTCCTCCTCCGCCGATGACGCCAGCACGGTGTTCGGCAACCCGGCCGGCATGTCCCGCCTCAAGCAGAATGAAGTGAGCATCGGGGCGACTTACCTGGATGCCAGTTCGAATATCAAGAACGCCAGCTCCTCGCAATTCGGTGCCAATAACCCGGGCACCGACAAGGGCGATATGGTGCCTGGCATTGCCGTGCCGATGGGCTACCTGGTGACGCCGATTGATGAACACTGGGCGTTCGGCCTGGGGATCTATGCACCGTTCGGCCTGGAAACCGACTATGAGCGCAGCTTTCAGGGCAATGGCTTTGGCAATAAAAGCCAGATCAAGGTCATTACCGTGCAGCCGACCGTCAGTTATGCCTTCAACGACAAGGTCTCGGTGGGTTTCGGCCCCACCTTCAACCGGATCTCGGGTGAACTGGATTCCAACGTGCCGCTCGGGGGTGGCGCCGGCGAGAAGGTCAAGGTCAAGGGCGACGACACCGCCACCGGTTTCAATGCCGGTATTCTGGTACAGCCGCTGGAAAGCACGCGCATCGGCCTGACTTATCACTCGCAGGTGGTCTACCACCTCAGCGGCAAGACCAACGCTTCCGGCCTGATTTCCGATGCCTTTGATGGCGGCCCGCAACGCTATGACGCCAGCCTCAATGTCACCACACCCTCGTCGGTGGACTTCTCGGTTACCCATCAACTGAACGATGACTGGACCTTGTACCTGGGCAGCACTTACACGCGCTGGAGCCAGTTGAAGAAGATCACCATCAACAACGACGGTGTGTCAGCGTTGGCCGCCCAGTTCGGCGGCTTGAATGCGATCACCGAACAGCAGAACTGGCATGACACCTGGTCCCACGCCATTGGCGCGGCGTATCGGGTCAACAAACAACTGGTGCTGCGTACCGGGTTCTCGGTGGATCAGACGCCAACCAACAACACCGACCGTTCCGTGCGGATTCCGACGGGTGACCGCACTGTATTCAGCCTCGGTGCCGGGTGGACGCCAATCGAAAACGTAACGTTTGACGTGGCCTATTCCTACCTCAAGGAAGAACCGATCAAGGTGCGCCAGAGCCAGTCCGCCTTGGGCCTGACCTACGACGCCAAGTATGAAAACAGCGCCAACGGTTTTGGTGGTTCGGTAACTTACCGCTTCTGATGCACCGAAACAGGGCAAAGAGTCATTTTTCTGACATGGCTCTTTGCTAGCAATTGTATCGATCGTGCTACCAAACCCTGTCTGTCTTGGTTAAATTAGGCGTAATTCAGCTCAAGACAGGGATCGTCATGACTACGCTTTCGCCGATCAGCTCCGCCATTCCTCTTATCAATCGACCCGCCGTTGCGCCGCCAGCGACGCTGACGCCAGAAACGGACGCCACTGCCGTGCGTCCTTCCTCGGTGGTCAGCCTTGGCAATGTCACGGTGGATGTTCAAGCCGGCACCTATTCCCGTAACGGCCAATTGCCCGGCCATGGGTCGATCAACGCCTGGGAAAGTGACAGCTACTATGCGGTCACTAAAGCGATCAACACGAATTTCTATGTGCTGCCCAGAGGCACGGGCTTCAGCGGCCTGGGCGCTACCCTGATCGAGCAATTTGCGAAGAGCGGTACCGACATTTCCCAGTCGGCGCTGAGCACCACTTCGTCCAAGACCCAAAGCCCCGACGAGCTCAAGATTCAACAGGCGCTGCTCCACAGCAAGGCAGACAACCTGGTCAGCCTCACCGTCAAGACGGCCAGCGGCAAGACCGTCACCTTCAGTCTGGCCAGCCAGTCCAGTGGCCTGGCCGCGCAGGCCAAGGTGGACGGCGGCACCCTCAGCGCCGCCGAGCTCAAGGAAGTCGCCAAGCTGGGCGAAGCGTTCCAGGGGGCTATCGACGGCCTGGCCGCCCAGCCGCCGAAACTCGAGCTGAGCAAGCTGACGCAGTTTGATTCCAGTGTGTTGTCCTCGGTGGACCTCAGCGGCAAATTGAAAGTAAGCAAGGCTGAGGACCTCACCCTTGCATTCCATGCGGACAGCCAGAGCCGTACGACGCGGATGAGTGGCCCGGCGGGGGAGGTGAATCTTTCGGTCGACCTGAAAAACGCCGGCATTATCGGTAACGCCAAGCAACAGGCAATCGCGCTGAAAAGCTACCTGGCTCAGTTCGACAAGGCCCAGGCGCGGGGCAAAGCCGACGCTGACCTGATGGCGATGTTCAAGGACGCGTTTACCGCCATGAACAGCAACTACCCACAGGGCATCAAGGCACCGCAGCCACTGACCCGGAGTGCGGCGGATCAAGGCCTGCTCACCGGTCTCGCAGATTTCAAGGCCTCCATCCGCCAGACGGCCACGTTACCGAACCCGTCCCGTCTTATGGAAACCGACACGTTTGCCTATGAGGTGTCCCAGAAGACGCGTGTGGGAGGCAATGACCTCTCGAATCGCACGGTCGACCAGGTCCAGCAATCAACTCTCAAAGCCCGTTTTCATTTGGCGCTCAATGGCGGCAAGCCACCGTCTTTCGACACCCAGCGCGAGTCGCAGAACTACCTCTACGTGCAGGTCGACGACAAGGCCAGCAGCGCGGCGAATATCACCTACAAGGACGGCCTCCTGACCAACGCCTCCGTGGACCAGAGCGCCAGCCAAAACACCCGCACCCAGCGCTATGAGATGGGGATATTGGTTAAAGACAGCGTGGCGCCGAACCAGGCCAGCAGCCATCGCGACTACCTGGTGTTGCTGGAGTACGCGGCGCGGGAAGGCAAGAAGGCCCAGGGCGCCGATGAAACCGTCCTGAAGGATGCGCTGGCGAACATGCATCAGTGGGTGTTGCTGCAAGACGACCCCACCGTTTTGGCCCGTTAAACCGGTCGTTGTAAAAAAGGGAAACCCCTGCTTGGGTTTCCCTTTTTTTATGCCTCGCCGAATCCCAGATTAGGCTTTTGAAACCATTCGATATTCTGTAGCCTTGCGCAGCTTCACCGTGCTTGATGAACACAATCACTTCGTCCGGCGGCGCCCGAAGGGCTCCAGAGCCGGTGGTACACTCGACTTTCGCGCAACTGCGCCTGCAGGTCTTGCGAACATGACGCAAATTTCCGAAC
>Ga0105251_10001347_pt1 | contig 21202 bp, 18 predicted proteins | sample KBSS64metaG_FD_80424 | JGI IMG/M metagenome (GOLD analysis project Ga0105251, IMG submission 80424) | Switchgrass rhizosphere microbial communities from Kellogg Biological Station, Michigan, USA - KBS S6-4 metaG | ecosystem: Host-associated > Plants > Roots > Rhizosphere > Soil | place...
ATCGCCACATGGGCCGCTTTCAAGCGCTCCAGGCCTTCAATGCCATACAAGCGGGCGACGCCTGCAAACCGCGGATCTTCTGTACTCATGACCATTACCCCAAAAACCGGCGCGCATTATAGGGCTACGCAGCGACAAGTTCGAAGCTTCAAGCTACAAGTTAAGAACTAAGATGGCCTTTCGCTGACTAATGTCCGGTTTTTCTCTGCTTGCTGTACGGTCAGGGAAGGGCCGGTGTAGGATGCGCGCCGTTCGGCGCAGGCCGACACCTCTTTTCGTTCCACACCTTTTGGAACCCGAAATAGCCATGGCATCGCGTAAATTTGGACTCAACCTGGTGATCGTGCTGGCAATCGCCGCGCTGTTCACCGGCTTCTGGGCGCTGATCAACCGCCCCGTCACCACCCCCAACTGGCCTGAACAGATCTCCGGTTTTTCCTACTCGCCGTTCCAGCAAGGCCAGTTCCCACAGAAAGACCAGTACCCGACCGACGACCAGATGCGTCAAGACCTTGCGATCATGAGCAAGCTGACGGACAACATCCGCACCTACTCGGTCGACGGCACCCTGGGGGACATCCCCAAGCTGGCGGAAGAGTTCGGCCTGCGCGTGACGCTGGGGATCTGGATCAGCCCGGACCTGGAGCGCAACGAACGAGAAATCCAGCGTGCCATCGAAATCGCCAACACCTCGCGCAGTGTGGTGCGGGTAGTGGTGGGTAACGAAGCCCTGTTCCGGGAAGAAATCACCCCTGAGGCACTGATTGTGCTGCTGGACCGGGTGCGCGCCGCCGTGAAAGTACCGGTGACGACCTCCGAGCAGTGGCACATCTGGGAAAAGAACCCGCAACTGGCCAAGCACGTCGACCTGATCGCCGCGCACATCCTGCCGTTCTGGGAATACATCCCGATGGACAAGGCCGGCCAGTATGTACTCGACCGTGCCCGTGACCTGAAGAAACTGTTCCCGAAAAAACCGCTGCTGCTGTCGGAAGTCGGCTGGCCGAGCAACGGCCGCATGCGCGGGGGTAATGAAACCTCCCCGGCCGACCAGGCGATTTACCTGCGTACGCTGGTAAACAAGCTGAACCGCCAGGGCTACAACTACTTTGTGATCGAGGCCTTCGATCAGCCGTGGAAAGTCAGCGACGAAGGCTCGGCGGGCGCCTACTGGGGCGTGTACAACGCCGCACGCCAGCAGAAATTCAACTTTGAAGGCCCCGTGGTCGCGATCCCGCAATGGCGCGTGCTGGCCATCGGTTCGGTGGTGCTCGCGCTGTTGTCGCTGACCCTACTGATGATCGACGGCTCGGCCCTGCGCCAGCGTGGCCGCACCTTCCTGACCTTTATCGCGTTCCTGTGCGGTTCGGTGCTGGTGTGGATCGGCTACGACTACAGCCAGCAATACAGCACCTGGTTCAGCGTGACCGTGGGCATTCTCCTGGCCCTCGGTGCCCTGGGCGTGTTTATCGTGTTGCTGACCGAAGCCCATGAGTTGGCGGAAGCGGTCTGGACCCACAAGCGCCGGCGTGAATTCCTGCCAGTAGTGGGGGATTCGGACTACCGCCCAAAAGTGTCGATCCACGTGCCCTGCTACAACGAGCCGCCGGAGATGGTCAAACAGACCCTCGACGCGTTGGCGGCGCTCGATTACCCGGACTACGAAGTCCTGATCATCGACAACAACACTAAGGACCCGGCCGTGTGGGAGCCGGTGCGCGACTACTGCGAAACCCTGGGCCCGCGCTTCAAGTTCTTCCATGTCGCGCCCCTGGCCGGTTTCAAAGGTGGCGCACTGAACTACCTGATCCCGCACACCGCCAAGGATGCCGAGGTGATCGCGGTGATCGACTCCGATTACTGCGTATCGCCGAACTGGCTCAAGCACATGGTGCCGCACTTCGCCGACCCGAAAATCGCTGTGGTGCAGTCGCCGCAGGATTACCGCGACCAGAACGAAAGCACCTTCAAGAAGCTCTGCTACGCGGAATACAAAGGCTTCTTCCATATCGGCATGGTCACCCGCAACGACCGCGATGCGATCATCCAGCACGGCACCATGACCATGACCCGTCGCTCGGTGCTCGAAGAACTGGGCTGGGCCGACTGGTGCATCTGCGAAGACGCCGAACTGGGCCTGCGTGTGTTCGAGAAAGGCCTGTCGGCGGCGTATTACCACGACAGCTACGGCAAGGGCCTGATGCCGGATACCTTTATCGACTTCAAGAAACAGCGTTTCCGCTGGGCCTACGGGGCAATCCAGATCATCAAGCGCCACACCGCGAGCCTGTTGCGCGGCAAGGACACCGAACTGACCCGTGGCCAGCGTTACCACTTCCTGGCGGGCTGGCTGCCGTGGGTGGCGGACGGCATGAACATCTTCTTCACCGTGGGTGCGCTGCTGTGGTCGGCGGCGATGATCATCGTGCCGACGCGGGTCGATCCGCCGCTGCTGATTTTCGCGATCCCGCCGTTGGCGCTGTTCGTGTTCAAGGTGGGCAAGATCGTCTTCCTGTACCGTCGTGCGGTAGGCGTGAACTTGAAGGACGCATTCTGCGCGGCGCTGGCCGGTCTGGCGTTGTCCCACACCATCGCCAAGGCGGTGCTGTATGGCTTCTTCACCACCAGTATTCCGTTCTTCCGTACACCGAAAAACGCCGATAACCACGGCTTCTGGGTGGCGATTTCCGAAGCCCGCGAAGAGATGTTCATCATGCTGCTGTTGTGGGGCGCGGCGCTGGGGATCTACCTGGTGCAGGGCCTGCCGAGCAATGACATCCGCTTCTGGGTGGTGATGTTGCTGGTGCAGTCGCTGCCGTATGTGGCGGCGCTGGTCATGGCGTTCCTGTCTTCGCTGCCGAAACCGGCGGCGGCAGCGCAACCCGCACCGGCTGCGTAAAAACTTGCGCAATGCACTAAACGGCGGCCTCTGGCCGCCGTTTTGCTATAAGATAACGGCCGTTTTATGAGTCTTGGCCCAGGCCAATGCTTTGTGTGGGAGGGGCGGTGCGACGATTCGACTTGCCCCCGATGGCGGTGAGCCAGTCAACAGATGCAGTGACTGACACTCAGCCATCGGGGGCAAGCCCCCTCCCACACTGAATCTGCGCCCCTTACGTCCTGCGCCCATCACATGCTTCCGGAGTTTCCCATGACGGCCCATGCCGACCTTTCGCCGACCCTTCAACTTGCCATCGACCTGATCCGTCGCCCCTCGGTGACGCCGATCGACGCCGATTGCCAGAAGCTGATGATGCAGCGCCTGGGCGACGCCGGTTTTGCGCTTGAGCCGATGCGCATCGAAGACGTGGACAACTTCTGGGCCACCCACGGCAAGCACGATGGCCCGGTGCTGTGCTTTGCCGGCCACACCGACGTGGTACCGACCGGCCCGGTGCAGGCGTGGCAGAACGACCCGTTCGACGCACTGATCGATGAAAACGGCATGCTCTGCGGGCGTGGCGCAGCGGACATGAAAGGCAGCCTGGCGGCCATGCTGGTGGCGGCGGAGCGTTTTGTCGCCGACTACCCCGACCACAAGGGTTCGGTGGCTTTCCTGATCACCAGCGATGAAGAAGGCCCGGCGCACCACGGCACCAAGGCCGTGATCGAACGCCTGGCTGCACGCAAGGAACGCCTGGACTGGTGCATCGTCGGCGAACCGTCGAGCACCACGCTGGTGGGCGACGTGGTCAAGAACGGCCGCCGCGGCTCCCTCGGCGCCACCCTGACCGTGCGCGGCGTGCAAGGTCACGTAGCCTACCCGCACCTGGCAAAGAACCCGATCCACCTGGCCGCGCCGGCCCTGGCCGAACTGGCCGCCGAGCACTGGGATGACGGCAACACCTTCTTCCCGCCGACCAGCTTCCAGATTTCCAACCTCAACTCCGGCACCGGCGCGACCAACGTGATCCCCGGTGACCTGACGGCGGTGTTCAACTTCCGTTTTTCCACCGAGTCCACCGTCGAAGGCCTGCAGCAACGGGTTGCGGAGATTCTCGACAAGCACGGCCTGGACTGGCACGTGGAGTGGGCGCTGTCGGGCCTGCCGTTCCTCACCGAACCGGGCGCCTTGCTGGATGCGGTGTCGGCAAGCATCAAGGCGATCACCGGGCGTGAGACCCAGGCGTCCACCAGCGGTGGCACCTCCGATGGGCGTTTCATCGCCACCCTCGGCACCCAAGTGGTCGAGTTGGGTCCGGTCAACGCGACGATCCACCAGGTCAACGAGCGCATCCTGGCCAGCGACCTCGATGTGCTGACCGAAATCTACTACCAGACCCTGATCAAGTTGCTCGCCTGATGCTCGCCTGCCCCATTTGCAGCGCGCCGCTCAACACGGTGGACAATGGCGTGGCGTGCCCGGCCGGGCATCGTTTTGACCGTGCGCGCCAGGGTTACCTGAACCTGTTGCCGGTGCAGCACAAGAACAGCCGCGACCCGGGCGACAACCTGGCCATGGTCGAAGCGCGCCGCGATTTCCTCAACGCCGGGCACTACGCCCCGGTGGCCAGGCGCCTGGCCGAACTGGCCGCCGAACGCGCGCCGCAGCGCTGGGTCGATATCGGCTGTGGCGAGGGTTACTACACCGCGCAAATCGCCGACGCCCTGCCTCACGCCGATGGCTACGCACTGGATATTTCCAAGGAAGCGGTCAAGCGTGCATGCAAGCGCAACCCTGCGCTGACCTGGTTGATCGCTAGCATGGCCCGCGTGCCGTTGGCGTCAGGCAGCTGCCAGTTTCTCGCCAGCGTGTTCAGCCCATTGGACTGGGAAGAGGCCAAGCGCCTGCTCAGCCCCGGCGGCGGTCTGATGAAGGTCGGTCCGACCAGCGGCCACCTGATGGAATTGCGCGAGCGCTTGTACGACGAAGTGCGTGAATACACCGACGACAAGCACCTGGCCCTGGTGCCGGACGGCATGAGCCTGGCACACAGCGAAACATTGGAATTCACGCTGAACCTGGCCGAGCCCCGGGACCGCGCCAACCTGCTGGCCATGACGCCTCACGGCTGGCGTGCCAGTGCCGAGCGCCGTGCGCAAGTGATCGAGGCGGCCGAGCCGCTGGTGGTCACCGTGTCGATGCGCTACGACTATTTCGTGCTTCAATAAACACCTTTCCAATACCCGCGAATGGATTTTCGAATCCCGCAACGAGGAACATCCATGCGCCAACCCGATATCGAGATCTACCTGAAGGACGCCGACGTCGACCACAAGGCCATTGCCGCCTGGCTGGGCGCCGCCCTGGGCCCTTGCACCGACTGGGTCCAGAAAGGCCAGACCTACAAATGCAAGGCCGGCAACGTGCCGGTCACCTGGCTGCCCAAAGCCGTCGGCAAATGGAACAGCCTGTACCTGGAAAGTGACCAGACGCCGTGGGACGACGACATTGCCTGCGCCCGTGCTGCGTTTGCTGCACTGAACGTGGAAGTGCGTTGTGCACCGGGGACCTGGGTCGAGGAAGAAGGCGAAGAAAGCGCCGATACCTGGATTCGGATCAGCGTGGACGGTGAAGAGCAGATCACCTGGAAAACCGCCTGATCCTGAAAGCATGAGGGAAGGGCTTGTGTGGTGAGCGGGCTTGCCCCGCGCTGGGCTGCGAAGCGGCCCTAAAACCCTACGCCGCGGAGTGCCTGACACAACGCGGCGTTCTTATTGGGGCCGCTTCGCAGCCCAACGCGGGGCAAGCCCGCTCACCACAACAGGGGTTCAGCGCGCGTTAAAGCCCCACCACATCCTCCGCCTGCAACCCCTTCTCGCCAGTCACCACGGCGTATTCCACCTGCTGGCCCTCGGCCAGGGAACGGTGGCCTTCGCCGCGAATGGCACGGTAATGCACAAACACATCCTTGCCGTCTTCGCGTTGAATGAAGCCATAGCCCTTTGCATCGTTGAACCATTTCACATTGCCGGTTTCACGCGTTGCCATTCTGTTTTTGCTCCCACAGTTTTTTATTGTTGGGTCAGTCGCATTGAACTGCCGAGTATAAGACAGGCTCAAAAACGATCAACTCAAGTTTACATCGCTGCTTTTTTGCCGATTTTCGGCGAATACGGCACACTACCCGCCCGAGCGCCTGCTCGGTTTTTTCCACTTGAAGCAGCACGCCTATGACCCGCTCCCCGTTCCGCCGTCTAGTGTTTGGCACCTTGCGCCGACTGTTGTACCTCTGGGTTCGCTCGGAGACGATCAACCAGTCGTCCCTAACCCTCAACCTGGACCGCAGCCGGCCGGTGTTCTACGTCCTGCAATCACCCTCCCTCACCGAATTGGCCGTAGTCGATGCCGAGTGCACCAAGGCCGGCCTGCCGCGCCCGGTGCTGCCGGTTTCGGTCGGCCCGCTGATGGAACCGGCGGCGTTCTTCTACCTCACGCCGGAACCGGACTGGCTCGGCCGCCAGGACAAGCGTGGTGCACCGCCCACGCTGACCCGCCTGGTCGATACCCTCAGCGAGCACGCCGAAGAGAATGCACAAATCATTCCGGTCAGCGTGTTCTGGGGCCAGTCCCCCGAGAGCGAGTCCAGCCCGTGGAAGCTGTTGTTTGCCGACAGCTGGGCGGTCACCGGGCGTCTACGTCGCCTGTTGAGCATCCTGATCCTGGGTCGCAAGACCCGCGTGCAATTCTCTGCGCCAATCAACCTGCGTGAATTGATCGAGCACAATAAAGGGCACGAACGCACGGTGCGCATGGCCCAACGCATCCTGCGTGTGCACTTTCGTAACCTGAAGACGGCGGTGATCGGTCCCGATCTGTCACACCGGCGCAATCTGGTGAAGGGCCTGGTCAACATGCCGCTGGTGCGCCAGGCCATCATCGACGAGGCCGAACGGGAAAAGATCAGCCCGGAAAAAGCCAAGACCCAGGCCTTGCGCTACGGCAACGAAATCGCCTCGGACTACACCTACACCGCGATCCGCTTTCTCGAAGTGGTGCTGAGCTGGTTCTGGAACAAGATCTACGACGGCATCAAGGTCAACAACATCGAAGGCGTGCAAAAGGTTGCCCAGGGCTACGAGGTGATCTACGTCCCTTGCCACCGCAGCCATATCGATTACCTGCTGCTGTCCTACCTGCTGTTCAAGAATGGCCTGACCCCACCGCACATCGCCGCCGGGATCAACCTGAACATGCCGGTGATCGGCAGCCTGCTGCGCCGTGGCGGTGCGTTTTTCATGCGCCGCACCTTCAAGGGCAACCCGCTGTACACCTCGGTGTTCAACGAATACCTGCATACCTTGTTCACCAAGGGTTTCCCGGTGGAGTACTTCGTCGAAGGCGGACGCTCGCGTACCGGGCGCATGCTGCAGCCGAAGACCGGGATGCTGGCGATCACCCTGCGCAGCTTCCTGCGCTCATCGCGCATGCCGATCGTGTTCGTGCCGGTGTACATCGGTTATGAACGCGTACTCGAAGGCCGTACCTACCTCGGTGAATTGCGCGGCGCGAGCAAGAAGAAAGAGTCGATCTTCGATATTTTCAAAGTGGTCGGCGCCCTCAAGCAGCGCTTCGGCCAGGTCGCGGTCAACTTCGGCGAACCGATCAAGCTGGCCGAATTCCTCGACAGCGAACAACCGGACTGGCGTGCCCAGGAGTTGGGGCCGAACTACAAGCCGGCCTGGCTCAACGAAACCACCAACCGCCTCGGCGAACAGGTGGCACGCCACTTGAACGAAGCCGCCGCCGTGAACCCGGTGAACCTGGTCGCCCTGGCGCTGCTGTCCACCACCCGCCTGGCCCTGGACGAACAAGCCATGGCGCGCCAGTTGGACCTGTACCTGGCGCTGTTGCGCCGTGTGCCCTACTCGCCCCATACCACCTTGCCCGAAGGTGATGGCCTGGCGCTGATCAAGCATGTGAAGGACATGGATTTGCTGTCGGAACAGAGCGATGCCTTGGGCAAGATTCTGTACCTGGGCGAGCAGAACGCCGTCCTGATGACCTACTACCGCAACAACGTGCTGCACATCTTTGCCCTGCCGGCACTGCTGGCGAGTTTCTTCCAGAGCAGCTCGCGGATGAGCCGCGAGCAGATCCAGCGCTACACCCACGCGCTGTACCCGTACCTGCAATCGGAGCTGTTTATCCGCTGGTCGCTGGAAGAGCTCGACACCGTGATCGACCAGTGGCTGGAAGCCTTTGTCGAACAAGGTTTGCTGCGTTTCGAAAACAACGTGTACCTGCGCCCGGCGCCGAGTTCACGGCACTTCGTGTTGCTGACGCTGCTGTCCAAGAGCATCGCCCAGACCCTGCAACGCTTCTACATGGCGATTTCGCTGCTGCTCAACAGCGGCCAGAACAGCATCAGCGCCGAAGAGCTGGAAGACCTGTGCACGATCATGGCCCAGCGCCTGTCGATCCTGCATGGCCTCAATGCCCCGGAATTCTTCGACAAGAGCCTTTTCCGACATTTCATCCAGACCTTGCTGGAACAAGATGTGCTGCGCCGCGATGACGCCGGCAAGCTGAGCTATCACGACCTGCTCGGCGAACTGGCCGAAGGCGCGGCCAAGCGCGTGTTGCCGGCGGAGATTCGCCTGTCGATCCGCCAGGTGGCATTGCATCGTGTGGATGGCGCGGCCGAAATACCCATCGAACCTGAAGAAAACCGCTAGATTTGAAAAGGCGCCGGTTGGATGCCGGCGCCGTTGAAAAGGAGCGACACCATGAAAAAGATCATCCTCCTGGGCCTTACCGCCCTGCTCGGAGCCTGCCAGTCCATGAGCCCCACCCCCAAGGCCAGCCTCGATGGCGAAGTGTTCTACCTGCAACGCATCGCCCTGCCGCCAACCGCGACCTTGAGTGTCAGCCTGCAAGACGTTTCGCTGGCAGATGCACCGGCTGTGACCCTCGCTGAGCAGAAAGGCCCGGTCAAAGGCCAGGTGCCGCTGCCGTTTCACCTGAGCTACGACCCGGCCCAAGTCAAACCCGGCCACAGCTACTCGGTCAGCGCTCGCATCGAAGTGGATGGCAAGCTACTGTTTATTTCCACCGAGCGACACGCTGTACAGCTCAACGGCCAGGATCCTCAACCACTGCGTCTGCGCGTTGACGCGGCGGCCCACTGAATTCGATAAAAGGAAGCGCCCATGCTCCGTAACTCCCTTCGCCTGACTGCCCTGTGTGCCGGCCTGCTGCTCGGTGCCAACGCCATGGCCCTGGACCTCAGCAGCCTGTCCCAGGGCGACGCCAGCGGCGGCCTCAAGGACGCCCTGACCCAAGGCGCGCAAATCGCCGTGAAACAACTGGGTGTACCCGGTGGTTTCAGCAACAACCCGGAAGTGAAGATCGGCCTGCCTGGCAAGCTGGGCAAAGTCGCCGACAAGCTGAAGATGTTCGGCATGGGTGACCAGGTCACGCAGCTGGAAACCAGCATGAACAAGGCCGCTGAAACCGCCGTGACCCAGGCCCAGCCGATCCTGGTGAATGCCGTGAAAAACATGAGCGTGACGGACGCCAAGGGCATCCTCAGCGGTGGCCAGGATTCCGCTACCCAGTACCTGAACAAAAGCAGTCGTGAACAGATCCGCGCCAAGTTCCTGCCCATCGTCAAGGCGGCTACCGACAAGGTCGGCGTAGCCCAGCAGTACAATGCCCTCGCCGGCAAGGCTGCGGCTTTCGGTGCGGTGGACGCCAAGAGCGCCAATGTGGAGAGCTACGTGACCGAGCAGGCACTGGACGGGTTGTTCAAGATGATTGCCAAGCAGGAAGAAACCATTCGCGAGAACCCGGCGGCGGCGGCTACCAGTTTGGCGAAGAAGGTGTTTGGGGCATTGTAATGCCCTGAAAGGATCGCGCCCTGCAATGGGGAGCGATCCTAATGCAGTATCGACGCCGCCAACCGCCCCACCATTAACGTAGCAAAGCAGCCAATGGCAACCGATGTCGCACGGTTGACCTTCAACGGTGTTAGCCACGCTTTTTGCATCCCTTCGAAGCGACTGCCCAGCACAATCCACGCGGTACCCACCGGTATTACCACCAACGCCAGGGTGATCATGAACCCTGCATAACCCTGCAGCGTGGCGAAGGCACCGACCGGTGCGATGAACGACACAATCAGCAGCCCCTTGGGATTCATGACAGTCAGCCAAAAAAAGTAAAGGCCGCGAAATCGGTCACCGCTCGGGTCGATGGTGCTGCTTTTTCGCTGCCAAAGCTTGTAGGAGACATACAGCAAGTAGCAGGCCGCCGCCAATTGCGTTGCCTTCAGCGCCCATGGCGAGTACGCCGACAGGTACAGCAATGCCACGCCCCATACCGAAACTTGCAGCAGGTACGCCAGGCACTCGACAAATGCCAGCCTCCACGAAGCCCGCAAGCCACACAACACACCTGCACGAAATAACAGGGTGTTGGTAGGGCCTGGGGCAAGCAACAACAACATCAGGGCTGAAACGGTGGCCAGCATGATTACGCGACGTCCTTCCTCACTCGGAACCACGCAGCATACAGGGCCGGCAAGAACAATAGTGTCAACGCCGTCGCCACTATCAACCCGCCCATGATCGCCACGGCCATCGGCCCGAAGAACACACTGCGCGACAGCGGGATCATCGCCAATACCGCCGCGAGGGCGGTCAGCACAATCGGGCGGAAGCGGCGGACGGTGGCTTCGATGATCGCTTGCCACGGCGCCAGCCCCGCCTTGATGTCCTGCTCGATCTGGTCCACCAGGATCACCGAGTTGCGCATGATCATCCCCGACAGCGCAATGGTCCCGAGCATGGCGACGAAACCGAAGGGTTGGCGGAATACCAGCAGGAACAAGGTCACCCCGATCAAGCCCAGCGGTGCCGTCAGAAACACCATCGCGGTCCGCGAGAAACTGCGCAACTGCAGCATCAACAAGGTCAGCACGACCACGATAAACAGCGGCACCCCGGCTTTCACCGAATTCTGTCCACGGGCGGAATCCTCCACGGTCCCGCCCACGTCGAGCAGGTAGCCATCCGGCAGTTCGGCACGTACGCCTTCCAAGGTCGGCAGGATCTGCTGGACCAACGTCGCGGGCTGTTCCTTGCCGTAGATATCGGCGCGTACGGTCACCGTCGGCAAGCGGTTGCGGTGCCAGATGATGCCTTCTTCGAAACCGTATTCGAGGGTGGCGATCTGCGACAGCGCCACGCTTTTGCCGTTGTCCGTCGGCACTGCCAGGCTTGGCAGCAACGAGAGTTCGGTGCGTTCGTGCACGGTGCCGCGCAGCAGGATTTCGATCAACTCGTTGTCCTCCCGGTACTGGCTGACGCTGGAACCGGTCAATGAACTCTGCAGGAATTTCGACAGGTTGGCCGTGCTCACGCCCAGGGCACGTGCGCGGTCCTGGTCGATATTGAGGTAGACGATCTTGCTCGGTTCTTCCCAGTCCAGGTGCACGTTGACCACGTGAGGGTTTTCGCGAACCTTGGCCGCCACTTTGCGGGCGAGCGCGCGGACCTCTTCGATATGTTCGCCGGTCACACGGAACTGCACCGGGTAACCCACGGGCGGGCCGTTTTCCAGGCGGGTGACCCGTGAGCGCAGGTCGGGGAATTGTTCGTTGAGGGTTTCGATCAACCAGGTACGCAGGCTTTCGCGCTCTTCGATGGTTTTGGCCAGTACCACGAACTGGGCAAAACTGGCGGCCGGCAGTTGTTGATCCAGCGGCAGGTAGAAACGCGGCGATCCAGTACCGACATACGCCACGTAGTTGTCGATGCCGGCGTGATCCTTGAGCAGGGTTTCCAGGCGCTTGACCTGCTCGGCGGTGTTGCTCAGGGAGGCGCCTTCGGCCAGCTTCAGGTCGACCATCAGTTCCAGGCGACCGGAAGCCGGGAAGAACTGCTGCGGCACAAAACGGAATAGCGCCACCGAGCCGATAAATAGCAACAGGGTCAGGACGATCACGGTTTTGCGGCGACGCACGCACCACTCCACCAAACCTCTTACGCGCTGGTAGAACGGTGTGCCGTAGGGGTCAGGACCATCGGTGCCATGTTTGGCTGCGTGAATTTTCGCCAGGTCCGGCAGGAGTTTTTCCCCCAGGTAGGGCACAAAGACTACGGCAGCCACCCACGAGGCGAGCAACGCAATGGTCACCACCTGGAAAATCGAGCGGGTGTATTCGCCGGTGCTCGACTGCGCAGTGGCAATCGGCAGGAAGCCGGCGGCGGTGATCAACGTACCGGTGAGCATCGGGAACGCGGTACTGGTCCAGGCAAAGCTGGCGGCCTTGAGCCGGTCGTAGCCCTGCTCCATTTTGATCGCCATCATCTCCACGGCGATAATCGCGTCATCCACCAGCAAGCCCAACGCCAGCACCAGTGCGCCCAGGGAAATCTTGTGCAGGCCGATGCCGAGGTAATACATGGTGGCAAACGTCATCGCCAGCACCAGCGGAATCGCCAGGGCCACCACCATGCCGGTGCGCACGCCGAGAGAGAAGAAACTCACCAGCAACACGATGGCCAGCGCTTCGGCCAGTACCTGCACGAATTCGCCGACGCTGGTCTTCACCGCTGCCGGTTGGTCCGACACCTTGCGCAGCTCCATACCCGCCGGAAGGTTCTTCTGCAGGCGTGCGAATTCACCTTCCAGGGCCTTACCCAATACCAGGATGTCGCCGCCATCGCGCATCGCCACGGCCAGGCCGATGGCGTCTGCGCCCATGTAGCGCATGCGGGGTGCCGGTGGATCGTTGAACCCGCGGTGGATGTCGGCCACATCACCGATGCGGAAGGTGCGGTCACCCACGCGGATCGGGAAATTGCGGATCTCTTCCACGCTCTTGAAGTTGCCCGATACACGCAGTTGCACACGTTCACTCGGGGTTTCAAAGAAACCCGCAGTGGACACCGCATTCTGTTCCTGCAACGCCTGTTGCACCGCCGCCAAAGGCAAGCCGAGGGTGGCGAGCTTGAGGTTGGACAGCTCGATCCAGATTTTTTCATCCTGCAGGCCGAGCAACTCGACCTTGCCCACATCCGCCACGCGCTGCAGTTGGATCTGGATGCGGTCGGCGTAGTCCTTGAGCACCGCGTAGTCGAAACCGTCGCCGGTCAGGGCGTAGATATTGCCGAAGGTGGTGCCGAATTCATCGTTGAAAAACGGCCCCTGGATATCCGGCGGCAAGGTCTGGCGGATGTCGCTGATCTTCTTGCGCACCTGGTACCACAGCTCGGGGATCTGCGCCGAATGCATGGAGTCGCGGGCCATGAAGGTGACCTGGGATTCGCCGGGGCGCGAGAAGGAGACGATACGTTCGTACTCCCCGGTCTCCATGAGTTTTTTCTCGATGCGTTCGGTGACCTGCCGCGAGACTTCCTGCGCCGTTGCGCCAGGCCAGTTGGTCTTGATCACCATGGCCTTGAAGGTGAACGGCGGGTCTTCACTTTGCCCCAGCTTGGAGTAGGACAGGGTGCCGACCACTGCCAGCAGGATCATCAGGAACAGTACGATCTGGCGATTGCGCAACGCCCATTCGGAAAGATTGAAACCCATCGGGGACTACTCCTTGGCCGCCAGATTCACCACACGGTTGGAGCGGTCCACCGGGCGCACTTGCTGGCCCTCGTGAAGCACGTGCACACCGGCGGCGATCACCCAATCCGTCGGGGCCAGGCCTTCCAGGACCGGGACGGTTTTCTCACCGAAGGCACCGATGCGCACCGGCGTGCGCTTGAGCGTGTTGTCGGGCTGGACGCGCCATACGTAGGACGCACCGTTCTCCGCACTGAGGGCAGACAGCGGCACCGACAACGGAACATCGCCGTCGACCTGTATGAATACCCGTGCGCTCTGGCCCAGTTCGGCCGGGACCTTGCCGCCGGTGAACGCCACACGCGCCGCAAACGTGCGCGACTTGGGATCGGCCGCCGGTGACAGCTCGCGAATACGCCCGGTAAAACGCTGATCCGGCTGGCTCCACAACTCCACAGAGACCGGCTGGCCGATCTTGAAGCGGCCGAAACCTTGTTCCGGCAGGCTGATCAGCACTTCGCGCTCACCATCGGTCGCCAGGGTAAACACAGTTTGCCCGGCGGACACCACTTGGCCGACTTCCACCGCACGCTTGGCCACCACCCCGTCCTGAGGTGCACGCAGAACGGCATAGCCGGCCTGGTTGCTGGCCACGTCGAACTCGGCCTTGATCTGCTTGAGGCGTGCTTCACCGGATCGGTAGAGGTTTTCGGAATTATCGTACTGGGAACGGCTGACCATCTGACGGTCCATCAGGGTCTTGTAGCGGTCGCGCTCGGCCCGCACCAGGCTCAGGTTGGCCTCGGCGGCGGCAACCTGGGCGCGGGTCGCTTCCAGCTGCAGGCGCACGTCCTGAGGGTCCAGCTCCGCCAGCGGCTGGTTGGCCTTGACCCGTTCGCCCTCCTCCACCAAACGCTTGCTGACTTTGCCACCGATGCGAAAAGCCAGGTCCGGTTCATAGCGGGCGCGCACTTCGCCGGGGTAGCTGTCCATCGACTGCGAAGAAGGCTGAGGCTGCACCACCATGGCTGGGCGGATGGTAATCTGGGCCGCTTCTTCATGGCCGCAGGCGGCTAACAGCACGACCAAACTGACAGGCAAAGCAAAGGGCAGGAAGGTGCTGCGCATGCTGTAGGACCTTTCGCAAGTAGAGCTAGGAATAATTATACTGGCGGGTATGGTATTAATACCAAACTCGCCAGTCCAGTATTAAAGGTGAAAATGTCCGACAATCCTCTGAACACCAATAGCCCCGGGCGCCCCAAGGACATGGCAAAACGCCAGGCAATCCTCGAAGCAGCGAAAATCCTGTTTTTGAGCAATGGCTACGCCAGTACCAGCATGGACGCGGTGGCACTGGAAGCCGGCGTGTCGAAACTGACCGTCTATAGCCACTTTAACGATAAAGAGACCTTGTTCACCGCCGCAGTGGTGGCCAAGTGCGAAGAACAACTGCCGGTGATGTACTTCGAGTTGCCCGAGGGCATACCCGTACAAACTGTGCTGTTGAATATCGCGCGGGGGTTCCATCGGCTGATCAACAGTGAAGAGTCGGTCAACCTGCATCGCCTGATGATGACCACCGGCAACCAGGACGTGAAACTCTCGCAGATCTTCTTCGAGGCCGGCCCCATGCGCATGCTGCAGGGCATGGAACGCCTGCTCGGCAAGATCGACCAGAGCGGCGCGCTGAGCATCGACAAGCCATTTACGGCGGCCGAGCATTTCTTCTGTCTGCTCAAGGGCACGGCGAATTTCTGCTTGCTGTATGGCTGCGGCGGGCCACTGAGCGAAGAAGCCGCCGAAGCCCATGTACAGGAGGTGGTGGGGTTGTTTATGCGGGCTTATAGGAGAGAGGCAGCGGTAAGTTGTTAGCTGCAAGCTGCAAGTTGAAAGCACTTTAGCTTGCAGCTTGTGGCTTAAGGCTTGAGTGCTTTTTTAGGGTAGATGTCATAGCGACTGGATTTGCCATCCAGCGCATGGCTCGGCTTTGGCCCGTCAATGCACGGCGCCTTGCGCGGGCGCTTGACCACCACCCGGTGGCTGGCCAGGGCCAGGGCGGCGGCCAGTAGCGCGGGGGCGTCAGGATCATCGCCAACCAGCGGCCGGAACAGGCGCATTTCCTTCTTCACCAGGGCAGTTTTCTCACGGTGCGGGAACATCGGGTCGAGGTAGATCACCTGGGGCGGCTCGCCTTCCCAGTTGCGCATCACGTCGATGGAATTGCCCTTGAGCAGCTTCATGCGCGCCACAATCGGCGCCACTTCAAAATCCTCCGCGCCGCGCGCCAGACCGTCTTCGAGTAAGGCGCCGATCAGCGGCTGGCGCTCGATCAGGCTCATCTCGCAACCCAGGCTGGCCAGTACGAAGGCGTCCTTGCCAAGGCCAGCCGTAGCGTCGAGTACCCGTGGGCGCACGCCTTGGGCGATGCCCACGGCCTTGGCGATCATCTGCCCGCTACCGCCCCCATAGAGGCGCCGATGCGCCGCGCCACCCTCGACAAAATCCACGCGCACCGGCCCCGGCGCATCAGGCCCGAGCTGTTGCAATTGCAGGCCATGCTCCCCCACTTGCAGGGAAAAGTCCGCATCCGCCTGCTGCAACGGCAAGCCAAGCCGCTGCGCCCATTGCTCAGCGCGGGCCTGGAAAAACTCGCCCAAGGCCTCGACCCGGATGCGGCTGGCCGCTGGTTGTTCGCTCATCAATCGCTACGCTCAAAAATATTAAGGATCGGCAAACAGCGGCCGATAAAAACAACAGTCAGGTATTTTGCCAGAGCTGAGCGTCGACCGAGAAAAATGTCAGACATTCTTCCCCTAACCATCGGTGTACTGCCGACCCACAACCACTACGGCCTGCGCAATACTCAAGCGCTGGCCGGGGTGAGTCATGTGTGGCAGGACTTCTTCGCCCGGGCACTGGCCGAGCAGCTCGGCGATACGCCGGACACGCTCGCCGTGCAGGCGCCAGCACCGGCGGATCCGGCGGTAGAACCCAGCGAAGGCGCCGACCTGCTGTCGCAGATCCTCACCCAGCGTGAGTGCGACGTGAAAGACACCGAGATTGCCCCGCCAGAGCCGCTATTCCTGCCGATTGCCGAGTTCGAAACTGACTTGCTGCCACCGGCCGCCACACCGTATCCGGAAGAAGAAATCGTCGCGCAGCAACGCCAGCAGAATTTCGAAAGCGGCTGGGTCCGCCCCATCGTGCTGACGGCCGGCCAGCCGCTGCCGGAACCGGGCCCAGCCCCGGAGCCGCGCCCTCTGCACCTGCCCATCGCAGAATTCGAACTGGACCTGCTGCCTCCACCTGCAACTCCATTCCCGGAAGAAGAGCTGGTCGCGCAACAAAAGGCCCTGGATTTCGATTACTACTGGGCTCGCCCACTGGTCACCCAGAACCTGCGCCTGGCTGCCTGAGTCTCAGCGACACACCCACCAACGGCCCATATCCAGGTGGAAGTGGTTGCGGTGCGCGGCGTTGTAGTCCGGGCCCAGCACGACATTGAAATCATCACAGGCACTGTCGCGGACCTGACGCAGGAACCGCGCCTTATCGCCCTCCCCCGACCAGTCCTTGAGCACGCTGATGCTGCGCCCATCCGCCAGGCGAAAACCGGCAATATCCAGCGCATTGGCCGACGCATGCTGGCTGAGTCGCCCTTCGGCACGGTTATACATATTGCGACAGGCAAAGCTGCCCAGGTGATCGACCCGCGTCACTGCCTGGCCGAATACCGACTGGGCCGCCGGTTGCAAGCTGTGACGCTCAAACAGGGCGAACGCCACCGCCAGTGGGCAACTGGCGAGAAAACTGCTGCTCAGCCCCACCGCCGAACCCTGTACGCGCAAGGTATTGCGCAGGGGGCAAGCGGCATCTGCCGGCGAGTCCGCCTGATGACTGACGCGCAGGCCCGAGGTTTCCAGCACCTGGTCGCACAATGCCGGGTCATCCTGCAGACGACCCAATTTGTAGCGGGTCAACACGTTGGGGGTGGCCCGCACGTCCAGCGGCGCCCATGGGTTCCAATCGGCCGGTAATGAGACCCATCCACGCCAGACAGCCACGGCAACGGCACCCGCCAGGATCAGCAGCATGCCCATGACTTTGAAAAAACGCACCGCCTAGCCCTTGAAGAACTGGTTGGCCTGGCTGAACGGCATCTTGCGATCGGTAAAGGTGAACGTGCCCCGTTCATACATTTCCTGGGCTGCGCGATAGAACTCACCATAGGCGGCCAACGCCAGCGCCGAGCCGACGCTGATCCGCCGCACGCCCATCTCGCTCAACTGCGCAACGCTCAGGTTCAAGCCGCCGGACATCAACACATTCACCGGCTTGGGCGCCACGGCCTTGACCACCGCCAGCACTTCCTCGGCACTGCGCAGGGCCGGCGCATACAGCACGTCGGCACCGGCTTCGGCGTAGGCTTGCAGACGGCGGATGGTGTCGGGCAAATCCAGGCGGCCATGCAGGAGGTTTTCCGCACGGGCCGTCAGGGTGAAGGCAAAAGGCAGGCTGCGGGCGGCGGCGACGGCGGCTTCCACACGCTCGACCGAAAGATCGAAGGGATAGATCGGGTCGGCGGCAATGCCGGTGGCGTCCTCGATGGAGCCGCCGACAATGCCGACTCCCGCTGCGCGCAGGATGGTCTGGGCGCAGCCTTCAGGGGTGTCGCTGAAGCCGTTTTCCAGGTCGGCGGCCACCGGCAACTTGGTGGCGTTGGCGATCATACCGGCATTGACCAACGTCTCCTCCAGGGACAACGCGCCTTCCGCATCCGGTCGCCCCAGGCTGAACGCGTAGCCTGCACTGGTGGTGGCCAGCGCTTCGAAACCCAGGCTGGCCAACATTACAGCGGAGCCCGCATCCCACGGGTTGGGCATCACGAATGCGCGGTCACGCTCATGCAAGGCCTTGAAGGTTTCGGCGCGAAGGGTTTGGGCATCCATGTCGGGCTCCTGGCGGAAAAAGGAGCCCTAGAGTAACCCCAGTTGCTCCACGGCGGGGGCACGATCCAGCACGGGCAGGGGCTGCAGGCCTGGTAGGCGCGCCATCAGTTGATCGTGGAAACGCAGGGCCAGTTGCGCGGCCAGGCGGTTATCCGAGGTGTGCAGGAACACGTAGGGGGTGCGCCCTTCTTCGATCCAGCCCGCGACTTTTTCCACCCATGGCATCAGGAACGAATCGTTGGCCTCCAATTCGGGATGGCCAATAAAGCGTACCTGGGGAAACTGCGTCAGCGCCGCCGGGCGGGGTGGCACCTTGGGCTTTTTGGATTGGGCGTGCAGCACGGCGGCCGAGGTGGACGTGCAACTGAACAACGCACGCGGATCCAGGCAGATGCGCTCCACGCCGCGGTCACGCAACAAACGGTTAAGCATGCGCTCGGCCTCCCCCTTGGCGAAGAATTCCAGGTGGCGCACTTCCACCGCCATCGGCCGCTCCAGGCCATCGATGAAGCCTGCCAACTCCCCCAGGCGCTGCGGGATGAAAGACGCGGGCAGTTGCAACCACAGCGGCGATACCCGCTCCCCCAACGGACTCATCAGGCCCACGAAGCTTTCCGCTGCCGGTAGCTGCTCGATCAGGTTGCCACTGTGGCTGATATCACCGGGAAATTTGGCGGTGAAGCGAAAGTCCTCAGGCATGATTTCGGCCCAGCGCTGCACGGTGGCGGCGGAGGGGCGGGCGTAAAACGTGGTATTGCCTTCAACGGCGTTGAAGACCTGGGAGTACAGCGCGAGGTAATCGCTGGAACGGGCATCGGCGGGGTACAGGTACTCGCGCCAGGCATTTTCACTCCAGGACGGGCAACCGAGGTAGTAAGGCAGACGCATCAGATATGGACGTCGAGGCCCAGCACTTCCATATCCCATTCGACAAAGCCGGCGGTGGTCAGGTAGCTGGCCAGGGCGGTAGCGACGCTTTTGCTCATGGAGCGCGGGAAGACCATGTCTTGCTGACGGGCGGGAAGACCGCTGATACGGGCTTGGGCGTTGGCTTGCGCATCGGCTTGGACTTCGATGAAGTCCGGCGAGTCCTCGACCGACTCATCCACCGTGACGTTCGCCTTACGCGGCTTGCGCTTGATTGGGTAAGACTGTGAGGAAAAGCCATCAATACGCATGGGCGCGAACTCGCTATCAGTAATGGCATTTTGGCAGCACCATCCGTAGTGCGCAAATGCTCTGGTGATAACTAGAACACATAATTTGAAAAAGGTTTAAAACCCAGTGGGAATTCTGACGATTGGTGCAAGTTTGGGGGATTTTAGCGCTGCTTCGCAGCCCAATGCGGGGCAAGCCCGCTCGCCACAACCAGCCCGCTCGCCACAATTAAAGGCCGCGCTCTGCCTTGGTCTGCGCCACTTTATCGCGCAGATAGACCGGCGCCGCCTGGTCGGCCGGAATCGCCTCGCCACGCTCAAAGGCAAAACGTGCCAATGTCAGCAAGTCCTCGGCGTGAGGCAACATCGCCGCGTCCTGGCCCACCAACGGCACAGCGAGGCGCTCGCCATACCCCCAACCAGTACCAGCCCCGAACCAATCGCCGCTGGCGTCGGCTGGCAATTGCGATGACTCCGGCGGTTGCACGGCTTCCACGCCGACCAGACGCATCTCGCCCGCCGTTTCGCGGTAGCAGCCCCAATAGACTTCATCCATGCGCGCATCGATAGCCGCCGCCACCTGACGCGCGCCATGTTCACGCAAGGCGCGCTGAGCCAGCACGGCCAGGTTGGACACCGGCAACACCGGACGCTCCAGCGCAAACGCCAGGCCCTGCACCACGCCAATGGCGATACGGACACCCGTGAATGCACCCGGTCCGCGACCGAAGGCGATGGCATCGACCGCAGCCAGAGTGGTGCCGGCGTCTTCCAGCAGTTGCTTGATCATCGGCAACAGCTTCTGCGCGTGCAGGCGCGGGATCACCTCGTAGTGGCTCGTTACCTTGCCATCGTGCAGCAAGGCAACGGAGCAAGCTTCAGTCGCGGTGTCCAGGGCCAGCAGGGTGCTCATTGGTGTAGGTGTCCAAGTCGAAAAAAGTGCGCCAGTATAAACAACAACGGCCCGCAAGCGGGCCGTTATCCATGAAGCCGGTCGAGGGATCAGCTCAGTGCTTGCAGCACTTTGGCGGTGATCGCCTCAACCGAGCCGACGCCAGGAATGTGGCTGTACTTCGGCTTGCCTTGGGCGGCGGACAGCTTCTGGTAGAAGTCCACCAGCGGCTTGGTCTGGGAATGGTAGACCGACAGGCGATGACGCACGGTTTCTTCGGTGTCGTCTTTGCGCTGCACCAGGTCTTCGCCGGTGACGTCGTCCTTGCCTTCCACCTTTGGCGGATTGTAGACGGTGTGATACACGCGGCCCGAGGCTTCGTGGACGCGACGACCGGCGATACGCTGGACGATTTCTTCGTCTTCAACCGCGATTTCGACCACGGCATCCAGCTCGACGCCGGCCTTCACCAGGGCTTCAGCCTGGGGAATGGTGCGCGGGAAGCCGTCGAACAGGAAACCGTTCTTGCAGTCTTCCTGGCTGATGCGTTCCTTGACCAGGTTGATGATCAAGTCATCGGAAACCAGGCCACCGCTGTCCATCACGCTCTTGGCGATCAGGCCCAGCTCGGTGCCGGCCTTGACGGCCGCGCGCAGCATGTCGCCGGTGGAGATTTGTGGAATGCCGAATTTTTCAGTGATGAACTTTGCCTGAGTACCTTTACCGGCCCCGGGAGCTC
>Ga0105251_10001351_pt1 | contig 21192 bp, 19 predicted proteins | sample KBSS64metaG_FD_80424 | JGI IMG/M metagenome (GOLD analysis project Ga0105251, IMG submission 80424) | Switchgrass rhizosphere microbial communities from Kellogg Biological Station, Michigan, USA - KBS S6-4 metaG | ecosystem: Host-associated > Plants > Roots > Rhizosphere > Soil | place...
ATGTCGAGTGAATACACCTGCGCGTCAGCGAGGATGTCCGGCACTTCGCCGCGCGTGATGCGCCAGGCGAGCCCTTCTGCGATCGCAGTTTTGCCCACGCCGGCTTCACCCACGAGCAGCGGATTGTTCTTGCGACGGCGGCACAACACCTGCACCACGCGCTCGACTTCCAGTTCGCGGCCGATCAGCGGATCGATCTTGCCATCCTTCGCGAGCTGATTGAGGTTTTGCGTGAACTGCGCAAGCGGCGTTTCCTTTTGCGCAGCGGCGTCTTCCGACTCCGGATTGGCTTCGCTGTTCGTCTTCGCGGCGTCGCCGCTGTTCGTCTTCGCGATGCCGTGCGAAATGAAATTCACGACATCGAGACGCGTGACGCCCTGCTGCTGCAGGTAGTACACCGCGTGCGAGTCCTTCTCGCCGAAGATCGCCACCAGCACGTTCGCGCCGGTCACTTCCTTCTTGCCGTTCGAGGTCGATTGCACGTGCATGATCGCGCGCTGGATCACGCGCTGGAAACCAAGCGTCGGCTGAGTATCGACGTCGTCCGTCCCCGGCACGGTCGGCGTGTTGTCATGAATGAAATTGCGCAGGTTCTGACGCAAATCTTCAATGTTGGCTGCGCAGGCGCGCAACACTTCAGCCGCGGTCGGATTGTCCAACAGGGCGAGCAGCAGATGCTCGACCGTTATGAACTCGTGCCGCGCCTGACGTGCTTCCATAAACGCCATGTGCAGACTGACTTCCAGTTCCTGGGCAATCATGCTTCCTCCATCACGCACTGCAGCGGGTGTCCCGCTTGCCGTGCATGGCTAACGACTTGCTCAACTTTGGTCGACGCGATATCCCGCGTGTAGACCCCACAAACTCCCCTGCCTTCGCGATGAACCTTCAGCATGATCTGCGTCGCAGTCTCACGATCTTTATTGAAGTATTCCTGCACGATCATCACGACGAATTCCATCGGCGTGAAGTCGTCATTCAGCAGCACCACCTTGTACATGGCCGGCTTCTTGAGCTTCTGCTCCTGCCGCTCCAGTACCGTGCCATCCTGCTTGTTGGGATTGATCGCCATACACCCATTCTAAACAACACGGACGTCCTTGCAATTGCCGCTCCAGCACCGACCGCCCGGTCGGAATGCAACGCTGAAAACTGCATTCGCACAGCTATCGTCCATTCAATCCTGCCGCTGCCCAACGCTTCGGCGCGGCCCGCTTGCCCCTCGTCGAAACGAGTATCGCACAGCTTCAAAAAAAACAAACCGAGCAGGCGCCGCGGGCCGCCGGGTAACACACACGTGAGTCGATTATGCGACTTTTCAAGATGGCGTGCTTGGACGGCAGCACACACGCAAAGCAGGAATTACCCTACGAATGTGCTCTTTGCAACGAGCTTAACGGCCATCCCAAAAATTCCTTGACACCCGATTTAAGAGATTTAACAATCAAACTGGCACTTTTTTCCGGGGGCCAACCACGGACGAAAAAAGAGGCCGAGGTGAGCTTGTGAGGAGGGGGCGGTTCACAATGTGGGGTGGCCGTCGAGCTTTTCGAGCGTGCTCTGGGTGCGACAAGAGTTAGAGGGGAAGTACGAATGTCTACTGGTACGGTCAAGTGGTTCAACGACGCGAAAGGCTACGGATTCATCACGCCCGATGAAGGCGGCGAGGATCTGTTTGCACATTTCTCGGCGATTCAAATGAACGGTTTCAAGACGCTCAAAGAAGGCCAGAAGGTCAGCTTCGAGATCGTCCAGGGACCGAAGGGCAAGCAGGCTTCGAACATCCAGGACGCTGCCTGACCGTTCGATCGAACTTTGCCTCGTGAAACCCGGCCTCCGAGCCGGGTTTTTTTTCGTTCGGCGCTTCTCAAATATATGAAGCGCTGGCGCCCAGTCAAAAACCCCGCAAGGCGCAAGCCTTCCGGGGTTTTACTTAACACATCGAACTGAGGTGAGTCCTCACATATTCTCGATCATCACCTGTCCGAAGCCTGAACACGATACCTGCGTCGCACCTTCCATCAGGCGCGCGAAGTCGTACGTGACGCGCTTCGAAAGAATCGATTGCTCCATCGACGAAATGATGCGGTCCGCGGCCTCGAACCAGCCGAGGTGGCGCAGCATCATTTCAGCCGAGAGAATTTCCGAACCTGGATTCACATAGTCCTTGCCCGCGTACTTCGGCGCCGTGCCGTGCGTCGCTTCGAACATTGCGACGGAATCGGACATGTTCGCGCCCGGCGCGATGCCGATGCCGCCCACCTGCGCCGCGAGCGCGTCCGAGACGTAATCGCCGTTCAGGTTGAGCGTCGCGATCACGTCGTATTCGGCCGGACGCAGCAGGATTTGCTGCAGGAACGCATCGGCGATCACGTCCTTCACGACGATGTCATTGCCCGATTTCGGATTCTTCACCTTCATCCACGGACCGCCGTCGATCAGTTCCGCGTTGAACTCCTTCTGCGCGAGCGCATAACCGTAGTCGCGGAACGCGCCTTCGGTGAACTTCATGATATTGCCCTTGTGCACCAGCGTCACCGAGCGACGGTCGTTGTCGATCGCGTATTGAATCGCCTTGCGCACGAGCCGCTCCGTGCCCTCGCGCGACACCGGCTTGATGCCGAGCCCCGACGAATCCGGGAAACGGATCTTCGTCACGCCCATTTCCTCGCGCAGGAACTTGATGACCTTCTTCGCCTCGGCCGAATCCGCCGGCCATTCGATACCCGCGTAGATGTCCTCGGAATTCTCGCGGAAGATCACCATGTCGATCTTCTCCGGCTCGCGCACCGGCGAGGGCACGCCCTTGAAATAGCGCACCGGCCGCAGACACACATACAGATCGAGCTGTTGACGAAGCGCAACGTTCAGTGAACGGATGCCGCCGCCGACGGGCGTCGTGAGCGGCCCTTTGATCGACACGATGTAGTCCTTCACCACATCGAGGGTCTCGTCGGGCAGCCACACATCGGGGCCGTAGACGCGCGTCGCCTTTTCGCCCGCGAAGATTTCCATCCATTGAATCTTGCGCTTGCCGCCGTAGGCCTTTTCCACCGCCGCATCGACGACCTTGATCATCACCGGCGTGATGTCGACGCCCGTGCCGTCGCCCTCGATGTACGGGATGATCGGCTGATCGGGGACGTTGAGCGAGAAATCCGCGTTGACGGTGATCTTGTCACCGTCCGCCGGAACCTTGATGTGCTGATACGGCATGGTCGACTCCAAATAAGGCCGGACTTGAGTGGAAGCAAACAAACTGGAAAGAGAACGATGCGATGCAGCATGCGGGGGCGACGCACAGCCCCCAATGTTCGTCATTACATCATTCTAACCATGCTGGCCCGCCCCGGCGCGCCCGACGGGGCCTGGCGCATGCATTAAGATGCCGCATCCGATCACCCCGCGCGCCGCCTTGCATGTCACTCATCGCCCTGAACAAGCCCTTCGGCACCATCTGCCAGTTTTCCGCGCACGAAACGCGCGCATCGCTCGGCGACTGGGTCAAGACGCCGGGCGTGTATCCCGCGGGCAGACTCGACGCGGACAGCGAAGGGCTGCTCCTGCTCACCGATGACGGCGCACTGCAAGCCCGCATCGCAGAGCCGCGTCACAAGCTCGTGAAGCGCTATTGGGCGCAGGTCGAAGGCGCACCCGACGCAGCCGCGCTCGCGCGTCTCGCGAAAGGCGTCGATCTCGGCGACTATGTGACGCGTCCCTGCCGCACCGCATTCGTCGATGCACACGACATCGACGCACTCTGGCCGCGCACGCCGCCGATCCGCTTTCGCGCCGCCATCCCGACGACGTGGATCGAGCTGGCCATCACCGAAGGCAAGAACCGGCAGGTCAGACGCATGACGGCGGCGGCCGGTTATCCGACCTTGCGGCTCGTGCGCGTGGCGATCGGCGCGCTCGATGTCTTCGCGCTGGGCATCGCCCCCGGCGAGACCGCGGACGTTGCGCCAGACGCGCCGTGGCAACGCGTTCGTTGAATCGCATTCAACTATCTCGCAAATAAGCGCCTTTGCATCGTTCAGTGCGATGCGCTTAAACGCAGTGTCATGAAGATCGAGTAGCGCAAATCTCGAAACGAATATTTTTTGTTCTGCTGCGCATTTCTCCGTAAATCGCGTCAACCGACTCCGCGCGCGACGCGTTAAGGGCGTCAGATGCCGCAGAAAGCTATCCGGCATGAGCGAAAACTGATTACAACAACCTGTGTGCTCCAGGGAGTTTGAAAGGTTCAAGCGTTCACAGTCGTATCGAGATTAATTTATCGACTCGACTGTCAACCGAAAGGTAGGTGGCTCGTTTACCGACATGACTCAATGACCGGGTCGTTTGGTTAATTAACTCAAGCTGAGGATTCACAGATGAACAAACTGATCGCTGCTCTCGTCGCTGGCCTGTTCGCAACCGCTGCATTCGCACAAGAAGCTTCGGCACCGGCCGCTGCTGCTCCGGCAGCTGCTGCTTCGTCGGCTCACAAGTCGTCGCACAAGAAGTCGCACAAGTCGTCGCACAAGTCGCACAAGAAGGCAGCCGCTTCGGCGCCGGAAGCCGCTTCGGCAGCTCAGTAAGTTCGTTGTAAAACGGCGGTATAGCGAAGTCAAAAACGAGCATTACCGTCGTCTTTACGGCGTTGAAGGGCAGATGGCCGCAAGGCGTCTGCCCTTTTGTTTTGTGCCTGCGCATCGAGTAACATGCGCGGGGCCGCCGGCTTTCCGGCACAACGTTTGTCTTGAAAGGAGCATCGTCGTGAATCTGTTGTTGCGTGCCTTGGTGTCACCATTCAGTTCGACGGCTTCGGCCCGGCGGGCGCGCATCGCCGCCACGATTCGAGCATGCGTGATCGCATTGATGCTGCCATTCGCAGCCGTCCCGCTCGCGCAGGCACAGACAATGCCCCCCGGCGCCAAGCAGCCGTCCGACTTTGCGCGCGCGAAGCTCACCGCGGGCATGTACGTGATCGATGCCGCCGTCGCCGCGAACGATGCCGATCGCGAGCAAGGCCTCATGTATCGCACGAAGCTCGCACCGAACGAAGGGATGCTCTTCGTTTTCAATGAAAACGCCGTGCATTGCTTCTGGATGAAGAACACGCTGATTCCGCTGTCGATCGCGTTCATTCGCGCGGACGGCACGATCACCGACATCGACGAAATGCAGGCCGAGACCGAGAACAATCACTGCCCGCGCAATAACGGCGTGTATGCGCTCGAAATGCCCAAAGGCTGGTTCGCCGCGAAGGGCATCAAGCCCGGCATGCAGCTCAAGGGCCTGCCGCGCGCGCAGTAAGCCCGCAATAAGTCCGCAACAAGCCCTTTTCGCCCGACCAGGGAACCGGCGTCGTCGCACGACACGCCGGTTTTTTTGCGTCCGGAAAGTCCCCTCCGCCGAGCTGGCAGGATTCCTGCAAAGAGCTTGCCGACGCGCTATCCTAAAAAGATTCAGCGCGACGCATCTCACCACTTCAGGTCGCGCCGAAGGTCGCCGCACGGCGACCAGGGTCGACACATCCACAGGAGGTTCACGTGCCCCGCAAGACTCCCATCGAGCGCTATCGGAACATAGGCATTAGCGCTCACATCGATGCCGGCAAGACGACGACTACCGAGCGCATCCTTTTCTACACCGGCGTGACGCACAAGATCGGCGAGGTTCACGACGGCGCGGCCACGATGGACTGGATGGAGCAGGAGCAGGAACGCGGCATCACGATCACCTCCGCAGCGACGACGGCCTTCTGGAAAGGCATGGCCGGCAATTACCCGGAACACCGGATCAACATTATCGACACACCGGGACACGTCGATTTCACGATCGAGGTCGAGCGTTCGATGCGCGTGCTCGACGGCGCGTGCATGGTCTACGACTCGGTCGGCGGCGTGCAGCCGCAGTCGGAAACCGTGTGGCGTCAGGCGAACAAGTACAAGGTCCCGCGCATCGCGTTCGTGAACAAGATGGACCGCGTCGGCGCGGACTTCTTCCGCGTGCAGCGGCAGATCGGCGAGCGCCTCAAAGGGGTCGCGGTGCCGATCCAGATTCCGATCGGCGCGGAAGAGCATTTTCAGGGTGTCGTCGATCTGGTGAAGATGAAGGCGATCGTCTGGGACGACGATAGCCAGGGCATCAAGTTCACCTACGAGGAGATTCCCGACAACCTCAAGGAACTCGCGCACGAATGGCGCGGAAAGATGGTCGAGGCGGCCGCCGAGTCGAGCGAGGAGCTGCTCGAAAAGTATCTCGACGACCACGAGAGCCTGACCGAGGAAGAAATCAAGGCGGCGCTACGCAAGCGCACCATCGCGAACGAAATCGTGCCGATGCTGTGCGGCAGCGCGTTCAAGAACAAGGGCGTGCAGGCGATGCTCGACGCGGTGATCGACTACCTGCCCTCGCCCGTCGATGTCCCCGCGATTCTCGGCCACACGGAAGACGACAAGGAAGCGGAACGCCATCCGAGCGATGACGAGCCGTTCTCCGCGCTTGCGTTCAAGATCATGACGGACCCGTTCGTCGGCCAGTTGATCTTCTTCCGCACCTACTCGGGCGTCGTGAATTCGGGCGACACCGTCTACAACCCGGTGAAGGAAAAGAAGGAGCGCCTCGGCCGCATCCTGCAGATGCACGCGAACGAGCGCAAGGAAATCAAGGAAGTGCGCGCGGGCGACATCGCGGCGGCGGTCGGTCTCAAGGAAGCGACGACCGGCGATACGCTGTGCGATCCGAATCACATCATCATCCTGGAACGCATGATCTTCCCCGAACCGGTGATCTCGCAGGCCGTCGAGCCGAAGACCAAGGTCGATCAGGAGAAGATGGGCATCGCGCTGAATCGTCTCGCACAGGAAGATCCGTCGTTCCGCGTGACGAGCGACGAGGAATCCGGCCAGACGATCATCTCCGGCATGGGCGAGCTGCACCTCGAAATTCTCGTCGACCGGATGAAGCGCGAATTCGGCGTCGAGGCGACCGTCGGCAAGCCGCAGGTCGCGTATCGCGAGACGGTGCGCAACAAGGTCGAGGACGTCGAGGGCAAGTTCGTCAAGCAGTCGGGCGGGCGCGGCCAGTACGGTCACGCGGTGATCGCGCTGGAGCCGGACCCGGGCAAGGGCTACGAGTTCGTCGACCAGATCAAGGGCGGCGTGATTCCGCGCGAGTTCATTCCGGCCGTGGACAAGGGCATTCAGGAGACGCTCAAGGCGGGCGTGCTCGCGGGCTATCCGGTGGTCGACGTGAAGGTGCGGCTGACCTTCGGTTCGTACCACGACGTCGATTCGAACGAAAACGCGTTCCGCATGGCCGGCTCGATGGCCTTCAAGGAAGCAATGCGCCGCGCCAAGCCCGTGCTGCTCGAACCGATGATGGCCGTCGAAGTGGAAACGCCCGAAGAGTTCATGGGCAACGTGATGGGCGATCTCTCCGGCCGGCGCGGGATGGTGCAGGGCATGGAAGACATCGCGGGCGGCGGCGGCAAGCTGGTGCGCGCGGAAGTGCCGCTTGCCGAGATGTTCGGCTACTCGACGTCGCTGCGTTCGCTGACGCAAGGCCGCGCGACCTATACGATGGAGTTCAAGCACTACGCGGAGACGCCGTCGAACGTGTCGGAGGCCATCATCAACGCGAAAGCGAAATAATCGCGATCGAACCGTGTAGTATCGGAAGTCCGTTGCTCGCTCTGTTGGTGGCGGCAACGGACTTTTCCTTATCCGCAGACGATAAACCGTACCGACATGAGCGACGCACATCAGCACATCGATTGGCGCGAACACGGCGTCAAGGTCATCAAGGGCGATCAGCTCGACACCAACACTCCGCAGACGCCGGGCATGAACCGCGCGGCTGCCATCAACGCGGCGCGCGTCGGCGCGCAGAAGATCTGGGCCGGCACGGTCACGATCCATCCGAATGCGAAGACCGGCGCGCATCACCATGGCGCGCTCGAGAGCGTCATTTATGTCGTGCGCGGCCAGGCGCGCATGCGCTGGGGCGAGCATCTCGAATTCACCGCCGAGGCCGGTCCCGGCGATTTCATTTTCGTGCCGCCCTACGTGCCGCATCAGGAAATCAACGCCAGCACCGACGATCCGCTCGAATGCGTGCTCGTGCGCAGCGACAATGAAGCGGTGGTGGTGAATCTCAACATCGATGCCGTGGAAAAGCCCGAGGAAGTCTATTGGGTCGATCCGATTCACAAGCATCCACACGATCACTGAAGCGGGCGCAGAGACGCGCGATGCAGCCTCGGCGCGCGCCTTGCTACCTCGCGAAGACGCGGCGGCGCTTTTCGGCGCGGCTAACCTGATCGCTTGCGCGGCGCAGCCCGGGCGAGCGCGACAACGACAACATCCGCACACGATGAAAAAACCTTCGACCGACGCGCATTTCCTCGACCTCGCCCGCCCGCATGCGGGCGAACTGGGCAATCACGCGATCGACGAGTTCATGGCCGGGCGCCTCACGCGCCGCGAGCTGCTGCGTCATGCGAGCATGCTCGGCATCGCGCTGTCGGCGGGCGGCCTCCTCGGCATGCCGGGCGCGCGTGCGCAAGGCGCGGGCAAGCCCGGCGGCACGATCCGCGTCGCGCATCTGATGCCCGCGGGCGCCGTCGATCCGCTCACCGTGACCGACGCCGCCGGTCTCGCGCTCATCAATCAGACGGGCGAATTCCTGATCGACGACGACAGCGAACATCTGACGCTCAAGCCCGCGCTCGCGCTGTCGTGGTCGTCGAATGCGAAAGGCGACGTATGGACCTTCAAGCTGCGCCAGAACGTGAAGTTCCACGACGGCCAGCCGATGACCGCGAAGGACGTCGTCGCCACGTTCAATCGCCTGTCCGATCCGGGCGCGGGCTCGGCGGCGCTGTCGGTGTTGAAGGGCGTGCTGTCGAAGGATTCGGCGAAGGCCATCGACGATCACACCGTCGAATTCCATCTCGATGCGCCCAACGGCAATTTCCCGTATTACGTTTCCTCGGATACGTATAACGCGGTGATCCTGCCGGCCAATTTCACCGGGCCCTACGAGAAGACCTTCATGGGCACAGGCGCGCTGAAGCTCGAGAAATACACGCCGAAGGTCGGTGCGTCTTTCGTGCGCAATCCCGACTACTGGGGCGAGAAATCGCTGCCCGATCGCGTGACCTTCTCCTTCTACGCCGACCAGCAGGCGCAACTCCTCGCGATGCAAGGCCGCCAGGCCGACGTGATGGGCGACTTCACCGTGCAGGGCGGCGTCTCGATTCTGACGAATCCGCAGTTCAAGGTGCTCGGCACGAAGTCGAGTTCGCATCGCCAGATTCACATGCGCTGCGACATGTCGCCGTTCAAGGACAAGCGCGTGCGTCAGGCGCTCGCGCTCGCGATCGACCGCGAGATCATCGTGAGGGGGCTCTTTCGCGGCCGCGCGACCGTCGGCAACGACAGCCCCTTCGCGCCGGTCTTTCCGTCGAGCGATCTCGCGGTGCCGCAGCGCAGGATCGACATCGCTCAAGCGAAGAAACTGATGAGCGAAGCCGGCGTCGCGAACGGCTTCGACGTCACGCTCACGACCGAGAAGTACATGGAGATTCCCGATCTCGCGGTCGTCGTGCAGAACGCGGCGAAGGCGATCGGCATTCGCATCCAGCTGAAGGTGGAGAGCCAGGACCTGTATTACGGCTCGGGCACGTTCGGCAAGTCGGACTGGCTGGATTCGCCGCTCGGCATCACCGATTACGGGCATCGCGGCGTGCCGAACGTCTTCCTCAACGCGCCGTTGACGAGCGGCGGCACCTGGAACGCCGCGCACTTCAGGAATCCGCAATACGACCAGCTCGTCGCGCAGTTCGTCGCGGCGCTCGATGTCGCGTCGCAGAAGAAGTTGTCCGGCGAGATCCAGCGCCTGCTGCTCGATGAAACGCCGGTCGTGATCCCCTACTTCTACGACCAGCTGATCGTCACGCGCGCCAACGTCTCGGGCGTGCGCTTCAACGCGATCTCGCAGATGTGGTTCGACCGCGCGACGGTATCCGCGTAAATGAGCACGATCACGCCGACGGCGCACGTAGCCGACTTCGCCAAAATGAAACGCATCGTGCGCTTCATCGGCGTGCGGCTGCTGCTCGCGCTCGTCACGCTCTGGCTTTTGTCGATGATCGTCTTCGCCGGCGGTCAGCTCCTGCCGGGCGATGTCGGCCGCGCGATCCTCGGCCCGCTCGCCGATGCGCGCGCCGTCGCGGCGCTTAATCATCAACTGGGCGTCGACCGGCCGCTGTTCACGCAGTATTCGAGCTGGATCGGCCACTTCCTGCGCGGCGACATGGGCGAGTCATATGCGTTTCGCGCGCCGGTCGCGCCGTTCATCGGCAATGCGCTGTGGAACTCGGCGAAGCTCGGCGCGCTCGCGTTCGTCGTCGTGGTGCCGCTCGGCATCGCGGGCGGCGTCTACGCGGCGTTGCACGCGGGGCGCTGGATCGACAGAGTCATCAGCATCGGCGGACTGACGGCGACGGTCGTGCCGGAGTTCGTCTCGTCGATCGTGCTGATCCTGATCTTCGGCGTGTGGCTGCAATGGCTGCCGATCGAAGCGACCGCGCCCGCCGACGCCGGCGTTTTCACGCAACTGGCGCATCTGGTCCTGCCGGTGCTGCCGCTCGTCTTCGTGTTCTTCGGCTATATCGCGCGTATGGCGCGCGCGGGCACCGTCGAGGCGCTCGACGCCGATTACACGCGCACCGCGATTCTCAAAGGCCTGCCGCAGCGCGTCGTGATTCTTCGCCACGTGCTGCGCAATGCGCTCCTGCCGACCGTGACCGTCGCCGCGACGCAGCTCGGCTACATGATCGGCGGCCTCGTCGTCGTGGAGACGCTGTTCCACTATCAGGGCATCGGCTCGCTGATCTATACCGCCGCGCGAGGCAAGGACTTTCCGATGCTCGAAGCGGGCGTGCTGACCATCGGCGTGATCTATACGGCGGCGAATCTGATCGCGGACGCCCTCTACATCGTGCTCAACCCGCGTCTGCGTAACGCCGATTCGAGCGGAGACGCCCGATGAGCACGACCGTCGCGCCGCAAACGCCAGTCAGGCCGCGCCGCTTCGAAGCGCTCGGCGCGCTGATGCGCTCGGCCACCTTCGATATCGGCGTGCTGATCCTGCTCTTCTGGGTGCTGTGCGCGCTTTTCGGCCATTGGCTCGTGCCGCAGGATCCCTACGCATCCGACCCGCTCAACTCGCTCGTCGCCCCTTCCGGCGATCACTGGTTCGGCACGGATCAGCTCGGCCGCGACGTGTTCGCGCGCGTGATCGTCGGCTCGCGCGACATCCTGACCATCGCGCCGCTCGCCACCTTGCTCGGCACCGCGGCGGGCACGGCGATCGGGCTCGTCGTCGGCTATTTCGACGGCTGGGTCGATGCCGTCGTCGGCCGCGTGATCGATGCGCTGCTGGCGCTGCCGCTCGTGATCGTCGCGCTGCTCGCGCTGGCCGCCGTCGGCGCGAGCAACACGACGGTGATTCTCGTCATCGGCCTGACGTTCGCGCCGATTACCGCGCGCACCGTGCGCGCAGCGGTCCTGAGCGAACGCCATCTGGACTACGTGCTCGCGGCGCAACTGCGCGGCGAGAACGCGCTCTACATCATGTTCGCGGAGATCCTGCCGAATGTGCTGCCGCCGATCATCGTCGAGGCGACCGTGCGACTCGGCTACGCGATCTTCGCCGTCGCCACGCTCTCGTTCCTGGGTTTCGGCATCCAGCCGCCCTCGGCCGACTGGGGCCTCGCGCTGTCCGAAAGCTACACGCTGATGGCGGGCGGCGCGTGGTGGACCGTCGTTTTCGACGCCGCCGCGATCGCCTCGCTCGTGATCGCGGTGAATCTCGTCGCCGATGCCGTGCAAGGAGTGCTGGACCGATGAACGGACCGCCGCCATCGGCTTTCCCAACCTTCGGCGCCGCGAAAGGCGACCAGGCCGACGCGCTCACGATCGTCGGCCTCACCGTCGCGTATCGTTCGCGCGGCCGCGAGCGCGAGGTCCTGCAGGACGTGACATTGCGCGTGAAGCGCGGCGAGGCGTATGGGCTCGTCGGCGAATCGGGCTGCGGCAAGTCGACCGCCGCGCTCGCGGTGCTGCGCTACCTGCCGCGCAACGGGCGCGTGAAGGCGGGCCGCATATCGATCGCGGGCCGCGACGTCGCATCGCTGAACGCGGACGCGCTGCGCGGCATGCGCGCCAATGCCGTGTCGATGGTCTATCAGGATCCGGGGCGCGCGCTGAATCCGTCGCTCACGATCGCGCGGCAAGTCTCCGAGGCGTTCGAAGTCACGGGCGCATCCGCCGACGAAGCGCTGTCGCGCACCGCCGAGATGCTGAGGCGCGTGCGCATCGCCTCGCCCGAGCGCGTGATGGAGAGTTATCCGCATCAGTTGTCGGGCGGGATGCAGCAGCGCGTGGTCATCGCGATGGCGCTCGCGTGCAACCCCGAACTGCTGATTCTCGACGAGCCGACGACCGGGCTCGATGCCACCGTCGAAGCCGAAGTGCTCGATCTCATCGCGCAGTTGCGCGCGGAGCTCGGCACGGCCGTGCTCTTCATCAGCCACAACCTCGCGGTGATCGGGCGCATGTGCGATCGCGTCGGCGTGTTGTATGCGGGCAAGCTCGTCGAGGAAGGCACGACCGCCGACGTGTTCGCGAAGCCCCGGCATCCATACACCGTCGGCCTGCTGCGCTGCCTGCCGCGTGAGGCGCTCGCCAAGGCAAGCGGGCGGCTCGATACGATTCCCGGCTCGCTGCCGTTGCCGGGATCGATCGCGCAGGGCTGCATCTTCGCGCCGCGCTGCAAGCTCGCCGACGAGCGCTGTCTCAGGGACGCGCCGCCGCCCTATCGCATCGCGTCGGCGCACGGCGATCAGATGGCGCGCTGCCACTATCACGAACGCGCGCACATGCTGCCGCGCTCGACCGAGGAAGCGCCGGCGCATGTCGCAAACGGCGAGGATCAGCCGCTCGCGCTGTCCGCGCGCAATCTCTCGAAGACCTTCCGTGTCGGCGATGAAGAAGTGCGCGCCGTGCACGACGTCTCGCTCGATCTCGTGCAAGGGGAGACGCTCGGACTCGTCGGCGAATCGGGCAGCGGCAAGACGACGCTCGCGAAGCTCCTGCTCGGACTCGTGTCGCCGGATAAAGGCGCGTCGCTCGAACTCGAGGGCGCGTTCCTGCCCGAGCGCGTGACCAAGCGCAGCGACGCGCAGGTGAAGTCCCTGCAGATCGTTTTCCAGAATCCGGATTCCGCGCTGAACCGCGCGCATTCGGTGCGGCGGCTGATCGCGCGTTCGCTGTCGAAGCTCGCGTCGCTGCACGGCGAGGCAAAGGAACAGCGCCTGCATACGCTGACGGAAGCCGTGCGCCTGCCGGCGCGCTATCTCGGCTCACGCACGCGGCAATTGTCGGGCGGACTGAAGCAGCGCGTCGCGATCGCGCGCGCGTTCGCGGGCGATCCGCGCGTCGTGGTCTGCGACGAGCCGACGTCCGCGCTGGACGTCTCCGTGCAGGCCGCGATCCTCAATCTGCTCGCGGACCTGCAGCGCGAGCGGCGCGTGAGCTACGTATTCATCTCGCACGATCTGCATGTCGTGCGTTATCTGTCGGACCGCATCGCGGTGCTGTATCTCGGGCGCATCATGGAGATCGGGCGCGCGGCCGCGGTCTTCGACGGACCACAGCATCCGTACACCGAAGCATTGCTGTCGTCGATGCCGTCGATCGACGGGACGCACGCGAAGCGCATCCGGCTGTCGGGCGAGTTGCCGAGCGCGGCGAATCCGCCTTCGGGCTGCGTGTTTCATACGCGCTGCCCGCGCAAGATCGGCGCGATCTGCGAGACAGAAACGCCGCCGTGCCGCGATGCGGACGACGGGCACGCGATCCATTGCCACATTCCCGTCGACGAATTGCGAATCCTGCAGCGTCAAGAGCGATAAGCGCGGCAAAGCGCTCATTCGTCGGAACCAAAGCGGCTTCGCGCGTCTCTCATCGGTTCGATGTTCAACGATAACGAGGATTCAACCGATGAAACCCGCCCTTTCCGCCGCGCTCTGTGCGCTCACCTTCGGCGTCGCGATGGCCGCACAGGCGCAGACCGCGCCGCAGGCACCGACACCCGGCGCCGCCGATCCGAACTTCTCCGCCTACGCGCTCGTTCAGCAGTGCGCCGCGAAAGCCGACAACACGGCGCAGGGCCAATGCGTGGGCGCGGTGCGCGGCATCGTGCGCGGTTATCAATATGGCGTGCTGTTCCTGTCGCAGCGCGCTTCGCTGCCGGTCAGCGAGACGCAGCGCATCTCGCTGTGCCTGACGGATACGACGGTGTCGTCGATCGTCGATGACTTCATCTCGGACGCGAAGCAGGTCAACGAAGCGGATCTCCGGCGAACGCCCGCCGAAGTCGCCGTGCTCGGCTCGGTGCACGCGCATCATGCGTGCACCTGATCGCGCGCGGCATCAGAGCATTTCCAGCGAGCGCTTCGACTTCGGCGGCTTGAACTGCTGATCGATGTCGGCGAGTTCGTCGGCGGACAAATGAAGGTCGAGCGCGGCGCGATTCTCCCGGACGTGCGCGAGGTCCGCCGCCTTTGGAATCGCAAACACCTGCGGCTGTTGCAGCACCCACGCGAGCGCGACCTGAAACGCCGACACGCCGCGCGCCGCCGCGATCTTTTCGAGCGCGCCGCCACGCGGCAGGCGCGCGTGATCGACCGGGCTATATGCCATCGCGGGCATGCGGCGCTCGCGCAGCCACGGCAGCAGGTCGAATTCCGGCCCGCGCCGCGCGACGTTGTACAGGATCTGATCGGTTGCGCAGGCGTCGCCGTCGTCGATCGAAAAGAGCTCTTCGAGGTCGTCGGTGTCGAAGTTGCTCACGCCCCAATGCCGAATCTTGCCGTCGCGCTTCAGTTTCTCGAAGCCTGCGACCACGCCTTCCAGATCCTCGCCGCCGCGCCAGTGCAACAGATACAGATCGATGCGATCGGTCTTCAGACGCTTCAGGCTGCGTTCACATGCGACCTGCACGCCGCGCTCGCTGCCGTTATGCGGATATACCTTGCTGACGATGAACAGCTCGTCGCGCCGGTCGCCGAGCGCCTCCGCGACGAGCTTCTCGCTTTCGCCGTCGCCGTACATTTCGGCGGTATCGATGAGCGTCATGCCGAGTTCGACGCCTTCGCGCAGCGCGGCGATCTCGCTCTTGCGCGCGTTCGCGCGCTCGCCCATTTCCCAGGTGCCCTGACCGAGCTTCGGGATCGCTTCGCCCGTTGGAAGCGTGACTGTCGACGGACTGGATTGAGCCATGAAAAAGCCTCCTTGTGTGTCTGCCGATTATGGCGCAAGGAGCACGCCCGTCATGTCACACGAGTCCGACACGAGCGGCTGGAGCGCGATGAGCGAGCGGTCACGCCGCAGGCGGCGCACGCTGGAATTGTCCTCGACGCGCTTCTCCAGTTCGCCGATGGAAACCGCGGCCGCCGTCACTCTGAACGCGCGGCCGCCGCTCGCCGAGCCTGGACCACACGCGCCGCGCTTCGTCGCGCAGCATAGTCACCTGCAGCCGCGCGGTGTCGGCGGCAGGCAGGCCGGTTGATGGCCTCCGGTGCCGTGCCGATCGCGGCGGACTCCGTTGCGCCGCCCGCGAGCAGGCCCGCATCCAGCTTCAGGACGATGACAGCGCCCAGCACGAGCGCGACCACGACGACGATATCGACGATCAACGGCGCGCGTCGTAATCGACAGCCGCGCCCGATGTTCGCGAAGAACCGCAGGCCGCCCGTGAAACCGGGCGTAAAAATGAATAGCGCAAATACGATGTTCTTGAGATTCGCGAATAACACGCGCCGGTTTGACCGAGAAATCGACGCAACGCTGAGCATGCCGCAGACGCCGCGAGTTGAATGGCCCAACTTCACGAAGCCGATGAGATAGCCGATTGCGAGACTTCAAAACAGAAAAATTGTGCGGCAAGCGGGTTCCATATCACGGCAGCTTCAATATTTTTTGATCAGAATGGCGCACTTCTCGTTAAGTGAATCGAATAGGCTTTCGGTGTAATCTTTCAGTAAGACTCTTTATCAAAATACAAAATCAATAACCAAAATCTTTCAACGGGGCTTTCTGATATATCAATCCCCCGTTCGCAGTTGTGCCAGCAGGAAATTCGATGATTTAAGAAAACACCACATATATCATAAAAAATTCTGCGAAAAGTGAATCCGATCTGCCGAAAAGCCTTATATATAACGGCTCTGGAAAGGATCGTTCCAGATTAAAGAACGACGCCCCGGGTTCGATAACCGCTTCCCAAAACAAAGTCGGCCGCTCGTAAAAAAATCCCTTTTCCCTGCAAAACTTTCTGATTAATATTGCAATCTTGTCTGCCTGTCAATATTATCAGATTCATAGGCCGTCAATCGCTGGACACGCGCATGTGATATGCGCGTAGATCCGGCTCCACGTAGTACAACCGCGAGGCACTCACGATGAACCAGATTCATGCAATGCGCGTCTTCGTGCGCGTGGCGGACACAGAAAGTTTTCGCCGCGCCGCGCAACAACTAGACGTCTCGAACGCGCTGGTCACTCGGGCTATTGCCATGCTCGAAGCGCATTTGAGGACCCGCCTAATTAACCGCACGACCCGCAATCTTTCCCTCACCGAAGCCGGCACACGTTACCTGGAAGGCTGCCGCGCGTTGCTCGAAGAACTGGACCATCTGGAATCGACCGTCACCCACACGGAGGGCGAGCCGAGCGGCACGCTGCGCGTCGTCGCCTCTAGCGCGCTCTCGCTGCTCACGCTCACGCCGCTCATCGACGGCTTTCGAAAGGTCTATCCCAAGGTCAATGTGCGCCTGACTCTCGCCGAGCGGCACGTCGATCTTGTCGAGGACGGATACGACGTCGGCATTGTCACGGCTTTCATGGTGTCGAGCACGGCGCTCATCGAGCGGCCCGTCGGCACCAACTCGCTCGTGCCGGTCGCGACGCCGGCATTCGTCGCCGAGCATGGCATGCCCACCTCGCCCACCGACTTGCATGCACTGCCGTCCGTGGGACTGCCGAACGAGATGCGCAGCCAGACGTGGCACTTCCGGCATCGTCTCGGCGACGCGGATCAGATCACGCTCGCGCCCGTGTACACGGTCAACAATGGGCTGATGGTGCGTCTCGCCACGCTCAAGAGCATGGGCTTCTCGATCCTTCCCGAAGGCATCGTGCGCGCGGATCTCGAAGAAGGCACGCTCGTTCGCCTGCTGGACGGCTATTCGATCGACGACCCCGACATGAAGATATCGATCGTGTATCCGGGAAGGCAGTATCTGCCGGCGAAAACGCGCTTTTTCATCGACTACGCGCTCGACTATCTGGGCCGGGAATTCGCCGCCAGAGGCATGCGTTCCGAGGAGACCCTGCGCCCGCCAATGCAGTCGGTCATGCCCTTGCAAACGATGCGGGGCGCCTCGGCGACCGCGAACTGAAGACCTCTCGAACAAAAGGGCCGGATGGCGTCTGAGCCGTCCGCCCATTGGCGCCGCGAACCGAACATCATCGCCCGGTTCGCGCAGCGCTCAAGTCTCCCCGTACTCCGCACTTGACGCATCCGGCGCCGCGCACATCTCGCGCAGCAATGCCGCCTCGCGCTCGTGCACCTCCACCGGCATGCACAAGGCGCCGGCGTGAGCGAGATAGCGCGCGCGATGCTGCCCGTTGCGAAACGCAACGACCCCTTCCCGATGCACGCCCAGCAGTCCGAGCAAGCCCGGCGAGCGGCGCACGCTGATCGTAACGTAGGGCATTTCGGGTACGCGCGGATTGTCCGGGTCCAGGAACTCGCGGATGCCGCGCACCTTGCCCGCGTGCCAGTCATCGACGGCCTTGAGCACGTAATCGGTGTCGTCGCGATCGGCGCACTCGAGGAGTCTTCGGACGTCGACGAGCACGACCTGATGGCGCGAGCCGAAGTCGTTGAACACCCGTTTCAGGCGCACGAAGTCGTACTGCGGATGGCCCTGGAGCCTGACGATCCAGACCGCTTCTGCGGCGGTCGGCGCAACCATCGTGTCCATGTTCGGCATATGAAGGAGACCGCGGCGCGCGCGCCCCGTGCGCGCGTGTTTCGCTGGCATGCGGCCCGAGCGCAAGCCACTAAACATGCCGCGCGAGCCAAATAAACTTTTACACCCTAGACGCGATTCATGAAAGCGGCATGACGGGCACGTGGCGTGCTTTTGTTGCCAGAATCGAACACATCCACGTAGCCTGACAACACGCACGGCAAGCGGCTGTCGGCACGCATCCCTCAACGATCAGTGAACACTTCTTCCGATCTCATCGTCGCGCGGCCCGAAGGTCTCTTCTGTGTGCCGGGCAACTTCCATATCGACCCTTGGCGGCCTGTCGAACGCGCGGTCATCACGCACGCGCACGCCGATCACGCGCGCTTCGGCCATGCGCATTATCTGGCTGCGCAACCGGGCGTCGGCGTGTTGTTGTCGAGGCTGCCGGGCATCGACGTGCAAGGGCTCGCCTATGGCGAAGCGGTCGTCGTGAACGGTGTGCGCGTGTCGCTGCATCCCGCGGGGCACGTGCTCGGCTCGGCGCAGGTGCGCGTCGAATACAAGGGGCGCGTGTGGGTTGCGTCCGGCGACTACAAGGTCGAGCCCGATCCGACCTGCGCGCCTTTCGAGCCCGTGCGCTGCGATACGTTCATCACCGAATCGACGTTCGGCCTGCCCATCTACCGATGGGACAGCGCGCACGAGATCTTCGACGGCATCGATTCATGGTGGCGGCACAACGCGGCACAAGGGCGCGCATCGGTGCTCTTCTGCTATTCGTTCGGCAAGGCGCAGCGCGTGCTCGCGGGCGTCGATGCGGCCATCGGCCCGATCTTCTGCCACGGCGCGGTCGAGCCGCTCAATCGCGCATACGCGCAAGCGGGCGTCGCGCTGCCGCAGACACGCCTCGTCAGCGAAATCGCCGCGAAGGACAAGGCTGCCTTCAAGGGCGCGCTGATCGTCGCGCCGCCGTCCGCGCAAGGCAGCACGTGGATGCGCCGCTTCGGCGATTACAGCGATGCCTTCGCATCCGGCTGGATGCGCCTGCGCGGCACGCGGCGGCGCAAGGGCGTCGATCGCGGCTTCGTGCTCTCGGATCACGCCGACTGGCCCGGCCTGCAACTCGCGATCGGCGCGACGGGCGCGCAACGCGTGATCGTCACGCATGGCCAGATCGAGCCGATGGTGCGCTGGCTCTGCGAACAAGGGCTGGACGCGGGCGCCTTCAAGACCGAATACGGCGACGATGCCATCGAAGCCGATACGGCAGAGCCCGAGAGCGCCGCCTCATGAAGCGCTTCGCGACGCTCTACGCCGCGCTCGACGCGACGACATCGACCAACGAAAAGCTCGAAGCGCTGATTGCGTATTTCTCGGGCGCGGAGCCGGAAGACGCGGCGTGGGCGTCGTACTTTCTCGCGGGCGGCAAGCCGCGCCAGTCGGTGCCGACGCGCCTTCTCACCGAGTTCGCGCGCGAACGCGCGGGCTTGCCGGAGTGGCTTTTCGAGGAGTCCTATCAGGCGGTCGGTGATCTCGCGGAAACGATCGCGCACGTGCTGCCGCCCGCCTCGGGCGAATCGTCGCTCGGGCTCGCGCAGTGGATCGAGGAACGCGTGCTGACCTTGCGCGGCGCGAATCCGCCGGAGCTGCGCGAACGGCTTCTGAGCTACTGGGACGAGCTGAACTGGAGCGAGCGCTTTCTGCTGACGAAGCTGATCGGCGGCGGCTTTCGTGTGGGCGTCGCGCGGCAGCTCGTCGTGCGCGCGCTCGCGCAGGTCGCGGGTGTCGATCACAAGCGCATCGCGCAACGCATGGTCGGCTGGACCGATTCCCGGCAGGCGCCGGGCGCGGCCCGCTATCTGCGGCTGATCGCGCCGGCCGCCGAAGGCGACGACGTCGACACGCCGCACGAAAGCGATATCGGCCTGCCCTATCCGTTCTTCCTCGCGCATCCTTTGCAGGCGGACCCGGCGACGCTCGGTTCGCCCAACGACTGGATCGTCGAATGGAAATGGGACGGTATACGCGCGCAGCTCGTGAAGCGCGCGGGCCGCGTGTGGATCTGGTCGCGCGGCGAGGATCTCGTCACGGAGCGTTTTCCCGAGCTCGCGTCGCTCGGTGCGGCGCTGCCCGACGGCACCGTGATCGACGGCGAGATTCTCGCGTGGGAGCCGGGCGCGAACGCGCCGCTGCCCTTTGCGCGCCTGCAACCGCGCATCACGCGCAAGTCGCTCACCAAAAAGGTGCTCGCCGATTCACCCGCCGCGCTGCTCGCCTACGATCTCCTCGAGACCGATGGCCGGGATCTGCGCATGGAGACCCTGCACGAACGGCGCACTCGTCTGGATGCGCTCGCTCACTCGCTCTCCACATCGCTCGCGGTCGACTTGCTGCGCGTATCGCCGACGGTGGTCGCATCGGACTGGCCCGCGCTTGCCGCATTGCGCGACGAGAGCCGCGCGCGCGGCGTAGAAGGATTGATGCTGAAGGAACGCGCGTCGATGTACGGCGTCGGGCGCACGAAGGCGTCGGGCACGTGGTGGAAGTGGAAGATCGATCCGTATTCGATCGATGCCGTGCTGCTCTACGCGCAGCGCGGCCACGGACGGCGCGCGAGTCTCTACACGGATTTCACCTTCGCCGTGTGGGACGAAGCCGATGGCGTGCGCACGCTCGTGCCCTTCGCGAAGGCCTATTCCGGGCTGACCGACGAAGAAATGCGCCAGGTCGATGCGATCGTGCGCAAGACGACAATCGAGAAATTCGGGCCGGTGCGCAGCGTCACGCCGACGCTCGTCTTCGAGATCGGCTTCGAAGGAATACAGGCGAGCCCGCGCCACAAGTCGGGCATCGCCGTGCGCTTTCCGCGCATGTTGCGCTGGCGCACCGACAAGAAGATCGAAGACGCCGATACGCTCGACATGCTGAAGGGCTTCCTGAACGAGGCGACGGCATGAGCGCGCCGGAGGCATCGGACGAGGACAAGGGCGAGCTTGAAGAAAGGCGACGCGCGCCGCGTCCCCGCCGCGTGCCGCGCACGCGTGCGGCGCAGGCGAAGCTCGACGCGGCAGCCGAGATTTTCACGCCCGCGC
>Ga0105251_10001354_pt1 | contig 21182 bp, 18 predicted proteins | sample KBSS64metaG_FD_80424 | JGI IMG/M metagenome (GOLD analysis project Ga0105251, IMG submission 80424) | Switchgrass rhizosphere microbial communities from Kellogg Biological Station, Michigan, USA - KBS S6-4 metaG | ecosystem: Host-associated > Plants > Roots > Rhizosphere > Soil | place...
TCGGAAGTGGTCGAAGGCGTGATCGTCGAAGAGAACTCGGTCATTTCGATGGGCGTGTACCTCGGCCAGAGCACCAAGATTTACGACCGCGAAACCGGCGAAGTGTCGTATGGCCGCATTCCGGCCGGCTCGGTGGTGGTGGCGGGCAACCTGCCGTCGAAAGACGGCTCGCATAGCCTGTACTGCGCCGTGATCGTCAAGAAGGTCGACGCCAGGACGCGCGCCAAGGTCGGCCTGAACGAGCTGCTGCGAGGCGATTGATGGCACGCGGCACCAAAACCGTCGTCTACGGCATCCCGAACTGCGACACCGTGAAGAAAGCCCGCGTGTGGCTGGAAGAGCACGGCGTCGAGTTCGAGTTCCACGACTTCAAGAAAGCCGGCGTGACCGAGCCGCTCGTGCAGGACTGGCTGAAGGACGTGAAGCTCGACGCGCTGCTGAACCGGCGCGGCACCACCTGGCGCGGCCTGGCCGACGACATGAAGGCGGCCGCCGATACCCAGTCGGGCGCGATCGCGCTGATGATCCACAAGCCCTCGGTGATCAAGCGGCCGGTGCTGGTGGTCAACGGTCGGGTCAAGTCGCTCGGTTTTTCCGCGGACGAATACGCAACGCTGTTTGCGTGAAGCCACGCCCGAACGCAACAAGAAGTCGACACGCGGCCTCGCCGCGTTGCCTGAAAGCCGTTGCCGGCTGCGGTGTTCAACCGCCAGCCGGCATTTTTTCATTTCCAAGTGGCTTGTACTGAATCCATGTCCGGCACCCTCGCCCTTACCGAACAACTCATCGCGCGCGCGTCCGTCACGCCCGACGACCAGCATTGCCAGCGCCTGCTGATCGAACGCCTGTCCGCCATCGGCTTCGAACACGAGACGATCGAATCGAACGGCGTGACCAACCTGTGGGCCGTCAAGCGCGGCGTCGACGGCACCGCGGGCAAGCTGCTCGCCTTCGCCGGCCACACCGACGTGGTGCCGACCGGCCCGCTCGAACAGTGGCGCTCGGCGCCGTTCGAGCCGACCCATCGCGACGGCAAGCTGTATGGCCGCGGCGCGGCGGACATGAAAACGTCGATCGCCGGCTTCGTGGTGGCGAGCGAGGAATTCGTCGCGGCCCACCCGTCGCATCGCGGCTCGATCGCGTTCCTGATCACGAGCGACGAGGAAGGCCCCGCCACCGACGGCACCGTCAAGGTGGTCGAGGCGCTGGAAGCGCGCGGCGAGCGCATGGACTATTGCATCGTCGGCGAACCGACTTCGAGCGAACGGTTCGGCGACACGGTGAAGAACGGCCGGCGCGGCTCGATGTCGGGCAAGCTGGTCGTCAAGGGCGTGCAAGGCCACATCGCCTATCCGCATCTGGCGAAAAACCCCGTGCATCTGCTCGCGCCCGCGCTCGCGGAACTGGTCGCCGAACGTTGGGACGACGGCAACGAATACTTCCCGCCCACCACGTGGCAGGTGTCGAACATTCACAGCGGCACCGGCGCGACCAACGTGATCGCGGGTCACGCGGACGTGATGTTCAACTTCCGCTTTTCGACGGCCAGCACCGTGGAGGGTCTGCAGGCGCGCGTGCATGCGATCCTCGACAGGCATGGGCTCGAATACGATCTGCAATGGACCGTGAGCGGCCTGCCGTTCCTCACGCCGCGCGGCGACCTGTCGAATGCGCTCGCCAAGGCGATCGCGGACGAAACCGGCGTAAGCACCGAACTGTCGACCACCGGCGGCACCTCGGACGGCCGCTTCATCGCGCGCATCTGCAAACAGGTGGTCGAATTCGGTCCGCTGAACGCCAGCATCCACAAGATCGACGAACATATCGAACTCGCACACATCGAGCCGCTGAAAAACGTGTACCGCCGCGTGCTCGAACAACTGATCGCCTGAACAAGGACTAATTGCGATGACGCTTCCGTTTTTCACCGTCCGCGACCTGCTGCGTTTCGCGGTGTCGCGCTTCAACCAGGCCGGGCTGTCGTTCGGCCACGGTTCGGCCAATGCTTACGACGAAGCCGCCTATCTGATCCTGCATACGCTGCATTTGCCGCTCGATCTGCTGGAGCCGTTTCTCGACGCGCGCTTGAGCGCGGCCGAAATCGACGCCGTGCTGAACGTGATCGAGCGCCGCGCCGCCGAACGCGTGCCGGCCGCGTACATCACGCAGGAAGCGTGGATGCACGGCTTTCGCTTCCACGTGGACGAGCGCGTGATCGTGCCGCGTTCGTTCATCGGCGAGTTGCTGCAGGACGGCCTGCAACCGTACGTGGAAGATCCCGAGCAGGTAAGCGCGGTGCTGGAACTGTGCACCGGCTCCGGCTGCCTCGCGATTCTCGCGGCGCATGCCTTTCCGAACGCCGATATCGACGCGGTCGATCTGTCGGCGCCCGCGCTGGAAGTCGCCGCGCGCAACGTCGCGGACTATAAGCTCGACGACCGCATCGCCCTTTTCGAAGGCGATCTGTACGCGCCGCTCGCCGAACGGCGCTACGACGTCATCATCAGCAACCCGCCTTACGTGAACGCGGCGTCGATGCGGGAGTTGCCCGCCGAATACAAGCACGAGCCGGACATGGCGCTCGCGGGCGGCGCCGACGGCATGGACGTCGTGCGCCGGATCATCGCCGACGCGCGCAACTGGCTCACCGAAAACGGCGTGCTCGTGATCGAGATCGGCAACGAGCGCCAGCACGTCGAGGCGGCGTTCGGCGGCCTCGATCTGGTATGGCTCTCCACCAGCGCCGGCGACGACAACGTGTTCCTGATCCAGGCCGCCGATCTGCCGGTGTAACGGTTTATCGCGGGCCGGGCGCGGCGGTCGGCTACGCTTGTCGCTCGCCGCGCGGCGCGTCTGAGTACACTCCCGGAAGTGACTCGGAGCGCGCGTTCCAACCCTTCGCCTGCCTATGCAATTCGACCTGCTTCACGTCGGCACGCTGGTCGCCCTCGCTCACATCCTGGGCGTCGTCGCGGCGTGCCACGCGATTCTGAATACCCGCACGTCGCAAGGCGCGATCGCGTGGGCCGTGTCGCTGGTCGCGATGCCTTATCTGACGCTGGTGCCCTACCTGTTCCTCGGCCGCAGCAAGTTCGCCGGCTATGCGGACGCGCGCCGCGTCGAAAACGAACTGCTGCGCGCACGCGCCCACCCGCCGGAGTGGGACGTGCAGGCTTCGTCCACGGGACTGCCCATGCAGGCGCTCGGCGCGAGGCTCGTGCATTCGCTCACGCGGCTCGGCGGCATGCCGTTTCTGCCGGGCAACTCGGTGCGCACGCTGGTGAACGGCACGGCGACCTTCGAGGCGATCTTCGAGGCGATCGAAAACGCGCGCCACTACGTGATCGTGCAGTTCTTCATCGTGCGCGCCGATGCGCTCGGCGAAATGTTCAAGGACGTGCTGATCGCGAAGGCGAAACAAGGCGTGCGCGTCTACTTCCTGTACGACAGCATCGGCAGCTTCGATCTGCCGCACCGCTACGTGGCGGCGCTAACCGCGGGCGGCGTGGAAATGCATCCGTTCGCCACCCATCGCCGGTTCGTAAACCGGCTGCAACTGAACTTTCGCAATCACCGCAAGATCGTTTCGGTGGACGGCGAGCGCGCGTTTGTCGGCGGCCATAACATCGGCGTCGAATATCTCGGCGCGAGGCCGCCGCTCTCGCCGTGGCGCGACACGCATATCGAGGTGCGCGGCCCCGCGGTCGCGAGCATTCAGTTCGTGTTCACCGAGGACTGGCACTGGGCGACCCAGCAATTGCCCGTGTTCGACATGCCCGCCGCGCCGGCGGCCGCCGAGCGCCCGGCCGGTCACGACATGCACTGCCTCGTGGTGCCGAGCGGCCCGGCCGACAAACAGGAGACCTGCTCGCTCTTTTTCGTCGAAGCGATCAACGCGGCGCGCGAACGGATCTGGATCACCACGCCCTATCTCGTCCCCGACGAAGCCGTGTTCGCCGCCTTGCGGCTCGCCGCGCTGCGCGGCGTGGACGTGCGCATCATGATTCCGTGCCGGCGCGATCACGTGGTCGTGTTCGAAGCCTCGAAGCTATATGCGTACGACTCGCTGCGCGCGGGTATCCGGATCTTTCGCTACCAGCCGGGCTTTCTGCATCAGAAGGTGGTGCTGATCGACAGCATGGCCGCCGCGATCGGCAGCGCCAATCTCGACAACCGCTCGTTCCGGCTCAACTTCGAGATCATGGTGCTGACCGTGGACCGCGGCTTCGCCGAAGAGGTTGAGGCGATGCTGCTCGAGGACTTCGCCGAATCGATCGAAATCGATCGCAACGAGTACCGCCATGCGAGCGCGCTGCGGCGCGTGTTGATGCACGTGGCGCGGCTGTTCGCGCCGATTCTCTAGCTGCGTTGCATTTGCGCGGGTTCCTTGCCTTACGCTCCGCGGCAACTCAACGCGGCAACTCAAAAGCAGCCACTCAAAGCAGCTTCTCGATGTCCTCGGCAATCGCCTCGGGCTTGGTCAACGGCGCATAACGCTTGACCACCTCGCCGTCGCGGCCGATCAGGAACTTGGTGAAATTCCACTTGATCGCCTCGAGCCCCAGCAGGCCCGGCGCCTCGCCCGTCAGATAGCGGAATAGCGGATGCGCGTTCGCCCCGTTCACGTCGACCTTGTCGAACATCGGGAAGGTCACGCCGTAGTTCTTCTCGCAGAACGCGCCGATCTGCGCCGCGTCGCCCGGCTCCTGCTTGCCGAACTGGTTGCACGGAAAACCGAGCACCGTCAGCCCGCGCGCCGCGTAACCGTCGTACAGCTTCTGCAAGCCCGCGTATTGCGGCGTGAACCCGCATTCGCTCGCCGTATTGACGATCAGCAACACCTTGCCTTGATAGCGCTCGAGGTTCACTTCCTCGCCGCCCAGCGTGCGCGCCGAAAACGAATAGATCGATGTCATGGGCTCTCCCCTCTCTGAAAGCCGTCAGTCTATGCCAAAAGCCGTGCCGATACAGTCGGCCGAATGGCCGATGCCGCTTGAGCGCCCGGTGCCGGCCCCGGCGGTCTAAAATAGCGGTTTTCTTCAGCCGGCCTCTTCGTGATCCGCTTTAACCAGTTCAGCCTCGCGCGCGGCACCAAGCCGCTCTTCGACAACACCACGTTCACGCTCAACCCCGGCGAAAAAGCCGGCCTGGTGGGAGCGAACGGCGCGGGCAAGTCGACGCTGTTTGCCGTGCTGCTCGGCGAACTGCATGCGGACGGCGGCGATTTTTCGATCCCGCCCACCTGGCAGATCGCGCACGTCGCGCAGGAAACCCCCGCCGCGGACAAAACCGCGCTCGACTACACGCTCGACGGCGACGCCGCCTTGCGCGCGATCGAAGCGTGCATTGCCGAGGCATCCGCCGCGCACGACGGCGCGGCCGAAGGCGAAGCGCACGCCGCGTTTGCGGACGCCGACGGCTACACCGCGCCCGCGCGCGCCGAAGCCCTGCTGCTCGGCCTCGGCTTCACGCTCGAACAGACCCGCGAGCCGGTCAGCAGCTTCTCGGGCGGCTGGCGCATGCGGCTGAACCTGGCGCAGGCGCTGATGTGCCGTTCCGACCTGCTGCTGCTCGACGAACCCACCAATCACCTGGATCTCGACGCGATCGTCTGGCTCGAGGACTGGCTGCATCGCTATCCCGGCACGCTGATCGTGATCTCGCACGACCGCGAGTTTCTCGATTCGGTCTGCAACGTCACGCTGCATCTGGAAAAACAGCAGATCAGGCGCTATGGCGGCAACTACTCGCAATTCGAAGTGCTGCGCGCGCAGCAGATCGCTTTGCAGCAGAGCGCGTATGAAAAGCAGCAGCGCACGGTCGAGCATCTGCAGAGCTACATCAATCGCTTCAAGGCGCAGGCCACCAAGGCGCGCCAGGCGCAAAGCCGCGTGAAGGCGCTGGAAAAGATGGAGCTGATCGCGCCCGCGCACGCGTCCTCGCCGTTCACGTTCGAATTCCGCACGCCCGATTCGGCGCCCAATCCGATGATGGTGATGGAAGACGTGCGCTGCGGCTATCGTAGCGACGGCATTGAGATTCCGATCGTCGATCATGTGATGCTGTCGATCCAGAACGGCCAGCGCATCGGCCTGCTCGGCGCGAACGGCCAGGGCAAGTCGACGCTGATCAAGACGCTCGCCGGCACGCTCGAAGCGCTCGGCGGCCAGGTGCGCGAAGGCAAGGGGCTGCGCATCGGCTACTTCGCGCAGCATCAACTCGAAACGCTGCGCCCGGACGACACACCGTTGCAGCACCTCGCGCGCCTCGCGCCCGATACGCGCGAACAGGAATTGCGCGACTTCCTCGGCAGCTTCAATTTTTCCGGCGAAATGGCGACCTCGAAGATCGCGCCATTCTCCGGCGGCGAAAAGGCGCGCCTCGCGCTGGCGCTGATCATCTGGCAAAAGCCGAACCTGCTGCTGCTCGACGAGCCGACCAATCACCTCGACCTCGAAACGCGCCACGCGCTCACCATGGCGCTCGCGCAGTTCGAAGGCACGCTGATTCTCGTGTCGCACGACCGGCATTTGCTGCGCGCCACCACCGATCAGTTCATGCTGGTCGCGAAGCACCGCCTGCAAGAATTCGACGGCGATCTGGACGACTACCGCGACTGGCTGCTGCAACATGCCGCCGAACAGCGCGCGGCGCTCAAGGCGGGCAACGCATCCAGCGGCGCGAACGGTGCGGACAGCGCCGCCGACGGCGGCGTGAACCGCAAGGAACAGCGGCGCCTCGAGGCGGAGACGCGCCAAAAACTCGCGCACCTGAAAAAGCCGCTGCAAAGCCGCGTCACGAAGATCGAAAAGGAAATGGACGCGCTCAACGCGGAGAAGGCGGCGCTCGATGTGTTCGTCGTCGATCCGGCGAGTTATGAGCCCGAGCAGAAAAGCAGGCTGACGGAGGCAATCCGCCGTCAGGCAGACGTGAACGCACGCCTCGAAACGCTCGAAGCCGAATGGCTCGAGATTCACGAGGAACTCGAACAGATCGGCTAGCGGCACGCCGCTTGCGGTCCGCAACGGCATCGACGGGAGGTTGGCTTTGTCATCTGCGACATCATCCGGGGCGTCGTCCGGGCCGTCATCGGTGCCGCCCGCGCTGCAAGGCTTGCGCGTGCTCGACCTGACGCGCCTGCTGCCCGGTCCGGTCGCCGCGTTGCGGCTTGCCGAACTCGGCGCGGACGTGCTGAAGATCGAGGCGCCCGGCGCCGGCGACCCCACCCGCGCGATGATGCAGTCGTCGAGCGACCGCGTGGCCGGACGGCCCGGCGCGTTTTACCGGCTGGTGAATCGCGGCAAGCGCGAAACGCGCCTCGACCTCAAATCAGAGGCGGGACGCAACGTGTTGCGCGCGCTCGCCGCCGAAGCCGACGTGCTGATCGAGAGTTTTCGGCCAGGCGTGATGGAGCGCCTCGGCGTCGGCTATGAAACGCTGCGCGCGGCCAACCCCCGGCTCGTCTACTGCGCGATCAGCGGGTATGGCACGAGCGGTCCATTCGTCGACCATCCCGGCCACGACCTGAACTACATCGGCTATGCGGGCGTGCTCGATCAACTGGCGAGCCGCGACGGCACGCCGATCCTGCCGAATTTCCAGATCGCGGATCTGCTCGGCGGCGCGCTGAGCGCGGTCACGCAGATTCTCGCCGCGTTATGGCACGTGTCGCGCGGCGGCGCGGGCCGCTTCATCGACGTATCGATGGCGCACGTCACGCATGCGCATAACATCGTCGCGCAAGTCGGGCTCGTCAATGACGGCGCCGCGCCGGCAGCCGGCGGCGGTCTGCTGAATGGCGGGGTGCCCTGCTACAACCTGTACCGCACGCTCGATAACCGCTGGCTCGCGGTCGGCGCGCTCGAACTGAAGTTCTGGGAAACGCTGTGCATGGCGCTCGACCGGCCCGAATGGGCGACGCGCCACTGGAGTCTCGGCCAGGCGATCGGCGGCCCGGACGCCGCCGCGCTGACGCAGGAACTCGCCGACATGATCGGCAAGCGTGCGCTGGAGGAATGGGTGCGGTTGCTGGAGCCGCTCGGCTGCTGCGTGTCGCCGGTGCTGACGCCGGCGGAAGCCGCGCGGCACCCGCTGTTCGATCCGCAAGCGCTCGCGGCGGCGAGCGGCGGCGAAAACGAAGCGAAAGGCGACGACCGGTTTATCGGTTGAACGGAGCGTTCGACCGGCGTGAGGCAAAAGCCAGGTCGACCGGCTCGGCAGTCATGCAGCGCTTACCACCGCGCAGTTCAGGCAAACGTCGCTGCCCCGAACCATCAGCGCCTTGCCGGCGTCTGCCGCGGCAAGGTCTGACGCGGTGTCTTTTCATCGTCGTACAGCAGATGCTTGCGGCCTTCCACGTGACGATTGATCGTGGCGCGCACCTCGGCGGCCGTGGCGTGCTCGGCGACCACGCCCCGCGAAATCTGCCCCGCCGTATCGATCCATTCGACGATCCGGCAAGCACCGCCCCAGGGCTGGCGAATAGGCTCGGAGACGCGGCAGCCGCGCACCTGCATCGGCCGCTCGGCCACGGTTTCATATGACTGTTTCAAGGCGCGATCCTTTTTCGGGCATCAGAAGGGATGCAATATCCCCCGCAGCTTAGGAAAAAGGAATGTCCGATGGGTTACAACCAATATGGAGATATTTACCGCGCATTACGGGTCGCGCCAGCGCGCACGGGCGCGCAAGCCCCGTCTATTCGAGCGTGCGAACCCGGTCGATAGCCTGTTCGATGCGCTCGACCGCAACGACCTGTAAGCCTTCGATCGGCTGCTTCGGCGCATTGGCCTTCGGAATGACCGCGACGGAGAAGCCCAGTTTGGCGGCTTCCTTCAGCCGCTCCTGACCGCGCGGCGACGGCCGGATCTCGCCGGCCAGCCCCACTTCCCCGAATACGACCAGTCCCTTGGGCAGCGGTTTGTTGCGCATCGACGAATGAATCGAGAACAGCACGGCCAGGTCGGCGGCGGGCTCGCTGATCTTCACGCCGCCCACCGCGTTGAGGAACACATCCTGATCGAAACAGGCAATGCCGGCGTGCCGATGCAGCACGGCCAGCAGCATCGCGAGCCGGTTCTGCTCGAGGCCCACCGCGAGCCGCCGCGGGTTCGGCGCGTTGGCCGAATCCACCAGCGCCTGCACCTCGACCAGCAACGGCCGCGTGCCCTCCTGCGTGACCAGCACGCACGAACCCGGCACCGACTGCTCATGCTGCGACAGAAACAGCGCCGACGGATTGGCGACGCCGCGCAAGCCGCGCTCGGTCATCGCGAACACGCCCAGTTCGTTGACCGCGCCGAAGCGGTTCTTGATCGCGCGCACCAGCCGGTACGACGAATGGGTATCGCCCTCGAAGTACAGCACCGTGTCGACGATATGCTCGAGCACGCGCGGCCCCGCGAGCGCGCCTTCCTTGGTCACGTGGCCGACCATGATGATCGTGGTGCCCGTCTGCTTGGCGATCCGCGTCAATTGCGCCGCGCATTCGCGAACCTGCGCGACCGAGCCGGGCGCGGAAGTCAGCGCGTCGGAATAAACGGTCTGAATCGAATCGATCACGGCGACGTCGGGCCGTTGCTCGGCGATCGTCGCCTGGATTTTTTCGAGCTGGATTTCCGCGAGCAGTTGCAGCTCGCTCGCCTTCGAGCCGGGCTCCAGCAACGAAAGCCGCTGCGCGCGCAACGCGATCTGCGCGGCCGATTCCTCGCCGCTGATATAGAGCGCGCGTTTGTGCGCCGCGATTTCCGCGAGCGATTGGAGCAGCAGCGTCGATTTGCCGATGCCCGGATCGCCGCCGATCAACACCACGCCGCCCGGCACCAGGCCGCCGCCCAGCACGCGGTCGAATTCGCTCACGCCAGTGGAAAAGCGCGGCACGTCGGACGCCTCGATGTCGGCGAGACGCCGCACGGGCGCGCTCTTCGCGAGCGACTGGAAGCGGTGGGTGGACGGCGTTTCGGCGACCGATTCCACCAGCGTGTTCCATGCATTGCATGACGGGCACTGACCGGCCCATTTCGGCGATTGCCCGCCGCATTCACTGCAGATGTACAACGTCTTCGGTTTAGCCACGCGCGATTGCCTGTATTGCTGTTCTTGGGAGGGTGGGCTCGGTGAGGAGAGTTCGGCGAGCGATTGGTCGGCAACCCATGCGGCCACCGAGCCGATATACGCGGACCGCCATTGGCGGCTCGCCCGTCGGTGTGCAAACGCCGCACGCGCTACCGGAAGAAACCGCCTACTCGGCGCGCACCTGCACGCGCGGCGCCACCGCGCACATCAGCTCGTAGCCGATCGTGCCGCATGCCTGCGCGACGTCGTCGATCGGCAGCGAGGCGCCCCACAACTCGACGCGCGAGCCGACGTTGGCGGTCGGGATCGGCGTCAGGTCGACCGTGAGCATGTCCATCGAGACGCGCCCGACGACCCGCGTGCGCACCCCGTCGACGATCACCGGCGTGCCTTCCGGCGCGATGCGCGGATAGCCGTCCGCGTAGCCGCAGGCCACCACGCCGATGCGCATCGGCGCACGCGCCTTGAACAAGGAGCCGTAGCCGACCGTCTGGCCTTCGCCGATGGTTTGCACGGCGATCAATTCCGAACTGAGCGTCATGGCCGGCTGCAGCCCGGTGCCCGCGATCGCGGCCGTCACGCCCGAGGGCGACGCGCCGTACAGGATGATGCCCGGACGCACCCAGTCGAAGTGCGTCTCGGGATGCCACAGCGTGGCCGCCGAATTGGCGAGGCTGCGCGCGCCGGCGATGCCTTGCGCGCCGCGCTCGAAGGCGTCCATCTGATGCGCGACGCCGCGTTCGCCGTCGGCGTCCGCGAAGTGGGTCATCAACGTGATCTGGCCGACACCCTGGCAGGCGCGCGCGCGCTCCCATGCGGCGCGGAATTTTTCCGGCGTGTAGCCGAGGCGGTTCATGCCGCTGTTCATCTTCAACTGGATGTTGACGGGCTTGGAGAGGCGCGCCATTTCAAGCATGCGCAACTGTTCGTCCGAGTGCAGCGCCGTGGTCAGGCTGTAGCGGTCGATCACGTCGATATCGGTCGGACGAAAAAAGCCTTCGAGCAATAAAATTGGGCCGGCCCACCCTAATTCACGCAACTTCACGGCTTCTTCGAGGTCCAGCAACCCGAAGCCGTCGGTTGCGCGCAGGCCCGGAAAAGCGCGCGCGAGGCCGTGCCCGTAAGCGTTCGCCTTCACGACGGCCCAGATCTTCGACTTTGGCGCGTAGCGCCGGGCGACGGCGAGGTTATTGGCGAGTGCGGAGGTATGAATCGTGGCTGAGAGGGGGCGCGGCATGGGATATTTTCGTAAAGACGCTTGCGAATCAGCGGCTTACAGGGCGTTTTCAATGCCAGTCCGCCGCTGGGCGGTGCGATCAAGGATTCTGCTAGTCCGAATCCATCTATTTTCATGATATAAAGCCGTGCGCACAACCCATTTCGAACGGCATAAGCCCGGACGCCTTGCACGCGGCCGGGGCGGACAGGCCGCAGCGAGGACAGCATCGCATCAGATGAAAAAAGGTTTTTACACCATCATGGCCGCGCAGTTTTTCTCGTCGCTGGCCGACAATGCGCTTCTGATCGCCGCTATCGCACTGCTGAAAGATCTCCACGCTCCGAACTGGATGACGCCGCTGCTCAAGCTGTTCTTCGTGCTGTCGTACGTCGTTCTTGCCGCTTTCGTGGGCGCCTTCGCCGACTCGCGTCCCAAAGGGCACGTGATGTTCATCACCAACACCATCAAGGTGGTCGGTTGCCTCACGATGCTGGCGGGCGCGCATCCGTTGCTCGCGTATGGCATCGTCGGCTTTGGCGCGGCGGCCTATTCGCCGGCCAAGTACGGCATTCTCACCGAACTGCTGCCGCCTGACCGGCTGGTCGCCGCGAACGGCTGGATCGAAGGCACCACGGTCGGCTCGATCATTCTCGGCACCGTGCTCGGCGGCGCGCTGATCAGCCCGCACATTGCAGCACCGATCCTCAGGCACCACATTCCCACCGTCAACACGCCAGCCGAAGCGGCCATGCTGATCATCATGGGAATCTACGTGATCGCCGCGCTGTTCAATCTGCGCATTCCCGACACCGGCGCGCGCTATCCGAAACAGGAACGCGGCCCGATCAAACTGGTCACCGATTTCGCCGACTGTTTCGTCGTGCTGTGGCGTGACAAGCTCGGCCAGATTTCGCTCGCCGTGACGACGCTGTTCTGGGGCGCGGGCGCAACGCTGCAATTCATCGTGCTGAAGTGGGCCGAAGTGTCGCTCAACATGTCGCTCTCGGAAGCGGCGGTCCTGCAGGCGGTGGTCGCCGTCGGCGTGGCGGCCGGCGCGATCTTCGCGGCCTCGCGCGTGCCGTTGAAGAAGTCGCTCTCGGTGCTGCCGGTCGGCATCATCATGGGCGCCGCCGTGATGCTGATGGCGTTCTATACGCGCGATCTGTTCCCCGCGCATTGGGGGCTGTATTTTGGCCGCATGCACGTGCCGGGCTACCTGATCGTCGCGTACATCTTCCTGATGATCGTCGGCGGCCTCTCGGGCTTTTTTGTCGTGCCGATGAATGCGCTGCTGCAGCATCGCGGCCATGTGCTGTTGTCGGCGGGTCACTCCATCGCCGTGCAGAACTTCAACGAAAATCTCTCGGTGCTCGTCATGCTGTGCCTGTACGCGGTACTGGTGTGGCTCGACGTGCCGGTCGCGGCGGTGATCGTGCTGTTCGGCACCTTCGTCTGCCTGATGATGTGGGTCGTGATGCGCCGTCACCAGGCGAATCAGAGGGCGTTCGACTCCGTCGCGCTGATCGGCGAAGTCAAGCATTGACCCGCGGCGGGGGCCCCGCTCCCGTCATGTCCGCGCCCTCCACCTTCCCCGCCTTGCCATGACTCAACCGATTCCGAATGTGCTGACGATCGCCGGTTCCGATTCCGGCGGCGGCGCCGGCATTCAGGCCGATCTGAAGACCTTCTCGGCGCTCGGCGCCTACGGCGCGAGCGTGATCACCGCGCTCACCGCGCAGAACACGCGCGGCGTCACGGCGATTCACGCGCCGGACCCCGCGTTCGTTACCGCGCAACTCGACGCGGTGTTCGACGATATCCGTATCGACGCCGTGAAGATCGGCATGCTCGCGAATGCGCCGATCGCGCGCGTGGTCGCAGATGCGCTGCGTCGGCACAAGCCGAAGCACATCGTGCTGGACACGGTGATGATCTCGAAGAGCAATCACGCGCTGCTGCTGCCCGATGCGGTCGCGGTGGTGCGCGACGAACTGCTGCCGCTCGCCGACCTGCTCACGCCCAATCTGCCGGAAGCCGCCGCCTTGCTCGGCGTGCAGCCCGCGGCCGACGAAGCCGGCATGGTCGCGCAAGGCGAGGCGCTGCGCGCGCTCGGGGCGCGCGCGGTGCTGATGAAGGGCGGTCATTTGAACGCGGCGGATAGTCCCGACTGGCTCATCGAGGAGCACGGCTCGCTGCGTCTTGGCGGCCCACGCGTGCCGGTGAAGAACACGCACGGCACGGGCTGCACGCTGTCGTCGGCGATCGCGGCGCTGATTCCGCAACGCGGCGACCTGGCGAGCACCGTGGCCGACGCCAAGCAGTATCTGACAGGCGCGTTGCAGGCGAGCGATCAGCTCGACGTCGGCAGCGGCGTCGGGCCGGTGCATCATTTTTATCGGTGGTGGTAACGCGACTGGCGACATGGCGCGCCTTGCGCGGTTGCCGTTATCGTTGCTGTCGCTATCGCTATTGCCGCGCGTAGTTCCGCGCCTGCTCCGGCCACTCGTCCGGCACGATGAATCCACGCGAGCGCTCGATCGACGCGCCTGTGCCGTCCGAGACAAACGCGGCGACCATCGTCGGTCCAGGCTGATGCGAGATTTGCGCCGCGAGTGATTCGGCGTCGACGAAAGCACCACCCGCGGACCGCGCCTCATCTCGTTCGTGATGCCGCGGCGCGAGCCATTCGAGCCGCGGCAACACACGCCAGCTTTGTCCATGCGCGGCCGCGAAAGCCGGCCAATTGCTACGCGTCACCCACCAGCCGCGTCCATGCGCCGGATCGAGCTCCACGGGATCGGACGGCGTCTCGCCATGCCGGTAAAACAGCCAGCCTTTGATGAACATGCGCGGCGCCCACGGCCCTTCGTGGCCGACCGACGCGAACTCTTCGCGCGCGCTCAGCGGCAACTGATGATTGAGCACATGCGCCAGCTTCAGATCGAAGCGGTCTTTCAGATTCGGGCCGACGTAATCCGCGAGGCGCGCGCGCCCTTCGCCGGCGTGCAGATAGCACTTCACGGCCAGTTCCCAATGCTGCCGCGCGCCCTGTTGCGTCTGCACGAGGAAATCGCATTCGCCGAGCGTGACGCCCGCGCGCCGCAGCGGCACACCGGCCGCGACCAGCCGCGCCGCCGGTCCATGCTGCAAAAACCACGCGAGCAGACGTTCGGCGTAGCGGCCCAGACGCGTGATGCGCGTCGCCGCGAGATCGCGATGCAAGGGTTCTGGCGCGACGTCGAGCGCGCGCAGCCAGTCGACGGTGGCAGCGGCTTCGAGCGGCGTTTCGAAAGGATTCGCGAGCACGCCCACTGGCGGCTGTGCGCGCAACAGATCGGCGCTCAGCAGCAGCCACGCGAGATCGCGCACCGCCGCATCACGCAACGAAGCGAGCAACGGATCGAGCAGCGCGGCATAAGCGCCGGGCGCGGCGGCGGGGGCCGCCGTCGGCCCGTCCGAGGCCATCACTGCGCCACGGTCGACGATGCGCCGCCGGCCGCGCGCCACGTATCGCGCGCGAGGCACAGGTCGGCCCACGCCTTCGCCTTGTCGGGCAGGCTGCGCAGCAGATACGCCGGGTGATAGGTGACGATGACCGGCACGCCCTCGTATTCGTGCACGCGGCCGCGCAGCGACGAAATGCTCGCGTCGGTTTTCAGCAGACTTTGCGCGGCAAAGCGGCCCAGCGCGACGATCAGCTTCGGCTTGAGCAGCGCCACCTGGCGTTGCAGATACGGCTCGCAACGCACGACCTCGTCCGGCTCGGGATTGCGGTTGCCGGGCGGGCGGCACTTGATCACGTTCGCGATATAGACGTTGGCGTCGCGCGCGAGCGTGAGCGATCGCAGCATGTTGTCGAGCAGCTTGCCGGCCTGGCCGACGAACGGCTCACCGAGACGGTCTTCGTTTTCACCGGGCGCTTCGCCGATCAGCATCCAGTCGGCGTTGCGATCGCCGACGCCGAACACCGTGTTCGTGCGCTTCTCGCACAGCCGGCAGCGTTGACAGCCGGCGACGCGCTCGCTCAACGCGTCCCAGTCGAGCGTGTGGATCGCGGGCGGTTCGGGGGTTTCATGGCGGGCTTCGGCGGCGACGTGCGCGTCGGTGGGCAGATCGTCGAACCACGCGAAATCGTCGTCGGGCGGCGCGTCGAATTGCGCCCGCTCGGCAGCGCCGGACCGCGGTGATTGCGGCTGACGCGGTTCCGCCAACGGCGCGCGACGCTCGGCCTGCCCGCCAGCCTGCGTCGGCGGCGCCGACTCGCTTGTGCGTGCCGAAGCCTCGCGGTCGAACCGACCGCGCGGTTCGCCCGACTGTGACGACGGCTCCGCACGATTCGCCCCACGCCGCTCGACCTCCGCTTGCGCGGAGCCGACGGGCCGGGTTTCGCCCGCGCGCATCGCGGGCCGCTCGGCGTCCTCCGTGCGAGCTGACTGGCTGCCGCCCTGCTCGCGCCCAACCGAAGCCGGCTCGCGCGCCGCGAAGCGTTGATCGTCACCGCGCGCGCCCTGCTCCGCTAACGCCGCGGCATCCGGCTCGACGCCGGCCTCGGCGACCGCTTCCCGCGCCGCCGCCATTCCGCGCCGCACCCACAGCGGCGTGAGCCCAAACTCTTCCAGTACCGATTCATGCAGCGCCATCTGCGCCCTCCGTGGCAAACGAGTAACGCATCACGATGGCGTCCTCCCGGCTGCGATGCCGCGCCGGATAATAATTCTTGCGCCGGCCGATCGACGCAAAGCCAAAACGTTCGTAAAGCCGGATCGCCCGATGATTCGACGGCCGCACTTCGAGCAGCAGGCCTTCGAGTTTCTCGGCGCGCGTGATGCGCACCGCCTCGCGCAGCAGCGCGAGCCCGGCGCCGGCGCCCTGCGCGGCGGGCGTCACACATAAGTTGAGCAGATGCATTTCGTCGACCACCGGCATCAATACGCAATAGCCGATCAGCGTACCCGTGACGTGCCGCAGACAGACGCCGAAATAGCCGTTGCGCAGCGAATCGCCGAAATTACCGCGGCTCCAGGGGAATTCATAAGCAAGCTTTTCGATGGCCGCGACCTCGTCGAGATCGCCCTCGGTCATCGGCGACATATAGCGGTCCGCCAGCAACACGCCGCTCATTGCCCGGCCTCGCCCTGCCGCGCTTCGTGCGCGAGCCTCGCGGCTTGCGCGGCCTTGGCCGCTTTATCGGCGACGCGCTCCGCCGTGGTTTGCGCGACCTTGTCGCGCACGTATTCCGGCGCGGCCTGATCCGCGGGCACCGTGCGGCCGGCGCGCAACGCGCGCAGCGCCGCGTGCGCCAGAGGCACGGCGTGCGGCAGTGCTTCGCCGTCGACGGTTCGCGCGGCGGCAACGGCGGGTAGCCGCGCGCCGAAGGCCGCCGCGGCATTGCCCGCGAGTGTGAAGGGGACATCGGGCAAGACCAGCCGGTCCGGCGTATCCAGCGAAGCCGCCTGGAGCGTGCGCCATTCGCCTTGCGCGTCGTCCCACGCGAAGTCGGCCCAATAGATTTCGTCCATGCGGGCGTCGAGCGCGGCCAGCACGCGCGTGGCCGACGGGTCGCGCAGCCTGGCGCTCTCCGCGCAGGCCAGCAGCGTGCCGATCGGCACCACCGGCAGGTTCAGGCCGAACGCGAGACCTTGAGCGACGCCGGTCGCCGTGCGCAAACCCGTGAACGAGCCGGGACCGGAGCCGAACGCAATGGCGTGGCAATCGGCCAGCTTAAGGCCCGCTTCGTCGAACAGTTCGCGGATGGCGGGCAGCAGACGCGTGCTCGAGACCGCGCCGGTCTGCTCATGGCGCAACCAGATATGAGGCTGCGCGGACGAGTGGCCCGGCGCGCCGGCCGCGGCCGATAACAGCGCCACCGAGCAGAATTCGGTCGAGGTATCGAGGGCGAGGAGCACAGTTTGAGTCATGGACGGTATTGTAATCGGCACCGCGCACGCGGATGCGGTTTTGGGACGCCCACGCGCGCCTGGCATCGGCCGGTGTTTGGAGTGCGCCCTCGGGCACGCGGCGGTATCCAGTTGTTATGATCGTCAGCCCAACCCACCCCAACCCGCCCGGAGGCAAAACAACAATGACCGACATCAACGCGCAATTCACTCAAGCCCAGGAAGACGTCAAGCAACTGCCCGAGCGTCCTGGCAATCTCACGCTGCTGCGTCTCTATGCACTCTTCAAGCAGGCCACCGAAGGCGACGTGCACGGCGACAAACCGGGCTTTACCGATATCGTCGGCAAATACAAGTACGACGCCTGGGCGACGCTCAAGGGCACCGATCGGGACGCCGCGAAGCAGCAATACGTGGAACTCGTCGAATCGCTCAAAAGCGGCGCATCGGCGTAAGCCGGCCGCATCGACATAACGGCGTCGTGTGATCAGCCCGCTCTGACGGGCCGATTCGCCAGCCAATCGGCGTCAGGCGGCAACCCGCTAGCAGCCCGAGCAAACTTTTTCAGTAAGAAACGTCCTAACAGTGGCGCGGTGCAACAAAAGTCGATACAATGCCGCCTGCGCTTCACTGCTTTGCCCGGCTTTCTCCTAGCGGCCCTTGCGGCGCAGCGCCTCGTAGCGTTTAGCTCCAATCCAGTTTAGAACCTGTCCCCTCCTGCCTAGCCCCCTACGGGCGATCATGTCCCAGGCTGGCGGCACGCCGTGTTGGCATGTCGCATCCGATACAGCTTCTAACGAAAAGCTCGCCTTCATTGCTGCGAGCTGCCCCCGTTTTTCGATTTGCTCGCTGCTTCTTTGCTCGCTGAATCCGACGACTTGGGTATGCCGATTGGCGCCGACGTTTTAATTCCCTGTGTTTTAAGGATTCACATGACTTCGAGCAATACCTCCAGCAGCCCGTTGAACGCCATCGCCGATCAAGCCCTCGGTCTCGCCGACGCACCCGTGCAAGCCGCAGCCGCTGCTGCCGCTCCGGAAGCCGTCGCGGCTGTCGCGGCTGAGCCCACCGGCCCGACGTTCGCGTCGCTCGGTCTGTCCGCGGACGTCGTCTCCGCGCTGACCGCCGCTGGCTATCAGAACCCGACGCCGGTTCAGCAACGCGCCATCCCGGCCGCTATCGCCGGCCGCGACCTGATGGTTTCGAGCCCGACCGGTTCGGGCAAGACCGCCGCGTTCATGCTGCCCGCCATCGAGCGTTTCTCGCAACTGCAAAAGGCGCAAGCCAGCCAGCCGCGCGAACCGCGTCCGGCTGACGGCGCCCGCACGCGCCGTCCGCAACCGGTTGCCCGTCCGACCATGCTGGTGCTGACGCCGACTCGCGAACTGGCGATGCAGGTCACGACCGCCGCCGCCACGTACGGCAAGCACCTCAAGCGTCTGCGCACCGTCAGCATTCTGGGCGGCGTCGCTTACGGCCAACAGTTGATGCTGCTGGCGAAGAACCCGGAAATCCTGGTCGCCACGCCGGGCCGTCTGATCGACCACCTGGAGCGCGGTCGCATCGATCTGTCGCAACTGCAGATCCTCGTGCTCGACGAAGCCGACCGCATGCTCGACATGGGCTTCATCGAAGACATCGAAACGATCGTCGCGGCCACGCCGGCCACGCGTCAAACCATGTTGTTCTCGGCCACGCTCGACGGCAAGATCGGCTCGCTGACCGGCCGCCTGCTGAAAGATCCGGAGCGTATCGAGATCGTTCAGCGCCTCGAACAGCGCACCAACATCGCGCAAACCGTCCACTACGTGGATGACCGCGATCACAAGGATCGCCTGCTGGACCATCTGCTGCGCGACGCCGGCCTCGATCAGGCTATCGTCTTCACGGCAACCAAGATGGACGCCGACCAGTTGGCCGGCCGCCTGGCCGACGCCGGTTTCGAATCGGCCGCACTGCACGGCGACCTGCCGCAAGGCGCACGCAACCGCACGATCCGCGCACTGCGCGAGCGCCGGGTGCGCGTGCTGGTGGCAACGGACGTCGCCGCTCGCGGCATCGACATTCCGGGCATCACGCACGTGTTCAACTACGATCTGCCGAAGTTCGCTGAAGACTACGTGCACCGTATCGGCCGTACCGGCCGTGCGGGCCGCTCGGGTATCGCGGTGAGCCTCGTGCATCACGCGGAACAGGGCGCGTTGAAGCGCATCGAGCGCTTCGTCCGCACCCCGCTGGCGGTGAACGTCGTCGAGGGTTTCGAGCCGCGCAAGTCGGCTCCGTCGGGCACGGGTCGTCCGGGCTTTGGCGGCCGCGGCCGTCCGGGCGGCGGCAACGGCGGCGGCCGTCGCTTCGGTAGCGGCAGCGGCGCGGGCAAGCCGGCCGGCAACGGCGGCGGTGCACGCAGCGGTAGCGGCAACGGCGGCGGCTGGGCCGGCAAGTCGGCTGGCGGCGGCTCGCGTGAAGGCTACGGCGGTTCGCGCGACGGCGGCTTCGGTGCACGCCGCAGCGACGGCCCGCGCACGGCGCGTCGCGGCAGCTAATGGCATGAGGCCGGGCGCCTTCGGGCAACCGGCCATTGCATGGCCCTGCGGAAAGCAGCATGAGAAAACCCGGACGGCCCCGCGCCTTCCGAGGAGTCAAAAGAAACCGGTGCTCAGGCGCCGGTTTTTTTTCGTCCGCGTTTGGGTGGGCGCCCATATTTCACGATGTGGAAAATTTTTTTGCGTCGTAAAAAATCGTGCTGCAAAGCACAAGACAGGCTATTGCAAGATGGAAAAAGACGTTTCTTAATGCGGAACGATTCGTGCAAGCCCTTGATTTTAAACATAAACAAATATTCCAAAAACACTTCACCGCGACTGTCGCGCGACCAGCGGTTTGCCTAGACTCTTATATAAGACTTCACGAAACGAAACGCCGGAAAGTCCCCGCCTCCGGCCAGCCGCTTCGAGAAGACAGAGTCACCCATCCATTACAGGCAACCAAGGAGCACACCATGTCCCGTGAAGAACAAGCCAGGCAACTTCAACAGCAATGGGCCACCGATCCGCGCTGGAAGGGCGTCAAGCGCACCTACACCGCTGAAGACGTGGTCCGCCTGCGCGGTTCGGTTCAAGTGGAGCACACGCTTGCCAAGCGCGGCGCGGAAAAGCTGTGGGAAAGCGTCAATAACGAGCCGTTCGTGAACTCGCTCGGCGCGCTGACCGGCAACCAGGCGATGCAGCAGGTCAAGGCGGGCCTGAAGGCAATTTATCTGTCGGGCTGGCAAGTGGCGGGCGACGCGAACGTCGCCGGCGAAATGTACCCGGACCAGTCGCTGTATCCGGCGAACTCGGTGCCGCTCGTCGTGAAGCGCATCAACAATACCTTGACGCGCGCCGACCAGATCCAGTGGTCGGAAGGCAAGAATCCGGGCGACGAAGGCTACATCGACTACTTCGCGCCGATCGTCGCCGACGCTGAAGCCGGTTTCGGCGGCGTGCTCAACGCCTTCGAACTGATGAAGGCGATGATCGAAGCAGGCGCCGCGGGCGTGCACTTCGAGGACCAGCTTGCGTCGGTCAAGAAGTGCGGCCACATGGGCGGCAAGGTGCTCGTGCCGACCCGCGAGAACATCGCCAAGCTGACTGCCGCGCGTCTCGCCGCCGACGTCTCGGGCGTGCCGACCGTGCTGCTCGCGCGCACCGACGCGGAAGCCGCCGATCTGATCACCTCGGACGTCGATGAAAACGACAAGCCGTTCCTGACCGGCGAGCGCACTGTCGAAGGCTTCTTCCGCACGAAGAAGGGCCTGGAGCAGGCGGTCAGCCGAGGGCTCGCGTATGCGCCGTACGTGGACATGCTGTGGTGCGAGACCGGCACGCCGGATCTCGCCTTCGCGAAGGCGTTCGCCGATGCGATCCACGCCAAGTTCCCGGGCAAGCTGCTGGCATACAACTGTTCGCCGTCGTTCAACTGGAAGAAGAACCTGGACGACGCCACGATCGCCA
>Ga0105251_10001357_pt1 | contig 21160 bp, 19 predicted proteins | sample KBSS64metaG_FD_80424 | JGI IMG/M metagenome (GOLD analysis project Ga0105251, IMG submission 80424) | Switchgrass rhizosphere microbial communities from Kellogg Biological Station, Michigan, USA - KBS S6-4 metaG | ecosystem: Host-associated > Plants > Roots > Rhizosphere > Soil | place...
AACGTGAAAGCATCGCGCTCTCTGATTTACGCCCGGGCGATGTCATCGAAGTTGCTGCCGGTGGGCGTTTGCCTGCTGATGGCCGCTTACTAACGCCTTTTGCCAGTTTCGATGAAAGCGCATTAACCGGGGAGTCGATTCCGGTTGAACGCCAGCAAGATGAAAAAGTCCCGGCAGGCAGCACCAGCGTCGACAGACTGGTGCAGCTCGAAGTCATTTCCGAACCAGGTGATAGCGCAATTGACCGCATCCTGCGTTTAATTGAAGAAGCCGATGAGCGCCGCGCGCCGATTGAGCGCTTTATTGACCGTTTCAGCCGAATTTACACGCCGATTATTATGGCAATTGCCCTGCTCGCAGCGGTTATTCCTCCGCTGCTGTTTGGGCAAAGCTGGGGCGAGTGGATCTACAAAGGGCTGGCACTGTTACTCATTGGTTGCCCGTGCGCGCTGGTGATTTCTACCCCTGCAGCAATTACCTCCGGACTTGCAGCGGCAGCTCGCCGTGGCGCGTTAATTAAAGGCGGCGCAGCTCTCGAACGCCTCGGCAAAATTCAGCATATCGCTTTCGATAAAACCGGCACGTTGACGGCCGGAAAACCACAAGTCACCACCATTGAAGTCAATGGTGAACTTAGCGAAAACGACCTGCTGGCACTGGCCGCTGCCGTGGAGCTTGGCTCATCACACCCGCTTGCCGAGGCGATTGTGCGTGAAGCGCAAAACCGCAATCTGGAATTGCCTGACACAACTGCACACCGGGCGCTGGCAGGTATTGGCGTGGAAGCCACAATTAATGGCGAAACATTGTTATTAAGCGCGCCGGGTAAGCTCGCGAATGCCGTGCTGGATGCGGCCTGGCAGCAGCGAATCACTCAGCTTGAAGCCGAAGGCCAGACGGTGGTTGCACTGTTACAGCAAGGCAAGTTACTTGGCGTTCTGGCATTACGCGATACCTTACGCAGCGATGCAAAAACGGCGGTTGCGGCACTGCACAACCTCGGTGTTCAGAGCGTGATGTTAACGGGTGATAACCCGCGTGCAGCAGCAGCCATAGCGCAGGAATTGGGGATGGATTATCGCGCAAGCCTGCTGCCTGCCGATAAAGTCAACGCAGTGAATGAACTCAACGCAAACGCGCCGCTGGCAATGGTTGGCGACGGCATCAACGATGCGCCTGCCATGAAGGCCGCAACTATCGGCATCGCCATGGGCAGCGGCACAGACGTGGCACTCGAAACCGCGGATGCAGCGCTGACGCACAACCGCCTGACGGAGCTTGCCAACATGATAGGACTGGCGCGAGCAACACATAATAATATTCGCCAGAACATTACTATCGCGTTGGGGTTGAAGGGGATTTTCCTGGTGACAACGCTGTTGGGTATCACCGGCCTGTGGCTTGCGGTGTTGGCTGATTCGGGTGCTACTGCATTGGTTACCGCGAATGCTCTGCGACTGCTGCGGAAAAAATAAATTGCGAGCATCCTCGACGGTATTGGCTCTGCAGCTGTAGAAAACTGAGAAATCTGAAACACTGGTATTCGGCCCCAGGGAGTTGACGTATTGGCAACTCCCTGGCTATATTGGTTGCCAGATAGTCAACTTCAGGACGAAGTATGCATTTAATCTCTCTAAGAGCATTGAGTGAAGCCAGCGAAAGATTTCCCCAACACGCTCAAGAACTTCTCATACTGGCCCGGGTTATAGAAAAAGGACATTTCCCAACACCCGAATCACTCAAGAAAGTCTATCCAACACTTGATAATTTTAAGTATCTCGATAAGCACTATGTCATCAATATTGCTCGCAACGAGTTGCGGCTAATCGCGTTGATATTCTTTGAAAGCCAGAAATTCTATGTTCGCGACATCATGACGCATACGGATTACATGAGATTTACCGAAACCCATCGGGGAAAGAAAAAATGATTGCAGATGCACTAGAAGCCGCTGAAGCGCTGAAAACTGCCGTGCCATTTCTTGCGGGTAACACTGGAGAGAAAGAGTATCTGGAAGCACTTGAACTGGTGGAATACCTACTGGTAAACGATCCCACAAATCCTCTGTTGGATTTAGTCACTCTAAAGATTTCTGAGTACGAAAATACCCTTCCGGAAATTATCGCCTTTCGTGAAAAGATGAATGCCCAGGCATCCGGCATTGCTGTACTCAGGACGTTGATGGATCAGTATCAGTTGAATCAAAGCGATTTTCAGAACGAAATTGGCAGTAAATCAATGGTGTCACGCGTACTGAGTGGCGAGCGCCAGCTTACAATTGAGCACATCAGAAAGCTTTCCCTGCGCTTTGGTATTTCTCCGGCACTTTTTATCTAACCCTCACCCCATCAGAAATGAGGGTTAGATAGTCTTCTCAACTCGTCATACCCAATACATGCGGCAGCCACAATGAAACTGCCGGAATGTAGGTCACCATCGCCAGCACCACCAGCAACACGCCGTAGAACGGCAACATGGCGCGAACCACCACTTCGATTTTCTGCTTACTCACCGCGCTGGCGACAAACAGCACCGAACCGACCGGCGGCGTAATCAAACCGATGCCGAGGTTCACCATCATAATCATCCCGAAATGCACCGGGTCGATGCCCAGAGAATTTGTCACCGGCAGCAGTACTGGCGTGAGGATCAGGATAATCGGCGCCATGTCCATCAGTGTGCCAATCAGCAGCAGCATGACGTTGAGGTACATCAGAATGACGTACTTGTTGTCAGACAGCGAAGTGAAGAACTCCGTGATGCGCGAAGGCAATTGCATGTAAGTCATGACTGCGCCGAATGCTGATGCAAAACCAATCAGAATCATAACGATAGAGACGGTTTTTACGGTGCGGAACATCAGCTTTGGCAGTTCGTTCCACTTGTAGTCACGGTAGATAAACATGGTCACGAAGAACGCCCACACACAGGCCACTGCCGCCGATTCAGTTGCGGTAAAGACCCCGGTCAGAATCCCGCCGAGAATAATGACCACCGTCATCAAACCCCACAGCGCATCGAAGAAAATTTTCAACGCCTGCTTGAAGGGAATGCGTTCACCTTTCGGATAACCGCGCTTATGAGCAAACCCGAGGCACATCACCATCAGGCAGAAGCCCAGCAATAAACCTGGCAAAATCCCGGCAATAAACAGCGTGGCAATGGAAACCGTGCCGCCCGCCGCCAGGGAGTAAATCACCGAGTTATGGCTTGGCGGGATCAAAATCGCCTGCACCGATCCACTCGCTGTCACCGCTGCTGCATATTCGCGTGGGTAACCCTTTTTCTCCATCTCCGGGATCATCACGCTGCCGATGGATGCCGTATCCGCCACGGACGATCCGGAAATCGCGCCAAAGAAAGTGGACGCCACGATATTCACCAGCGACAAGCCGCCGCGAATAAACCCAACGAAAATATAGGCAAAGTTGACCAGACGACGAGCGATGCCCCCCTCCGCCATAATCGCCCCGGCCAGAATGAAGAACGGGATCGCCAGCAGGGTAAATTTATTCACCCCGCTGGTGATTTGAATCATGATCGCTTCCAGCGGCAAATCTATCCATAACGCTCCCACAATGGCGCTTAGCCCAACGGCAAAAGCCACTGGCATTCCCACTGCAAGCAGCACCGCGAGTGTTGCTAATAAAATAAATGCGTCCATGTTATCCCCTGGTCTTAACCGTGATTACCCAGCAGCACTATTGGGCGGTTCTCTTGAGAGCCGTACAGCAGTCGCTCGACAACAAACAGAATCATTAAAATCGCGCCTACGGGCAGCGGAAGGTAAGTTTGACCGGAAGTGAGTAGCGGGAATTCGGCAACGGGCTGTTCCCATAAATCGGCGCACAGGTAGAAGCTGTAATAGAAAATCACCAGTGAGATGACCAGCATCAGCAAGTCGACGACACGGGTACAGAACGTCTGCAATGCAGACGGCAGGCGATCTGTCAGCATATTCACCGCAATGTGCGAACCGGCGCGGTAACTCACCGCCGCGCCGATAAACGTGAAGGTCACCATGCAGATTATCGCCACGGGTTCCGGCCAGGACTCCCCACGATTGAGGACATAACGCGAGAAAATCCCAATCGGAATAATGATGGTCATCACCAAAAGAGACAGCCCGGCAATAACCATCGCCAGCAAATAAACTTTATCCATCAAGTCTGAGTAGCGTTGGGACATAAGATGCCCTCCACGAATGCGTTAGCGACAATAGTTACTGAACTTCTGCGATAGCTTTCATCAGATCCTGATGTTTATCGCCGTACTCTTTACGCACCGGCTCAGTCGCTTTCACAAACCAGGCTTTGTCGATTTCGTGGAACTTAACACCACCGGCTTTCATTTTTTCCAGCGCTTGAGTGTTGTAGGCATTCCATAATTGACGTTGTTCCATTTGCGTATCACGAGCCAGTTTCAGAATTTTTTGCTGTTGGTCAGGCGTCAGCTTGTCCCATTTCACTTTGGAATAAAGCAGCATTTCTGGCGTGATGAAGTGGCCGCTCAGCGTGTAGTTTTTAGCGACCGGCATGTAGTTATGGGCGATAAAGGTTGGCGGGTTGTTTTCAGCGCCGTCGATAACGCCGGTTTGCATGCCGCTATACACTTCGCTCACCCCCATTGCAACCGAGTTTGCGCCCATGTCTTTAAGCGTTGCCAGTGCGACCGGGCTACCCTGAACGCGGATTTTCATCCCCTTAAGATCTTCAGGTTTCACCACCGGGTTTTTGGTAATCAGGTTACGTGTGCCGGAGTCCATCCAGCCGAGGAACACCAGGCGAGATTTCGGGTTATTCGTCAACTTGTCGCCAATCTCTTTGCCCAAATCGCCGTCGATCACTTTGTGCATATGATCTTCATCGCGGAATACGTACGGCAGGGTAAAGACTTCAACATCAGGCAGGATCGCAGCAACTGGTGCCATCGAAACGCGGATCATATCGATCGCACCCATTTGCGCCTGTTCGATCATCTGTTTTTCATCCCCAAGAACGCCACTTGGGAACACTTTAATCTCTAAATCACCGTTGGTTTCTTGCTTCAGTTTTTCGCCCATGTGCTGGACCGCGACTACGTTCGGATAGCCTTCCGGGTGAACGTCAGCAGCTTTAATCACTTGCGCGATAGCAGAATGTGCAAACAGAACTGACGCGGTAGACAGACATAAACCAGCAAAAGCAGGCAGAAAAGTCTTCTTCATTGTGTCGCTCCAGCAGAGGTAGAAATGTGAGGTAAGAAGTAAAACAATGTTTTAATTTGTCGATTAAAAATTAGACTACGTGGAGAAAAGCGTGGGTGAAGCACTTCACAAAAAGCGACAAAAAATGAAATTGGGGTTCATTAGAGATGCAAAGAGGGTTCAGAAGCCCAAAGCGGGGGAGCAAAGGGCTTGCGCGGCGTTACTGGCCTTTACGCAACAGGTATTGGTAAGGCAATGATTCCACTTGCTTAGCAAGCAGTTCGTGTTCCATGAAAATGCAAAATCCAGGAATATCACGCGTAGTCGCTGGGTCATCAGCAATCACCAGCAGGGTTTCGCCAGCCTGCATATTGCGCACTGTTTTGCGTACCATCATGACGGGTTCCGGGCAGCGTAGGCCCAGGGCATCAAGAGTGTGGTCAGGATTAGAAAAAAGATCGGTCATGAGAAAGCTCGCAATTAACAAACCGCGATAGTTTACGCCGGGAAGATTCTCGTGCAAGTCACGTGAACGATTGCGTTAAAATTAACCATTGCAAAGCGGGACTAAAGCAGTATCATCGCCCCCGCTTTAAAAAGCGTATTGGGTTCCCTCACCCCACCACTAAAAAGGCTACAAAATGACGCAGTTCAATTCTACTCAGCGCACTAAAGCGCTGTTTTGGCTATCGCTATTCCATTTGCTGGTGATCACCTCCAGTAACTATCTGGTGCAATTACCGGTCTCGGTTTTTGGTTTCCATACCACTTGGGGCGCGTTTAGCTTTCCGTTTATCTTCCTCGCAACCGACCTGACGGTACGCATTTTTGGTGCACCTCTGGCACGCCGCATTATTTTTGCCGTGATGCTTCCTGCGCTGATTATTTCGTACGCCATTTCTGCACTGTTTTACATGGGCACCTGGCAAGGGTTCGAAGCATTGCTGCACTTCAATCTGTTCGTCGCCCGTATCGCTGTCGCAAGCTTTATGGCTTACGCGTTGGGGCAGATTCTGGATGTGCACGTGTTTAACCGCCTGCGCCAAAGCCAGTACTGGTGGCTCGCGCCAACGGCATCCACGCTTTTCGGTAATATCAGCGACACGCTTTCCTTCTTCTTTATTGCTTTCTGGCGCAGTCCGGATGCCTTTATGGCGCAGCATTGGGTCGAAATTGCCATCGTAGATTACTGCTTTAAAGTGCTAATCAGCATTGTATTCTTCCTGCCGATGTACGGCGTTTTGCTGAATATGTTGTTGAAACGTCTGGCAGATAAGTCTGAAAGTTCGGCGTTACAGCCGGGTTGACGGTGGTTGAATTATCTTGTGATAAGATGATGAGATCGGCCGCAAAGGCTTGCTAACGTAAAGGAAGAAGTCATGGGTAACCTGGTAAAATATGTCGGTATTGGCCTGCTGGTATTAGGCCTGGCCGCTTGCGATAACAGTGATAGCAAAACGGCCAAAACGGATGCAGCGGCGGAAAGCAGCGCAGCTGGTCAGCCGGTTAGCTTGCTGGACGGCAAAATTAGCTTTGCACTGCCCGCCGATATGACCGACCAGAGCGGTAAATTGGGCACTCAGGCAAACAACATGCACGTATATTCTGATGCTACCGGTCAGAAAGCGGTGATTGTGATTGTCGGTGACAATACGCCTGACGATTTAGCGGCTTTGACAAAACGTCTTGAAGAACAACAACGTGCTCGTGACCCACAGTTGCAAGTCGTGACCAATAAATCCATTGAGATTAAAGGCCACACGCTGCAACAACTTGACAGTATTATCTCTGCAAAAGGCCAGACAGCTTACTCATCTGTTATCCTGGGTAAAGTAGATAACCAACTGTTAACCATGCAGATAACGCTGCCTGCGGATAACCAGCAGCTGGCGCAAACTGCCGCTGAGAACATCATTAATACCATCACCATCAAATAACTATTGTTGCTGTGATGATGATACGGCCTCCGGTTGCTCAACCGGGGGCCGTTTTTTTAACTGCCAGGCCATCAGCAGCGCAATGCAAACCAGCACCGCCGCTGCCAGATAAATCACCGAGACACCTGCATAAGCCATCACGAACCCAGCTAATGGCCCGGTAATTCCCAGCGATAAATCCATAAACACGGTGTAAGTCGCAAGCGCACTTCCCTGGTTTTGTTGCGGCACCATTTTCACCGCCACCACGCCCAGCGCCGGGAACACCAAAGAGAAGCCCGCGCCCGTCAGGAAAGTCCCCACTTTTGCCATCCAGGGTTCGCCCGCAAAGCCCACCAGCAGCAAACCGATAATCTCGACTGAGAAGCAAATCATCGCCACATTCAAGCCGCCAAGCCGGTTAATACCATTCGGGAAAAGTAAGCGAGTGCCCACAAACGCGCAGCTAAAGAGTGTTAAGGCGAAGGCCGCACCATCCCAGCCTTTGGCGTCGTAAAACAGTGTGATGAAAGTTGCGATCACGCCAAAACCGGCAGACGCAAGTGCGAGCGCCATACCATAAGGCCAGACGCGCCCAAGCACCGCGCGAAACGGCAGCGGCTTGCCTTTACTGGCTTTCACCGCCGGGCGTGGAAGTGCCAACAACACAGCCACCAGTGCCACTGCCATAATAATTCCGGCTAACAGCTTTAGCCCGCCGAGATGATAAAACAGCACGCCCAACGGTGCGCCCATCGCCATCGCGCCATAGGTCACAATGCCATTCCAGGAGATCACCCGCCCGATATGCAGCGACCCGACGACACCCACACCCCACAGCGTTGAACCGGTTCCGGCAAAACTTTGCCCAATCCCTAAAATGACACGCCCCATACAGAGCAACACCAGGCTCACCAACGGCCAGGCGCTACCAAACGCCGCCAGCATATAGCTCGCTCCGCTCAGGAAGCAGCCGCATAAACCAAAGATGACAATTTTTTTAGGGCCAAGAATATCTGCGTAGCGCCCGGCATGCGGGCGGCTGAGCAACGTGGCGAAATATTGCAGGCTTATCACAAGCCCGGCCCAAAATGCGCTGTAGCCCATCACGTCATGAACGTAACCCGGCAAAACAGCCAGTGGTAGGCCAATGGTCATGTAGCTGGCAAAGTTGAACATCACTACAGAGACAATCTGTAGATTGAGTCGGAAACTGCTTAATGCGGGGGCGGGAGTGAGGTCAGGCATGGGCATTCACTTTTAAAACAGCGTTCCCTAGTATATACGCGTCGAGATTCACATTTCAGCAACAGACTTTCAGACTCGCCCTGCGGGTGCGAAATAAACGAAGCGCTACACTAATAGAATCCCTCCTTTTCAGGATTTTTTCATGCTCTCTCCAGAACCCGATAAAACCGGGCTACATATTCTAATAAAGCTTTCAGCGCTGGTGATTATTCTTGCCGGGATTCATGCTGCGGCAGACATTATCGTCCAGCTATTGCTGGCGCTATTTTTTGCCATTGTTCTCAATCCGCTAGTCACATGGCTGATTCGTCGGGGAGTAAACCGTCCGCTCGCAATTTCGATGGTCGTGTTTGCGATGCTCGTCGTGCTGACGATGGTGGTCGGCGTGCTGGCGGCATCCATGTCTGAATTCATCGATATGCTGCCGAAGTACAACAAGATGCTGACGCAAAAAGTGTTTGAGCTCGAAAAGATGCTGCCGTTTATGCATCTGCGGTTATCGCCCGAGCGCATGTTGCAGCGTATGGATTCTGAGAAAGTGATGTCTTACGCCACCACGCTTATGACCGGACTTTCCGGTGCAATGGCCAGCATTCTGCTGCTGGTGATGACGGTGGTATTTATGCTGTTCGAGGTGCGCCACGTTCCGTACAAACTGCGCTTCGCCCTTTCCAACCCGAAAATTCATATCGCCAGCCTACACCGCGCACTCAAAGGCGTGACGCATTATCTGGCGCTTAAAACGCTCATCAGCTTGTGGACCGGGTTGATTATCTGGCTTGGCCTCGAACTGCTGGGCGTGCAATTTGCGTTGATGTGGGGCGTGTTGGGCTTCTTGCTCAATTACATTCCCAATATCGGTTCGGTCATTTCCGCTATTCCGCCAATGATTCAGGCGTTCTTGTTTAACGGCACTTACGAAATGATTTTGGTTGGCGTGCTGTTCCTTGCGGTACATATGCTGCTTGGGAATATCCTTGAACCACGCATGATGGGACGCGGCCTTGGAATGTCGACCTTCGTGGTGTTCCTGTCATTGCTGTTCTGGGGCTGGCTGCTCGGCCCAGTGGGTATGCTCCTGTCAGTGCCGCTTACCAGCGTGTGTAAGATTCTGATGGAAACCACTCAGGGCGGCGCCAAACTTGCAGTGTTGCTTGGGCAAGGACGGCCAAAAAGTCGGTTGCCGGGATAGGTTCTTAATTTCCCGGGTGATAAGTTAATGTTCACCCGGGAAAAGAAAAAGGAGTGACTCACCATGCCGCAGCCAATAATTACACTTGCCGCCATTGAGCAGCCAGCAATTTACCTGAACACCCCAAGCGTGGTGCTAAACAACCAGACTATTGAGGAGCGTTTGCGCAAAGTTTTGCAGGGAATGGCGCAACAAAATCTGGATTCGCTCGTCGTTTATGCCGATAAAGAGCATGGCGGGAATTTTGAATATTTGACTGGTTTCATCCCACGCTTTGAAGAAGGCTTGCTGGTTCTACATAAAAGCGGTGAGGCAGTGCTGATTCTTGGTAATGAAAACCTCAAACTCGCACATCACTCCAGAATTCCAGCAAGTGTGGTACATGCGCCGTGGTTTTCGCTGCCAAACCAGCCGATGGAGACCACACTTTCGCTAAGCGAAGTGTTGCAACAAGCCGGACTTCGTGGGCAAAAGCGTGTTGGTATTGCGGGCTGGAAGCTTTTCACTGGCATCAACGACAACAATAAGTCTCTGTTTGATATCCCCACCTTTATTTTCCTGGCGCTTCAAAGTGCGCTGGCTCCAGCGTGTGAATTACTCAACGCCACAAATCTGTTTATTTCTCCGCGCCAGGGAGCAAGGACAACCAATAACGCCAATGAAATTGCGCACTATGAATACGGTGCAAACCTGGCATCAAGCGCGGCGCTTAGCGCACTGAATGCAATTGAATTAGGTAAAACGGAAAAGTCGATTGCAGCCCTGCTTGCCGCCGATGGGCAAGCCAATAACGTCGTAACCATTGCTGCTACGGGCGATCGTTTTGAAAATGCCAACTTGTACCCATCGGATAAACAGATCCAAAAAGGCGACAAGTTTTCATTAACAGTCAGTTATAAGGGCGGTTTAACCAGCCGTGCGGCATACGTCGTCAGCCAGGCCGATGAACTTCATGATGAGGTCAGTGATTATCTCGATGTGGTCGCCATCCCGTATTATCAGGCTGTCGTGAGCTGGCTTGAATATATGCGCGTCGGTGTCAAAGGCCATGAAGTATATGAACTCATCGAGCAGGTTCTTCCAAAAACCGAATACCACTGGCACCTCAACCCCGGCCACTTAGTTGCTGACGAAGAGTGGCTTTGCTCGCCGATTTACCCTGCGTCAGATATCCCCTTATCCAGTGGGATGCTGCTGCAAATCGACATTATTCCGTCGCGCAAAGGCTATGCCGGAGCCAGTATCGAAGACACCGTAGCGCTGGCCGATAAAGCGCTTCGTGAGCAAATTAAAACCCATTATCCTGAGCTTTGGCAGCGCATTGATGCTCGCCGGGAATACATCAGCAATGTGCTTAATATTCAATTGCATGAAGATGTGTTACCGCTATCCAACACCGTAGGATATCTGCGGCCTTACCTGTTGAATAAAGATTGGGCATTAGTCTGCCAGAAGGGTTAAACCTGATGCTGTCTGACTTGAGCGGCATTATCGAGCCGCCTGATGGACGGCGTGAAGCTGGCGGCGAAAGTGGCCAGCAGAACAGCGGCTGCGCAAGCCAGTAAGACTTTTTCATTGCCGTAGTGCATTGCCAGCGGGCCTGCGGCAAGTTCACCCACCGGAATCGCCACAAAAGAACCTAAAGCGTCGTACGCATAAACTCGCGCCAGTTTTTCCGGCGGGATATGCGTTTGTAGCGACTGCGCCCAAGCCACACCAAACAAGCCGAAGCCTACACCCGCGATAAAGAATGCTACCATCAGGATAGGTGTCGATGGCAGCAGCGCCAGAACGATAATCGGCCCGGCGCAAAATGCCGTCAGAATGGTGCCGATAAGTAAATCGCGGCGAGGCCGCCAGCGAAGCGCAATAACAGAGCCGACAATCAAGCCAGCGCTTTGTGCTGCGATAGCCATTCCCCACCCTGCACGGCCAAATGTCGCATCGGCTACGACCGGGCCGAGTATCATCATCACGCCGCTGAAAGCCGCATTCACAATGGTAAACTGCACAACGATCGCCCAAACCCACGAGCGAGAAATAAACTCGATCCAGCCGTCTTTTAAATCCTGCAATATGTTGGATTGCGAGCCTTGCGGTTGTGCCGAATGGGTGCGGATCATCAGATAAAGTGGTGCTGATGCAGCAAATCCTAATGCATCGACTGCCAGTCCCCAGCCCGGTCCCATCACGCTGATTAGTACGCCACCCAGCGACGCGCCAAGCACCGTTCCGCCGTAAATCCCCAGTTGAATAAACGCATTGGCTTCGCGCAATGAATGTACCGGAACGGTTTGAGGAACCATTGATTGGGAAGCCGGTAGCGATGCTCCCGCCGCCGCGCCATTGATTGCACCGAGCACTGCCAATAGCGCGATAGTTGCCGAACCATCCAACACTAGGCAGGCGACAACGGCCTGTGAAACAGCGGCAATCACAGAGGAGTAGAGAAGAACTTTGCTTCGTGCATAGCGATCGGCAAGCACGCCGCCAAGCAATAAAAAAGCGACGTTAAAGATTGAACGTGCTGCAATGACAATGCCTAAATCAGCGGCTGTTCCGCCCATATCGAGCACGGCAAATGCCAGCGCAATCGGCGCGATCCCATTGCCCAGCACCGTGAGAAGACGAGCAAAAAACAAATTGCGAAACGGCGCATAATGGAATGCTCGTTTTGAAGATAACGCTGCCGTAACAGTAGTCATTGACCTACCAAATCCTGTGCACAAGCCCAGGCTGAACTCCATGCCCACTGGAAGTTGTAACCGCCTAACCAGCCAGTAACGTCCATCACTTCACCGATGAAATAAAGACCCGGCACATTGCGTGCTTCCATGGTGCGTGAACTGAGTTCTTTAGTATCCACGCCACCCAGCGTCACTTCCGCAGTGCGGTAACCTTCTGTGCCGTTAGGTTGCACTTGCCAGGCTTGCAGGGTTTCAATCAGTTCGCTTTGTTGGCGCACATTAAGCTGTTTAAGCGTCACATCTGGAATTTGCCCAAGTTGTTGCAGGCACTCCACCAGGCGTTTTGGTAACACTATCGCCAGAGTGTTTTTCAGGCTTTGGTTTGGGTGAGCATTACGCTGCTCGTTGAGAAGCTCATCCAGATCGGTATCAGGAAGTAAGTTAACGCTCACAAACTCACCAGGTTGCCAGTAACTGGAAAGCTGCAATACCGCAGGGCCAGATAAGCCACGGTGGGTAAACAGCAAACTTTCGCGGAAACTCACGCCGTTTTCGGCGGTGATCACCGACGGCACTGAAACGCCAGACAGAACCTGTAATTGTTCCAGTAGCGGTTTGTGCAACGTAAATGGCACCAGGCCCGCACGCGTTGGTAGTAATTTCAAACCAAACTGCTCAGCCACTTTATAACCAAACGGCGTGGCTCCAAGGCCTGGCATTGAAAGGCCACCCGTTGCGATGACCAGTTTTGCCGCTTGCACACTGTCGCCGTTTAATTGGATGGTATAGCCGTTTTCGTCACGTTCTATGCCCAGCACTTCGCTGCGCAGGCGGATAGTGACTTGCCCTTTGTCACATTCTGCAACCAGCATATCGACGATTTGCTGTGCTGAATCATCGCAGAAAAGCTGGCCAAGGGTTTTCTCATGCCACGCAATACCGTGCTTACCGACCATATCGATAAAATCCCATTGGGTATAACGCGCCAAAGCAGATTTGCAAAAATGAGGGTTTTGGCTGAGATACGCTGCAGGTTCGATATAAAGATTAGTAAAGTTGCAGCGCCCACCACCTGACATCAGGATTTTACGGCCCGGTTTTTTACCGTTATCGATGAGTAGCACTTTGCTTCCCGCCTGCCCAGCCATCGCTGCACAGAACATTCCTGCGGCTCCCGCACCAATAATTACGGCATCAAACTTTTCCACGACCTACTCCCGACTATGCTTAATGCAAGGAATTGTAAAGATAGCAGCCTGGTCGCACCAGCTAAATGCGTCTTAACAATTGCAGGTGATTGAAAATAAATATGTAAATCTTTTCACTGTTTGACCTTAGAAGGACAAACATCAAGAAAAGTCCATATTTCTGTTGGCGCATTACAGAGTTGTCTTACATAATGCGCCGCGTTCATGTCCTCAAAATGGCGTAACGTCTATGGAATTTCTGTTTAACGGCCTGGATCTTCATACCGGGCTTTTGCTATTACTTGCTCTGGCGTTTGTTCTCTTCTACGAAGCGATCAATGGCTTTCATGACACTGCTAACGCAGTGGCAACCGTTATCTATACACGTGCAATGCGATCGCAACTCGCGGTGGCAATGGCGGCGTTATTTAACTTCCTCGGCGTTCTGCTCGGTGGATTGAGTGTTGCGTATGCGATTGTGCATATGTTGCCAACCGATCTGCTGTTGAACGTAGGGTCCGCTCATGGTTTAGCCATGGTGTTCTCTATGTTGCTGGCCGCTATCATCTGGAACCTCGGCACCTGGTATTTTGGTCTGCCGGCATCCAGCTCCCATACGCTTATCGGTGCCATCATTGGTATTGGTTTGACGAACGCACTGATGACCGGAACCTCGGTAGTCGATGCGCTGAATATCCCGAAAGTCATTGGGATCTTCATGTCGTTAATCCTGTCCCCAATCGTGGGTCTGGTGATTGCGGGCGGGTTAATCTTTTTGCTACGTCGCTACTGGAGCGGCACCAAAAAGCGCCGCCGTATCCACCTGACACCTGCCGAACGTGAAAAACAAGACGGCAAGAAAAAGCCTCCATTCTGGACTCGTATCGCTCTGATTATCTCCGCTATTGGCGTGAGCTTCTCTCATGGTGCAAACGACGGTCAGAAAGGTATCGGCTTGATCATGCTGGTGCTGATTGGTGTAGCGCCTGCGGGCTTTGTGGTGAACATGAATGCTTCTGGATACGACATTGCTCGTACCCGTGATGCCATCACCCACCTTGAGCAGTACTACGCGCAGCACGGCGATGTGATTAAGCATGTTGTTGATCTCAACCCAGCTATCCCGACCCCTGAAGAAGTGAAGGGTCAGGATAAACCTGCTGAGTTCCATTGCGATGCCAGCCGCGCCATTCTTGCGGTTCAGGGTGCAAAAGCACTACTGGGTAACATCGATAGCTACGACAAGCTGAGCATTGAGCAGCGCAGCCATATGCGCCGTCTGCTGCTTTGCATTTCAGATACTTCAGAGAAAGTAGCTGCTCTGCCGGAAACCAAACCGGACGATAAGCGCTTCCTGAAAGAGCTGAAAACTGACTTGCTGCATACCATCGAGTACGCACCAATCTGGATTATCATGGCGGTTGCTCTGGCACTCGGCCTCGGTACTATGATTGGCTGGCGTCGTGTGGCGACAACTATCGGTGAGAAGATTGGCAAGAAAGGCATGACGTATGCGCAGGGTATGTCCGCGCAGATGACAGCTGCCGTCTCCATTGGTATTGCGAGCTACACCGGTATGCCGGTTTCTACCACTCACGTGCTTTCTTCTTCCGTAGCGGGGACGATGGTTGTTGATGGTGGCGGTTTGCAGCGTAAAACGGTAACCAACATTCTGATGGCCTGGGTGTTTACTTTACCGGTGTCGATTCTGCTTTCTGGTTCCCTTTACTGGATTTCACTGCACTTTATTTAAGAGCGGTGTAGTCACCAAAAAGCAAAAAGCGGGTCAGTTTACTGGCCCGCTTTTTTTATACGCTGCTTAAATCACTAGTGCCAAAGCATTAAACCAATCAAACTTATTACGACTAATCCACACAAAGCACTGGTCAAAATAAACTGGCGGCGCAGACGTTCACAGCGGCGGATAAACTCGTCATCATGATGATCGAGATATCGCTGGGCGTAGATATAACTCACTAAGCGAATCTGTTTGCTGGGCTGGCCGTGAGAGGTAAAAAAACCGCCTCCATCGACGTATTGATACAACAACGGATCGCACCCGCGTAATACCACCAGCAGCGCACGCAAAGATGAGTAATAGCGCGCCATATTCACAACACAAACTACACAAAGCGCCCAAAAAAGCGCGACGGTGCTGATCATCATAATTCCCCTCCCGGTGAAGCCCCAGAACATCACTCCAGGGCAACCGCTCACCCCGAAAACCAGAAAGACCGTTTAGCGAGCCCAAAAAGCCGATCCGGCTAACATTACTAAACCCAATGGATTTCGAGTTGCAGGCGGCAAGATAATGAGCCCCGATGAGCTTACACTGGTAAGTGATTCGGGCGATTGAACGCAGCCAACGCACATGCAACTTGAAAGACGATGGGTATATTCCGGAACGGCTTATTTAATAGTGTAGGAGATCCGCTAATTTTTTTGCCACATCATTAATCTTTATCAAAACGATAACGGCTATTTGGGTCTTCAATGTATACAACGGTGGCACATTGACGATTTCTATCATTCGCTATAGGGTAGAAATATCATCTACAATTTAGGTCTTTACACGCGGGTAGCACCACAGCAGCACATTGTGCTATCCGACCAGGCTGGTCATCGACAACTTATGGAAGGAGTAAAATTATGGCTTACAAACACATTCTGATCGCGGTAGACCTCTCCCCGGAGAGCAAAGTACTGGTGGAAAAAGCAGTTTCTATGGCTCGCCCATACAACGCGAAGGTTTCCCTGATTCATGTTGATGTAAATTACTCCGATCTCTACACCGGACTGATTGATGTAAATCTGGGTGATATGCAGAAACGTATTTCTGAAGAAACCCACCACGCGTTAAGCGAACTGTCTACTGGTGCAGGTTATCCGATTACTGAAACTCTGAGCGGTAGCGGCGATCTGGGCCAGGTTCTGGTAGATGCCATTAAGAAATACGACATGGATTTGGTTGTTTGCGGTCATCACCAGGATTTCTGGAGCAAACTGATGTCTTCCGCACGTCAGCTTATCAACACCGTTCACGTTGATATGTTGATTGTTCCATTGCGTGACGAAGACGAAGATTAATTTACACTTCGTTTTTCACGCTGCAAGTGCGTTAGGTATAAATGCTTTGAAGCCCCGCGATGCGGGGCTTTTTTTGATGCTTTAAACTACCGTACCCGAATAAATATCAAAACGGTGGCCTTTGGTGACCACAGCGTTATGCGTTTCGACGCCGCCGAGCGGTGGCGCGTAGTCAGGGCGCTTTACTACCACGCGTTTTGTTGCCAGTTTTTGCGCAGGCAACAGCAAACCATCTGCATCTTCGTCCGGCCCCACCAGCGACTGAAACACACGCATTTCCTTCTTCACCAGCGCGCTTTTCTGCTTATGCGGGAACATCGGGTCGAGATAAACCACTTCCGGGCGCGGTGTAATATCGCTTAACGCTGTCAGACTGGACGCGTGAATCAACTGCAAACGCTCCTGCAACCAGCCGCCGATTTCTGCATCCTGGTAACCACGGCGCAAGCCGTCATCGAGCAAAGCCGCAACCACCGGGTTACGCTCTAACATTCGCACACGGCAGCCTACAGACGCCAGCACGAACGCATCACGCCCAAGCCCGGCCGTGGCATCGACGACACTCGGCAGATAGCCACTTTTGATGCCAACCGCTTTTGCCACCGCTTCGCCACGCCCACCGCCAAACTTACGACGATGCGCCATCGCGCCCGAGACAAAATCAACAAAAATGCCGCCGAGTTTTGGCTCATCACGCTTACGCAATTCCAGATGTTCTGGCGTTAATACCAGCGCCATCAGGGAGTCTTCGTCGTGTGTCAGACCCCAGCGTTCGCTCAAAAGTGATAAGGCGCCGGAGTCGGCGCCTGATTCAGTTAATAAACAGATTTTCACAGAATGACTTAGCCCTTGATACCATAATGAGCCAGCATCGCGTCGAGCTGAGGCTCACGGCCACGGAAGCGTTTGAACAGCTCCATTGGCTCTTCGGAACCGCCACGGGTCAGGATGTTATCAAGGAATGACTGCCCGGTTTCGCGGTTGAAAATACCCTCTTCTTCAAAGCGCGAGAACGCATCGGCTGCCAGTACATCGGCCCACAGGTAGCTGTAGTAACCCGCTGCATAACCACCCGCAAAGATGTGGCTGAAGGCGTGTGGGAAACGGCCCCATTTCGGTGACGGCACAACCGCAACCAGCTTCTTGATTTCGTGCAGAGTTTCCAGCACTTTCGCGCCTTGCTCTGGGTTGAATTCAGCATGTAAACGGAAGTCGAACAGGCCGAACTCCAGCTGACGCAGAATAAACAGCGCTGCCTGATAGTTTTTCGCCGCCAGCATTTTATCCAGCAACTCTTTTGGCAACGGTTCGCCCGTTTCAAAATGGCCAGAGATAAACGCCAGTGCGTCCGGCTCCCAGCACCAGTTTTCCATGAACTGGCTTGGCAATTCGACCGCATCCCACGGCACGCCATTGATGCCAGAAACGCCCGCGGTTTCGACTTTAGTCAGCATGTGGTGCAAGCCGTGGCCGAACTCATGGAACAGGGTGATCACTTCGTCATGAGTAAACAGTGCAGGTTTGCCATTTACCGGACGGTTAAAGTTACAGGTCAGGTAAGCGACAGGTTTTTGCAGCGATCCATCAGCTTTACGCATCTGGCCTACGCAGTCGTCCATCCACGCCCCACCACGCTTGTTTTCACGGGCATAGAGGTCGAGATAGAAGCTGCCTCGCAACTCGCCTTTCTCGTCATACAGCTCGAAGAAACGCACATCCGAATGCCAGACGTCGATATCTTTGCGCTCTTTCGCGGTGATGCCGTAAATGCGTTTCACCACTTCAAACAGGCCGTTTACCGCGCGGTCTTCCGGGAAGTACGGGCGCAGTTGCTCGTCGCTGATGCTGTACAGATGCTGTTTCTGTTTTTCGCTGTAATAGGTGATATCCCACGGTTCCAGCTCGGTGACGTTAAATTCTTTTTGGGTGAAAGCACGCAGTTGCGCCAGTTCCGCTTCGCCCTGTGGACGCGCACGTTTCGCCAGATCGGTTAAGAACTCCAGAACCTGCTGCGGGTTTTCAGCCATTTTGGTCGCCAGCGATTTTTCCGCATAGTTGCCAAAGCCCAGCAGTTCTGCCAGTTCGTGGCGCAGTGCCAGAATCTCTTCCATCACCGGGGTGTTATCCCACTTGCCTGCATTTGGACCTTGGTCAGAGGCGCGAGTGGCATAAGCGCGATACATCTCTTCACGCAGTTCGCGGTTGTCGCAGTAAGTGAGTACTGGCAAATAGCTTGGAATATCCAGCGTCAGCAGCCAGCCATCTTGCTCTTTAGCTTCAGCCTGAGCACGTGCTGCTGCCAATGCGCTTTCCGGCATACCAGAAAGCTGTGATTCGTCTGTAATCAGTTTCGTCCAGCCTTGAGTCGCATCCAGCACGTTGTTGCTGTAGGTCGAACCCAGTTCAGACAAGCGCGCAGCGATTTCGCCATAACGCTTCTGTTTTTCTTCCGGCAAGCCAATGCCAGAGAGCTCGAAATCACGCAGCGCGTTATCGACGGCCTTTTTCTCAGCAACGCTGAGATCGGCATAAAACGCGCCATCGCGCAGATCGCGATACGCCTGATACAGCCCTTCGTTCTGCCCAACCCAAGTACTGTATTCAGACAGCAGCGGCAGCGTCTGCTCATAAGCTTCACGCAGCTCGGGGCTGTTTTGTACCGAATTCAGATGGCTGACCGGGGAGAAAATACGCCCCAGACGGTCGTCCACTTCAGCCAGCGGCTGGCAAAGATTATCCCAGTTATAAGGCCCGCCCTGTGCCACCACGCTTTCGACTTTCGCACGGCAATCATCCAGCGCTTGCTGCACGGCAGGGACGATATGTTCAGGTTTGAGAGAGGAAAACGGCGGCAGGTCGAAAGGCGTCAACAATGGATTGGTCATAAGCGCGGTTCCTGATATCTGAGAAGTGGAGCGCGTAATGCGCTACAAAAGCAATCTTATTAAGATGAGGCTTAGTGTAGTTAATTTCAATGCCAGGCAGGAAGCATAAGGCTGTATACTGTGCAGAATAGTTGTTCTTCTTTTGTCTTTGGAAACCCTTCAAGCCATGCTCAGTTATCGCCACAGCTTTCACGCCGGCAACCACGCCGACGTACTGAAACACACCGTTCAAAGTCTGATTATCGAATCCCTTAAAGAGAAGGAGAAACCTTTTCTGTATCTGGATACTCATGCAGGCGCTGGCCGATACAAACTGAGCAGCGAACATGCTGAGCGCACGGGTGAATATCTCGAAGGGATCGCTCGAATCTGGCAACACGATGATTTGCCAGCAGAACTTGAGCCGTATATCAACGCGGTTAAAGCTTATAACCATAGCGGCCAGCTGCGTTACTACCCGGGTTCTCCGCTGATTGCACGCCACCTTCTGCGCGAGCAAGACAGCCTGCAACTGACCGAATTGCACCCGTCTGATTTCCCGCTGCTGCGCTCTGAATTCCAGAAAGACAACCGCGCGCGCGTTGAACGTGCAGACGGTTACACCCAGTTGAAATCAAAACTGCCACCGGTTTCACGCCGAGGTTTGATTCTTATCGACCCGCCGTACGAAATTAAAACCGACTACCAGGCTGTCGTTACTGGTATTAACGATGGCTACAAACGTTTTGCAACAGGCACGTATGCACTGTGGTATCCGGTAGTTATGCGTCAGCAGATCAAACGTATGCTACGCGAGCTAGAAGAAACCGGCATTCGCCGTATTTTGCAAATTGAGCTGGCGGTACTTCCGGACAGTGACCGCCGTGGTATGACTGCTTCTGGCATGATTGTTATCAACCCACCGTGGAAACTGGAGCAGCAAATGGCTAATGTACTGCCGTGGCTGCATAAAACGCTGGTTCCATCTGGCAACGGTTCGACCACGCTGAGCTGGGTTGTGCCTGAGTAATAGCTATCAGAGATATCGGTGGAACCTTTGCTCTAAAATTTCTCGGCGCGCTACAATCGCGAATATTTTTCGACTCATTAGGGAAACATCATGACCAAACATTATGACTACCTCGCCATTGGCGGCGGCAGCGGCGGTATTGCCTCCATTAACCGTGCGGCGATGTATGGAAAGAAATGCGCACTGATTGAGGCGAAAGAGTTGGGCGGCACCTGCGTAAACGTGGGTTGCGTACCGAAAAAAGTGATGTGGCATGCGGCACAAATCGCAGAAGCTATCCACAACTACGGCCCGGATTACGGTTTTGACACCACGGTGAATAAATTCGACTGGGACAAACTGATTGCCAGCCGTACCGCGTATATCGACCGTATCCACACTTCTTATGACAATGTGCTGGGTAAAAACAACGTTGACGTCATTCGTGGCTTTGCCAAGTTTGTCGATGCGCACACGGTTGAAGTGAACGGCGAAACCATTACCGCAGACCACATCCTGATTGCCACCGGTGGCCGCCCAAGCCGCCCGTCAATTCCAGGCGCTGAATACGGTATTGATTCTGATGGCTTCTTCGCGCTGCCTGCTTTGCCAAAACGCATTGCGGTTGTGGGTGCAGGTTACATCGCGGTTGAAATCGCAGGCGTGGTTAACGCGCTGGGTTCAGAAACCCATCTGTTCGTGCGCCAGCATGCACCGTTGCGTACTTTTGACCCACTGATTGTGGAAACACTGCTGGAAGTGATTAACACCGAAGGCCCAACGCT
>Ga0105251_10001360_pt1 | contig 21131 bp, 18 predicted proteins | sample KBSS64metaG_FD_80424 | JGI IMG/M metagenome (GOLD analysis project Ga0105251, IMG submission 80424) | Switchgrass rhizosphere microbial communities from Kellogg Biological Station, Michigan, USA - KBS S6-4 metaG | ecosystem: Host-associated > Plants > Roots > Rhizosphere > Soil | place...
ACTCACTGCTTTGCTGTCGGCAATAAAGCTGGGCGCTAAGATCATCCACCGTGATATCAACAAGGCCGGTCTGGTCGATATCCTGGGTGCCAGCGGTGCCGAGAACGTTCAGGGCGAGGTTCAGCAGAAACTTGACCTGTTCGCAAATGAAAAACTGAAAGCTGCACTGCGCGCGCGCGACATCGTTGCGGGGATTGCCTCTGAAGAAGAAGATGAAATTGTCGTTTTCGAAGGGTGTGAACACGCAAAATACGTCGTATTGATGGACCCGCTGGACGGCTCCTCGAACATCGACGTTAACGTTTCTGTCGGTACCATTTTCTCCATCTACCGTCGCGTCACGCCCGTTGGGACGCCGGTCACCGAAGAAGATTTCCTGCAGCCGGGGAGCAAACAGGTTGCCGCAGGCTACGTGGTTTATGGCTCCTCCACCATGCTGGTCTACACCACCGGGTGCGGCGTTCATGCCTTTACGTACGATCCTTCTCTGGGGGTTTTCTGCCTGTGTCAGGAACGTATGCGTTTCCCGGAAAAGGGCAACACCTACTCCATCAACGAAGGGAATTACATCAAGTTCCCGAACGGCGTGAAGAAGTACATCAAGTTCTGTCAGGAAGAAGATAAAGCGACCCAGCGCCCGTACACGTCGCGCTATATCGGCTCTCTGGTGGCAGACTTCCACCGCAACCTGCTGAAAGGCGGCATTTACCTGTACCCAAGCACCGCAAGCCACCCGGACGGGAAACTGCGCCTGCTGTACGAATGCAACCCGATGGCGTTCCTGGCCGAACAGGCTGGCGGCAAGGCGAGCGATGGTAAAGAGCGAATTCTGGATATCGTGCCAGAGAGCCTGCACCAGCGCCGTTCGTTCTTCGTGGGCAATAACCATATGGTTGAGGACGTTGAACGTATGATCCGTGAGTTCCCGGACGCGTAAACTGCACCGTCAGGGGAGCCTGTCTGGCTCCCCATCTCATTTATATATTTTACCGTATAAGTGTTTATAATAAACGCGCTTTAATATTCATCTTCGCTCCTGCATTATTTCCATAACAGTTTGACAAATATTTCCTGGAGCCTATGAGCGATGAAAAACTATTCCCGTGCAAATACCGGTATTGATTTAAACCTTATTCCCGTTTTTATTGAAGTTGTCCGCTGCGGCAGCATGGCGAAAGCCTCTCTTCGCCTGGAGATGTCTCGCCCGGCGGTGAGCCTGGCGTTAAAACGTTTTAATCAAATGTTTGATGAGCCGTTATTTTTCCGTAAAGGTTTATATCTTGAACCCACGGAAAAAGCGTTAGCTTTGACCAGCGCGCTGGAAGTATTAGTGGGTAATATTCACGATAATATTGGTGAAATAAATTCGTCAGTAAATAAAACCCTGGCACAGAATGCACCAGGGCTGGATATGCTTATGCGACAGCCTGAGCCGTCAGTTTAAATGAGGACATGGCTTCCATCAGCTCGCGCGATTGTTCTTCAAGCGAACGCGTCGCAGCGGATGATTGCTGTACCAGCGCCGCATTTTGCTGCGCGGTTTCATCCATCTGGTTCACCGCGATATTGACCTGCTCAATGCCGCGACTCTGTTCCAAAGACGCGGTAGCAATTTCATGCATCAGTTTGGTCATGCGCAGCACTTCGGTGGCTATCTCATCCATCGTTTCACCGGCCTGTTGCGCCAGCTCGCTGCCCTCGCTAACGTGGGTTTGCGAGTCGCTGATAAGCGAGCGGATCTCTTTCGCCGCATCGGCGCTACGGCTCGCCAGGTTACGTACTTCACCTGCGACCACCGCAAAACCACGTCCCTGCTCGCCGGCACGCGCCGCTTCCACGGAGGCGTTCAGCGCCAGAATGTTGGTCTGGAACGCGATACCGTCAATGACGCTCAGAATGTCGGCAATACGCGCCGAGCTGCTGGCGATATCACGCATTTTCTCAATCACATAGCAAACCATTTCGCTGCCGTGATCGCCTGTGTCCGACACCGTCTTCGCCATCTGGTGCGCCTGTTCGGCGTTATCCGCATTGAGTTTCACCGTGGCGGTGATCTCTTCCATGCTCGCCGCCGTTTGCTCCAGTGACGTCGCCGTGGATTCCGTGCGCTGGGCAAGGTTCATGTTTCCGGCCGTCAGCTCGCGACTGCCGGTATCAATTTGCGAGCTGGCATCGCGCACCCGCAATACCGATCCCATCAGCGACTGGCGCATCTCTTCAATGGCCGCGTTCAGACGGTTAAATTCCTGGCTCGCAGGCGCGTTTAGCGTATGGGTTAAATCACCGGAGGCCACATGTTCAAGCTGCGCAATCGAGGCCGAAAGCGGCTTCAACAGCATGTGGCGCAGCACCAGCCAGGCCAGCACAATAATGCCCGCCGTCAGTAACGCGGCGACGACGATCAGGATCAGCACCCGCGTTTTGCTCGCCTGCACTGCGCTCACTTCCGCTTTCCCACGCGCTTCGCTCCACTGCTGGAACGCCTGCATGTCATTATCAAACTGCTTCGCCACCGGGATCAGCTTATTCTCCAGCAGATCGTAATAGCTGTCAGCGCTCTGGTCATTCAGGGCTTTCAGCATCGGGTTAATCCCCTGCTGATTATACGTCGCAAGGCTCGCTGCCACTTTATCCAGCAGCAGCTGCCCCTGCTTGTCCGCCACGCCGCCGTCGATCACGCCTTTCAGCGTTTTCTGCGCCTGCGTCACTTCCTGATTGATGGTTTTGACCGCTTTTGCCGCATCGTCCAGCATGCCGATTTCCATCATACGTACGGCCTGGCCCGCTTCATTGCGCGCGCGTAGGATCAGCGTATAACCCGAATTAAGCTGCACCATCTGCTCACCCTGAAGGTGGTTGAAGCGCTGGAGTGAAGAGGAACTCTGTGTGAGGGCATAAATGCCAATGCCGCTGACAACCAGCAGCAGAAGGGTCATAACGGCCAGTAAAGAAAGCAAGCCGGTACGAATCGATAGCGTTTTAAGCATGATGTTATTTCCGGTAGCGAGATATTTCTGGGCATAAAAGAAGAGTATCGGCCGCTACCGGAAAATGTTTATACGCGCGTTACCGGCGAACTCTGGCGATTCTCCCAGAGCACGGTCAGGCCGCGCTGCAGTGCAATAAAGATAAACAGTAGAATGCCAATCGCAATCTTCGTCCACCACGAGCTTAGTGTGCCGTCAAAGTTGATATAGGTCTGAATCAGACCCTGGATTGCCACGCCAAACAGCGTGCCCAGCACCGTGCCCACGCCGCCGCTAAGGAGCGTTCCGCCAATCACCACCGAGGCAATTGCATCCAGCTCAACCCCAACACCGGCCAGCGCATAGCCCGCCTGGGTATAGATTGAGAACACAATGCCAGCCAGCGTCGCAAGCCCGGTAGAGAGCATATAGATGCGGATAGTGGTGCTGCGCGTGGAGATCCCCATCAGGTTTGCCGACGTCGCACTGCCACCAATGGCATACACCTGGTTGCCGAACCGGGTGCGGTGCGCGAGGAAAATTCCCACGACCACCACGCCTAACATCAGCAGCCCCATCGCGCTTAGACGGCCACCGCCGGGAATTTTCCACGCCAGGCTAGAGAGGGTGTCGTACACCGGGTGGTTAATGGGGATCGACTCTTCGGACACCAGGTAGCTCACTCCCCGCAGGAAAAACATCCCTGCGAGGGTGATGATAAAGGCCGGGATTTTCAACGCGTCGATCAGCAGCCCCATAAAAGCACCGAACGCACAGCCCATCACCAGCACCAGCGGGAAAGCCAGCAGCGGTGAGATCCCCCAGAATCCAATGGCTTTCGCAAGGAACACGCCGGTGAAAGCAATCACCGAACCGACGGAAAGGTCGATCCCGCCGGAGAGGATCACAAAGGTCATGCCAACCGCGATAATGCCCAAAAAGGCGTTATCCGTCAGAATGTTGCATATGACCCGCGTCGAGGCAAACCCCGGGAACTGGGTCAGGCAGTAGAGATAACCCAGCACAAACACGCCCAGCGTGATCATCAACGGCAAATTACGTTTTATCATGGCCACGGATCCCCTTAATGATGCTAACAAAGCGCGGCGACTGGACAATCAGCACACAGAGCACGACGACGGCTTTCACGACCTGGTTAAGCTCGGGCTGGAAGCCGGAGAGTAAGATCCCGGTGTTCATCCCCTGAATAATCAACGCGCCAATCACCGACAGCAGCAGGTTAAAGCGTCCGCCCATCAGCGAGCCGCCGCCGATGACCACCGCCAGGATCGCATCCAGCTCCAGCCATAGCCCGGCGTTGTTGGCATCAGCCCCACGGATATCCGCGGCGACAATAACCCCTGCAATGGCGGCACACCCGCCGCTTAGCACGTAGGTCAACATCACCATCAGGCGTGTATTTACCCCAGCATTACGCGCTGCGCGAATGTTGATCCCTACCGCCTCGATGAACATGCCGAGCGCCGTTTTCGGGTAAAGAGCCAGAACACAACCAGGGTTAACACCGCAATAATGACCGGCGTCGGAAAGAAGAGCAGTTCCCCGCTGCCAATCCACGCCAGGCTCGGTGAGTCAAAGGTAACAATTTGACCGGAGGTGATCAGCTGCGCGACGCCGCGCCCTGCCACCATGAGGATCAGCGTCGCCACAAACGGCTGGATTTTGAGCACCGCAACCAGAATGCCGTGCCACAGCCCGGCCAGTACGCCAGTGCCTAATGCAGCCAGTAGCACCACCGGAAGGCTATATCCGGCAACGGTCATTGACGCTGCCGTTGCCCCGGCAATCGCCATCACCGCACCAACGGAGAGATCTATCCCCCCAGTCGCAATGACCAGCGTCATGCCAATCGCCAGCAGCGCCACGGGTGCGGCGCGGTTTAAAATGTCTATCGGGCTACCAAAAAGGCGGCCATCCTGCACAATAATCTGGAAGAAATGCGGTGCGACTAGGCTGTCGACAAGCAGCACCAGCAGCAGCGCGGCGATTTGCGGCGTGCCGGCTGGCCAGCTGAAGCGGCGCTTTGATTCACCGGTTTGCGGAAGTGAACGGGGCATCACGATTAACTCCTTAAGCCGCAATGGCGTTCATGATTGCCGGAACGGACAGTTTATCCAGCGGGATCTCCGCCACCTGTTTGCGATCGCGCATGATGATGACGCGATCGGCATACCCCACCAGCTCTTCCAGCTCTGACGAAATGACCAGCAGCGCCAGCCCGTCCGCACACAGCGTTTCAATCAGGCGGATAATCTCCGCGTGCGCCCCCACGTCGATACCGCGCGTGGGTTCATCGAGGATCAGGAACTGGGGTTTGGTCAGCAGCAAGCGTGACAACAACACCTTCTGCTGGTTGCCACCGGAGAGAAACTCAATGGGTTGTTCCGCGCTCGGAGTACGGATACCAAGCTGGCGGATAAAGCGTTCGGCGATGGCGTTCTGTTCTTTGCGCGGAATCGGTCGGAGCCAACCGCGCTGCGCCTGCAGAGCCAAAATGATCTTTTCCCGCACCGAGGCCGCGGCAATAATGCCGTCCGTTTTCCGGTCTTCCGGGCAAAAGCCGACGCCCAGACACGAGGCCTGATGCGGCGATCGCAGCGTGTGCGGCTTGCCTTTGATCAGCGCGCTGCCGCTGTCAGCTGGTTTGATCCCGAAGATCACTTCAGCGGTTTCGGTACGACCTGAGCCTAAGAGGCCTGCAAGGCCGACAATCTCACCGGGACGCACTTCCAGATTAAACGGTGAAATTACCCCTTTTTTGCCGAAATCACTGAAGGCAGCGACCGGCTTATCGCTCAGAAGCGTGCGGCCCGCACGCTGTAGCGCGTTGGTCTCCAGCTCACGTCCCAGCATCATTTTGACCAGTTCAATCTGGGGCAATTCTCGGGTTTCCCGACAGCCCACAAAGCTGCCGTTACGCAGTACCGTAATGCGATCGCTCACTTCATAGACCTGATCGAGGAAGTGGGTGACGAAAATAAGGCTCACTCCCTGATCGCGCAGCTGGCGCATCAGGGTGAAAAGCATCTCAACTTCCTGGGTATCAAGGCTGGCGGTGGGTTCATCCAGGATCAGCACTTTTGCAGAGAGATCGATCGCCCGACAAATCGCGACAATCTGCTGCATCGCCACGGAAAAGCGGTTCAGCGGTTCGCGCACGTCGAGGGAGAAGCCGTAAGATTCCATCAGCCTGGTGGCGCGCGCTTCCATCTCTTTGCGGCGCAGCAGGCCAAAGCGTCTTGGCTCACGGCCAATAAACAGGTTATCCGCCACCGACATATTCGGCAGCAGGTTCACTTCCTGGTACACCGTCCCGATCCCCAGCTGTTGGGCATGGGCGGTATTTTTTGGCGAAATGGCGTTACCTTCCAGCCAGATGGTGCCGCGATCGGCGTGATAGACACCGGTCAGGGCTTTGATCAGTGTGGATTTTCCTGCACCGTTCTCCCCCAGCAGCGCCATAATTTCACCGCGCCGCAGGCTAAAATCGACGCTATCCAACGCCTTTACGCCCGGGAAAAATTTGCTTAATCCTTCAGTGCGGAGGATTTCCTGGTGTTGTTCTGTTGTCATCGTTTTCCCCCTCACCCTGACCCTCTCCCCGGAGGGGAGAGGGGAAAAGGCATTAGTAGCCCATATTTTTCTTCTTCTCTAACTCTTCTTTTGCGGTATCAGGCAGATAGAGCGTGGATTTGGTAATCGTGATTTTTTCTGGCAGGGTGCCGTCTTTCTTGAATTTCTCCAGCGCATCAAATGCCGGGCCAGCCATGTTTGGCGTCAGCTCGACGCTGGCATTCGCTTCACCGTCCATCATCGCTTTGTAGATATCAGGCACGCCGTCGATAGAGCCCGTCAGGATATCTTTGCCCGGTTTCAGGCCAGCTTCTTTAATAGCCTGAATGGCACCGATCACCATGTCATCGTTATGGGCGTAAACCATGCAAATGTTCTTGCCGTTGTTTTCAGCTTTGATAAAGCTTTCCATGACCTCTTTACCCTTACTGCGGGTGAAGTCACCGGACTGGGAACGAATGATTTTGATGTTAGGCGCTTTGGCGATGGCCTCTGCAAAGCCTTTCTTACGGTCGATGGCAACGCTTGCCCCTACCGTCCCCTGCAGCTCAACCACGTTACATGGCTTGCCATCTACCTGTTTCACCAGCCAGTCACCAATTAATTGCCCTTCAAGAACGTTGTTGGCGGTGACGGTGGTCATATAGAGAGATTTGTCTTTTACATCAATGGAACGATCGAGCAGGAAGACCGGAATTTCAGCGTCTTTTGCTTCCTTCAGTACCGGCTCCCAACCTGTGGCAACCACCGGTGCGATGAAGATGGCATCTACGCCCTGCGCGATAAAGGAACGCACCGCTTTAATCTGGTTCTCTTGCTTTTGCTGACCATCGGCGATTTTCAGCGTGATGCCGCGTTTCTGGGCCTCGCTTTTCGCAACGTTGGTTTCAGCCGCACGCCAGCCGGATTCAGATCCGACCTGTGAGAATCCTACGGTTAAAGGTGCGGCCATCGCCATAGACGACATGGCTGCCGAAACTGCTGTGACAAGAAGTAAGCGCTTCCACATATGAACGTCCTCGTAGGGTAGGTTATTGTTGGTTAAAAGATGTTCCGCGAAAAAACTATAGCCAATAGAAGATGTAACGGATTGCGTTACATCACACTTCAGAAAAGTGAATGAAACGTTAATCACAAGTTTGTAATCGTTTCCATTTCAACATTTAAAATGTGGCTGGGTTTATGGATTTTCCTGTCATGGAATCGGTCTGAAAAGTGGGGCTGACGTGCGAAGGAGGCGAAAACAGGCGGAGACATTCAGCGCCAGTTGGCTATAATACCTGCCACTTGTTTACCATCCAATTTAAAGGACACCGACATGAGCTTACTCAACGTCCCTGCGGGTAAAGAACTGCCAGAAGACATCTACGTTGTTATCGAAATCCCGGCTAACGCAGATCCTATCAATACGAAGTGGACAAAGAGAGCGGCGCTCTGTTCGTAGACCGTTTCATGTCTACCGCAATGTTCTATCCGTGCAACTACGGTTACATCAACCACACCCTGTCTCTGGACGGTGACCCGGTTGACGTGCTGGTCCCAACGCCATACCCACTGGAGCCAGGCTCAGTTATCCGCTGCCGTCCAGTTGGCGTGCTGAAAATGACCGACGAATCAGGTGAAGATGCGAAACTGGTTGCCGTACCGCACACCAAGCTGAGCAAAGAGTACGATCACATCAAAGATGTGAACGACCTGCCTGAACTGCTGAAAGCGCAGATCACTCACTTCTTCGAGCACTACAAAGACCTCGAAAAAGGCAAGTGGGTTAAAGTTGACGGTTGGGACAACGCTGAAGCTGCAAAAGCAGAAATCATCGCGTCCTTCGAGCGTGCAGCTAAGAAGTAATTCTTACCGCTGACGATCGGCCCTGCATGTCGGGGCTGTAAAATAGCGCGCAAAAAACAACGCCACCTTACGGTGGCGTTGTCGTTTTCAGTACTTTTCTCGGTCTAACCAGTTACCGCTTTCAATTCGCGTTAACCCCGCGACCGAACGCTGGTAGACGTACATCCAGGCACTACCGTACGGTGTCTGGATCAACTGGCGTGCGTATTCACCGCCCCTGGTGCGCAAGGCATCAAGTTCGGCAAGCGTGGCATTATCAACTCGATAAACTTCACCCTGTACTGTTCCTTCCCCCGGAACCGCGCCTGGATAGTGGCCCAGACTGTACAACTGGTAGTTCTCGATATTGTAATTTCCCAGCAGCAAGGCATTGGTCATCCAGTGACTGTTGCCTTGCTTGGTTCGTAAACTGCCGTAAACAAATATTCGCATTGCTAAAACTCAAACTGATAGAGCAGATCAAGTGCCTGGTCTACGCCGGACACTGCTTCCAGATATAGCTTAGGCATAAGGCGGTAGCGTAACGTGAGTGTTGCCAGTGAGTCAAAGATCCCCACACCATATTTTACCTGCAGACCCGGCATGACATAGCCGCTGACTACCACCTGCGAGGAGTCACCCACGCCCTCGGTGTCCAGCGCCAGATTGCTTACGCCGAACGTCTCGCCGATTTTACCCACAACCTGACCACTTTGTGCAACCCCCAGGCCCACCAGCATGGATGTCATTGCCGCACTGTCGCTTTGACCGCTCTCCAGCCCTTGTCCACGGAGCAGGTAGGATAAGGCTTCCTGCTGCGACATCGCCGGGTCAGAGAAGATTTCCGCCCTGGGCTCATCGGCAGAGCCGGTGACACGAACGCCCGCAATCACATCATTTTCGGTGGCATCCGGGTTGCGAATGGCTTCGATATTCAGCAAAGGTTGATCCGGTGGGCCAGAGAACAGCAGCTCACCTTTACGAACAATCAGATCCTGACCGTAGGCGTGGAAACGCCCTTCAGGAATATTGATTTGCCCATTCAGACCTAGCCCCTGTTGATCCTGTGCCACTCTCAGGTCGCCCGTGAGTCTCGCCTTGAGCCCAAACGCTTCCAAACGCACGTTATTCCCCACGTGCACGATAAGATTACTATTGATCGGTATGCCAGCGCTCTGCTGTTTAATCGGTTTCAGATTTTCATTGAGCATAACTTCATCACTGGAGACGCCGACCGCGCTTTCCGGGACATCATGAACCACGATACGCGCCCACGGTACGTCTACACGTCCGTCCAGGGTGAAAAGCGTTGGCGTTGCTTCAAAGACCACGTCAGGTGAAACATCCAGACGCACCATTGGCGGAACGGTGATACGTACCCGGCTGCCTTTCGCCGCGATACGGGCCCGCCAGTTATCGAGCTGGCTCCAGTCGGCGTTGCCGCTTAGGCTGATCTGCCCCTGCTGCGTGAGTATCGACCCGGTGAGCGTTGAGCTCATCCCATTGAAGTTCATCGCAATCTGGCTTGGCTGCATATCAAACGGCATAAAGTTACCGTCAACATCCACGCCGTTTAGCTGCATCTGGCCAAACAGCTGCGGGCTTTGCGCATTGCCTGCCAGACGCAGGTTGGCGTTAAGCATTCCCTCGGCCTTTTCGCCACGCGAGAAAATCGGGTTAACCATCGCCAGATTGAAATTGTGGATATTGACGTTGCCGCCCAGATTACGCTGTCCTTGTGGATCGGTTATTTGCACTTTTCCGTCAAACTGACCGTTGTTGGTCAGACGGATAAGCCACCCCAGCTCCGCGCGGTTGTTATGCAGATCGGCGTTCAGGTTCAGGGTATCAAATGCCACCGGCAACGGCGCATCGTTTATCTCCTGCGTGACCTTCACGTTTCGACCCGAGAGCGTCACGCTCCCCTGAGGCAGCCCCTCTTTAGTGGTGTCCCATGCCACATCGGCTTTACCGCTAAAGACGCCGCTAAGCTGGGTGGTTTCCGGCATAAAGGGTTTCAGCATCGCCAAATCGAAGCGGTTAAGCGCAATCTGCGCACGCCCTTCGGCTCCCGCATCTATGGTTTGCGGCACGCACAGCTCCGCATTCGGGTTGGTCCAGCAGTGTGGCCCAATGCTGATTTTCTGCTCGGCGTTGCGGTAGTCCAGCGCGATGGCGCGAGACAGCACCAGCGGCCCAACCGGCGTGCTGAAGCGGGTGTTATCCAGCGTCCCTCTCCAGCGTTCGTTTTGGCGGTCGAAGCTCCCCGTCAGATGCAGTTGCCCGGAGACCGGCTCACCCTGCACCCGCAGCTGAAGGTCATGTTGTTTTTCATTCCCTTTGGCATCCAGCGTTACCAGATTGATGTTCACATCCGGCTGGGAAATACGCTCCACGCGCAGGTTCAGGTTACCGCCGATTTGATCGGTAGATTTCACATCCCCCTGAACGCGAACGCGCGCAATGGATAATTCCTGCCAGCGCAGGCTATTGGCGGTGATATCCGCCAGCAGCTGCGGCGCGTCTACCGTACCGCGTACTTTAACCAGCCCCTTCGCCGTACCGCCAAGCCCTGGCAGAGCGTTGTCGAGATTCGGTGCGTCGAGGGTGGCGTCCAGGTCGAGATCCTTCACTCCCAGCTCGCCTTTGATATCGGCCGTGTTGCGACCCAGCGCCACGTGCAGGCCTGGGATCTTCCACTGCAGATAGCTGTTGCCCGTAACGGAACCGTCGACGTTAACCCTGTTCTGCTTGACGTTGCCGGTGAGCTTGATTTCCGGCAAGTCCATCTGCCACGTACCGCCATACAGGCTGCCGCGGGTTTTAATCAGGCCATCCAGTTTCGACGGCCAGTCCGGCATCTCTTTGGCGGTGTTGATGCCCGTGAGCTTCAGCTCGCCGCGCCAGCTGATGGCCTGCTGCCAGTCAAGCAGAGCCGTCAGCTCGGTTTTCCCTTCCAGCGCGGCGACGGTCAGCTTGTCGAGATTCACCTGCAGTTCGTTGCCCTTTGCGTCCAGCGTAATCGCCGCCGGCGGCACGCCCTGCCCCTTCACCGCGGTGCGGAACGACAGCGTGTAGTCGGTCATCTTGCCGCTCAGCTTCAGCTTCAGGTCATCGGCCTGGAACTGTTTTTCACCGGTAAATGGCCAGTAAAGCTGCTGGCTGACAATTTCGAGATTGAGCGGCAGCCCTGCTTCCGCCAGCTGCGTTTGCGCCCGCAGGGTCATATCTACCGGGCCGGAGAGGTTCACGCCGACATCCAGCTTATCGCGCAGCGCGCCGCCAACTTTCACCTTCACTTTTTCGCCCTTCAGCGGGTCGATGTTAAGGGCACTGTTCAGCGTGATGTCTACCGGCCAGTTATCGCGCAGCAGTGCATGACCGGACGCGTTAACCGAGCCCTGGTTCGTGTCGATATCCAGCGCGTCGAGCTTCATGTTACCGTCGATGCTGCTGACTTTAAGCAGCATGTTATAAACCGTCAGGTCGGTGTCACCGGTCAGGCGCAGTTGCTCGCCCTTGAACGCTTCGATATTGAGGTTGAGCGGCAGATGAACGTCCGTCATCTCTGGTAACACAGGCTTCGAGAAGAGATCTTTTAGCGTTTCGCCCAGCGGTTTTTCTTCCGGCTGCGGATTCTGGATCTTAGGCTCGACGATCTCTTCCTGCGCCACCTTCGCCACTTTTGGCAGTGCAATCAGCAGCCCCTGCAGCGCGGTTGGCGTCAGGGTAAGGTTTTTCTCCTGCCAGCGCAGGCCTGAGGTGAAGTCCATCACCGACACGGTGGTGTCGTCGATTTTAATATTGATGTTATTCAGCGCGACCCGATAGAGCGCAATCGGGTACGGCGTAGAGAGATTCAGCGGGCCGCTATCTTCTTCTTCGACCGGTGCTGACTTTGGCATTTTCTTTGAATCTATCGCCACATTCACATCTGTTAACGACAGATCGTTCACGCACAGCCTGCTGTCCCGCAGACAGCCCAGCTTCACCGCCAGGTGGAATTCTCCGGCGCGAACCGCCACGCCTGGCTGCTCGTAACGAATGTTCTTCAGGCGCAGATCGCGCCAGCCGCCCGTCACCTGGCCAATGTCCAGCCCCGGCACCCAGCGGTTGGCGGCGTTAAACAGCAGATGCAGACCGGTGGTGGTCCCCACCAGAAACGCCACTGTACCGAGCAGCAGCACGATGAAAATCAGCACCCCGAGGCTTATCTTCTTCCATAAACTCATAATTCAGGCCCCAGACCGATGTAAAACTGTAAACCGTGTTCTTCTTTGTCACCCACCGGCACGGCGAAATCGAGCTTGATCGGCCCGACGGGCGACTGCCAGCGCACGCCGACACCTGCGCCGGTTTTGAAGTCGCTGCGGCGGATATCGTTCACCGCTTCACCGCCGTCGACAAACATCGCGCCCCACCACCTCCCGCTGACGTTGTATTGGTACTCCAGCGAGCCGGTTGCCAGCTTCGAGGCACCGGTCAGTTGGCCTTTTTCGTTTTCTGGCGAGATAGATTTGTATTTGTAGCCACGAATGCTGCGGTCGCCCCCGGCGAAGAAGCGCAGATCCGGCGGAACGCGATCGAAATCACCGGTTTCAATCCAGCCGAGATTTCCGCGCATCACGAAGCGGTGCCTAGCGAGCAGCGTGCGGATCCAGACGTTTTGCGCCTGGAACACGCTGAAATCCACATCGGAGCCCCACATGGTGTTGGAGTAGTCGATGGAGTAACGCTGGGAATCGCCCCATACGGGCATCAGGCCGCCGCGGGACCGCGTACGACTGATCATCACCCCCGGATAAAGGAGCATGGTGGTGTTGGTGACATTGGCCTGGGTAAAGTGGTCAAGGCTCCAGCGCAGGTTAATGGCGCGCTGCCAGCCGCTGGAGAGATCCCAAAAGCGCGACACCGCGAGCGTGGTCGAATCCTGCTCGGTGTCGTTTAAATCCGTTCGTTTAAAACCGCCCTGCACCAAATAATATTGTTCAATCGGATTCTTCAGCAGCGGTATTTTGTATCTGAAATCGAGCTGCTGCTCTGGCGCAGAGATACTGGCGCTGGTGGTCAGGCTATGGCCGTAGGAGTTCACCCACGGCTTTCTCCACGTTGCTCTGACTCGCGGGCCCACGTCGGTTGAGAAACCGCCACCCAATTCAATGGTGTTCTCGCTGCGAGGCGACACAACGCCATGCAGCGGTAACACTTTGCTTTCGCGCGCGTCGGTAAAGTCGGGTGCAACCACGACCGAGTTAAACCAGCCGGTGGCTGACAGGCGGCGGTTCAGTTCACCGAGGTCGCTCGACTGAAAGTAATCACCTTTTTTAAACGGCACCAGGTTTTGCAAATATTCTTCACGGATTTGCGAGCCTTCGAACGTCACATCGCCAAAGCGATAGCGCTCGCCGCTGTCGAAATCAATATCCCAGAACGCCTGATGTCTGCTCAGGGCAACGCCCAGCTGGTTTTTATTGAATTGGCTGTCGAAGTAGCCTTTACGCATAGACACGTTGGTGAGCGATCTTTTGAATTGGTCGTAGTCACCGTGATTGAGGATGGAACCGATTTTTGGACGTGTGCCAAGCAGATCAAGATAATCCCTGTCGGTGCGAGCGCCCCCGCGCAGCACCACGCTGTTACCGCCAATCAAAACCGGTTGCCCCGGCGAAACGCGCGCAATAAGCACCTGTCGCCCTTTGGCCGGTGGCGGGCGTAAATCAAACTCAATGGTGGGTTCGTAATACCCCAGCGCTTTCAAACCATCACGGATGGCGTCATCCACGCGCGCACGAAAGCGACGGTCCGGTGTTACTTCGTCACTCTGGATCGTCGATAGCTGTGCACGCACGTTTTTTTCGAGCGCTCCGGTTAACCCCTCAACCTGCAAACGAACATTCGCCGCGCTGGCGACCCCGCTTGTCAGCAAGACACTGACTAAACATAACTGGCGGATCTTTGGCACGTTTTCTCCTGAATATCCTTGTTTCCACCCCTGGAAGCAAAATGAAGTGCCGCTCCGCGGCTCCATACGGCTTTTTAGCCCAAAACCCAATACGGGTTGAAAAAGGGAGTAATACCCAAATATTTCTTATGATTAAATCTAGACTCATTCAGCGCATTTATTGTGTTCAATTAAACGCGTGATGACAACCTTAACCAAAACATCGCTACCCAGGAGGCCCCACCGTGAGTTTATTTGACAAAAAGCATCTCGTTTCCCAATCGGATGCATTACCGGGACGGAACACCCCTATGCCTGTGACGACGTTACACGCCGTGAACGACCATTCGATGACAAACGTCCCGGACGGAATGGAAATCGCCCTGTTCGCGATGGGCTGCTTCTGGGGCGTGGAACGCCTTTACTGGCAACTGCCCGGCGTTTACAGCACTGCAGCGGGCTACACCGGCGGATTAACGCCAAACCCAACCTACCGCGAAGTCTGCTCCGGTGAAACCGGCCATGCTGAAGCGGTGCGCGTGGTGTATGACCCAAGCGTTATCAGCTACGAGCAACTGCTTCAGGTCTTTTGGGAAAATCACGGCCCGGCGCAGGGGATGCGTCAGGGTAATGACCATGGCACGCAATATCGCTCCGCAATTTACCCGCTCACGCCTGAGCAGGATACCGCCGCCCGTGCCAGCCTTGAGCGCTTTCAGAGCGCCATGCGTGACGCCGGGGATACGCGCGAAGTGTCAACGGAAATCGCCACCGCGAAGCCGTTTTACTATGCGGAAGATGACCACCAGCAGTATCTGCACAAAAACCCGTACGGCTATTGCGGTATCGGTGGCATTGGCGTTTGCCTGCCGCCACAGCTCGCTTAATAATCGCTCAGACCAGGGCGAAATGGACCTGCCCTGGTCTGAAATTCATCGATTTTCCTGTCAAAATGTGACCTCTGGCAGATTTACATCTCTTTACGCTATACTACCCGCTGAAATAATCGGCTCAACGCTACGAGCTGATGTTCAATGTGTCTTCACACAACTACGATCAACTCCCTTCCGAGGATCTGGCGATAGGCCAGATAAACTATGTTAAACAGTATTTTAGTAATACTTTGTCTTATTGCCGTCAGTGCATTTTTCTCGATATCAGAGATCTCGCTGGCCGCGTCGCGTAAAATCAAACTGAAGCTGCTTGCCGACGAAGGCAATATCAATGCCTCACGCATTCTGAAGATGCAGGAAAACCCTGGCATGTTCTTTACCGTGGTGCAGATTGGCCTGAACGCCGTCGCCATTTTGGGCGGTATCGTAGGGGATGCGGCGTTTTCTCCGGCTTTCTATAGCCTCTTTGTACAGTACATGTCCGTCGAACTGGCCGAACAGCTGAGCTTTATCCTTTCCTTCTCGCTGGTAACGGGCCTGTTCATCCTGTTCGCTGACCTGACCCCGAAACGCATCGGTATGATTGCGCCTGAAGCCGTGGCTTTGCGTATCATCAACCCGATGCGCTTCTGCCTTTATGTGTTCCGCCCGCTGGTGTGGTTCTTTAACGGCCTGGCGAACGTGATTTTCCGCATCTTTAAGCTGCCAATGGTCCGTAAAGATGACATCACCTCCGACGACATCTATGCGGTGGTGGAAGCCGGTGCGCTGGCGGGTGTTCTGCGTAAGCAGGAACACGAGCTGATTGAAAACGTGTTTGAGCTGGAATCCCGCACCGTTCCGTCTTCGATGACGGGCCGTGAAAGCGTGATCTGGTTTGATCTGCGTGAAGATGAACAGAGCCTGAAGAACAAGGTCGCGGAACATCCGCACTCCAAGTTCCTGGTCTGTAACGAAGATATCGACCACATCATTGGTTATGTGGACTCCAAAGACCTGCTTAACCGCGTCCTGGCGAACCAGAGCCTGGCGCTGAACAGCGGCGTGCAAATCCGTAATACCCTGATTGTGCCGGACACCCTGACGCTCTCCGAAGCGCTGGAAAGCTTCAAAACCGCCGGTGAAGACTTTGCGGTTATCATGAACGAGTACGCGCTGGTGGTGGGTATCATCACCCTCAATGACGTGATGACCACGCTGATGGGCGATTTGGTCGGTCAGGGTATGGAAGAGCAGATTGTTCAGCGTGACGAAAACTCATGGCTGATTGATGGCGGTACGCCGATTGAAGACGTCATGCGCGTGCTGGATATTGACGAATTCCCGCAGTCCGGTAACTACGAAACGATTGGCGGCTTTATGATGTTTATGCTGCGTAAAATCCCAAAACGTACCGACTCGGTGAAGTTCTCCGGCTACAAGTTTGAAGTGGTGGATATCGATAACTATCGTATCGACCAGCTGCTGGTGACGCGCATTGATAACAAACCGACCGTGCTGGTGCCGAAGCTGCCAGATGCAGAAGAGAAAGTGTCAGCCTAAGCAACAATCACGATTCACGACGGCTATAAACATCAACGGCTCCCATTGGGAGCCGTTTTTTTAACTACTGCATAGCACGTTGGTTAAGCCATCTCAGTTTGCAGACGCATAACCTGACGGTTGACTTCGGACATCACAGAAAAATGCTGCTTATCCTTCACTTTTGGGATAAGGATCTTGCCCTTATCGAACTCAAAAGCGCCAACATCCTTGATATACAACCGTCCACGGAACAGGATCTTCACGTACTTCGCCACTTGAAGCGGGTTGTAGCGTTGGAAAATTTTCATTCTTGTATCTCCTGCGAATCATACGCTCTTGCGGTGCCACAATCGGCCCGACTGTCCTGAGCGCAAATTTTAATGCCCCATGACTATAGACCAGAACTACGTTGTTACCCAGTATGCATAAGTTTATTTACCGTTTGATTACAATTATTCAGAATAATCTTTGCAAACCGTGACATCAGGCAGTATAAGCCGTCGTTTTTTCATGGATATGTGCGTTCACCCGCAAACTGGCATCGGGATTGCGGGAAAACCACATTGATCGCACTTATGATTTAAAGTGTAAGACCAAGTGGTCGGATCACCTGCTAAACAATAAGGAAACACCATGACCCTACGTAACATCCTGGCAGCCGCATGCTTGCTTCTGCCTCTGTGGGCTTGCGCGCACAACATTGAAAAAGGGCAGCGCGTGCCGCCAGTCGGTATTGCTGACCGGGGAGAATTGATTCTCGACAATGATAAGTTTAGCTATAAACCCTGGAATAGCGCGCAGCTCACGGGCAAAGTGAGAGTTGTACAACATATTGCCGGTCGTACATCTGCAAAAGAGAAAAATGCAACGCTGGTGGAAGCGATCAAGGCCGCAAAATTCCCCCACGATCGCTACCAGACCACCACCATTGTAAACACCGATGACGCCATTCCAGGCTCCGGGATGTTTGTGCGTTCAAGCCTTGAGAGCAACAAGAAGCTCTACCCGTGGTCGCAGTTTATCGTCGACGATAACGGCATAACGCGTAAAGCCTGGCAGCTTGAGGAAGAGAGCTCGGCGATTATCGTGTTGGATAAAGAGGGCCGCGTGGAGTGGGTGAAAGACGGGGCATTGACCCAGGAAGATGTGCAGCAGGTTATCGCGCTGCTGCACAAATTGCTGTCTCAGTAAATCGAGACGCGGAAGCCTGGGTTCAGGAATGATTCGCGCGGGGTGTAGTCCAGCGGCTTACCCTGCCAATCGTGAACATGCGCCCCGGCAGCCGCCGCGACCGCATGGCCCGCCGCGGTATCCCAGACGTTGGTAGGTCCAAAGCGGGGGTAAAGCTGTGCCTGACCTTCCGCGACAAGGCAGAACTTCAACGAGGAACCAATCGAGGTCGTCTGGTGTTCTCCCAGCTGCTGCAGGTATTCCTGCAGCTCGCTGTCGCTGTGCGAACGGCTGATCACCACCAGCGGCGGGCGTGCATCGCGTACCTGGATCTGCTTACGCACGCCGCACTCTTCCTTCCAGGCTTTCCCCTCAGCCGCGCTGTACATCACTTTCATCACCGGGGCATAGACCACGCCGAGAATCGCTTTTCCCTTTTCAATCAGGGCAATGTTGACGGTGAACTCACCGTTGCGCTTGATAAACTCTTTCGTGCCGTCCAGCGGGTCCACCAGCCAGTATTTCTGCCAGTGCTGACGTTCATCCCAGCCCTGCGGCGCCTCTTCTGACAAGACGGGGATCTCGGGTGTTAACGCCTGCAACCCTTTCAGGATCACCGCATGCGCCGCGATATCCGCCGCCGTAACGGGGGAGTTGTCCGCCTTGCTGACAACCTCCATCGGTTTTGCACCGTCATACACCTGCATGATGGCATCACCCGCATCCCGTGCGAGCTGACAAATCTTCTCTAACATTCTCCACCTCTTCGTTAACGCAGTGGGCATAACTCGTTGTTTTATTTATATCGTAATGTGAACAATTCCGCTATCTGTGAAGCAATTCCGGTTTACATGCGCTTTTTTCTGGCAGGATTCACAATTCTGTAAGCAACAAAATATACATACATATTCTTTTGTGGCTTGGATCGAAAAAAGGACCCCTCTGATGATTAAGTTTAGCGCAACGCTCCTGGCAACGCTGATTGCAGCAAGCGCGCAGGCAGCAACGGTAGATCTGCGTATTCTGGAAACCACCGATCTGCACAGCAACATGATGGACTTCGATTACTACAAAGATACCCCTACGGAAAAATTTGGACTGGTGCGCACAGCAAGTTTGATCAATGCCGCCCGCGGTGAAGTGAAAAACAGCGTACTGGTCGATAACGGTGATTTAATTCAGGGGAGCCCGCTTGGCGACTACATGGCGGCCAAGGGGCTAAAAAAAGGCGAAATCCACCCTGTGTATAAGGCGTTGAACACCCTGGATTATACCGTCGGCAACCTGGGTAACCACGAGTTTAACTACGGTCTGAAGTACCTTCACGATGCGCTGGCTGGTGCTAAATTCCCGTACGTTAACGCCAATATCATCGATGTTAAAACCAAAAAGCCGCTATTTACCCCTTATCTGATTAAAGAGACTGAGGTCGTCGATCAGGACGGTAAAAAACAGACGCTGAAAATAGGCTATATCGGGTTTGTGCCACCGCAGATTATGACGTGGGATAAAGCCAATCTCAGCGGCAAAGTGACCGTCAACGACATTACCGAAACCGCACGTAAATACGTTCCTGAAATGCGTGAGAAGGGGGCGGATCTTGTGGTGGTGGTCGCTCACTCCGGTCTCTCCGCCGACCCGTATCAGGCGATGGCCGAGAACTCGGTTTACTACTTAACTGAAGTCCCGGGCGTTGACGCGGTTCTGTTCGGCCACGCCCATGCGGTCTTCCCGGGCAAAGATTTTGCCAACATCAAAGGGGCGGATATCGAAAACGGGACACTTAACGGCGTGCCGTCGGTGATGCCAGGCATGTGGGGCGATCACCTTGGGGTGGTGGATCTGGTGCTCAATAGCGACGGCGGTAGCTGGAAGGTCACCCGGTCGAAAGCGGAAGCGCGCCCGGTTTACGACGCGGCGGGCAAAAAATCACTGGCCGCTGAAGATAAAAAGCTGGTCGACGTCCTGAAGCATGACCACGACGCGACGCGCGAATTCGTCAGCAAGCCTATTGGCAAATCCGCCGACAACATGTACAGCTTCCTGGCGCTGGTCCAGGATGATCCGACCGTTCAGGTGGTCAACATGGCGCAGAAAGCCTATGCCGAACACTTCATTCAGGGCGATCCGGATCTGGCTCAACTGCCGGTGCTGTCTGCCGCCGCACCGTTCAAAGTGGGCGGGCGTAAAAATGACCCTGCAAGCTATGTTGAGGTCGAAAAAGGCCAGCTAACCTTCCGTAACGCCGCCGATCTCTATCTCTATCCGAACACCCTGGTTGTTGTAAAAGCAACGGGCAAAGAGGTGAAGGAGTGGCTTGAGTGCTCTGCCGGACAGTTTAATCAGATCGATCCGACCAGCAGCAAGCCGCAGTCGCTGATTAACTGGGACGGGTTCCGCACCTACAACTTTGACGTGATTGACGGCGTGGATTACCAGATCGACGTCACGCAGCCCGCCAAATATGACGGCGAGTGCCAGGCCATCAACCCGCAGTCGGAGCGCATTAAAAATCTGACCTTCAACGGCAAAGCGATTGATCCGAATGCCACCTTCCTGGTGGTGACGAACAACTACCGCGCTTACGGCGGTAAATTTGCCGGAACCGGCGATAGCCATATCGCCTTTGCCTCACCGGACGAGAACCGCTCGGTGTTGGCGGCATGGATCGGCGCAGAGTCGAAAAAAGCAGGTGAAATTCATCCCGCAGTGGATAACAACTGGCGTCTGGCGCCAATTCACAGCGAGACGAAGCTGGATATTCGCTTTGAAACGTCACCTTCCGATAAGGCAGCCGCGTTTATTAAGGCTAACGCCCAGTATCCAATGAGTAAGGTCGCGACGGACGACATTGGGTTCGCGATTTATCAGCTGGATTTGAGCAAATAAAAGCAAAACGGCAACGCTGCATCTGTTCCCTCTCCCTGTGGGAGAGGGAACAGATGCGGGCATTAGGCCACACGATCGTCCCGATTCGCCAATACCTGCGGCGTGTTGATTTCAATCCAGTCCGCCAGCGCGGCAACTTTCTCACTCACCTCTGTACCTAACGGGGTAAGGCTATACTCTACGTGGGGTGGCACGACCGGATAGGACACGCGATCGACAAATCCATCCTGCTCCAGCGCCTGCAGCGACTGGGCAAGCATCTTCTCGCTCACGCCCCCCATTTTGCGGCGCAGATCGCTAAAACGGTGCGTCCCCTGGCGTAAGGCC
>Ga0105251_10001365_pt1 | contig 21115 bp, 20 predicted proteins | sample KBSS64metaG_FD_80424 | JGI IMG/M metagenome (GOLD analysis project Ga0105251, IMG submission 80424) | Switchgrass rhizosphere microbial communities from Kellogg Biological Station, Michigan, USA - KBS S6-4 metaG | ecosystem: Host-associated > Plants > Roots > Rhizosphere > Soil | place...
ATCAGCTCAGACGAAACCCACCCATCTGCCGCGCCAGGTCATCGGCAAGGCGCTGCAACGTCTGGCAATCCTCCCGACAAGCCCTGACCTCCCCCGCCGTCGCCCGCGCCAGGTCGGATATACCCTGCACATTGCGGTTGATCTCCTCAGTCACCGCCGACTGCTCTTCAGTCGCCGTCGCAACCTGATGGTTCATGTCGCTGATGTGTTCGACCTGGCCGGTAATCGCCGCCAACGAAGCCCCGGTGCGCTGGCTCGACTCAACCCCCGTGCCCGTCGCTGCTTGCCCGGTGTGCATCGAAGACACCGCATTCTCTGCCCCTTGCTTGAGGCTACCGATCATTTGCTGGATTTCATCGGTGGAAGCCTGTGTACGTCTAGCCAACGTGCGCACTTCATCGGCAACCACCGCAAACCCGCGCCCCATATCCCCAGCGCGAGCAGCCTCAATGGCGGCGTTGAGCGCCAGGAGGTTGGTCTGTTCGGAAATCCCGCGAATCACCGCGAGCACCTGATCAATCGATGCCACCTGGTCTGCCAATTCGCCCACGGCGCTGGCGGCGACGCCGATTTCATCGGACATGCTTTCGATATGGCGGATCGAACCGCCGACCACTTCTCGCGCCTGCATGGCTTCTTCTCGGGCATTTTGCGAAGCGACTGCGGCGTTGCCAGCGTTTTGTGCAATTTCCTGCACAGTCAGGCCCATTTCGTGGACAGCGGTGGCGACCATGTCAGTCATCTCCTGCTGGCGCCCGGAACGCTCTGCAGTGTTATCCACCACTCGCGCCACCTGGGCGACCGCGTTACGTAAGCGTTCGCTGGTGGCCAGCACTTCGCCGATCATCTCGCGCTGGCTTTCAAGGAACCGATTGAACCCGCGCGCCAGATCGCCCAGCTCATCGGCGCGACTGGAATCTAACCGATGGGTCAAATCTCCACCACCGCTACCGATGGCTACCAGCGCGGCTGTTACCTGACGAATCGGTCTGACCAGTCCACGGGCCAGTAACACCACCAGCAACAGGCATACCAGGGCCACCGCCAAGCCGATTCCGCCGCTCATCCACATGGCGCGACGGGCCTCGGCGTAGATCTGCGACTGTGGTACTTCGGCCACCAGAGTCCAGCCCAGATCGCGAAGAGGCAGGCTCAACGCCAGGAAATCTTCATCATTGCGCACGAAGGCAGACGTTTTGGAAGCCGTGCGCTGGCCCATCACCGCCCGAGCCGCCGGCTCTCCGATCTGTTCGGCCAGGGTACGCTTTCCGCTGAACTGCGACTCGGGATGCACCTGGATCAACCCATCGGAACGCACGAGGTAGACCTTGCCACGCTCACCGAAACTGAAGTTGTGAATCAGCTCGGACAGCTCTTTCATGCTCAGGCCCAGCCCGGCAACACCCACCACCTTTGCGGCCTTCTCGACTTTAAGGTCGATGAAGAGCGCCAACTCTCCGGTGGCTGAATCGTTGTCGATATTGAGGGTGCGCGGCTGGTCGCTGTCGAGGAACGCATAGAACCAGGCGTCTTTTGGATTGGAGCGACTGAGGGTCCGGTCCAGGCCTTTTTCGTTGAAGTAATGATTGGACGCCGTGCCGACCATCAACGCGGTAAAAGCTTTGTGTTCGGCACGAACGCCTTCCAGGTAGGCGGTAAACGTGCCGGTCTGGGCACTGTCTTCACCCGCGGCCAGCCAGTCGCGCACCATGCTGTTGCTGGCGATGTCCTTGGCGGCAGTGAGGGGTTGCACGAGGATGCGTTCGATGTCGTTGCGCATCGCTTCGATGCTCGACGGCAGTGCTTGCTCGACGAGATAGCGCTGGGCGAGGCGGTTGACCACCAGGGTATATACGCCAACCACGAGCAGAATGCTGACAAGCAGGGCGGTACCCATGCTCAGGATCAGCTGCCACTGAATACTGCGTCGCCAGAACTGCATGGAGCACCCCCAAAGAATAAGAGGCTGAAACACTGCAACAGTCATGCCCGATGTATACACACTAATCTACAATCGCATCAATTTTTGTACGCAAACACTGAATCGCCCCCAATAAAGGGCTGCCCCCCGCAGTGAAACAACCTTGCCTTAACTGTCAACTCTGACAGGTGTCAAGTCTCTCAACGAGGCTTAAGCTCCTGCGACCTGATTCGATGTTTTGCAGTTTTTCGGGAAACCGGCAGGCACGTGCCTGCATCAAACCGTTACCCAGGAGTGCACAAAATGAAGCTTGAACGTTCCCCCAGAGAAACTCTCTTGCCCGGTAAGTATGTAGGGAAAAACCCTGAAGACATTTACCTAAGGAGAGGCGATAGCTGGTTCAGCGCAAACGGCGAGTATCGGGTGACAATCAAGAAATACATCATGAAGGACAATAATGAATACGACATCGAAATAGACGCTGATCCGGTGCTAAACGCCGAGCAAGGGATCGACCATCTTAACCAAGGGCAACAAGAGAGTTCTGCATTGCCCGACCTGCCTAACCCTTCAATGGATACTTATGAGCACCATTTAATCATTGCTGTGGGTGACGACTATCTTGATAGAAATGGGAAAATGTGGAAGGTGACAGGAAAATACTTTCGAGAGATGTCAGGTGGCAGATTGAAGATAGGGTTTTACTACGCGTGATCTTCAGCGTTAAACCCTTAGCGTCAAAACACACCATTCAACTACGCGCTTTGCAGTAGCCAAGCGCGCAGTTGGCAGGCATCCAGGCAACGCTTCAATCACCGTTGCCTATTGCCTTGGAGATCACTTCAACCGTGGCGCTGACTTGCTCTTGGTAACGGTCGAGTTCGAGTTTGTGCTGCTTCTGCAATTCGATCTGTTGCGAGCACAGGTTCATGGCAGCCAGCACCAGCAGTCGGTCACCGATCAGGGTCGGGTACTTCTTCTTGGTCTCGGCCAGGGCAGCCTTCAACATCAATGCGGCGTCCAGCAGGGTCTGCTCTTCCCCGGCCGGCGCCTTGATCGAATAGTCTTCCCCCAGGATCGAGACGACTTTCACACCTGGGCCATAACTCATGCGTTGACAGGGCCAGCGCTGACGCGCTCAACCAGGGCCTGGATGCGTGCCACGGTAGCGCCTTGTTTCTCTTCCTGTTCCATCAGGCTCAGTTGCAGGCTTTCGTTTTCATCCTTGGCCTGGGCCAGTTCGGCGGTCAGGCTCTGGTTAGTGCTGACCAAGGCCTGGTTCTGTTGCACCAGATCGCTGACCAGTTGTTCCAATTGGCTTAGGGATGCTTCCAACATTTTGATTTTCCGGGCATTTTCAAAGGGCGCGTACGATAAAGAAAAGTCACCGTGGATGCCAGGGATAAACAGGCGCAAGGCCTTGATTTTCCTGACCAGTGACCCTTCTTGCGAACTGTAGAGACTGTGATTGTCCCATCTGGTTCCTGCAGTTCGTCGCCATGAAGCGCAAAAGCTCGCAGCTTTCGCCAGCCCTGCAGGAGATTCGCGTTTCCCTGTAGGAGCTGTCGCAGACTGCGATCTTTTGATTGGCAAAAGCTTTTTGACAGCATCACATTTCAACAGGTTAGAATCGCTGGCACGCAGACTGCATGGTCAGTTTGTGCCCGCTTTTCAGACTTCCGGAGTACTGCCTTTGAATGCGACGACCATCAACAGCCTGTTCTTGATCGGCGCGTTGCTGGTAGGTGCGAGCATCCTGGTAAGTTCACTTTCGTCGCGCCTCGGCATCCCGATCCTGGTGATCATCCTGGCAGTGGGCATGGCGGCCGGCGTCGATGGCGGCGGTATTATTTTCGACAACTACCCCACCGCTTATCTGGTCGGCAACCTGGCATTGGCGGTCATCCTGCTGGACGGCGGCTTGCGTACGCGCGTATCGAGTTTTCGCGTGGCCTTGTGGCCGGCTCTATCGCTGGCCACGGTCGGCGTGCTGATTACCACCGGGCTGACCGGCATGGCCGCGGCCTGGCTGTTCGACCTGAACCTGATCCAGGGCCTGCTGATCGGTGCCATCGTCGGCTCTACCGACGCCGCCGCAGTGTTTTCCCTGCTGGGCGGCAAAGGCCTGAATGAACGGGTGACCGCCAGCCTGGAAATCGAATCCGGCAGCAACGACCCGATGGCGGTGTTCCTCACCGTGACCCTGATCGACATGCTCGCCAGCGGCCAGACCGGCCTGCATTGGAGCCTGTTGACCCACCTGCTGCGCGAGTTCGGCATCGGCGGCATCATCGGCCTGGGTGGCGGTTGGCTGATGCTGCAACTGGTCAACCGTATCAACCTGGCCACTGGCCTCTATCCAATCCTGGTGATTGCCGGCGGCCTGGTGGTGTTCGCCTTGACCAACGCCCTGCACGGCAGCGGCTTCCTGGCCGTGTACCTGTGCGGCCTGGTTATCGGCAACCGTCCGGTGCGCAGCCGTCACGGCATTTTGCACATGCTCGATGGCATGGCCTGGCTGGCGCAGATCGGCATGTTCCTGGTGCTGGGGCTGCTGGTCACGCCCCACGATCTGTTGCCAATTGCCTTGCCGGCGCTGGGACTGGCGCTGTGGATGATCCTGTTTGCCCGGCCGTTGTCGGTGATGGTCGGCCTGCTGCCGTTCAAGGCGTTCCACGGGCGCGAGAAAGCGTTCATTTCATGGGTGGGACTGCGCGGCGCGGTACCGATCATTCTGGCGGTGTTCCCGCTGATGGCGGGCCTGCCCAACGCCCAGCTGTACTTCAACCTCGCCTTCTTTATCGTGCTGGTATCGCTGCTGGTGCAAGGCACAAGCCTGCCGTGGATCGCCAAACTGCTGAAGGTGACGGTGCCACCCGAGCCTGCGCCAATCTCCCGCTCGGCCCTGGAAGTGCACGTCACCAGCGAGTGGGAACTGTTCGTTTACCGCCTCGGCGCCGAGAAATGGTGCATCGGTTCGCACCTTCGCGAGCTGAAAATGCCCGAAGGCACCCGTATCGCAGCTCTGTTTCGTGGCGAACAACTGCTCCATCCGTCGGGTAGTACGGTACTGGAAGTCGATGATTTGCTGTGTGTTATCGGCCACGAACACAACCTGCCGGCCCTCGGAAAACTGTTCAGCCAGGCGCCACAGCGGGGCCTCGATTTGCGTTTCTTCGGCGACTTCGTCCTTGAAGGAGACGCCCAGCTGGCCGCTGTTGCCGCCCTGTACGGGTTAAAGGTCGAAGGCATCGATCCGGACATGTCCCTGGGGCACTTCATTGCCCAGAAAGTTGGGGGTGCGCCCGTGGTCGGTGACCAGGTTGAATGGAACAACACCATCTGGACCGTTGCGGTCATGGAAGGGAACAAGATCGGCAAAGTGGGCGTCAGATTCCCCGAAGGAAGTCGCCCCGGCCCGGGACTCTTCCTCTAAACTCCATTCTTCGTCTCGTTTTCGATCGGTCACTATGTCAAGCCTGCGCACGTTTTTCGTCATGGTCCTGTTGGGCCTGAGCCTCTCTGTCGGTACCGTACAAGCCGCCGAACCGCCCACCCGTGAATCCGTGCAGGCAAGCCTGGACAAGATTGCCGACCGCAAACTGCCGGAAGCCGATCAAAAGGCCCTGCAATCCATCCTGCAGAGCACGCTGACACAGCTCAACAATCAGCGTGATTACGAGCAGAAGCTGGTCGAGCTCAAGCAACAACTGGCCAGCGCGCCCAAACTGACCATTGAGAACCAACGCGAACTGACCCGCCTGAAAGCCAGCAGCGTGGTACCGGTGGCGCAGCGTTTTGCCAAAGAGTCGATCCAGCAACTTGAGCAACTGCTCACCGAACGCTCGACCCAGCAAAGCGATCTGCAAAAAGCCCTGGGCGACGCCAACAGCCTGATCATTACCGCCCAGACTCGCCCCGAACGCGCCCAAGGGGAAATTTCCGCCAGCCAGACGCGCATCCAGCAGATCAACAACATCCTCAAGGCGGGCAAAGACGCCGGCAAAACCCTGAGTGCCGAGCAGCGCGACCAGCTCAATGCCGAGCTCATGGCGCTGAACGCCCTGATCCCGCTGCGCCGCCAGGAACTGGCGAGCAACACTCAGTTGCAAGACCTGGGCAACAGCCAGCATGACCTGCTGACGGAAAAATCCGATCGCCTGGATCAGGAAATCCAAGAGCTGCAAAACCTGATCAACCAGAAGCGCCTCGCACAGTCCCAGGAAACGGTCACCCAACAATCGATCGAAGCACAGAAGGCCGGCGGCAGCAGCCTGCTGGCCGTCGAAAGCACGGCGAACCTGAAACTCTCGGACTATCTGCTCAAAAGCACCGACCGCCTCAACGAAGTCACGCAGAAAAACCTGCAAACCAAGCAACAACTGGACAGCCTGACCCAGAGCGATTCGGCCCTGGACGAACAGATCAACGTGCTCAAGGGCAGCCTGCTGCTGTCCAAGATTCTCTACAAGCAGAAACAGGCCTTGCCACGCCTGAGGGTCGACCGTGACCTGGCGGACCAGATCGCCGACATTCGCCTGTATCAATTCGAAGTCAGCCAGCAACGGGAGCTGCTGAGCAACCCGCAGAGCTACGTCGACAACCTGCTGTCGACCCAACCGCCCGAGCAGGTCACCCCGCAATTGCGCAAGAGCCTGCTGGAGCTGGCCACCACCCGTGCCGACCTGCTGGAGCGGCTGAACCGCGAACTGAGCGCGGTCCTCAACGAATCCATCACCCTGCAACTGAACCAGAAACAACTGCTGAGTACCGCGCAAAGCTTGCGGGCGACACTCGACGAGCAGATGTTCTGGATTCCCAGTAACAAACCGCTGGATGTGGAGTGGTTTCGTACTGTGCCGGAGCGCCTGAGCCGTCAGGTCGATACCCTGCCCTGGGCTTCGAGCCTGAGTGAACTGGTCGACGGCCTGACCCAGCGTCCACTGCTGTTCCTGCCGCTGGCATTGCTGATTGGTGCCCTGCTATGGCGACGCAAGCAGCTGTATGCCCGCCTGAACAAGGTTCACCAGGACATCGGCCACTTCAAGCGCGACAGCCAGTGGCACACGCCCCAGGCGATTCTGATCAACATCCTGCTGGCAATGCCGGTGTCACTGGGCCTCGCCTTGTGCGGCCTGGCCCTGCAAATCGACGCCCGCGGGCAGAACGCGAGCATGGGCGCGGCCTTGCTGCAAATGGCCGGGGCGTGGCTGGTGTTCTACACGGCCTACCGAATCCTCGCGCCGGGTGGGGTGGCGGAACTGCATTTCCGCTGGGAAAAACCCCAGGTCGAATTTCTCCGGGGCTGGGTCCGCCGCCTTGGCATGGTGGTGATGGCGCTGGTCACCGTGGTGGCGGTAGCGGAATTGCAACCGGCGGCACTGGCCGATGACGTGCTCGGCATGCCGGTGGTGCTGATCTGCTACGCCTTGATGACCTGGCTGCTCAGTCGCTTGCTGATCAGCAGCCCGACCCATGAGAACGCCTCGCTGTTCCGCAAGGTCCTGGGCATTCTGTTTACCGCTCTGCCCATCGCGCTGTTCGTGGCCGTGTGCTTCGGCTATTACTACACCGCACTCAAACTCACCGACCGACTGATCAACACCCTTTACCTGCTGATGTTCTGGCTGGTGATCGAAGCGACCTTCGTGCGCGGCCTGAGCGTGGCGGCACGGCGCCTGGCCTACCAGCGCGCCCTGGCCAAACGCCAGGCGGCGAAAGAAGCCGGCGATGGCGAAGCGGTCATCGAAGAACCGACGCTGGACATCGAGAAGGTCAACGAACAATCCCTGCGCCTGATCCGCCTGGCGCTGCTGGGTGGCTTCATCGCTGCGCTGTATTGGGTCTGGGCCGACTTGATCACGGTGTTCTCGTACCTGGACAATGTCACCCTCTACGAATACACCAGCGGCACCGGTGCCAACATGAGCATGGTGCCGATCAGCATCGGCGACATGCTCGGTGCACTGATCATCATCGGCATCACCTTTGCCCTGGCGCGTAACTTGCCCGGCCTGCTGGAAGTGTTCGTGCTCTCGAAGCTGAACCTGGCCCAAGGCAGCGCCTATGCCACCACCACGCTGCTGTCCTACCTGATTGCCGGTATCGGTTTCGTCTCGACCCTGTCGACCCTCGGCGTGAGCTGGGACAAGTTGCAATGGCTGGTCGCGGCGCTCTCGGTTGGCCTCGGCTTCGGTATGCAGGAGATCTTCGCCAACTTCATCTCCGGCATCATGATCCTGTTCGAACGCCCGGTGCGCATCGGTGACACCATCACCATCGGCAACCTGTCGGGTACGGTAAGCAAGATTCGCATCCGTGCCACCACCATCACCGATTTCGACCGCAAGGACATCATTGTCCCGAACAAGACGTTCATTACCGGGCAACTGATCAACTGGTCGCTGACCGATACCATCACCCGGGTCACGCTCAAGCTGGGGGTCGATTACGGCTCGGACCTGGACCTGGTCAAGGAATTGCTCCTCAAGGCTGCACGGGAAAACCCGCGGGTACTCAAGGAACCCGAGCCGCACGTGTACTTCCTCAACTTCGGCGAAAGCACTCTCGACCACGAGCTGCGCATGCACGTGCGCGACCTCGGCGACCGCAACCCGGTGCTCGATGAGGTCAACCGCTTCATCAACCGCGAGTTCAAGAAGCAGCACATCAACATCTCGTTCCGCCAGATGGAGGTCTACCTCAAGAATCTCCACGGCCAGGAATACAAGATGGTGCCGATCGAGCCAGAAGCGAAAACCATCGTGCCACTGGTCGATGGCAAGCCGGTGCAAGAGCCACCGCCAGCCAAGCTCGACTAACCGGCCATTCCCCAGCAGAATGCTCGGACATTCTGCTGGAGTCGGCCTTTGAAAGCCCTCGACGAACTGACCTTCGACAATCGCTTCGACCGCCTGGGCGATGCGTTTTCTGCCCACGTGCTGCCCGAGCCTATCGATAACCCGCGCCTGGTGGTCGCAAGCCCCGCTGCCATGGCGTTGCTCGATCTCGACCCCGCCGTGGCCGAAACCCAGGAATTCGCAGAGCTGTTCAGCGGCCACAAGCTCTGGGCTGACGCGATTCCCAGGGCGATGGTCTATTCCGGTCACCAGTTCGGTTCCTACAACCCGCAATTGGGCGATGGTCGCGGCCTGTTGCTGGGCGAGGTGTACAACGAGGCCGGCGAGCATTGGGACCTTCACCTCAAGGGCGCCGGTCAGACGCCGTTTTCGCGTATGGGCGATGGGCGCGCGGTGCTGCGCTCCTCGATCCGCGAGTTCCTCGCCTCCGAAGCCCTGCAGGCCCTGAACATCCCGACCACCCGGGCGTTGTGCGTCATCGGCTCCGACACTCCGGTATGGCGCGAAAAACAAGAGCGCGCGGCCATGGTCCTGCGCCTGGCACCTAGCCATGTACGCTTTGGGCATTTCGAATATTTCTACTACACCAAACGTCCCGAGCAGCAGAAAGTCCTGGGCGACCATGTGCTGGCCATGCATTTCCCGCAGTGCCTGGAACAACCGGAACCGTACCTGGCGATGTTCCGCGAAGTGGTCGAGCGCAATGCCGAACTGATCGCCAAGTGGCAAGCCTACGGTTTCTGCCACGGCGTGATGAACACCGACAACATGTCGATCCTCGGTATTACCTTCGACTTCGGCCCGTTCGCCTTCCTCGATGATTTCGACGCCAACTTCATCTGCAACCACTCCGATGACCAGGGCCGCTATTCATTCAGCAACCAGGTGCCCATTGGCCAGTGGAACCTCAGCGCCCTGGCCCAGGCCCTGACGCCGTTCATCAGCGTCGAGGCCCTGCGCGAAACCCTCGGCCTGTACCTGCCGCTGTTCCAGGCCCATTACCTGGACCTGATGCGCCGCCGTCTCGGCCTGACCACCGCCGAAGAGGACGACCAGAAGCTGCTGGAGCAATTGCTTCAACTGATGCAGAACAGCGGCGTCGATTACAGCCTGTTCTTCCGGCGCCTGGGCGAGGACTCACCTGAAGTGGCCATCGGACGTTTGCGCGACGACTTCGTCGACCTCAAGGGCTTCGATGCCTGGGGCGAGCTCTACGTCGCCCGAGTGGCCCGCGAAGGCGAGGTGAATCAGGAGCAGCGTCGCAAGCGCATGCACGCAGTGAATCCGCTGTACATCCTGCGCAACTACCTGGCGCAGAAGGCCATCGATGCGGCAGAGAGCGGCGACTACTCGGAAGTCCGCCGCCTGCACGCGGTGCTGAGCAAGCCGTTCGAGGAACAGCCGGGGATGGAAAGCTACGCCGAGAGGCCACCGGAATGGGGCAAGCATCTGGAGATCAGTTGTTCGTCGTGAAGTGCCGCGCGATTGAAAATACAAGCGAGTGGCTCCAGATACAGACTACTCGCTCCTCACTGGACATCCGTCATGACTGACCCACTCCTCATACCCTGCCCCCACTGCAACGGCCTCAACCGCATTCCCGCCGAGCGCCTGGGCGACCATCCAAAATGCGGCCGCTGCAAGGCCGAGGTCCTGCTGAACAAGCCCTTCGAACTCAAGCAAGGTGATTACGCCAGTCAGATCAAGGGCGATCTGCCGCTATTGGTAGACGTGTGGGCAGACTGGTGCGGCCCCTGCAAATCGTTTGCACCGGTGTTCGAGCAGGCGGCGGGACAATTGGCGGGCAAGTGCCGGCTGGCCAAGCTGGACAGCGAGGCGAACCAGCAGTTGTCGGCACAGCTGGGGATTCGCTCGATTCCGAGCCTGATTCTGTTCAAGAACGGCCGGGAAGTGGCGCGTCAGAGCGGGGCGTTTCCGTTACCGCAGCTGATGAGCTGGTTGCGTAGCCAGGGGATCTAAAGGCCACCCGAAAACCAAATGTGGGAGCGAGCCTGCTCGCGAAGAGGGATTCACATCCAACGTCTCTGTTGACTGAACTCCCGCCTTCACGAGCAGGCTCGCTCCCACAGTGTTTTCGTTTTGCCCTTGGGAATCAGGTGTTTTCCAGCAAGTTGTGCAATTCAACGAACTGCTGCGTCAACTTGTGCCGCGGATCGAGATGGATCAGCGGCATGTTGGCCTGATGGGATTCGCGCATGCGCACCGAACTGCCCAGGTACACCGGTAGCACCGGCAGACCTTCGGCGATCAACTCGTCGAGGATTTGCTGGGGCAGGCTCGCACGGGCCTGGAACTGGTTAACCACGATGCCTTCGACTTCCAGGCCTTCGTTGTGGTCGTCTTTCAATTCTTCTATTTCTGCCAGCAAACCGTAAAGTGCTTGGCGGGAGAAGCTGTCGCAATCAAAGGGAATCAACACACGATCGGCGGCAATTAACGCAGAAACCGCATAAAAGTTCAGGGCCGGCGGTGTATCCAGGTAGATCCGGTCGTAATCTCCATCCAGCTCTTCGAGCAACTTTCGCAGCTTGTTGATCTTGTGCTTGGCCTCAAGCTTGGGCTGCAGGTCGGCCAGTTCGGCGGTGGCGGTGATGACATGGAGGTTGTCGAACGGCGTTTCGTAGATATCGACCTGGTTCTTCTTGGCAAAGGGCCCGGAGGACAAGGTTTGCTTGAAGAAATCGGCGATACCCATCGGGATATCGTCACCGGTGAGTCCCGTCAGGTACTGAGTGGAGTTGGCTTGGGCATCGAGATCGACCAACAGGGTGCGATAGCCCTCGCTGGCGCTGACCGCCGCCAGATTGCAGGCAATACTGGATTTGCCCACGCCACCTTTCTGATTGAACACCACGCGCCGCATTGCAAAACCTCCGTGTACCAAAGAATGACCGAGTGTAGTGGTGCAGGGCATGGCTTCGCTAGCTCGCAGGCGCATGGACTACATAGTCATCAGTGTTTTCTTGCGGAAAACGCCGCTGGGGGCACTCTAAGCCGAGACTTGAGCCGACAGACGGCCCGATGAAGATGTGAATAATTGCCAAACGTTCAGTTTTTGTGAACTGACCGGTACATCTCATCGAGCAAAACGTAACCAGTGTTTGCTACACGTTCGTCGCACCGGGATAATGCGCACCACTCGGCGCCAAGCGCCACGTAGGGTGTGCCGTGCCAATGCGCCACTCACCGCGTCAGGAAGCCTGCAAGGGCGGGATTGAATGTCTGTGATTAATTTCAACATCGCCCAGTGGCGCGCTTGGGCCCCGGGGCTCGAAAGCGTGGATGACTGGCAGGCCTGGTGCCAGCAACCGTTGATGTTACCGGCCAGCGATGCCGCACCCGATGTCTCGTTCCTGCCGGCCATGCAACGCCGGCGGCTCAGCCGTCTGGCGCGAATGGCATTCAGTGTCGGCTGGCCATTGGCCGAAGGTCGTCAGGACCTGCCACTGGTCTTTGTTTCCCGTCACGGCGAAACCCCGCGAACCTTCGACATTCTAAGCGACCTGGCCGTCGAGCAACCGCTGTCGCCGACCCAGTTCAGCCTATCGGTGCATAACGCGATCATCGGCCTGTGGTCGATCATGCGCGGTGAAACCAGCGAAATGACTGCCTTGGCCGCCGCCGGCGACGGCCTTGAAAATGGCATGCTGGAGGCGGCGGCCCTGCTGGCTGAAGGCTCGCCCGCGGTTTTACTGGTGGTTACCGAAGAGCAACCGCCGCAGGCCTATTCGGCCTGGATCGACGACGTGCCCTTCCCTTATGCCGTCGCCCTGCTGATTACCCCGGGCAATGACTGGCAACTGTCCCTGAACAGTGCCACGGATGCGTTGTCCAACGCTCGATGGCCGCACGCGTTGAATCTGTTGTGCACGCTGCTGGGTCCGCAAACCACCTGCCAACATGCCTGGAAAAATCGTGTATGGACTTGGCAACGCAACCTGTGACTGAAAAAAACCGCGATGCCTATTACTGGCGCCTGCTGGCCACCGCCGCAAGCTTTGCCCTGTTCGGGTTGGGCGGCCTGTGCCTGCGCCTGGTGATTTTCCCGCTGCTGGCCTGCCTGCCAGGTGATACCCATACCCACCGGTTACGGGCGCGCCAGACTGTCAGCCGTTGTTTCTGGTTGTTCGTGCGCTTCATGGCCCGCGCAGGCGTGCTGACCTACGAAATCGAAGGTGCGGAAAAACTCGGTCGGCCCGGCCAGATGATCGTTGCCAATCACCCATCGCTGATCGACGTGGTATTTCTGATCGGTCTGGTCCCCCACGCCAACTGCGTGGTCAAGCAAAGCCTCTGGGATAACCCGTTCACCCGTACGCCCCTGCGTCGCACCGAATACATCAGCAACGATGGCAGCATGGACATGCTCGATGCCGCCGCCGATGCGCTGAAACAAGGCCAGACCCTGATCATTTTTCCCGAAGGTACACGCACCCAGCCAGGCCAGGCGCCCGCCTTTCATCGGGGGGGCGCGGCAATTGCCGTGCGTGGTGCGAAAATCCTCAGCCCCGTGGTGATCCGGGTCAGCCCGACCACACTGACCAAGGCCGAACCCTGGCATCGGATCCCCAAGCGCCGCGTACACTTCAGTTTCCGCGTGGGTGACGATATAGACCCCCAGGCCTTCGCCGCGCTCGGCCCGCCCCCCCAGGCCTCGCGCAAGCTCAACGATTATTTGCATTCCTACTTTATTAAGGAGCTCGCCGAAGATGAGCGATCTGAACCGTGAAATTAAACTGCTAATCATCGACGCCCTTGGCCTCGAAGACGTCGGCGTCGAGGACATCGGCGACGATCAGACCCTGTTCGGCGAAGGCTTGGGCCTGGACTCGGTGGACGCCCTGGAACTCGGCCTGGCCATCCAGAAAAAATACGGCATCAAGATCGATGCCGACGCCAAGGACACGCGCAATCACTTCAGTAACGTGGCGAGCCTCGCGGCCTTCGTCACTGCAAAACAGGCAGCTTGAGACCGGACCATGCAAACTCGTGACGACATTTTCAACACCCTGCGCGATGCCTTGGTCGAACTGTTCGAACTGGACCCGGACCGGGTGAGCCTCGAATCCAACCTGTACCAGGACCTGGAAATCGACAGCATCGATGCGGTCGACCTGATCGATCACATCAAGCGCCAGACCGGCAAGAAAATCGCGGCCGAAGAATTCAAGTCGGTGCGTACCGTCAGCGACGTGGTCGAGGCGGTCTACCGTCTGGTTCAACCGGCCGCATGAGTCGATTGATCGGCCTCGGCTTGCTGCTGGCGGGCCTGCTATACCCTTTTGCGGTGTATTTCGGCATGGAGCATTTCGCCCCGTGGCAGTTCGGGCTGCTGCTGGGCAGCCTGTGGCTGGCCCGCGCGCTGACCGGCAAGCGACGGCCAGGCAGTTCGTGGATGGCGGGCGTGGCCATCCTGTTCTGCCTGTTGCTGGCGTTGTTCGACAGTCCGGCACTGCTGCGTTGGTATCCGGTATTGATCAGCGCCTTCATGCTGGGGTTGTTCGGGTTGAGCCTGAAGTACGGCCCACCGATGGTCGAACGCCTGGCCCGCCTGCGCGAAGCACATTTGCCGGCCAAGGCCATTCGCTATACCCGCCAGGTGACCATCGCCTGGTGTGTGTTTTTCCTGTGCAACGGGATCTGCGCCGCAGCCCTGACACTGTGGGCGCCGCTGAGCTGGTGGATGCTTTACACCGGCCTGATCTCCTATGGATTGATAGGCCTGATGTTTGCCATTGAATGGCTAATACGCCAACGGGTAAGAGGCCGCGCATGAACTGGATAAAACTTGAGCACCTATTGCTCAAGGCCGAGCCGGGGCGAACCGTGACGGCCGACCCGCAGCTCGATCACGCACTATTGCGCGAGCAAGCCCTGCGCCTGGCCGCCGGCCTGCAAACCCGAGGTGTGCGGCGCATTGCCGTGCACCTCGAAGACGCCGCGGACCTGGCGATTGCCTTGTTGGGTGCCTGGCGCGCCGGAGTCAGCGTGTTGCTGCCGGCCGACCTGCAACCGCAAACCCGCCAGCGCTGGTCGGGTGAAGTCGATTTATGGCTGACCGATCAGTCCGACGACGCACACCCGGGTGATTATCAGGATGCCCCCCTTGGCGCCGCCGCCCTTGATCTTGACGGCTGCTCGCTGAGCCTGTGCACCTCCGGCTCCAGCGGCGAACCCAAGCGAATCGAAAAAACCCTGCGCCAGCTGGTCAATGAAGTCCAGGCCCTGGAACAGCTGTGGGGCGCCGACCTGGGCCCAGCCTGCATCATTGGCAGCGTCGCCACCCAGCACATCTATGGCTTGCTGTTCCGGGTACTGTGGCCACTGTGCGCGGGACGCCCGTTCGTTCGCAGACAACTGGCCTTCCCCGAAGACCTGCAGCGTGCCAGTCTCGAACACCCGGCCTTCGCCTGGGTGGCCAGCCCGGCGCTGCTCAAGCGCATGGGCGACAACCTCGACTGGCCGGCGCTGAGCGCAGTACGTCGGGTGTTTTCCTCCGGTGGCGCATTGCCCGTCGAGGCCGCGCAGCGTCTGCATGAACGCCTGCACCAATGGCCGACGGAAATATTCGGCAGTTCGGAAACCGGCGGCATCGCCTGGCGGCAGGGTCAGTCACTGTGGCAACCCTTTGCTGGCGTCCAGTTGACCCAGGACAACGAGGGGGCTTTGCTCATCGCCTCGCCCTACTTGCCTGACGGCCATATCGAGCACACCGCCGATGCAGCGCGAATCGCGGCTGACGGCCGCTTCGAGTTGCTTGGACGACTGGACCGGATCGTCAAGCTGGAAGAGAAACGGATCTCGCTGCCGATGCTGGAGCAGGCACTGATGGCCCACGACTGGGTGGCCGAAGCGCGCCTGGGTGTCGTCCAGGAAAACCGCGCCTCGCTGGGCGCATTGTTGGTCCTGACTGACGCAGGGTTGCATGTGCTGCGCAATCAAGGCCGACGCACACTCACCGAACAACTGCGCCAACACCTGAGCCTGCATTGTGAAACCCTGGCCTTGCCAAGGCGTTGGCGCCTGCTGCAACAAATGCCGCTGAACGCCCAGGGCAAACTGCCCCAGGCCGACGTCGAAGCCGTGCTGCTGGCACCGCGCCCCAAGGCGCCTGTGGTGCTGGAACAGGTCGAAGCCAATGGCGAGTGGAGCTTGCAGCTGGCCGTGCCGCCGGATCTTGCCTATTTCAGCGGACACTTTCCCACAGCTCCCGTATTGCCGGGCGTGGTGCAGGTGGAGTGGGCGCTGCTTTTGGGCCAGCAACTGATGAACCTGCCGCAGAAATTCGCCGGCATGGAAGTGCTGAAATTCCAGCAATTGGTGCGTCCCGGCGACGAAGTCCAACTGCACCTGCGCTTCGACCCAGCCCGCGGCAAGCTGTATTTCGCCTATCGCAACGAAACCGCCACCTGTTCCAGTGGACGGATTTTGCTGGAGCCGGCACATGCATAACCCCTGCGCCGTCGTCCCGGTCTACAACCACGAGACCGCCATCACCACCGTGGTCGATGCGCTGCTGGCCAACCACCTGCCGTGCATTCTGGTGGACGACGCCAGCAGCCCGCCCTGTGCCAGGGTGCTCGATCAACTGGCGCTGCGCGACAACGTGTATCTGATCCGCCTCGCCACCAACCAGGGCAAGGGCGGTGCGGTGATGACCGGTCTGCGCGAAGCCTCGCGCCTGGGCTTCAGCCACGCCTTGCAGGTGGACGCCGACGGCCAGCACGACCTGCAGGACGTGCGACGTTTTGTCGAACGCTCCCGCGCCCATCCCGACGCCGTGATCTGCGGCTATCCGCTGTATGACGACAGCGTGCCGAAGGGGCGTTTGTACGCCCGCTACCTGACCCACGTGATGGTGTGGATCAATACGCTGTCGCTGCAGATTCGCGACTCCATGTGCGGCTATCGCCTCTATCCCTTGGCCCCGGTCCTGGCGTTGATCGAATCGGCGAAAATCGGCAAGCGCATGGACTTCGACTCGGACATCCTGGTCCGCCTGGCGTGGCGCGGGCAGCCGATGCAATGGCTGCAAACCAGAGTCCATTACCCGCTGGACGGTGTTTCGCATTTCCGCATGTTCCACGACAACGTACTGATTACCAGCATGCACACCCGGTTGTTCTTCGGCATGCTGCTGCGCTCGCCGCTGATCCTCTGGCGTCGGTGGCGCACATGAACGTCGACAAGCAACACTGGGCCGACCGCGAGGAGCGCGGCAGCTTCTGGCTGATGAAATTTACCGCGGTCGCCGCCAAGGTGCTTGGGCGTCGACTGCTGAGCCCGCTGCTGTACGGCATCGTGTTGTACTTTTTCCTGTTCGGCCGCAGTGCCCGTCAAAGCGCCTGGGAGTACCAGCAACGACTCGCCGACTGGAGCGGTCGCGACGAACTGCGCCCGAGCCATTGGCGAGTATTCAGCCAGTTCATGGCCTTCGCCGACTCCCTGCTCGACAAGCTCGACGTGTGGAACGGCAAGCTGGGCATCGAGCACATCGAAATCATCGACCCGGCGCTGCTGCGCAACCAGTTACGCGGCACGCGCGGGCAAATGCTGGTAGGCGCCCACCTGGGCAACCTCGAAGTCTGCCGCGCACTGGCGGAGATCGGCGAGAAGGTCACCATGAACGTGCTGGTGCACACCAAGCACGCCGAGCGCTTCAACCGCTTGCTGGGCGAAGCCGGGGCGACCAATCTGCGACTGATCCAGGTGAGCGAACTGGACCCGGTGATCATGCTGCAACTGCACGAACGCCTGGAACGCGGCGAATGGCTGGCGATTGCCGGCGATCGCGTGCCGCTGCACGGCGGGCGCAGCGTGACCGTGGACTTCCTCGGTCATCCGGCAAAGTTCCCTCAAGGACCGTGGCTGCTGGCGGGGCTGCTGAAATGCCCGGTCCACCTGCTGCTGTGCCTGAAAAAGGCCGATGGCAATTATCGACTCACCCTCGAACCCTTCGCCGACTCGATCACCTGGAAACGCAGCGACCGCGAACAGGTCATACATCAGTGGGCCACCCGCTATGCCGAGCGCCTGAGTCACTATTGCCTCCAGGCACCTCGACAATGGTTCAACTTTTACCCTTTCTGGAAGACCGATGACGACGCCAACGCTTGAGCCTGTAATCTTCGGCGAACGCCCTTTGCGCATCGACGATGTGCTGGCCCTGGCCAACCGCCAGGCGCCCACGCAGTTGCAGGGCGACCCGCAGTTCCGCCAGCGCATCGCCAAAGGCGCGCAGTTCCTCGACTCCCTGCTCGACAAGGAAGGCGTGATCTACGGCGTGACCACCGGCTACGGCGATTCCTGCGTGGTCGCGGTGCCGTTGCATCACGTCGAGGCGTTGCCGCGTCATCTGTACACCTTCCACGGCTGCGGCCTGGGCAAATTGCTGGACGCGCAAGCCACCCGCGCGGTACTGGCGGCACGCTTGCAGTCGCTCTGCCAGGGTGTCTCCGGGGTGCGCGTGGAGCTGCTGGAACGCCTGCAGGCATTCCTTGAGCACGACATCCTGCCACTGATACCAGAAGAAGGATCGGTTGGCGCCAGCGGTGATCTGACGCCGCTGTCTTACGTTGCCGCCACGCTGTCCGGCGAGCGTGAAGTGATCTATCGCGGCGAGCGCCGGCAAGCCGCCGATGTTCACCGCGAACTCGGCTGGCAGCCACTGGTGCTGCGCCCCAAGGAAGCCCTGGCACTGATGAACGGTACCGCCGTGATGACCGGGCTCGCCTGCCTGGCCTACGCCCGCGCCGATTATCTGCTGCAACTGGCCACGCGCATCACCGCGCTGAACGTGGTAGCGCTGCAAGGCAACCCGGAACATTTCGACGAGCGCCTCTTCGCCACCAAGCCACACCCCGGGCAGATGCAGGTCGCCGCCTGGTTGCGCAAGGACCTGGCCATCGACGCGCCGACCGCACCGCTGCATCGCCTGCAGGACCGCTATTCGCTGCGTTGCGCGCCGCATGTCCTCGGTGTGCTGGCCGACAGCCTGAACTGGCTGCGCTCGTTCATTGAAATCGAACTCAACAGCGCCAACGACAACCCGATCATCGATGCCGAGGCCGAACGCGTGCTGCACGGTGGGCACTTCTACGGCGGGCACATCGCGTTCGCCATGGACAGCCTGAAAAACCTCGTGGCCAACGTCGCCGACCTGCTGGACCGACAACTCGCCCTGTTGGTGGATGAGCGCTACAACCACGGTTTGCCCAGCAACTTGTCCGGGGCCACGGCCGATCGCGCCATGCTCAACCACGGCTTCAAGGCCGTGCAGATCGGTGCCAGCGCCTGGACCGCCGAAGCGCTGAAAAACACCATGCCCGCCAGCGTATTCTCCCGTTCCACCGAGTGCCACAACCAGGACAAGGTGAGCATGGGCACCATCGCCGCCCGTGATGCGATCCGCGTGTTGGAGCTGACCGAACAGGTCGCCGCCGCCACCTTGCTGGCTGCCAACCAAGGCGTCTGGTTGCGCGCCCAGGCCGAGGATGCGCGGCCACTGCCACCGGCTCTGGCGGCCATGCATGAAGCATTGGCCAAGGATTTCCCACCGGTCATTGAAGACCGTGCGCTGGAGGGCGAATTGCGCCTGTGCCTGCAACGTATCGCCGCACAACACTGGAGGCTGCATGCGTAGCAAGGGAGTGCTCTACACCGATACGCAAATCCTCGTGCCGTTCTTCGACGTCGACAGGATGAACGTCGTCTGGCACGGCCATTACGTCAAATACCTGGAAATCGCCCGCTGCGCCTTGCTGGACAAGATCGGCCACAACTACACGGCAATGTCCGAATCGGGCTATGCGTGGCCGGTGATCGACCTGCAATTGCGCTACATACGCGGCGCCCAGTTCGGCCAGACGCTCAACGTGCGCGCCAATCTGGTGGAATGGGAGAACCGGTTGAAGATCAATTACCTGATCAGCGACCTGGAAACCGGCGAGCGCCTGACCCGTGGTGTTTCCGTACAGGTCGCCGTCGACATGAGCAATCGCGAAATGCAGTTGGCCTCGCCGAAGGTATTTACCGACGCCGTGGCGAGGGCCTTACCATGATTTCCGGCCCTGTAGGAGCGAGCCTGCTCGCGATGGTCGCTAACGATGACGCTGGGCGCCTGTCACCCCGCGGTGCCCTCAGGTTTTTCGCGAGCATGCTCGCTCCTACAGTGTTCTGGCTGTTACTGGGCACTCCTGGGCTGGCCAACGCCTTCGACCTGCAACAGCTCAGCGAGCAACTGGCCAGGCCCGATGTCATCCACGGCAACTTCATCCAGGAAAAACGCCTGCGTGCCCTGCCCCAGCCACTGACCAGCAAGGGCACTTTCGTCCTGGCGAAGAATCACGGGTTGTTGTGGCTGCTGAAAACGCCATTGCAACAGGACTACCGCATCACCCCCACAGGCATTGCCCGGCGTGATGCCGGCGGCTGGCAGATGTTGCCGGGCAAGAGCGCCGGCGCTGAGCAGAACCGCTTGTTCCTGGCCGTCCTGCAAGGCGACAGCAGCGGCCTGCAACGAGATTTCGAGCTGTCGCTCAGTGGCGACGCACAGAACTGGACACTGAAGTTGACGCCACGCTCGATGCTGCTCAAGCAGGTGTTCAACCAGATCAACATCACCGGCGGCGAACTGGTCCACAGCATCGAGCTGCTGGAAACCCAAGGTGACAGCACGCTGTTGCGCATGCAAGACAGCACCAGCGCGCTACCGTTAAGCGACTCGGAGCAGCATGACTTTGCCGAGTGAACGCAGGCTGCCCTGGCTGTTCCTGATCCTGCTGCTGGCAGTGTTGGCGCTCGCCGGCTGGCAATGGCGCGACGGCGCCCCGCTGTCGGCCAACCTGATGGAGCTGGTGCCCGGCACCGCGCCCGATGCGCTGGAACTGCGTGCCGAACAACGCATGCAGGAACCGCTGAATCGCGAAATGCTGGTGCTGGTTGGCCACACCGATCGCCAGCAAGCCATTGCCATGGCGCAAACACTGGGCGATCAGTGGCAAGCCAGCGGCCTGTTCGACAAGGTCCAATGGAACCTGCAAGCCGACTTGCCGGCCTTGCGCACGCAACTGCTGCAAGGCCGATTGGCCATGCTCGCGGCAGAAGATCGCGAACAACTGATCGAACACCCCGATGCCTTTATCCAGCAACGGGTGCAGGCGCTGTTTGACCCCTTCACCGGTTTCAGCCTGGTGCCGAGCCAGGATGACTGGCTGGGCCTGACCGGGCGCATTCAGAACAGCCAGCCACAGCACGGTGCCGTGCAACTGGACATTGGCAGTGGCGCCTTGATTGCCGAGCAAGATGGCAAGCA
>Ga0105251_10001366_pt1 | contig 21110 bp, 26 predicted proteins | sample KBSS64metaG_FD_80424 | JGI IMG/M metagenome (GOLD analysis project Ga0105251, IMG submission 80424) | Switchgrass rhizosphere microbial communities from Kellogg Biological Station, Michigan, USA - KBS S6-4 metaG | ecosystem: Host-associated > Plants > Roots > Rhizosphere > Soil | place...
CAAGGAAGCTCTTAATTCATCTGTTTCAAGAGGATTACAATCGAGAGGCCATACAAGAGAGCATTCAAGGAGGACGAGTAAAAAGGCGGTTCGTGAATTGGCTAATAATGAAGCGCTTTTCGGCAAGTCGTATACCAATTTATGTTGGGATTTGCTTGTCGTTGGTTTGGTTCGTTTTGTTGATTTGCACGGTTAGAATCCCCGGTATTGACTGGAATGTGCTTAGCTGGATTACAGGCTTTCACTCAAAGTAAAAGGACCTCCTGAAGCTCAGGCTACTGCTTGGGCTTCTTGTTTTGGAAACCATTCAGTAAAGCCAACCTTTGGCGCTTTGGTCTTCGAGTTAATAACCGACTGCCGTCGGCGTTTAGGAATGTCCGCTTGGTCCTGATCCGTATGTTCCGGCTCTTACCGGCCTTACGAGCCAGCTCTATGAACTGTTCGACGTATTGGGGGCATCAAACAGCGGGCTGAGTTGCTTCATCTTTGTACCAGCCATGATCTGGTCTGCACGCACGCCGACCTTGTGCATCCACTCATCGACAGTCAGCTCAATGACGTGGCCGTTTTTCTTCGGGTTAGGCCGGGTGGTTTTGGCGGTCTTCTTCGCCTTAGCTATGGGGCGTCACGGGTCATTCCAAACAGTGCGAAAGTAATCATAGGCAATCTCCTGACAGCCGATTGCCTCGCCGGCTGGCGTGATCAGTAGATGGTAAGCGCTCCAGACAGGCGGAGCATGGTTTCGATTTGCATGACCTACTCTTGAGGAGCAGTGCCAATATCCAAGGAGGTCAAAATGTCTAAAGGTGGCGGCGGTAAAGGCGTGGGCGGGTCTGGTGGGGCGGGTAAAGGAGGAGGCTCTTCTCGAGGCCCCTCAAGTCACCCCGGACCAGGCGGTAATTGGCCGAGCACCACGGGTGGCGTGTCTGGAGGCAATAGAGGTAATGCTCCGTCAGCACCAGGAAAGAAAGGCTGATTTTTAAGCGTAAGGTTTTATCCTGCCCTCAGCGCAATAGGTGAGGGCAGGTCAAGCAGTCTGCTCTTGCTGCTCAACAGGCTTCGGTGGCCACTCGGAAAAACCAACCTTCGGCACCTTGGTTTTCGGATTGAGGATTGACTTTCCCTTGGTGTCAGTCAGTACCGCCTTTGTCCTGATCTTCAGATCACGACAGCGCAAAGTCTTGCGAGCCAGCTCCATGAACTGCTCGGCGTACTGCGGCGCGTCGAACATTGGCGAGAGCTGACGCACTGTAGCTCCCCCCATGATCTTCTCAGCACCCTTACGAACCAACTCAAGCCACTCAGGCTCCGGTATTGGCTCGACGCCGCCTGGAGCCTTGAGGTTCTTGCGCGTGCCGCTCGTTTTCTTGCGCGCCTCGGCGGTGGCGACATCAATGGTCATTCAAACACAGCGGAAGTGCTCATAAGCATTCTCCAGGCGTACGCCTGCCTCGCCGGCTGGCGTGATTCGTAGAAGTGGGGTATTTGTGTACGATGTATCGAACGATTGAGAAGGTGGTGTTGGCTAATGTCTGCTATGGATTTTGATGAAAAAGGATTTTTGTCTGACTATGTTTACGAGCATAGGGCCGTTATTAGGGAAAAATACGCCGGCGGTTTTTCAGATTGTGAGCGGATATCTAGTCAAGCCCAAATACTTCTACTAAATACAGGTGTTAGCGGTAGTGATAAGCCGATGTTGTGCTCGTTCCTTTTTTTTGAGAGAACAATTCGAGCATCTCAAGCCGCAGTTCGCTTATGCGAAATAGGAATGGTACAAGAGGCGCAGGTACTTCTTAGAACTGCGTATGAAACACTCTTTCACGCATCTGCACTTATCGCCGATCCGGCGATTTTTGAAAAACTCGATTCTCACAATGACAAGGAAGACGTAAAGCAGGCTAAAGCCATTCTGGCAGATGTTCCCCCAGATCAGCTATCTGAAATAAACAAGAAACACCTGAAGGAAATTGTTGATACGCGAGCAGGCCAAACCTTTTCAGTGCATTGCTCAGCGACAGCGGCAGGAATGTTAGATCTATACAGTATTGCCTATCGAGGTCTTTCTTCCTTGGCCGGTCACGCGACATTTCGTTCTCTTGATAGGTCATTTATCGAGGAGACGAACGGGTATTCTTTGTATATGGGGCCGACTGAAAATCAATTAATTTTCACATTGAGTTTAGTTGCGCAATGTTTAACCCTATCTATAAAAGGCCTTGAGCAAATCAAGAGCAAGGTTCAATAATTTCATCCCCCGGGTCTCGTTTCAGCTCGGATAAGCTTCCGTTTCGGAACATCCGCGCCACGTTTTCACTTATTAGTACTTGGTGGCGCGGACTTTGAATAGCCTGATATGAGAGGGTCGGCCCGAGAGCATGACCGTTTAGAATCAGGTTCTGCACAGCCTCGCTCATTTCCTGAATATCGTTCCAGACCATCAGCTCTTGAAGCTTCCGCCGGGTGCCCAGCCGTAGCCGGTGACGCAATTCCTTCTCGTCGTACTCGATCCGCTTCTCGGCGGCTTTCGCTGATCGCTGTTGCCCAGTCTTGGCCATGGCCTACCTCTTCAATTCCGCTGGCCGGCAAGTCCAGCCAGGTTTTTCGGCGGCGGGTCGTCGCCCGGTTACTGATGCGTTTCATGAGTTGAACTTGAATCCGTTCTCGCTGGCGATCAGCGCAACCCGCTTGACGTGCATGTGCAGTGTCTTGGCCGTCTCGCTGATGGTCTTGCCGGCTTCGGCCAGTTCGCGAACCTTCGGGGCGATCTTGTTGCGCTCGACGCGCAGACGGTCGTGGTGCGGTGTGGATGCCAGCTTTGGATCGCCAGTGACGCCACTGGGGATTTGCTGAGCCTTACCGCCGGAACCGAAGAACTGATCAAGTTGCTGGTTCAGGTTGTCGAGCAACTGGTCTCGTGGGTTTGGCATTGGTGCACCGATCAATGCACACCGTCCGCCAAGCGATTCGCCTGCTTTTCGAATGCGATCGCCATGTTCACTGCTACTTGGTAACTGAAGCGGAATGCCTTGGTCTTTCCGGTGACCAGATCAACGATGTGGTAGGCATTGCCAACCGTCTTCACTTGGAAGCGTACTTTCTTATCTGGCGCCGCCAGACCTGCAAGGCGGGCGAACTCTCCACGGGCTGCGTGAGAGCGAACAAACAAGGCGTTGAGAACTTCCCGGCGCTGTTGCATTAGTGGTTGCGTTTGCATGGCTGATCCCTCGGTGGTGGGGTTGCGTGTATTCGTCAGCACTCGGCGTCGCCTGTCGGTCGCCTTTGGGCGCAGTGGAGAGTGCTGACGGATAAAGGCGGGTGAAGAAAAGGCCCAACTGGACGGGAGGGCCTTTTGGTGTTTGCGATGCAGTGATCTCAGATAGCAAGATTTTTGGCGGGATCGATCAGCGCCAGAACGCTGCGACCCCGGCGGTACATCGCCAGTGCCTGCGGGGAACGTGCGGCGGATCGGTTAGCAGGGCTCTAGAACAGGGCGGTTCTGGTCGCACATGCGAAAGCGCTGCGCCGGTCAGGATGATCAGGAGCATGTGGATCTCCGGTTGAGTGCAGGTGTCCAGCGTCTTCTGGGTTGGCGTCCGCATCCCGATGCACCCTGTCTCCAAGGTGCAGCAGTGATGCTTGTCGCTATGCCGTTAGAGCCGGTCTCTCTGCGCGGCGCACCATTAGCACCTTAGTTGTGCGGCGCACCGGAACTCGACGATCTCGTCGCATCGTGTCGTCATCGACCATTGAGTGCATAGCGATTAACGAGGCCGCGACCTAGATAGCTCTAACATGCACCGCTAATGATTTCCGATTCCATTCTTCTGACTCCCGGTTGTTTTCCCAATACGCCCGGTTAGCCAGGCGTATCAGTGAAAGTTTCCGTGTCCCTTCGGCGCTACTGGCGCGGTACGGGCTCGCTCAAATTGTTCGTCCGACCGCGACTCTGTCCGTCAGATAACTCGATTTGGCGCTTTACGCTGCACGCCCGGGTCAGTTGCCAACCCTCTGAACCGTTGAGGCCGGTTCATCGCTGCCTTTGAATCTGGGCCGGTGGTGATCCGGCAAGGGTGTCGCTAAAGAGCGGCGCGGCTTCCGTTGCTTGGCCGGTGATGCATTGGCTAGAGATGGATTTAAGCAAGCTGAAAGTACCGTGTCAAGCATGCTTAATAATAAATTCAGATTGCTGAAATATGTTGACAATAAAAAGCCCGCTCGAAGGCGGGCTCATTTCAAGCTTCGCAGTACTCTCGCCACCCGATCCTTACCGCGCCGCTCTCAAGGCGCTCCATGCGCACACCGCTGGTCTCTTCAATCTCCTGAAGGACTTGCTGCCATGCTTCAGCGGGTTCGGCTTCAAGCTTGGTGACCGTGATAACTTGGATCTTTTGGACTGCGGGCGCGGCTATTAGGCGCTGGATACGTCGGCCAACAGATTCATACGAGTATCTGGTCCGAGATAGGGGTGAGGCGATTTCGGGCATGGGTTGCTCCTTGCCATTACTGGATGTATATACAGTATTGGTATTGTCATATTTTGGCAAGGAGAACGGGAAGGAGGAGCCGGGCAGGGGGCGAGCAAGACTGGCCAACCTTGAATAGTCACCTAGTGAGAGCGATCTGCTTTCATCATGACAGATACACCTTTCGCCCTAGGTCATCGTATAATGCGTTGATTGAGGGGAAATAAATGCCTACAGCAGTATCACTTTTTTCAGGATGTGGCGGCTCTGACGCGGGCATTATGGCCGCTGGATTTGACGTCATTATGGCCAACGATATTCTTGCTTACGCCAAGGATGTTTATCTTGCGAATTTCGAAGAGACTGACTATCAGCTCGGAGACATTAGAGGGATTAATAGTTTTCCGGCCGCAGACTTGCTGGTGGGATGCTACCCGTGTCAAGGCTTTAGCCAAGGCGGTGCTCGAGAGGCTGATCGGAAGATAAATACTCTGTATGTCGAGTTCGCTCGAGCACTAAATGCTATCCAGCCGAAAGCGTTCATCGCTGAAAATGTTTCTGGCCTTCGCCGCAGCACTTATCGTCATCTGTTGGAGGATCAGTTAAAACAATTTTCTGAGGCAGGCGCACATGGCTACGACGTCTATTGGCAGCAGTTGAACGCTCACGAGTACGGTGTCGCTCAGGAACGCAAGCGTTTAGTTATCGTTGGTATCAGGAAAGATATCGGCGCTCCTTTCTCTTTTCCTCCTGCTTCCCATGGACCATTAGCAGACCAGCCATATTTCAGTATTGGACAGGCATTAGCTGGTCTTCCAGACTGGCCGGAAGGTGAGTACTGCGAAGATCCATTTCACTGGTATTACTTGTCTAGAAACCGTCGTCGCGGATGGGATGAAATCAGCAAAACTATCGTAAGTCATATGCGACATATGCCTTTGCATCCGGTTAGCCCCGTGCTGCAACGGATTCATACGGATAGTTGGGTATTTGAATCAGAGGCTCCTGCGCGAAGATTCTCATATCGTGAGGCAGCTCGTTTGCAGGGTTTCATGCCTGAATACACGACACACGGCGGCGATATGATTTTCCCGGCAACTATAGCTGACAATAAAAAAGACTTTGCTTACAATATGTTAAGGCACCGTTATCGCGTTATTGGTAATGCCGTTCCTCCTCCTATGTTCGAAGCTGTCGCGCGAGCCTTGCCTGATATTTGGAGCTGATGATGTAGGCCGGCGTAAAGACGCTGGCCGCATTCTACGAGTTATACCTGGTAGCCACTAGGTCAATAGTTGAAGAGATTTGGTCGCCAAACTTATCTCTGAAATGCAAGGCATTTTCTTCGGCCACTTTTGAAATCCTCAATCTGTCGAATGTTATTCCCGCTCTTCTGCATACGTCAGAAAATATTGCGTGACCTGGGATGTGGTGAGGTACCGAGAAGGCTCTCAAAAATTTGGCAATCGACACTGGATTTATCCACCTTTCTAATCTTTCGACCTGTAGGTCGTTAAACTTGCTTTCCCAGTCGTCTCCACATGCGCATTGGCCAAGAATGAATAGTTGACCCATTCTGAAGTCTCCAAATGGCTTCCATACCACAAAGTCTAATCCCTCGTCCTTGGGCGCTGTTGGAGACTCCCCGTCTTTCAAATGTACGGTCGGAATCCATGGAAATTCGCCTTTCGTCAATTCGTTCACGCGCTCCATTAGAGCCTTGAAGTTTGTGGGACGCTCGATCGGATTATGCGAAGGGGCGCCTGTTCGAATGCCTTCAGCGGAGTGGCCTAGATAGCATTTCGCCACTTCAGTCACTACCAACTCAAACAAAATAGGGAGTTGATTGAAAGGCTTGCTTGAGAGGTTTTTCTGTAAACTAGTTACTAGGCAAAGCTCGTAAATTAGTGTCTCGCTAGGGTTGTAATGAAGGGAGTTTCCCTCTCTGACAAAGGGGTACGAGGCAGCGCCCAAGCTTATGCGTCTATCTATCTCCTGTATTACAGGCCCTGTCGCCATGTCCAGCGCGAACTCTTCATCACGCCAAGTGTACCCATGCTCAGGCAAGTCGGAATGGTGCTCATCAGCGATAATATCGTCAGCCAAGCCCACGTCGATAGGAGTAACGCCTCTTTTTAGAGCATTTAGTTCTGCTTCGTCTGCGTTTTTGGATGGCTTGAATAAAACTCCTCGTTCATCCCAGCGATATAAATCTGGTATGTAGCTCATTCAAGAAAATCCGTTGTGTCCAGGTCGCGGAGTGATCTAAATAAACTAGCGCTTAATTGTGCGATGTCTCGTGTTTTATTCAGCATAAGGGCCGCATCATTTTTTTCCAATCCACCCTCTGACACAATTTTCAACGCGCTCGTGAGTGCGTTTTCAGCTTCGCTCATCGATATGGCAAACTGATCTATAGGAGATTTTGAAAGAGCCTCAATTTGTTCAATCGTCTTCCCCGCGCGGAGAAGTTCTCTTTTGTTGGGGTCGGCAATGGCGTTCGCGAGGGCGCCCAGCTGGCGAGAATCGCTTATCAGTCCGTTCCGCGCCTTACTCCTATCACCAAACATATAGCTGATAGCTGCCGCAGAATCAGCGGTTCGTCCTTTTGGGATAGGTTTTTTGTTGGTTGGATCAAATTCCCCAAGATCTAAATAATTACGGACTGGGCTATAGTCTAAAAACGTATACACCCAAGAGAAAGGGAAGTCTGGATTGCTTCCTCGCCCTTTGCGCAAGCTGTCCGCAGGTATGAACAAACCCTCATCACGCAACTGATTTATGAAATAGTAGCCTTCAAGCAGTCGCTGAATAGTTCGGTTTTTATCACCGGTTACTTCAGCAATCTGCTGTAATGTCATTTCTCCACTAGAGACAACGTCGTCGATCCATGAGGCTTTTGCGTAAGAGTCCCAAGCCTTGGCTGACATGATATGTCTTACACCAAGATATGCATTTAGCTTTAGGGAGTTATCGCCTGCTTCGAAAACATGAACTGGAATTTCAGTTTTTTCATTCCAGTCAGTTTTTTTACTTTTAAGCACATCTGCGAAGCGTTTTTTTTGGTTAGTCGCTCTATCTGCACCAGCGAGAATCAGGCACGCCGAAAGTCTTCGATTGCCTTCTACTACGGTAAATGTACCGTCTAGTTCGCGCCGCGCGATAAGCGGTTCAGCTTCAAAATATCCATTATAAGCTAATGAGCTTATAACATCCTCAACACCAAAATTTTCGACGATGAAGTCTAGAATATCCACCTGGTTGCCCCGACCGCCTTTCTCCACGCCAAAACGGGGGTTACGACTGTCCAAGCGCAACTTATCCAGAGCTATGTAAAGAATCGGGACTTTGTTTGGAAATGGACCGCTGGCTTTTTTTGCTGTGCTCATATTTTTCCGCTGCTAGGTCGTAGGCTGAAGGTCGTACGCGTGTAAGCCGTCTGTTGCTTTGGCTGGGCTTGCGTTGTGGGCTGGCACAAATCGAGCCGCTGAGCGAGTTTTCATCATAGCTTTTGTAAAGCCCTGACCACCACGCCCACGATCCGGCAATTCTCATCGAAGGGCTCAATGGGGTAGGCCGGGTTCAGCGGTTTCAGGAAGAAATTCCCGCCGTCTTCCACCAGTTTTTTAAAAGTAGCCTTGTCGCTGTCTGGGCGCTTTGCGACCACTAGCTTTCCTGAGTGCGCCTCAGCTTCCGTATCGACCAGGATAAAGGTTCCGTCAGTGATGCTCTGACCAACCGGTGACGTCATCGAGTCGCCGACGACCTTCAGCCAAAAAGCGGCGCCCTTCGAATCGTAATCGGACAGTTCGTAGTGATCGGAGAATCCGACCGGGTAGGGCTCCACGGCTTCAGCCCAAGCGCCGGCGGCTACCCAGCTGATAACTGGGTAGCGGTAGGACTCGATAGGCTGGCGGGCTTCTCCGACGTTTGAATCGGCTTTCTCTACCTCGTTACCCTCGCCAATGGCCAGCCACTCGGCACGAAATCCGGTGGCCTTTGCAAGCGCGTACAGGTTTTCCGGCCTGAGGCTTTTGCTCTCGCCGGTGATCCACTGTGTTACGGCTGAGTTTGCAACGCCGCAAAGCGAGGCAATTTCACCCTTCTTTTTCCCACTGAGCGCGATGGCCCGGGCAATACGTTCATGTCTTTCCATGGACTCAATATTAAGTTAACTGAATTTAAGCATGCAGTAGGTGGAAAACATCGTTGACGCAATAAATTAAGCATGCTGAAATTACGACAAAATCGAATGAGGATGCGCAATGAATACGCATGAAGTCGCCGAATTCTTCGGCAGCAAGACAAAACTGGCAGCGGCGCTAGGCATCCGTCCGAGCGCCGTGACCATGTGGGGGGAGTCCATTCCAGAGTCCCGCCAATACCAGATTCAGGTTCTTTCCAAAGGCAAGTTCAAGGCGACCAAAAAGGAGCAGGCTGCTTAGCGACATCCCCGTCCGCCGATCCATTGAAGCCAGATTAGAAGAGAGCAGTCCCCATGGAAACGTCCAGTCCAAGACACAGCGTGCAAACCCGTGACCAGGTGCTTGTCGCGCATGCGGCAAACCAGATTGCCCGCACCAGCCTAAGCCAGGACGATTTCGCCCAGGCTCTGAGTCGGGAAATTTACGTAATCGTCCCTGTCACGAAGATCGAATTGGCAAAAGTTCCTGATTTCGACGAACTGGCGCGCCTGAACGACGTGGGTGAATTCGTGAAGGCAGCCGGTCGCTGGCTCAAACGCGTTCAGCGCTGGCTCTCGGGCGATCAGGAAATGCCGTCTTGGCTGGAGGAGGCTTGGGTGAATGCACTGGAGCTTGAGTTTCGCGACAACTGCATCAATGAGTTGGCTGGCCGCCACGGCTTGACCGGCGCACGCCAAATGCAGAGCGACCAATGCGCCAACAAAAGCTTCGGTGCGCTGATCCGCGCGCTGGGCGATGTGATCGACACCGGCAGCGAGGTATTTGACGACCAGGTGATGTGCGAAGAGGACTTACCGCATTTACCAGCGTTCGCCGAGCAGTGCCGTCAGGTAGAAGCGCGGGCAGGGGAGTTGGGCCGGAAGGCAGAAGCTCTGATCGCGAAACACCGAGTGAATTTGAAGATCGCCTGAACAGCGGGCACAAAAAAGCCGACGGAGAAGGTCGGCTGATTCGCAAAACTAGAGAGGCCTGATTATGCAGAGCCAGCCAAATTCCAGCAATACCCAGAACAATGTCGCGACACGTTTTCAGAGTTCGCAAAGCGTGTCGCAAGACACGTCATCTCGTTTTGCCAAATTGAATATCGGAGCCTCGCTGTGAGCGTTCAAGCAATGTCATGGGCCCTGTCTTTGTCCACGCAAGTTCTCAAGGATGCCAGTGCCCGGCACGTCCTGCTGTGCCTGGCCAACTACGCCGGATCGAATGGTGCTGGCGCGTTCCCGTCGGCTACCACGCTGGCTCAGGACACCGGCCTTTCCGAGCGCACCGTGCGTTACAAGCTGGATGACCTGGAGAAGTCTGGATTGATCCAAAAAGGCAACCAGGCGATCGCCGCTGTTCACATTGATCGTCACGATCGCCGCCCAGTCGTTTATGACCTTCAACTATTGCGGGGTGCAAATGCTGCACCCCGCTCTGAGCGGGGTGCAGATGACGGCACGGGGTGCAATTCACAACAGAACGGGGTGCAACCTACGACACAACGGGGTGCAGCGGCTGCACCCAATACGTCAATTAACCATCAGGTAACCGAACAGCAGCTGCAGCGCGAGTTTCCTAGCGTGGTCGATGATCAGGATCGACAAGCTCTTGATGCTCTCGAAGATCCTCGCCAGCGCTTTTCGATGTTTGCCGACTGGGAGTTCGGCGCTAAACAGTTGGAAGACCAGCTTCGCCTGATGTGCTTGCCGATCTCGTCGGCTACCGATGAGTTGATTAACTCGTTCAAAGGTTTCTTCATCGCCAAGCCCGATACCCGTGACAACGCCGCCGGCTGGTGCCACCGCCTTGCCAAGTGGATCAAGCGTGATCGCGCTGTGAAGTCCGGCGACATTGATGAAGAGATGGATGCGACCGGTGACTGGACTGCCAAGGGAGTTCGGGTATGAAATCTGCACGCGATCTTATTGCCGAACGGCGAACCGACCCTACCTACAAGCCGACGTCCGACCCAGTAGTGGCCGAGGTTGATCCATCGACCAAAGCTGTCATCGACGATTTGTTCCTGCGTCTTCGGGGTGCCTGTGGCGCATGGCGCCAGTCTTGGCCGACTGAGGCCGTGATGAACGCCTCGAAGCTTGAATGGCTCGGCGAGTTCATGCGCTCTGGGATCAACCGGATGGAGCAAATCGACCACGGCATGCGCGTCCTGAGTGCGAGTAAGTCGGCATTTGTTCCGGCGCCTGGCGTTTTCGTTAGCTGGTGCTTTGCCCCTGAAGGGCTGGGATTGCCGAGCGTCGAAAAGGCGTACGCCCAGGGTCTTCGCAACTGCCATCCCGCTATGCGTGATTCGGCCAAGTGGATGCACGCTGCGGTCTACCACGCTACTGCGGCCGCTGGTTTTCATGGCCTGCCATTGCTCTCGCGTGAACTTGGTTTGGCGAGCTTCGAGCGTCACTACTTAGCCCAGTGCAGGAAGATCTGGAAGGGTGAACCCCTAGGCTCTATCCCTATTGCTGAACTTGCTGCGCCTAAGCCTGATCGCAACCCCGAAGTGGGTAACACCGCTTTGGCCAACTTGCGCGCGATGCGTGCGGGGAGGGCAGGACGTGTGTGACCGTCGCCTTGCTGTACCCGAAATCGATACCTATCGCTTCGCAGTGTTCTGCTGCTCGTTCAAGGTCGATTTGAGTTCGCCACCTGATCACGCGCTGGCGCTGTTTGCCGACGAGGCCATGGCCAAGCGTTATGGCTCGTGGATGTGGCCGGGCACCTATGAAGTCGTTGACGTCGTGACGGGGAAGCCTTCATGCGAGTGAGCTCGAAGAAGCTTCGCGCCTCGGCCAATGGCCAAGAGTGCACCGTCCGGGTGCCAGGCATCTGCAATCACAATCCAGAAACCACCGTCCTCGTGCATCTGCCTTGCGGGCAAAAGGGCATGGGCATGAAAGGCTTTGACACCGTGGCGGTGTACGCGTGCAGCGCTTGCCACGACGTGATCGACGGCCGCGCCGCCGGCGAGATCGACTGGCAGGACGTGCCGCGCGCCATCGCCGAAACCCACGAAGCCCTGATCAGGGCTGGAATTCTCACCGTGAAGGGGGCCGCATGAGTACCGCCGCGGTGAAGATCACCGAAGCTGAGATCAAGCGCCAAGTGGCCGGCACCGTACAGGACGTACGCGACATTGAGAATAAGGGCCTGTACCTGCGCTTTAACAAGGCTCGAACTGGTGGCTCGTGGTACCTGGTGTTGAGGGGCAAGTGGAATCCGATCGGCACGTTCCCCGAGCTGACTCATAAACAGGTTGTAGCGGCGTTGCCGTCGCTTCGGCTGCGCCTGGCCGCCGGGGAGGGCGCGAGCCTGTCGAAGTGGAACGCTGTTGGCGAACTGCTGGACTGGTTCGCTGATCGCATGTCGCGCGATCGTAATCTGTCGACCAAACGCAAAAACACCGGCGCCTCGATCATCAAGTGCCACCTGAAACCACGCCTCGGCGAGCTGCCCCTGATCGGTATCGACAAGGCTGCTCTCGACACCCTGCTGATGTGGCCGCTGCAAGAAACCATTTCCATCGACTACGTGCGTTCCGCGTTCCAGCTGTTGGCCTTGTCATTCCGGCAGGCGGCCAAGCTGGGGTTGATCACGTTCAATCCGATGGCGGCGATCAAGTTCAACGACTTCTCCAACGCTAAGGTCGGCATCAAGCCGTCCCGTCTGCGCGGCGTTCAACTGGAAGGCCTGCTCGGGCAACTGGCCGAAGTCATGAGCACCGCGCCGCTGGATTCGATGCTTGCCCTGATGATGCTTTGCCACGGCACGCGAATCGGCGAAACCCGGATGGCGCGCTGGTCGCACATCAGCCTGGCCGAACGTGAGTGGTTCATCCCAGCTGAGAACACCAAGACCGGTGTCGAGCATCACCTGCCCCTGACCGAGCAGGTGTGCACGCTGCTGACCCGGTACCGCGAGGGCCAGTTCGCTCGAGGCTATGAGGGCCAGTGCCTGTTCCCGGCGCGCAACGGCAAGGCGCTGGGCGAGGCTCAAGGCTGCGCAGTGTTCCGTCGGCTGGGGCAGGGCGAGTGGACCAGTCACGACCTGCGCAAGGTGGCCCGCACCGGTTGGGCAGACCTTGGCATCGATCACCTGATTGGAGAGCTGCTGATCAACCACGCGATGGGCCACAACGTGAAGGTTTACATCCAGTCGGACGTGATGAGCCGCAAGCGTGATGCCCTCGAGCAGTGGCACGCGCATCTAGATCAGAAAGGCTTTACGGCTATTCACGGATTGACCGGCTTTAGATTTGAAGATTCTGATAATTCGCTGCAAGCCACAGACCATAGGGCCTGCAAGGCCATTGAAGAAACAACCATAGGCGAGGTTTCAAATCATGCAAAAAGGGCGAGTGCCTGGCTTTAAGCGAGAACGGATCGAGCTTGAGCCTTGCTCGATCTGCGCGGGGAACGCGGTGGTGAAAGGGCTGTTTTATGAGCTGGTTTGCACTGATTGCAACGGCTCAGGTTGGGTTGTTTGGGGGAGCAAGTTGGTCCTTTCTTCCGACGAGTTGGTCACTCAATTGAGTTTCAAATTGCAGCACGCTCAACGTGAAATTGCAGCGCTGAAAGGTTCGCCGCTGATGGGCGAACCACAAAGCCGATACGAACGATCGAACCGCCTGGGGGCGGGCGGCACAAATTACACAGGGGATTAAAGGAATGATGATTCGTAAGCCGGCAGGACGACCATTGGGTGACACCGAGTATCTGCTCGAGCAGTGGGGTTGGTGGAGGATGGATGGAATGGGAGTTCCTGGTTACACGTCTCCAACATTAGCGCTGATGCGCCAAGCAGTGTGCCAGCCAGTGGCGAGCAAGAACTACTGCATCACAGACGACTGGGCTATTGCTATCGACAATGCTGTGGCCCGACTCACACAACGGGATCAGCAAATGGGGGATGTACTCTGGCTCTACTTTGGTGAAAAGTGGGCCATGGTGAGAGTGGGAAAATATTTTGGGATCAGCGAAGGAAAAGCGAGGGAGCTTGTCCGGGCAGGTGCTGCGTGGGTCGACTGCGCAATTGATGGTATGCGGCAGGCAGCTTAGCCGCTTCGATTTCTCCGCCAGTTAAGGAAAAACATTTTTTAGTAAAGTCAATTTGAGTGCTCAATCAGTCGAGGAGGTTTTTTTCCTCGACTATGAAGTATGATGCGCTTCATCGCGCCTGGAGGTCAGGTGTTGTTAACGGTTTGTTGCGAACCGCACTGTAATTTTTGGATGAAGTGAATGGAATCAAATTTTCGTTATAAGCTGGCTTTTCATTTGAAGCGCATGTTCATAGTGCTAGGTGCTTTGAGCGGCACTTTTTCTATGTTGCTTCTTTTTTCTGAACGGTTTAGCTATTTTATTGGCGGCTCGGGAGAGTTTAACTACGGCGGGTCTACAGCGATAGCTTCTTTGCTGGTGTCGGCAATATCATTTTCTTTGGTTTATTTGCAGTCCGGTGCCTCGTCATCTAGCGTTGAAGCTGATCTTTCAAATAGAGCATATCTAAACAAGGCTAATAAGGCTCTTGAGGAGGTTGAGCGTAGAAATTTAGAATTTACAAATAAGCTCACTCTACTAGAAGAGAGGCTTGATGAGGCTGAATTCTCAACAGGGTTGACTGCAGAGGAAAGGGGGCTGGTAGTAAATGGCGCAATTAAGTCTGCAAGCTCAGAGGCAATAAAAGAGGTTTTTGCCCTTGAAGCTGAAAAATTCGAATCACACCTGGCGGATAATTTAGGTTTGGATCGATTGGCATCAATTTCAAAAAGTAGTGTGGAACGCTTAATGCGCGAAATATCCGACCTTCGCCTCCGGTCGAATATAAATCTCCTAATAGGTATGACCATAACCGCAGGTGGGCTGTGGTTGCTGTGGACTACAGTATCAATAGTCGATGCCTCCGAGCTTCTAAAAACTCTTGCCTCCGGTGGGGCGGAGTCAGATTCGCAGTTCTTAAAGAACTTGATTCTTCCAATCATTCCCCGAGTGCTATTAGTTGTTTTTGTCGAGGTTTTTGCTTATTTCTTTTTGCGGTTATACCGAAACGGTCTTTCTGAAATTAAATATTTTCAAAATGAACTGACTAATATCGAGTCGAAGCTGACCGCAATCGAGTTCGCATATGTGACGAAAAACAACAGTGCTCTCAAGGCAGCAATTGAAGCCTTGTCAAGCACTGAGCGAAATTTTGTTTTGGACAAGGGGCAGACTACAGTCGAATTGGAAAGGGCTAGGTCTGAAACGGAGTTAAGTCGGAATTTGGTTAAAGCTCTTCCAAAAATCCTTTTGGAACGAAAGAAATAAGTCTGATTGTTTTGGTGCATAAAGCGAGTAGGTTACTCGGCGAAGGAGGGGTGATTTTTAGTATCGCTAAAAAGGGTTTTCCGCGCGGAATACTTATGTTTTCATTGTAGCGTGAACTGCTGTGAACGCAGCGAGACGCCTTCAAAGCCCGGCCATAAGCCGGGTTTTTTAATGTCTTTTATAAGCCCTGCAATCGTGCGGGGCTTTTCCGTTTTCGGCCCTATGCCTCGCTCTTTGCGTTACGCGGATGCCAGTGACATGGAGGTCGAACCTATCTGAGGGCAACAAATGAACACGGAGCAACAAGCTCTCGCCGACGTACCCCTTTGGCTGTTGATATTGCTGAGCATGGCGGGCCTGTCGGGGGAAATGCTAAGGGCGTCAGGTAGCGACCTTGGTCTTCGGCAAATCCTTCAACGGGTAGCTTTGCGGTTTCTCGCATCCGGTCTACTGGGTATGGCCACGCTGCTGCTCGCAATGGCGCTCTGGAACAACCTGTACTTGGCCGCCGGACTGGGCATCGTCATTGCGGTGATTGGTGCCGATGTAGCCGGGGGTTTGTACACCCGGTTCTTGGCAAAAAAGGCAGGCATTAAAGTCGACGATTAAGTTGCTGACAATCAAATACTCCAACGAGATCGGCAAATGCAGGTCCGGGTGATAGGGGATGTTGGGAAGGAGTCGTGGGTCAGCTCGACCTGAGCTGGCCTGGAGCTGACATGGCTGGGGACCCTGGGGTTATCTGAAGGGTACGGGGTCGGAAACCCGCTGGAAAGCGTTAGCCACAGGGCTGGAAAGTTAGTTGACAGCGGTTGACAGGTTGACAAGGAATGCCGGGTTTTCAGCGACAGCGTTCGCATGATCCAAACAGTGGTTTTTAGTGAAGTGCCCCCCGGTTCTATTGGGCTGTAGGCGTTTTCATGCCTGTTCATTTTCTTAAACAGTAGCCCCGGCGCACTGGCCAAAAGGCTTGTCAACTAAGCCGGGTTAGTTGACAAGACCGACAAGCCAAGACGATGGAGGCCGCATGGCTTTTGTAACTCGCAAGGAGTACTGCGAGCTGAAGGGGTGGTCGAGGCAGTACGTTGGCAAGCTGGTCAAGAGTCAACGACTGGTTCTGAATGCCGCCGGGCAGATTGATGTGGAGGCCAGCGAGCAGCTTCTGGCCATGACGAGCGACCCGAGCAAGGCCGCCGTCGCCGCTCGACATGAGCGCAATCGACCGAAGCGGGGAAATCAGCCACCGCTGGAAATAGTCATCGCAGACTTTGTAGATGACCCCTCTGGTCAGGTACCCGACTTTCAAAAGTCACGCGCTCTTCGTGAGCATTACCTGTCGCTTCAGGAAAAAAACAATTTCCTTAAAGCCCAAGGCACTTTAGTAGAGCGCAAAGCGGTTGAAGACGCGGCCTATAACGCCGGTCGCTTGCTGCGTGATCTTTTGCTTGGAATGGCGCCACAGCTATCGCCTGAACTGGCCTCGCTGTCTGATCCATGGCAAATCGAAAAGCGTCTGACGTCGGCTTTGCGACAAACACTGGAAGATGCTGAGCGGCTGTCTACAGCAGATCTAGAACAAGCCATTACACCGAGCTAAACCTATGTCCTTAGAAATGTCGAACGGTGCGACGGTGTACCGCGAAGCGTATTTCCGTGGGCAGCGACCAGAGCCTGACGTCTGGATTGATCAGTGGGCCGACGAGTACATGCGCATCCCGCGCGACACGGGCGCGGCCGAGCCTGGTCAATACCACACTTCGCGCACCCCTTATGCGCGTGAGCCGATGCGCTGTCTGTCACCTGCCCACCCGTGCAAGCGAGTGGTGACTATGGTGGCTTCGCAGTTGATGAAAACGCAGATCGCCTTGAACTGGATCGGCGGCCTGATCCATATGGCCCCGTCCAACATCCTGACGTTGTTGCCCAGTCTGGGGTTGGCCAAGCGGGTATCGTCGCGCATTGGTAAAACCATCAAGGCCACGCCGGTTCTGCGTGAGCGCGTGGCGTCCAACCGCTCGCGAGATGCGCGCAACACCATGGACACGAAGGAGTTCGAGGGTGGTTCGCTGTACATCACCACGGCCGGTTCTGCGGCCAACCTGGCGGAGCTTTCCGCCCGCTACATCTATGGCGACGAGGTTGATCGCTGGAGTGTGGACGTGGGCGAAGAGGGCGACCCGGTCGAATTGGCCGAGACTCGCGGCAGTACTTTCGGCCGTAACGCTAAATTTTATTTTTCCAGTTCGCCGACGGTCCGGGGGGCGTCACGGATCGCTGATCTGTTTGAGGTCAGCGATCAGCGTTACTACTACGTGCCGTGTCCAACCTGTGAACACATGCAGGTTCTGGAGTGGGAGCGGTTGCATTACTCGGCGGATTTTCAGGTTGTGCATTACCAGTGTGCCGGCCCCGACTGCGACGTACTGATCGAGGAACGCTATAAGGGCGAGATGCTGGCAAAAGGGGAGTGGCGATCACACTCACAAGGCGATGGCGAAACCGTTGGTTTCAACTTGAATGCGTTGTACTCGCCGCCCGGCTGGACCGGTTGGGCCTCGTTGGCCAAGCAATTCGAGAAGGCTAAAAAGGCTCAGGCCAAAGGCGATCTGGAGCCGATGCAGGTGTTTTATAACACCCGTCTGGCCAAGGTCTGGGATAGCGCTCAGGAGCAAACCTCAGCCGACGTGCTGAGGGATCGGGCGCGGCTGGAAAGCTACGGACTTGGCTCAATGCCCGAAGGCGTGTTGATGCTGACCGCTTCTGTTGACACCCAAGCCAACCGCCTGGAACTGATGGTGATGGGTTGGGGGGCCGGCATGGAACGCTGGGTGGTCGACTTTCAGGTGATCTCCGGCGACCCGGCAGATGAACGTACCTGGGCGGCGCTGGATGAGTTGCTCAAGGCCCGTTACCGACACCCTTGTGGTGCTGAGCTGATGATCATGGCGACTGCGGTCGACTCCGGTGGTAACCATACGGATGAGGTTTATCAGTTCTGTCGTATGCGCCGCTGGCGCAGCGTGTTCGCCATCAAGGGGGCGAGCAAGCGAGGCCGGCCGGTGATCGCGCAGCGACCTTCGATGGTCGACGTGACATGGAAGGGCCTCACTGAACGGCATGGAGCCGAGCTTTGGATTGTTGGTACCGACACGGCGAAGGACTGGATCTACAACCGCTATGTGTTCGACACCGGACCGGGAGCGCTGCACTTTGCCAACGACCTGCCGGATGACTTTTTCGCCCAGTGCGTGGCTGAGCGAAAAATCACCCGTTACGTAAGGGGGCACAAACGCATCGAATGGACCAAAGGCAAGGCCGAGCGCAACGAAGCGCTCGATCTGTTGGTGTACAACTTGGCCATGGCCCATTACCTCGGCATCAATCGTTACCAAGAACACGATTGGACGCGTATTCGGAAGTCGATCTACGAGTCGGTTTCGGGCGATAGCAGCCAGCCCGTTCAGAGCGAACGGCTCAGCCGGCCAGTCGTAACACCGGCCGCACCACAGGTGCCGCAACCCGCCGTGAAATCACGTCCGGCAGCCGCTCCCCCACAACGCCGCAGTTCCACCAGTGGCTACCTGAAGAGACGCTGATATGTCATTTACGAAAAAGCACCTCGACGCGGTTGAGGCGGCCATTGCTCGCGGTGAGAAAACTGTGCGCTACACCGACCGTACCGTGGAATACCGCACGGTCGATGAACTGCTCGCGGCGCGCGCGGAAATACGCTCGTCGCTGGCACGCGAAGCCGGGCCACGTTCGCGCGTGATCCGCCTTTATCACGGGGGCAGGGGACTTTAATGGCCCGACATTTTCCGACGTTGACCCGTAACGGCTTTGTACTGCCGTCCAACATCAAGGCCAGTTACGAAGGCGCTGGTGAAGGCCGCCGATCCGCTAACTGGGACGCTCCCGACAACGGGATCAACAGCATCAACACCCCGGCACTGCGCAATTTGCGGTCGCGCTCCCGGGCAGCGGTTCGCAATGACCCGTATGCCTTCAACGTCATCGACAAGCGCGTCAGCAACCTGATCGGCACCGGCATCACCCCTAGGCCAGCGACCGATGATGATGCCCTGCGCAAGCTGCTTCAGGAGCTGTGGAGCGATTGGGTTGATGAATCTGATGCGGATGACCGCACCGACTTTTACGGCCAGCAGGCGCTGGTGGCGCGTACGGTGGAAACATCGGGTGAATGCTTTGTTCGCTTGCGTCCTCGCAGTCGGGACGAAGGCTTGGCGGTTCCACTGCAGTTGCAGATTCTGGCGCCGGAGTTCGTGCCGCACGACAAATTCGAGAGCACCAAGAACGGCAACGTCATCCGCGCCGGCATCGAGTTCACGCCCGGCGGCAAGCGGGTAGCGTATTGGATGTACCTGTCGCACCCGCGTGATGCGGCCTCGTTGAACGCCGGCTACAACCAGCTAGTGCGCGTCCCGGCCGCGCAGGTGCTGCACATCTTCGAACCGGTCGAACCTGGCCAGTTGCGCGGTGTGCCGCGATTGTCGCCGGTTCTGAAACGGCTACGCAGTCTGGACAACTACGACGACGCGGTGCTGTTCCGGCAGGAGGTGGCCAACCTGTTCGCCGGTTTCATCACGCGCCCGCCGCCGGACGCGGGTCCGGCTCCACGCGATCCGGTCACCGGCGCGTTATTGGATCTGGACCGCGACGGCTTCACGCCCATGGTTGCGCTCGAACCCGGCACCATGCAGGAACTCGGTCCGGGCGAAGAGGTGGAATTTTCCAAACCGCCGGATGCGGGCAACAACTACCCGGACTTCATGCGGCAGCAGTTGATGGCTGCAGCGGCGGGTAGCGGTACGCCTTACGAGATCCTCACCGGCGACATGCGCGGAATCAACGACCGAGCATTACGGGTGGTGCTCAACGAGTTTCGGCGCCGCCTGGAACAACTCCAATTCAGCGTGTACGTGCATCAACTTTGCCGTCCGGTGCGGGCCGCGTGGATGGACATGGCGGTGCTGTCGGGTGTTCTGGTGCTGGACGATTACGCACAGAAGCGCCGCCAGTACCTGCGCACTCGCTGGGTACCGCAAGGCTGGGCTTACATCCAGCCGGTGCAGGACGTGCAGGCGCGAGCGATGGAGGTGAGAGCCGGTTTTTCGTCGCGCAGCGAGATGGTCTTGCGTACCGGCTACGACGCCGAAACGGTCGATCTGGAAAACGCCGCCGATCTGGCGCGGGCCACCTTATTGGGCCTCAACTACAACACCCTGGATGCCGTCGAAGACACCGACGACAAGGAGCAACCATGAGCAAGAGCGCGAAACCGCGTATTTACAACCGCGCCGGCAAACGCGTCGAGGTTAAGGACAAGACCTGGTATGCCGTTAATGCCAGCGGCGAAGCGGCCGATCGAGTGATCGAAGTTTTCGTCTATGGCGAGATCGGCGCGTGGGGCATCACGGCCAATCAGTTCGTGCAGGATCTGCGCGCCCTGGATGACGGTGTGTCGCCGGTGGTCGCCGCGTTCAACAGCATCGGTGGCGATCTGTTCGACGGTCTGGCCATGCACAACGCGCTGTCGCGGCTGGGCGAGCGCTGCACCGGCCGGATCGATGCACTGGCCGCCAGTGCGGCCAGTGTGGCCGTGTGCGGTGCACACAGCGTAGTAATCGCGGCGAACGCCATGCTGATGATTCATAACCCCTACACCTATACAGGCGGGGACGCTGAGGACTTTCGCCGGGTCGCTGATGTGCTGGATCAAACCTTGGAGGCGATCATTGCGGCCTATAAGGCCAAGGCGCCCAACATCGACGACGCGGAACTGCGGCGAATGGTTAATGCAGAAACCTGGCTGACTGCCAATGAAGCGGTGGCATTGGGGCTGGCCGATGAAGTGGGCGACGGCGTCAAGGTCAAAGCCTGTCTCGGTCAAGGCGCGGTGCTACAACGATTCCAGCACGCCCCGGCTGATTTGCTGGCCCAGCTCGACGAGCCACCTGAAGCGGATCCGGATCTTGATCCTGTCGAACCGCCGCTGGTGCCGCCTGTAGCCGACCCGGCCAAGTTGGCATTGATGGTCACTCAGCGCTGCACGGCGGCGGGCATCAGCAACCTGATCGAACCGCTGCTCAAGTCCACCCAGCTTGAAAGCGAAGAGATCGTTTTAG
>Ga0105251_10001372_pt1 | contig 21054 bp, 13 predicted proteins | sample KBSS64metaG_FD_80424 | JGI IMG/M metagenome (GOLD analysis project Ga0105251, IMG submission 80424) | Switchgrass rhizosphere microbial communities from Kellogg Biological Station, Michigan, USA - KBS S6-4 metaG | ecosystem: Host-associated > Plants > Roots > Rhizosphere > Soil | place...
GCTCATGGCTGACCTCCTTGAAGATGTTAATCATATGTCAATCAATGGTTAATTGAAGACTACGACAGGGCTTTGTTTCTGTTTTGTAGTCTGGATCACGACCTTTTATCACTGCCAAATCCCCGGCGAACGGCGGGCAAAAACGGCGCGCCAGCAGCGTGATCTTCTGCCTTAAGCCTACAAGATCGCTGCCTCTGTTGTGCAAATAATCAGCAAACGCGCCGGGCCGCTTTTTGCGCAATATTGCATAGCTATGCTGAAAATTATCGAATTAACACTTTTCATAACAGCGAGTTATGGCTGTTAACCTTTGTCAGCATTTTATGCTACTAACCTGAATAAGATTTGCGCTATCGCGCCGGGGGTTGCATTTACCGTAGTGAAAATGGTACTTATCTCGGCCCTGTTCAGCAGGTATCAACTCAGACTGCATCACCCCGCAGGCGCAAAATGCCTGCACAGCTGTAACCGACGTAGTCATAAATAACCCTCTATTTTATCGGGCTTTTGCTCACTTCCCTGTGTGACATTTCTCCTGCACCTTCGCAGCAGAGCAAAGGGGTTTTTAACTGAGGAAATAACGCGTTATGAAAGGTTTTAAGTTCACCCTTGCATGGCAGATTTTAGTCGCGCTGATTCTGGGCGTGATTGTGGGAACCGTGCTGCATAATCAGCCCGACGATCGTGAATGGTTAATCACTAACATTCTGACGCCAGCGGGTGACATCTTTATTCATCTGATCAAGATGATTGTGGTACCGATTGTTATCTCCTCACTGATTGTCGGCATTGCTGGCGTGGGTGATGCGAAAAAGCTCGGACGTATTGGTGTTAAAACCATTATCTATTTTGAAGTGATCACCACCCTTGCCATTGTGGTCGGCATCACGCTGGCCAACGTATTCCAACCCGGCAGCGGCATAGATATGTCAACGCTGGCAACGGTGGACATCTCTAAATACGAAGCCACCACCGAAGCGGTTCAGGGTGCACCGCACGGTCTGGTCACCACCATTTTGTCGCTGATCCCACAGAACATCTTCGCCTCGCTGGTGAAGGGCGACATGCTGCCGATTATCTTCTTCTCGGTGCTGTTTGGTATGGGTCTGTCGGCGCTGCCATCGGAACATCGCGATCCGCTGGTCACGGTATTCCGTTCGATTTCCGAAACCATGTTTAAAGTGACGCACATGATCATGCGTTATGCGCCAGTCGGCGTGTTTGCGCTGATTGCGGTCACCATTGCTAACTTCGGTTTTGCGTCGCTCTATCCGCTCGCCAAGCTGGTGCTGCTGGTGTACGTGGCGATTCTGTTCTTTGCTTTCGTGGTGCTCGGCACGGTGGCGCGCTTCTGTAAGCTGCGCATTACCACGCTGATGCGCATTCTGAAAGACGAGCTGACTCTTGCCTATTCCACCTCCAGCTCAGAAACCGTGCTGCCGCGCATTATGCAGAAGATGGAAGCCTACGGTGCGCCGAAAGCCATCACCAGTTTCGTGGTGCCGACCGGTTACTCGTTCAACCTTGACGGTTCAACGCTGTATCAGAGCATCGCGGCGATCTTTATCGCCCAGCTGTATGGCATCGATCTGTCGCTGACCGACGAGATCATTCTGGTGCTGACACTGATGGTGACCTCGAAAGGCATCGCTGGCGTGCCAGGCGTCTCCTTCGTGGTGCTGCTGGCAACGCTGGGCAGCGTGGGCATTCCGCTGGAAGGTCTGGCATTTATCGCTGGTGTCGATCGCATCATGGACATGGCGCGTACCGCGCTGAACGTGATCGGTAACGCGCTGGCGGTGCTGGTGATTGCGCGCTGGGAAGACCAGTTCGACACCAAACAAGCCGCCGCCTACGAGCAACAGCTGCGCACGCAAAGCGCCAGCTAATCTTCCAGGTGCGCATGAATGCGCACCCTACGAAAACCTCGCCATTCATGGCGACCGCTACGCACAGAAACCCGCTTCGGCGGGTTTTTTTATGCCTGCTACAGACAAGTCTTATAACCCTTTGCCTCAAACCATTGCTTAAATCTATACCCACTATAACCACCAAAACTTTTCTTCGGTGGTTATAGTGGGTATATTTATTAGGCTGGAGACATCAGGAGGTTGTATTGAGCAGCAGGGAGCTGATCAGGATGTTGCTTGAGCGAGGCTGGGTATTAGATCGTGTTAAGGGAAGCCATCATGTATTCGTAAGAAGGGACAAGCCCTACCATATTTCGCTTCCTCATCCTGAGAAAGACCTGGCAACTGGAACAGTACGTAAGCTAATTAAGTTAATGGACTAATTTCACGGGGGCCTGGCCCCCGATTTGTAAAAGTGGCAATGTCAGCGGGTATTGTGATGCTTTCATATCTTCTAAAAGTCTTTTTAAAATCATTTTCAAGTGAGGGCTCAACATGAGATTCCCCGTTTATCTTCATAAGACAGAAAGCAACACCTATTCTGGCTTTGTACCGGACGTTGTTGGATGTTTTTTTGCTGGCGAGACAGTGGATGATGCATTAACCGATGCTTCTGCTGCGATTGATTCGCATGTTGAGTCGTCGACTGATGCGGGTTACGAAGTGCCTGTGGCAACGAACATTGAAACGCATATTGAGGATGAAAATTGTCAGGGTGGTTATTGGGCCTTTGTCGATATCGATCTCAGTCGCTATGAAGGCAAAGCAGTAAAGCTCAACATCACCTTGCCGCAGAATCTGTTAACTAAAATTGATAGCTATGTCGATCACCATCGTGAATATGGTTCCAGAAGCGGTTTTTTGGCCGCGTTAGCGCGCAAAGAATTGGCAAACGCCTGAACCACGAAAACGACCCGCTTCGGCGGGTTTTTTTATGTCCGCTGCGGCAAAAAGCAAAAAAATCCCGCGCAGCAGAGGAATTAACAATTCTGTGTGATATATAGTTTTACGAATAAATTATTCTTACACAGGAGTGTCTCATGCAGATCGATCTGAGCCAGATGATCACTGAAGGTCGTAATCCCGCCAGCCACAACATTGATGAGCTGACCACCGAAGCGATGCTGCGGGTGATCAATGATGAAGACAAAAAAGTGGCGCTGGCGGTGGAAGTCATTGTGCCGCAGATTGCGCAGGTGGTGGATGCCATCACCCACGCCTTCAGCAAAGGCGGTCGCCTGATCTATTGCGGCGCAGGCACATCGGGTCGTCTGGGGATTCTGGATGCCAGCGAATGTCCGCCGACCTTCGGCACGCCGCGCAGCCAGGTGGTTGGGCTGATTGCCGGCGGCCACACCGCGATTCTGCAGGCGGTGGAAAACGCCGAAGACAACGTGGAGCAGGGCGCGCAGGATCTGCGTGATATCAATCTCAACGCTAACGATGTGCTGGTCGGGATTGCCGCCAGCGGCCGCACGCCCTATGTATTGGGCGCGCTGGCGTATGCGCGTCAGCAAGGCGCATTTACCGCAGCGTTAACCTGTAATCCTAACAGCCCAATGTCGCAGGCCGCGGATGTGGCGTTGACCCCGGTGGTCGGCCCGGAAGTGGTCACCGGTTCTTCGCGCATGAAAGCCGGCACGGCGCAGAAACTGGTGCTGAATATGCTCACCACCGGCGCGATGATTCGCAGCGGCAAGGTGTACGGCAATCTGATGGTCGATGTGGAAGCCACCAACCAGAAGCTGGTGCAGCGCCAGGTGAACATCGTTAAACAAGCCACCGACTGTGACGATGCTACCGCGCAGCAGGCGTTGGCGGCGTGTAGTGGGCACTGTAAAACCGCGATTGTCATGGTGCTGGCGGGATTAACGGCCGATGAAGCAAAATCGCTGCTGAGTCAGAATCAGGGCTTCATTCGCAACGCTTTGCGTGACGCAGGAGCGCAATAATGGCGGCCATTACCGAAGATCTGGTGCGCGACATTTTGCTGGCGGTGGGCGGCGCCAATAATGTGGTGCAGTGCGGCAACTGCATGACGCGCCTGCGTCTGACACTCAACGATGCCGCGCGAGTGGATAGCGCCACACTCAAAACGCTGCCGGGCGTGCTGGGCGTGATCGACAGCGATGCGCAGCTGCAGATCGTGCTCGGTCCCGGTAAAGCGCAAACTGCAGCAGAGAAAATGCAGGCACTGCTTAATCAACAGGCGCCGGGCGATCTGCAGGCCATCGCCAGCGCGCAAAAGCAGCAGATGAAGGCAAAGCAGACCAGCGCATTGCACCGTTTTCTCTCCTGCTTCGCCACCATCTTTACGCCGCTGATCCCCGGTTTTATCGGTGCCGGCTTGCTGCTGGGTTTCGCCACGCTGATTGAGCAGATCTTCCACCTTAATCAGCCTGGCGATCATGTACGCTGGCTGGTGGATACCGTGGCGTACATGAAGGTGTTCGGCAAAGGGTTGTTCACCTTCCTGAGTATTTTGGTTGGCTATAACGCGCAGAAAGCCTTTGGCGGTACCGGCGTCAACGGGGCCATTATCGCCTCGCTGTTTGTGCTCGGTTATATCCCTGACGCGAAGGTCGGTTATTACAGCGGGATGCAGGATTTCTTCGGCATGGTGATCGATCCGCGCGGCAATATTATTGGCGTGCTGCTGGCGGCAATATTTGGTGCCTGGGTTGAGAAACAACTGCGAAAAATCATTCCCGATAATCTCGATATGATCCTGACATCGTTGCTGACGTTATTAATTACCGGCGCAGTGACTTTCCTGGTGATTATGCCAATCGGCGGCGAATTATTTAAAGGCATGTCGTGGTTGTTCATTCATCTAAATAACAATCCGTTTGGTTGCGCTATTCTGGTCGGACTGTTTTTGATCGCGGTGATGTTTGGCATTCATCAGGGCTTTATTCCGGTCTATTTCGCGCTAATGGAAACCCAGGGCTTTAACTCGCTCTTCCCAATTCTGGCGATGGCCGGCGCCGGGCAGGTCGGCGCGTCGCTGGCGTTATGGTGCAAAGCGGATAAAGACTCACTGCTGCGTAAACAGATCAAAGGCGCCATTGTGCCGGGCTTGCTCGGTGTCGGCGAACCGCTGATTTATGGCGTCACGCTGCCGCGTCTGAAACCCTTTATCACCGCCTGTTTTGGCGGTGCGCTGGGCGGCTTCTTTATCGGGCTGGTGGCATGGCTGGGATTGCCAGTGGGAATGAACACCGTGTTTGGCCCTTCAGGTTTAGTCACATTGCCGCTAATGACCTCATCGCAGGGCATTTTTGCCGGCATGGCGGTGTATCTCGCCGGGCTGATCGTGGCGTGGATTGGCGGGTTCGCCTTTACCTGGTGGGGCGGCACCCGCAATGTGGATTTAAGTTAAGTGAAGTACGGATATCGACCAGGTCGGCATAAAGCGTGACCTGGTCTAACCGTGATCACGATCACGCTTTTAAACTCTCTCAAGTCGCTTAATCCGTCACAGCCACATTCACTGCTTAAATACCGTTTGTAAGTAAAGCGTTAGCAAAAAATAAAGTTTTTATTAAGGAGATAGAAAGCCAGACCTAATATTTAAAATGGCCTCAAATTATTTTGAATATCCAACCTGCATCGCAATTAATTCCCCGAGATGACAATAGGTTACTCATAATTGTCTTTTGCACTCACCAGCGAAAAAGTCTATACCTAAAGCCAATTAATCTATAACAACAATTCCATCCCTTTTTTCACTGCACCGTATTTCTTCACACAGTTGTTCTCAAATTAGATTGCTACACGGGATTGGTCATTATCTGCCGCTTTATCCCCACGCGAAGAATTTAACGCTGTTGCAATAACAGCGCGGACGCTGCACGCCCACTGGAGGAAGTATGAGGTTTACATTAAATCCTATCGCATTAGGGATGTTGGCGGCGCAATTGCTGATCTATCCAGCAATGCAAAGTCAGGCTGTTACGTTGGGGACTTACACACCAGAAAATAATGACAACCAAACCGGTAAAATTACCGTTAGCAGCGGCAATGAAACTTTGACCGGCAATCAGGCATTCACGGCAGGAACGGATGGCGCGGTCACCACCACGCTCGGGCAAGTGGCGATCACCTCGGGATCGCAGTATCTCAATCAGGATCGCCTGGATCCCGGCCCGCAAAACTTTGCGATCACTACGCCCGATCCCGCAACCGGCACCAACAGCACATTCCAGGTATATAACTCCGCCAGTCTTGTCGCCTTAGCGCCCGTCACCAGCGCCACCAGCGTGCCGGATGTGCAGAACGTCAATGATGCGCAGTACATCGATGCGCGCGTTGCGGATGTTACCGGCGGTACGCTGGATGTGAATATCGGGCAGGCGAATGCGCTCAGCAGCGCCAGCACCAACAGCTGGACCATGGCCGCTAAACAGACACAGCTATTTGATGTGAGCGGCACCGGCACGGTGAACTGGAACAGCAATAACCGCATCAGCTTTTTCGGTGCCACCGCTACGCCGGACGGCGCGGGATCGGCCACCAGCAGCTATCAGGTGCAAAACCTCGCCACCTATAACGGCGCATTCAGCGTGCAGACGCTGGATGGCAAAAGCACCAGCTTTACCGTCACCAACGCCAGCCAGCTGCAAAGCTACAACAACTGGCTGATCGGTCAGCTGCAGGCGGGCAATCTTGATAAAACCCGTTATCTGCCTGAGTTCAATAAAGCTGTCACCTTCACCAATGCCAACATCGTCTACAACGTTAGCGCCACGCCGCCAGACGAGGTGACGCAGGCGATCGGCAATCGCATTGTGATCAATGCCAATGGCGCGGACGCGAGAGTCAATCTGGCGGCGGGTAAAACGCTGGAAGTGGTGGGCGCGACGGGCGGTGCGATCAAAGCCTCCAACGGCGCGCAAGCGGTGATTGATGGCAAACTGGCGAGTCGCGGCAGCATCACCAATAACGGCACGGCGCTGGTGTTAACCGATAACAGCAGTGGAACCAATAATGGGGTAATTAACGGCGGCTTCCTCAATCGTCAGGATGGTACCGGCATTGGTTCGACCGGCTACGGTGCCAACGGCGTAGCCGTGCAAACCGGTAGCACCTTTAACAACAACGGCATCCTCAACCTCGCCACCACCGGCAGCAATTCACAGTATGGCGTGGCGGGCATCAATCTTGGCGTGTCATCCACCGCCAATAACAGCGGCAATATCAACGTCGGCGTCAACGGTTCGAGCGCGCGCGGCACCGCGTCTGGCGTGTTACTGACCGACGCCACTTCCAGCTTCACCAATAACGCCAGCGGCAATATCTACATTGGTCGCGGACCGCAGAACAGCCTGGGTGAGGCGACGGCGGATACCGCGATGAACCAAAGCGGGTTGACCAGCGGTATTGCCCTGGTCGCCAATGGCAACGCGGTTAACAACGGCAGCATTACCCTCGGCACGAGAACGCAAAATGCGGCGGGGATGTCGGCGACCGGCGCGAATAACGCCACCATGATCAACACCGGCACCATCAATGTGAACGGTGCGGCTGCCACCATTCCGCGTGAAAACGTCGGCATGCTGGTGACCAACAGTGCCGGCAACATCAATAACGCGGGTACGATTAACCTGAATGGCGTGAACGGCACCGGCCTGAAAGTGCTGGCGACCAATGGCAACACCGCCAGCGCCACCTCAACTGGCACCATCAACGTGGCAGGCGGCGCCGATCCTGCCAGCGGCACGCGCAACTATGGCGTGTGGGTGGAAGGGCAAGGTGCAACCGGCACGGCGCAGGCCACCGTCGATGGCCCGATCAATCTCAGCGGCAATGGCGCGATCGGCGTACATGCGCGCGGCAATTCCACGGTGACCGTGGATCCGGCTGCCGTGCCGACCTTTTCTAACGGTACCAATCAGATCGCCTTCTTTGCCTACGGCCCCAATGCGCTGATTAACGTGCTGGGTAACAATCCGTTTGATGTCACCACGCAGAACTCCACGCTGTTTCGTGTTGAGCAGGGCGCAGACTTCAACGGTAACGCCTTGTCGCTCACCGCGTCGGGTGCCGGTTCTACCGCCGTGCTCGGCAGCGGCGCAGGCACCGAAGTGAGCAGCGATGCGGCGGTGATCAACGTCAGCGGCAGCGGTGCCAATGGCATTACGGTGGAAGGGGGCGCAACGGGTGTTATTGATGCCGCAACCACCATGAATCTCACCGGTAGCAACGCAATTGGCGCGATCGTTGATGGACAAAAACACGATATCTTTGGCAGAAACAGCGGCTCGCCGGTGACCAGCACCCGCCTGAACTCTGCGGCGTCATTGAATGCGTCACAGAGTGGATTGACTGGTTATCTGGCCCGCAATCGCGCGCAGTTGACCAACAGCGGCGATATCACCTTCAGCGGCGCCAACGCCACCGGCATTCGCGTCGAGAGCGGTGCGACCGGCACCAACAGCGGCAATATCAACATCAACGATGGCGGCACCGGCATCGCGGTGAACAGCGGCAGCAGCACCTTTGCCACCACCGCCAATAACACCGGCACCATCAATGTTAATGGCGGCAGCACCACTAACCGCAGCCGAGGCGTCAGCGCCAGCGGCAATCGCGCGGTAGCCAACCTGAACGGTGGTACGCTGAATCTCAACGGCACCGGCGCGATTGGGGCGGAAGCGCTCAACGGCGCGCTGGTGAATATCGCCGCCGGTTCAGCGCCGGTATTCAATAACAGTGACCAAATTGCCTATCACGCGGCGGGCAGCGGATCGCGCATTAGCTCCGCCACCAATGCGTTAAATATCAACAGCAGCGGCTCAACCGGCTATCGCATTGATGACGGCGCGGCGCTGAGTTTCACCACGCCGACCACCCTCACCGCCAGCGCCAGCAGCAGCACCGGCGCGATTATCTCCGGCAGCGGCAGCAGCCTGAATAGCAGCAACGCCAACTTCACCGCCAGCGGCCAGGGCAGCACGGCGATCCGTGCTGAGGGCGGTGCGAACGCCACGCTCGATAGCGGCAGCAGCATCAACCTCAGCGGCAGCAACGCGGTCGGCGTGCTGATTAATAATCTGCGTACCGATTTGAGCAACGCGCTGGATGGCACGTCAGCGGCCACCCGCGTTACCAGCAACGGCAATGTGAGCGGCGCGGGCAATGGCGCGATGGGTTTTGATGTCACCAACGGCGCAGAGCTGGTCAACAACGGCAATGTGAACCTCACCGGCAGCAACAATATTGGGATCCGTTCGCGCGCCGGCAGCACGCTGACCAACAACGGCGTGGTCAACGTAGCCAACGGCACCGGGCTGGATGTCTCCGGCAGCGGCAGCACGCTGGCGAAAGGCGGCACCATCAATGTCGATAACGGTATCGCGGGCGTGCGCATCAGCGACGGCGCGCAGCTGGCGCTTACCGGCAGCGACACGGTGATTACCACGCGCGGCAACGCGCACGGCATCCTGCTGGACAGCGGTGCGACCGCACTCAGCGCCAGCGACGCTACGGTGAACGTACTGGGCAGCGGCAACGGCATCGAAAACCGCGCCGAGCTGAGCAACGTTGGTCTGAGCAATTTCACCATTAACGTCGGCGACGGCAACGGGATTCGCACCGCCGTGCCATTTGATCCGGCTTCGACGGTGACCACCAACGTCTCCGGCAGCGGCAGCGGCCTGAATATCGCCAATGCCGATGGTTCCACCACCCGCGGCGATCTGACGTTGGGGTCGGGCTATCAATTTAATGTTACCGGCGCAGGCGGCACCGGTATCCGCGCCAATACCACCGGCAATGTCACCACCGCTGCCAACGTCAATATCGACAATGCGGCGGGCGGATCGGCGCTGGTCTCCAGCACGGCGGGCACCATCGTCAATACCGGCAACTTCACCTCCAACAGCCTGACGGCGCCGGTGGTGGATCTGCGCGGCGGTAAAACCATCTTCGAGAACCTCGGCAACATCATCACCGCTAATCCACAAACCGTGGCGGTAGCGGGCAGCAACGCCGATGACGAAATTCTGCTGACCGAAGGCGCGGTGCAGGGCGATATCAATCCGGGCGGCGGATCGGATCGGTTCCGCTGGACGGGCGGAACGCTCAACGGCAGCCTGACCATGGGCAACGACAACAACAACACCGCTGAAGTGAGCAATGTCGATCTCGGCACCACCTACCATCTCACCAGCGGTAATGGCACCGGCAACACCTTGACCTTCAATCAGATTGGCGCGCGCGGCGGCAGCTTCAGCGCCGACGATCTCAGCAAAGGCGTTAATCTTGGCAGCGGCTGGAGCACCATCAACTTCGCCAATACCCAATGGACACTAACCGATAACCTGCAGCTGGCGCACAGCACCATCAATGTCGATGCGGATTCCACGCTGTATGCCGGCGATAACGTGCATCCGACGCTATCCGGCGGCACCGCCGATTCGCTGGTGGTGAACAACGCCGGTACGCTGGATCTCACCAACGGCGCGGGTTCACCGGGCAACACGCTGGATATTGCTGGCTCGCTGGCGTCGAGCGGCGGCCAGCTCAATCTGGTCACTAACCTCAACCAGGGTGGTGCGCTAAGCAATCAGTTCACTGACCACATTAACGTCACCGGCAATGCCAGCGGTACCACGCTGGTGAATGTGAAACTGGCGGATGCCAGCACCGGCGCACTCACCGATCTCAATCAAAATGGAGGGGTAGAGGGCAACGAAGGGATCTCGCTGGCGCAGGTAGGCGGTAATGCCAGCGCCAACAGCTTCGCGTTGAAGGATGGCTATCTCGGTGCCGGGCCGTGGCAATATCGACTCTACACCTTTGCACCGGGCAGCAGCGATCCCAACCAGCGTTTAGTCAGCGGCAGCGGCAATAACTATTGGGATTACCGTCTGGCGAACTACTACGTGTGTGAGGATAGCGCTAACTGTCAGCCGACCTTCGTCACCGATGCCTTTGGCACGCCGCAAAGCTACGATTCGCGTCCGGCGGTGGTGCCGCAGGTGCCATCTTATGTGTCGGCACCGGTTGGCCTGGCCTATTACACCTCGGCGATTATCGACGATCTGCATAAACGTCTTGGTGAACTGCGCCACGAGCAGACACGTCCGCAAGGCAACGGCGGCGAGATGTTCCTGCGCTATATCGGCTCGAACCTGAAGTACAAGAGCGATAAGAGTTTCCGCGACTTCGGTTACGACTTTGACCTCGATTACAGTGCGGTGCAGGTGGGCGGCAATCTGCTGCGACTCGATGGCGAGCAGGATAGCCTGCGCGGCGGTCTAGCCTATACGCGCGGTAATACGCGCATTCGTCCGCATGCGGCCGACGGTTACAGCAGCACCACTTTCGACAGCGACAGCCTGGCGTTTTACGGCACCTGGCAGCGTCAGAGCGGATTCTATCTGGACGGTGTGTTGTCATTTGACTGGCATCGCGGCGAAACCGATATCGCCCGCACGCAAGAAGTAGCGAAGCTGAAAGGCCACGGCTGGACGGCATCGCTGGAGAGCGGCTATCCGTTTGCGTTGGGCGATGGCTACAAGCTTGAGCCGCAGGCGCAGCTAATGTACATGAAGCTGAATATGAATGATTTCACCGATAAAGACGGCAACAACGTGCGTTACGGCGACTATAACCAAACTATTGGTCGTCTCGGCGCGCGCCTCGATCGTACGTGGACCGACGACAGCAATCGTCAATACACCCCTTATCTGCGCGCGAACTACTACAAAGGTTGGGGCGGCAGCGCAGATACCTCGGTGTCATCGGTGGATAATCCGGCATTTGGCGCAACCTTCAGCAGCGGAAAATTTGGTCAAATGTGGGAACTGGGCGCAGGCGGCACTGCAACCTTGCAGAAGGATGTTTCATTGTATGCGGAAGCGGATTATCGCAAAGAGATCGCTGGCAATGGTGCTAAAGGGTGGCGGTATAACGTGGGGGTTCGCTGGCAATTCTGATTTCCCTGCGCCCTTTGCGTTGCAGCCTTCCTGCAACACAAATGGCTTTGGGAAATCCCATCTCCCTGCGCCCTTTGCGCTGCAGGTCTGCTGACTGGGTTTTTAATTAAAGATTGATTTGGTTTATTGTAAAACCCGGTTAATCGATGAGCTAAGTGAAAAAGTGTGAAAGCCGCTGCAAAGCGGCTTTTTTATTGCCCTGAATTTGAAACTGGTGCTAAAGCTCAAGCCGTACGATGCCGAAAAGATAAAAAAGTATTATCGATTGCTTCTTTTCGCCTGCGTATTGCAAGGACACACACATGCGTAACAACCAGCCCGTCACTCAGCGTGAATTCGCTTTTGACGATGACGCCACATTGATGTCGACTACCGATCTCAACAGCTACATCACCTATGCCAACGATGCCTTTATTGAAGTCAGTGGCTTCAGTCCGGAAGAGGTGAATGGCCAGCCACACAACATGGTGCGCCACCCGGATATGCCGCCGGAAGCCTTTGCCGATATGTGGGCGACCCTCAAACAGGGCGAACCGTGGACGGCGCTGGTGAAAAACCGGCGTAAAAATGGCGATCACTATTGGGTGCGCGCCAACGCCATTCCGGTGGTGCGTGAAGGCAAAGTGCAGGGTTTTATGTCGGTGCGCACCAAGCCGTCGGTGGAGGAGGTTCGCCAGACCGAAGCGCTGTACCGCGACTTCCGCGAAGGGCGCGTCAAAGGACGCCGCTTCCATAAAGGCTTGATGGTCGGCACCGGCTGGCGTCGCCTGGGCTCGATCCTGAAAACTCTGCCGCTGCGCTGGCGCATCCGCTCAACCTTATTAACGTTGCTGCCGCTCTCGGTGATTGGCGTCTGGCTGCTGGACCTTGCACCTCTTGCCGTTGGCTGCTTTGCCGGCGGCATGGCGGGCCTTTTACTGCTGGCGAGTCTGTGGCTGGAGCAGCAAATTTCACGTCCGATGGAGCGCATGTGCCGTCAGGCATTGAGCGTGGCGACCGGCGCCAGCCATAAAGTGGAGCAGATCGATCGCGTTGATGAGATTGGCGTGACGCTGCGCGCCATCGGTCAGCTTGGGCTGATGTTCCGCTGGCTGGTGGATGATGTCAGCGGCCAGGCGATCAACGTGCTGAGCGCCAGCGATGCCATCGCGCGCAGCAACGACGAATTGAGCCGCCGCACCGAACAAGCAGCGGCGAACGTGCAGCAAACCGCCGCCACCATGAACGAAATGACCGCCACGGTGAAGAGCAACACCGATACCGCTAAAGAGGTCAATGGGCTGTCGGAAAACACCAGTCATGCGGCGATCAAAGGCGGCGAAGTGATGCAGGAGATGGTGGGCATGATGGCGGAGATCGCCGACAGCTCGAAGCGCATCGCCAACATCACCAGCGTGATTGACGGTATCGCTTTTCAGACCAATATTCTGGCGCTTAACGCCGCAGTGGAAGCCGCGCGCGCCGGTGAGCAGGGCAAAGGCTTTGCGGTGGTGGCCGGTGAAGTGCGCAATCTCGCGCAACGCAGCGCCAAAGCCGCTAGCGAAATCAAACATCTGGTGGAAACCAGCGCCAGCCGCGTGCAATCGGGCAGCGACCACGCCGATGCCGCTGGGCACACCATGCAGGAGATTGTCGATCAGGTGCAGAATGTCACTGCGCTGATCGCGCAAATCAGCGGCGCGACCGCCGAGCAGGCCATCGCCCTAACGCAGGTCAGCACAGCGGTGGAAGATCTCGACGATATCACCCATCAAAACGCCGCGCGGGTGGCGGAAAGCGCCGAAGCGTCCGGTCGCATGAAGCATCAGGCCAATCGTCTGGTGGAAGCGATCAGCGTGTTCCGTTAACGCATGTCGCGTTCGGCGCGCAGTGCGCCGGGTGGCGTGCCAACAATGCGTTTGAAGGCGCGGCTAAACGCCGCCAGCGAACCGTAACCGAGGTGGAAGGCGACGCTTTCCACCGCTTCGCCCTCGTTCACGATACGTTCCACCGCCAGCCGCATGCGCAGCTCGGTAAGATAGCGCAGCGGCGTCATGCCGGTTGCCGTCTGGAAGCGCGCGGCAAACACCGAGCGTGAACTGCCGGATTCGCGCGCCAGCCGCTCCACCGTCCAATTTTCGCCGGGTGCGCGATGCATCGCCGCCATCGCCAGGCTGAGACGCGGATCGCGCAGCGCCTGCACCAGGCCGCTGCCTTTGCAGCAGCCGTTCTCCACCCAGCCCCGCACAATTTGCGCCGCCACCACATCCGCCAGCCGCGACAAAATCCCGGCGAAACCGGCTTTGCGCTGCCGCGTTTCGCGCTCCATCGCATCGAGAATCGGCTGAATTTCCGGATACTGCGCCAGCAGCGTACTCACCAGCATCACGTCTGGCATGGTGTGCACCAGCGGCTGCATGCCGCCCAGTTCAAACGCCATGCAGGCGCTGAACAGAATCACATCGCTGTTATCCGGGCAGAGTTCGGTGCTGTCGTCGATGGCGCAGACGCTGGCGCAAATCGGGCGGCTATTAAACGTCGAAATGGGTTCGCAAACGGCCTCTTCGCTGGAGATCAGCGCGTGCGGTTTGCCGTGCGGGATCAGCAGCGCATCGCCCGCCTGCAGCGGATAAATCACGCCTGACGCCGAGCGAATCAGTAACGATCCGCGCCCAACAAAATGCAGCTGCGCGCGACCAGGCGCGTCGTCATATTGCAGGCCAAAAGGCGCGTGCAGCGCGATACGCTGGTATTTGACGCCGTACAGGCGCATGCCCATCAGCAATTCACTGGTCAGATCTTCATAGCGACTCATACCAATCCCAGACGAATAATCAAAAAACAAAGTTTCTGCATCATAGATCGTCTGGTGATCAGTCACTATGCTTAACGCTAAATATTTTGTGATGGGGATCACAGATGAGCCTGGATACTGAAATAGTCGAAACACCGTTAGACGTGGATAAACCGGCCTGGGGCGCGGTGTTTGCCATGGCCTTTGGCGTGTTCGGCCTGATTACCGCAGAATTTCTGCCGGTCAGCTTGCTGACGCCGATCGCCGACACGCTGCGTATCAGCGAAGGGCAGGCGGGACAAACCGTGACCGTCACTGCGCTGGTGGCGCTGCTCACCAGCCTGGTGATTGGCAACGTGACGCGCCAGCTCGATCGTCGCGTGGTGATGCTGGCCTTTACGCTGCTGCTGATTGCCTCGGCGCTATTGGTGGCTTTTGCCGAGAATCTGCCGATGATTCTGCTGGCCCGCGTGCTGCTGGGCGTGGCAATTGGCGGCTTCTGGACGCTCTCGACCGCGATTACCATGCGTCTGGTACCGAGCGATCAGGTGCCGCGCGCGCTGTCCATCGTGTTTAGCGGTATTTCGCTGGCGACCATTATTGCTGCGCCGCTCGGCAGCTATCTGGGCGGCATTATTGGCTGGCGTAACATCTTCATTCTGACCGCTGCATTAGGCGTGCTGGCGCTGCTGTGGCAGTTCTTCACCTTGCCCGCGATGCCGCCGATTAATAAAGCGCGCAGCGGTGGCGTGCTGGATCTGCTGCGTAAAAGCGTGATGCGCTGGGGCATGCTGGCGGTGATCATGATGTTTACTGGCCACTTCGCCTTCTTTACTTATCTGCGTCCGTTCCTCGAAGGCAGCGCGCAGCTGAACGTCAATCAGCTGTCGCTGGTGCTGCTGGCGTTTGGCGTGGCGAACTTCTTCGGTACTTCGCTGGCAGGATATCTGGTGACGCGCAGCGTATCGCTGACGTTAACCGCGATGGCGCTGGTGATGAGCGTGACCGCGCTGCTGCTGGTGAGCTTCGGCGAGGTGTCGTGGCTGGTCGCGGCGGGCGTAGCGCTGTGGGGCCTGGCGTTTGGTTCGATGCCAACCGGCTGGTCAACGTGGATCTCCCGCGCGGTGCCGGACGATGCGGAATCAGGCGGCGGTTTGCTGGTCGCCACCATTCAGCTGGCGATCACCGCCGGTGCCGCAGCCGGCGGCTGGATGTTTGATCTGCAAGGCGCTGGCGGCGTGTTCCTCGCCAGCGGCGTGCTAATGCTGCTGGCGGCCATCACCATCTTCACCCGCGTTCGTCATCACGGTTAACACCTATGCCATCCGTCGCGGCGCGATAAATCGCGCCGCGACAGCGTTATGCGTTCGGGCTATCACAGCCATATATCCTGCCTTTTAATTAAATGTTAGATTTTTAACCCTTTGCACAAAGGTTAACCCAAACGTGCTTTTTATGTTCAAAATATTCGAATGACAACGGCAAATCTCTCCGCTTTTTACTGATCAATTCTGCGCCTATTATATCTCTCAACAAGGCGATGACGCCTTACTCAATCAAACGTACATTAAGGAATTGACCATGAAAACCATCAAAACTTTTGCTGCTGTTGTTGCTCTGACCGTTCTGCCATTCGCTAGCTTTGCGCAAAGCATCACTGCAACCGCTTCAACGCTGGATGGAGCAGAAGCGCAAATCGCTGCTCAGGCGCATGAAGCTGGTGCTTCGTATAAAGTGACCGAAGCCAACTTCAACAACGGCGTGCACATGACTGCTGAACTAACCAAATAAGTTGCATTAACGTTCTGTGCTGACAGGGTGCCTTCGGGCGCCCTGGCGGCGTTGGTAAGCCGATAAAATCCTGTCACTTTCCCTTCGAAATGATTACTATTCTCAAAAAGTAGCACCCTTCGTCGGCTCGCCTCGGGCTGTCTTTTTAACATTGGTTGTAATGTCGGGCTTTCACTTCACTGCCATCAGGCGGTGTTTTTGCTATGGAGAAGTTATGAAGGCGAATAAAAAATCGTGGGCGCTGCGTCCACTGCTGCTGGCAACAGCGCTGTTCTCAACCTCTGCGGTGATGGCGGCGGAGTCCCAGCCGTTGAACCAGGCGATCTCAAAAGGCGCTTACGAGTTGGCGTTCAGCAACAGCGATAATGCGCTGTTCCTGGCGACCGCGCAGAGCACCACCGACAAAAAAGGCGGCACCGTTTATCGTCTCGATCCGCAGGATCTGGCGGTAAAGCAAACCATCAACACCGATCTGCCGACCTTTGGCGCGGCGATCAACCAGAAAACCAACATTCTCTATTTGGGTAACACCCGCGATGCTGCACTGACTGCAGTGGATGCCACCAGCGGCAAGGTGATCAACACGCTGGTGCTGGATGGTCGTCAGCGCAGTGAAACCGTGCGTCCGCTGCAGCCGCGCCAGTTGGCGGTTGATCCGGCGACCGATCGCGTTTACATCACTGGCCTCGGTGAGCAGAGCGTGGTGTGGGTGGTGGATGGCAAAACTCTGCAACTGATCAGCACCGTGCCGAACACCGGCAAAATGGGCACCGGTTTAGCGATCGATTCTGCGGCGCAAAAACTGTACGTCACTAACTCCGATGGCGAACTGGTGACCATCAATACGCGCCTGAACGCGATTGAAAAGCGTCAGAAAATCGATGGCGACAACGATCACTTCTTCCTCAATATCTCGCTGGATACCAAAGGCCATCGCGCCTTCCTCAGCGACTCAAAACAACCGCAGGTGCTGGTGCTGGATACCCGCACCCAGCAGGTGATCCACAAGATCGATGTGCCGGAATCGCTGGCGGTATTGTTTAATGCCGATCGTGATGAGCTGTACGTCACGCACCGTAAAGCGGGCGAAATCAGTATCATCGACGCCAGCAGTTACAAAGTAAAACGCACGGTGAAAGCGCCGGGCCTGCCAAACAGCCTGGCGCTTTCCGCCGATGGCAAAACCCTGTTTGTCAGCATCAAGCAGCCGGGTTCACGCAAAGAACCACCAAAGAATCCAGATAGCGTGCTGCGTATCGCTTTATAAGCGGTAATAGTCTGAATTAAAGGGCGGCTTGTGCCGCCCTTTGCATTTCCGCACTTCGCTGCGCCTATTCTTTACGCACATACGCTACCTTGTAGGACGACAACACCAATGGAGAGGATGCAATGAGCCAGTTTTTTATGCATGAGAAAAACGATCTGGTTAACGAAGCCATCGAAGGGGTTTTGCTGAGTACGCCGTGGCACAACCTCAGTCGCCTCGATCTCGGTGATGAGATTCGCGTGGTGGTGCGTTCGGACTGGGATAAAAGCAAAGTGGCGCTGATCTCGGGCGGCGGTTCTGGCCATGAACCGGCGCATGCCGGATTTGTCGGCAAAGGCATGCTGACGGCGGCGGTGTGCGGCGATATTTTCGCCTCGCCGAGCGTCGATGCGGTGTTGAACGCCATTGTTAACGTCACCGGCGATGCCGGTTGCCTGCTGATTGTGAAGAACTATACCGGCGACCGTCTTAACTTCGGTCTGGCGGCAGAGAAAGCCAAAAACCTCGGCTACAAAGTTGAGCTGGTGATGGTGCAGGATGATATCGCGCTGCCGGAAAACCCGCAGCCGCGCGGTATCGCCGGGACTGTGCTGGTGCACAAAATCGCTGGCTTTGCGGCGGAGCAGGGACAATCGCTGGATGAGGTCAAAGCGCTGGCACAGCGTGCGATTGATGCCACATCGTCCATCGGTTTGGCTTTCGCCACTTGTCATGTGCCGGGCGAAAAACGCGATGAGCGCGTCGAGCCCGGGCACAGCGAGCTCGGCATGGGCATTCACGGCGAGCCGGGTGTAATCACGCTGGATACGCAAGACAGCCGCCAAATCACCAGCATCATGACCGATAAACTGGCGCATGCGCTGCCGGACGGCAAGCAAGCGCTGTTGCTGATCAACAATCTCGGTGGCTTCTCGCAGCTGGAGCTGGCGCTGTTAACGCGTGAAGTGTTGCAGTCGCCGCTGGCGGCGCGCATCACGCATCTGCTGGGGCCGGCAACGCTGGTCAGCGCGCTGGATATGAAAGGTTTTTCGCTGACGCTGCTGGCGCTGGAGGAGCCGTTCCTTGAAGCGTTAAACGCGCCGGTTCAGGTGCTGGGTTGGGTGCCGGTGTATGACTTTGCGCCGATCAGCCTGCAACGTGCAGAGAAAATCGGCAGCGTGCTGGATTTTGATGCCTCTGAGAATGCGGAGGTGGCGCGCATCGTCGCCAGCGTCACGCAGACGCTGATCGATCTGGAAAGCGAGCTGAACGCGCTGGATGCCAAAGTAGGCGATGGCGATACCGGCTCAACCTTTGCCGCCGGGGCGAAGAAAATTCAGCGCGGCCTGCAGGAAAAACAGCTGCCGCTGGATGAGCTACCAACCTTGCTGGCGCTGATTGGCGAGCAGCTGGCGACGGTGATGGGAGGATCGAGCGGCGTGTTGATGTCAATTCTGTTCACCAGCGCCGGACAGCAGCTGGAAGAGGGCAGCGCGCTGCCACAGGCCTTGATGCACGGGCTGGAGCGCATGAAACATTACGGCGGCGCGCAGCCGGGTCATCGTACGTTGGTGGATGCGCTGCAACCGGCGCTGGAAGCGTTAGTGGCGGGCGAGTCGCTGGCTGCGGCGGCAGAAGCGGCGCAGAAAGGCGCCGACGCCACTGCGCAGATGCAGAGCGCCAAAGCGGGGCGTTCCGCGTATCTGAACCAGCAGAGTCTGGATGGCGTGAAAGATCCGGGCGCGTATGCGATTGAGAAAGTGTTTGCGGTATTGGCGGGTTAAACAGAGTGCGCCTGGCCCCTCACCCTAACCCTCTCCCGCAAGCGGGAGAGGGGACTGACCGAGCACATATTTAACATTTGGCAGCGTCTCCCTCTCCCCGTGGGAGAGGGCCGGGGTGAGGGCACCAGACCGCACCGCACTACCACCTTACTCCGCGGCTTCGCGCATCATCTCTTCGTGTGGAATATCCTGCAAAATCTGCTCGAAACTGCGCAGACGTTTATAGATCGACATCAGCGTAATCAGCGTTGACCACGACGTGATCAAATACTGGAACGACGAGCGCACCTGATCAAACACATTGGTGATCTGGTTCAGCAGACCGAGCGTAATGGTACCCGCCACAATCGACGGGAACAGCACAAACAGCCCGAACACGTTATCCACCTGCAGATACATAATGCGGGTGATGTTGAAGTACAAATAGTGGAAATAGAGGCGGAAATAGTTCTGACGCACGCGGCTAAACAGCTCCTGCACCGTCGGCGGTGAGGCGCGTTCAGGATCGTCTTCGCCATATACCAGCTCTTTACGGTAGGCCGCTTCCACCCGCTGATTGCGGAACTCCAGCCCCGGCAGTTTAATCCCCACCAGCGCCAGCAGCGCGGTACCAAACAGCGACCACAGCAGCGCGGCAATCACCAATGCATACGGAATGCTGCCAAGAATGGGCACCTCTTTCACATGGTGCGACAGCGTGACCAGCACCGGCAGGAACGCCACCAGCGTCATAATCGCCTGAATAAAGTTGATGCCCCAATCCTGCAACGTGCCAGCGAAGCGCATGGTGTCTTCCTGTACACGCTGTGCCGCCCCCTCAACCAGACGCAGACGCTGCCAGTTGTGCATGTAGTAATTGTTCATCGCGGTACGCCAGCGGAATACCCAATGGCTGACGAAGAACGAGTTCATCACGCCAATCACCACCGCAATCAGCGCGATACCGAGAAACGCCAGCACTTGCACATAGAACTGGTGGATGGCGACGGAACCGGCTTTGGTCAGCGCCTGTTGAATCATGTCGTAGAACGGGCCGTACCAGGCGTTAACGCCCACGCCGACCTGCACGCCAAACCAGGTGACAAAGATGATCAGAATTGAACCCCAAACCGACCAGCGCTGCCACGGATGGTTATCAATCACGCGCCACGCCAGCGCAAAGAGGCCGGCAACGATCCAGTAATAGGCGTAAAACCACAGTTGGCTGATGTGAATAAAACGGCTGGCGTTGGTTGGCAAAGGTTCGTGCATCGCCGCCTGTAGTGCAGGCCAGCGCGCCGGGAAATCACTGAAAAAGCCAAACCAGGCAAAAATCGCCAGCAAACTCCAAATCGCAGCTGAGCTGAAAAACAGCGTTGGCCGCGGAAAAAAGGACTTAAACATAGGCACTCCGCTGTTGTGTGTACGCCTTTATACCGCTTCAGACCTCTATCTGTCTGTTGTGGGTTGTATCTGACGATGTCAGTTTCGCCGCTGCGATGTAAAACGACAGCGGCAATTGTTAAGTAATTAGTGCGAATTTGTTTCTAACAACTAAATTATCCACAGCAATGGTGTTACAATATTTGCACTGTTACCGGTAACAGTGCTGCTGTATCCCTTAAGC
>Ga0105251_10001375_pt1 | contig 21039 bp, 15 predicted proteins | sample KBSS64metaG_FD_80424 | JGI IMG/M metagenome (GOLD analysis project Ga0105251, IMG submission 80424) | Switchgrass rhizosphere microbial communities from Kellogg Biological Station, Michigan, USA - KBS S6-4 metaG | ecosystem: Host-associated > Plants > Roots > Rhizosphere > Soil | place...
ATGAAACGAATATATCAGCGCCACAGCTACTCTGCCGAGATGGCTACGGCTTGGAAATTACTTGGCGAGCGCTTGGAGGTTCTTACAACCGTCAAACTGATAGATTAGGCGCAACAGATTCAGTCATCGTGAGCTAACCCGGCTCATTGGCGTGGACACCTCTATAAATTGCTCCCGCCCCACTCGAAGGTTACAACCGTGGGTCATCCCCCTGCCCTGCCTTGGGTTGAGATGCCAGCCTTCATGAAAGAAAACGCCAAGCATGATGACCTCAGCTACAAAGCAATGCAGCTGATCATTTTGACCACGCGCAGGACCAGTGAAGTACTCGGAGCGACTTGGGATGAGCTGGATCTGGAGAAAAAGGTCTGGTAAATACCCCCCATCGGATGAAGGCTGCAAAAGAGCATCGCGTGCCCCTGAGTCAAGCAGCACTAGACCTGATCAATGGGTTAAGACGGCTTAAGGGAAATGTCCATTTGTTTCCTGGAGCCAGAGAAGGCAAACCGCTGTCGAATATGTCAATGCTGATGTCGCTCCGACGCATGAATCGTACTGACCTGACCATGCACGGCTTATGCACCACGTTTCGTGATTGGGCAGCGGAGTCGACCCAATATCCGCGAGAGGTTTGTGAGTTGGCCTTGGCACATACGCGGCAAGACAAGGTGGAGGCAGCCTATTTTCGCGGGGATCTGTTTGAGAAACGTCAGGCCATGATGTCGGATTGGGCTATATTCGTGACTCAACCTTTCGGTTAGTAAATTGCTTGACCTCCCCTGCATCGAATAACGATGCGGGAGAGGTGAACTCCATTTCGCGCACGAGAATTACTAACGCGTGTGTCCACTCTTGAGTTTGCAAGCCGATGTTGCGCCATGGTATTTCACCGACTGTACATTGAGATCTTCCATTGGCCCCTTTTTGATTGACTTCACCTAGAGACCATTGCCCGAATAAGACTTAAGAATTAGACGTTAAAAAGTGCGATAAGAAAAATACAAACCCTATCCTTGGCGAAAATATTTAGCAAGATTACTCACCAGCTAAAATTTCTTCAAGCCGCTGCTGATAGTAATTTTCTAGATATCGTTCGGCTTCGACAAACCAAGCTTTAGTCATCTCAGAATAGCATTCAGTTGCAGCAGTCTTGCGTTTCAAATCATCCAGTTTACCTACTGCCCTAGCGATGCTTCGGGATCTATTTTGACCGCTTTCCGACAAAGCCGCCTCAATATCATCCTGAATATATCGCAGCAAAACCCTTAAATCTAAAATATTCTTAGTTCTCTGTTCCACCAAGCCTTGTCTGTTCAATGCGAGTGCGGAAATTGTCTCGACGCCGTATATATCTTTTACGCTTCCATGGCTGACCGGCTGAACCAGGGCTGGACACAGATCAGGGGTAACTGAAAAGTCAAAAACCCAGCGCAGGTGCTGAGTCGGATCTCTACGCGTTGGGTCAATTAATAGCGGATCCTCTGAGTCGAGGCAGTCCCCCGACTTTAATGCTCGAACCTTATTAACTGCAAATGAATTTTTTTTGCCAATAGATCTTATTGTTGCGGTAGCGATCGCGGTCAACGCCATACCTGGTGCATAGACCCTATGGCGTCGTCTACGATTACAGTCAATACAACTGTACAGAAGATTTGTCCAATCACTAGCCAACCACCAGTAACCAGAGTGCGTTTTTTCTTCCTGAACAGCTCCCTTAGGGCGGTAATGTTCAATATCCGCGGGGCCGGAGGCAACAAAGTCAGACTCGCAATATGCACACTTCTTATGAAATAGATCCTTCAACGCACTAATTACATCATCACCTTTGTACGCAAGAAATTTGAACTTCTTCCTAGGAGTTGCACCCGCAACTGGAGGAGGTAATGCAAAGTAAGCCGCTGCTAATATGCGTTCATTCGAACCCACTCCAGTTTTCGATGTCAACGAATCTGGTGCGGCAACAGCACCTCTATCCACGTTACGCATTGCTACTCCTTGCGCGAAGAGCCATTAGCACGTCTTCAACAGCATCGCGACGCAGTGCACCACGTTTTGCTGCGTCGGCGGCTCCACGCTCAATCAGATATTCACGATAAGCCTCGGACACAATCTGCTGAGCGGGTGTATCGCCGATAATCGTAAGAGTTCCGGTGGAGTTTGTTAACTCGTCGAGTCGAGCCTGCCTGTCGGGCGTCAAGTCAGAACCTGACGAAAGTAGCGCATATTCCTCAAGTTCTGCTTCAGCAAGCGGATCCGATGTGCTCACAAGGCCGAAATAGTCCGAAGTAAGAAGCTGTTCAGCACGTAACGATGATAACTTAGGAAGATCATCCAGACTCTGAATGACTTTATCATCATCACGAAATAGTACTGTTACTTCCTCGTCTCGCATTCCTCTAAGACATAATGGATCATGGGTGGTGCATATAAATTGAACTTGAGGCATAGCACGACGTAGCGCTGTTACTACTTGCATCTTCCATCTAGGATGAAGGTGTGTCTCAATCTCGTCGATGAGGACGACCCCACGAGCGTACTCAAGATTCCCCCAAACACTAACCATCTCCCGCATGATATCGACAGCCATGGCGAAAAGTGATTTATAGCCATCGCTCAGACGGTCAATGGGTGTCAGTCGTTGATGTGCAGCTACATAAATTCGCCCGTCTTCATCTCTCTGAATCTCATCATCAGGTTGCAGTAGTAAAATGCCTCGCATTGCCCGTGCGATTGCATTAAAACTTTCCTCTGGCTGGCGTTGGAGCCAACGTTCCGGATGAGATATCGTCGCAGAAGGCTCAAACAATGTACGCAAACCGAAATGAGTAGCAGACTGCTTTCTTCTTCCATCAAAATATCGCCTTGCGCCGTATCCGAGCACCACACCTGAAGGTTCTTCACCTCCTTGAAAAGATGGTCCTGCGCAAGGAATCACCAACTCCGAAACGTCGCCTGAAGTAAAAAAAACTTTTATCTTTGCATCTTTCGTCCTTGTATGCCTCCACCCTTCAATCTCTCGTGAAATAAAATCCTCGGCATTTATCTTAAGCATGTCTCTGAGATCTGCGCCCATAAGACATAATGCAATTGCTTGCAAAACACTACTTTTACCAACCGAATTCTCTCCGATTAGCATCGCACATCCTAGCTCTTTTTCACCTTCAGACGTCTTAAAAGTAAGATCAAGATGTTCTACATCTTTAAAATTCCTAATTTCCACGCGACGAATCATCGCTACAGCACTGGAACTACGAAAATCTTTGAATGCACCTGCTGATTTCAGCGACGGCACCACAAGCTGCTCACTATCGCTTACAAATGAATCTCTCTTCGAAACCAAATTAGCGTGTTGCTCCAGAGCATCTAAAATATTTGTCTCATCAAACAGCTTCGTGTCTCGCCACATCTCCCGACCAAAAAAACTGTTGAAACTAGGAGAACGCCGCCCTTCTGCTTGTAAATATTTCCTGTAGGTTTGATAAAGTAATATCCTTGTTGCTCCTGAGTAGGCCGAAGCGCCCTCAAGCTCCCTCATCAAAATGACTGATATATTTTCACTGCCTTGACGTAAGGCCTCCAACATATCTCCACAACGCTGAAACTTCTCACGCCGCGCGTCAACAAGATCTGATCGATTTAGGTTTAGGACATCTATAGTAGCTTGCCCCCTCTTCGTCCTACTAAATACTCGCCCAGCATGATCGAAACGCAAATGGCGCTCGGGAAAGTCCAAGCACGGATCTAATAGGAAAGCCGACTCGCTCCCACAAGCCTCCTCCCATGACGAAAGAACAGGGGCGCGCGGCCCATCTACAGGAAAAAGATTTCGCTTGGAGCGATTGCAGGAAACACAAGCTAGAAAGTGATTTTTCCACTCATAAAAAAACCAACCATAATGGTCTGAGTATTGTTTATCTCCCTTCAGATTACTTGCGGCAGATTTAGGTCTGAAATGATCTAGTTCCCCTCCTTGTCCTCGGAGATCTGATTCACAATATGCGCATTTTCCATGGAAAAGTTCTTTAAGCGAGTCTTTTACGCGAGGCATTGGGAGCTCATTAATCGGTGCGCGCCTGGTAGACCGATAGTCAACGTCAGCGCTGTAGAACTCTGCCAAAATGTTTTGCGCGTTGGCAGCTTCGCTTCCACGAAGCCATTCTGGGTAATTCACACCAGATCTATCGACCTTTAACAAGGGTGCCATCTCCTGATTTTTTTAAAGTCCATCTCGAACCTACAGTCCGGATAGATCATGATGCAGAGCCTACCAAAAGACGCGTTTCAAGCGTCAGTCATTTGAGAACGACCAAAATACTCCCACAATTCGGCTCATCCTGTGAGCCGCCGTTCGCTCCCCCTCTCACCCAAATTTCCTAGCTCACCCTCAATCTCATTGCGCTGTGAAATTTCGGCACCAACTAATCGCAATCAAAAAAATCCTAGTCATACATTATGGACCTGTACCTCTGCGCAATAAGCATCAGAGCGCCAGACTCGGCAATCAATCACCCAGGCGGATCGCGAAGGCGACCTGCTAATGGGATCTATGCCTGTGCATTGAATGTTCTCTCTACTGGAGCCCTGTAAATGATCCATCGATGTCCTAGCTGCCAATCAGTCTCTGTAACAACCAAAAACTTTGCCAGGAAATTTGGCGCTCTAATCGGCGCCGTCAGTGGTGCTGCACATGGAGCAAAAGGAGCCAAGGCTGGCGCTGAGGCCGGGGCTGTCATCGGACTCGCGGGCGGTCCCATTGGCGTCACTGCTGCCAGCATGACCGGAGCCATTCTCGGCGGGCTGATCGGTGCAGCGACTGGCTGTATCACTGGAGCCAAACTCGGCGAGATCATCGATGACCAGGTTTTAGACAATTACTGTTGTCTCGAATGCGGGCTGGCGTTTAGCTGCCGTCATCGCGTTTGAACTGCTCGCCTCTCGATTGAAGCATCTGCTTCACGCTCGCTGAATCGCATCCCCTCTCAATAAACACTCCGCATGCCTACTGACTTCCACTGATATCTCAGCGGCCTCACCGTGCGCAAATGAAAAGGAAAATCTCATGACACATCTCATCGATCAAATGGCTTATGTCGGCACCACCCCTTGGCATGGCCTCGGCAATCAGCTCTCGCCCAATCAGCCGCTGGAAGTCTGGCAGCGCGAAGCCGGCATGAACTGGCAAATTCAGGACAGCCCAGTACATTTCAAATCAGACAGTATCGGCACCCTGGGCTCGATACACTCCTTTCCGGAACAGAAGGTGCTTTATCGTTCCGACACCAAATCGCCATTATCGGTGGTATCTAATCGCTATCAAGTGGTGCAGCCGCGTGAAGTTCTAGAATTCTATAGAGACCTCACCGAGGTCTCAGGGTATGAGTTGGAAACCGCCGGAGTACTGAAAGGTGGGCGCAAGTTCTGGGCGCTCGCCAGGACGGGCCAAGCGACAGCGCTGAAGGGGAATGATCAGGTAAATGGTTATCTTCTACTGGCAACTTCCTGCGACGGCACACTGGCCACTACCGCCACCCCGACCACAGTGCGCGTGGTCTGCAACAACACCCTGACAATCTCCTTGAATGGCGCTGCCCGCGCCATCAAGGTTCCGCACAACACGCGCTTTGATCCACAAGCAGTAAAAAAGCAACTCGGCATCGCCGTCTCGCAATGGGACGAATTTATGTACCGGATGCGCGCACTCGCAGAACGTAAGGTTCAATGGCCTGAGGCCATGAGCTTCTTCATGGACGTGCTGTGCGACACCAGCGCACATGACCCCATTCCCAATGTACTGCCCAACAAACGAGCTATGGAGAGAGTACAGAGCCTGTACGAAGGTAATGGCCGAGGATCTGAAATGGAGTCAGCTCGCGGAACAGCATGGGGCTTACTGAACGCCGTGACTGAATACGTGGATCATGAAAGGCGCGCCAGGAGCCCTGAGTATCGAATGGATTCAGCATGGTTTGGGCAAGGCGCAGTAATGAAACAGAAGGCTCTCAATGCAGCCTTACAACTTGTTGCGTGAACCATCGAACCACAGCACTGCAGAGCCCTCTCGCCTAAAGGGGCGTTCGAAATCATTAAATCCCAACATCCACCTTCCAGTAACTGAGCCACCCACCCTTCATAGCGTTCACGCGTTCGTGATAGGAGCACAAGCATGAAATATCCCAAGCTCAAAGCCGGTGAAACGGCCCACACCTATGTCACAGAATCACCGGTCAGCGAAACCGACATCCTGCAGATGGCTCAACAACTCGCGATGTATCGTCTGTCTAAAGGGCGGGCGTTGACTGAGCGTAGACTCGTCTTCAATCACCTACAATCGCTGCTGCAATTCCATGAATACGAAGTCTTTGCTTTGTTACTGCTCGACACCGAGCACCGGGTTATTGGCTTCAAGGAAATATTCAGGGGAGCATTGGAAGTAGCCTGCGTGTCCCCTCGGGAGGTGGTCAAGATCGCTATGGAGCACAACGCAGCGGCCGTGATTCTGGTGCATAACCGTCCCTCCGGTGACCTGAAGCCCAGTCAAGCAGATCGCGCACTGACCGAAACCCTAAAAAATGCCCTCAACATGATTGGTACCCACATCTTGGATCATGTCGTCGTCGATTTTGAGGGCTGTGTATCGCTGAAAGTAGAGGCGCATATGTAGGGACGCTTTGCCCTTGGCATTAACTAAATAAGCTGATCTAGCAGAGGGCGGCCACTACGGCTCGACATGAACCAATATTGCCTCAACTCTAGGAGACTCCCATGGCGTTGATACGTTTCCTAATCGCACTTCTCATCTTCATCGGTGTACTGGCAAGCGCTTCAGTAATAGTGTTTTCTGTGATCCTGATGCTACGATTTCCGCCGATGTTGGTCGCAGTTGGAATCGCCTTCGTTCTCTTTTACTGGGTGATCAAGCGCTTCCCCAGCATCGAGTAAACGACATAAAGCAGACAGAGACTGTTGATCAGCTCTGCCTGCTTTTATTTTTCTTTTTTTTCTTTTGTCGCCTGAGCTATGTTCACTGAAATATCGGAAGGACTCAGCAGCTGGCAATTCAGTCCATTACGCCAGCGATGTGCGGGATAGCCTGCTTCGACAGCTCGACTTCCGATACCGATACCGATGCCTGGGCTTTGACCTCGGGGTGAGATTCAGTCAAACGGCTACAGCACCTGGATAAGAAAATATGTTCGAAGTTATCACCGATCTTCGCCAGATCTCGGCGCACAACCGTAAGCTCACCACTCGCCTAAAGAAGGCTTTCATCCACGGTGAAACCCGCGAAATCACTTACCCTTCTGGGCACATGTCGGGAAAGGTTTTTTTTGAACATGACAGCGGCTTCAGAGTCCGCGGTTGGTCGCCCTCCAAGAAATGGCCGGACAAACACATGAACTTCCTCGTCATGGGCGAGCCCAGCTCCACTGACTGGCTCGAGATCACTGTGCAACTTAACTTCCCAGCCGAGGAGTACAACCGAAACCTAGCCGGGGCATTCGTAAAGGACGAAGACGGGGAAGTGTTTTTGGCACATCGCGGCAAACTCACCAAGGGTATGGGCGCCCTGAAAAAAAATCTGGTGCTCGAGCGCTTCCCAAACTGCATCACTGCGAAGGACGGGAATCAGACCAACCAGCTGATCCTCATTGCTGGACTGGGCTCCCCGGACATGATTGATCGACTGTTTGAGTTCGCCGTCGAGGCTCGCCATGTGGCGACCGAACTGGGCGCGCTCAAGCTTGCCAACACGGGAAAACGAACACCATCCGAGCGCAATGGCAAACAGCCACCAGCTACTGTGGCCGATAAACAAACGCAGCGCGCGTACAAACTTGGCGCCTACTTTGAAGAATTTTCAGGGGAGAGCTGGGGTGATAACTACACCATCTCGGGCAATCGCGTGGTCGAACACGGCGCCATAGTCAACGCGCTCGCCGTTCAGCTTCAGACCACTGGCACACTGCAGAAGTCCCAGGCTATCGACTTGGCTGTAGTCGGTGAATACCATGTCGACCTGTACGAGGTGAAAACCTCCGCCAACACGACCAATATCTATACTGGCCTCGGCCAGTTGATCTTGCATGGTGAGGCCATTGCCGATGAACTGCGCTTTCCGGTACGTCGCTATCTGGTCCTACCTGAACTACCGCCCGAGCGGCACGCCCCGCACATCGCAGGTAAGGCAGAGATCAAAGTTATTACCTACCAGAAGCTGGGCACTGGGTACCAATTCGACGGGATTTAAGTCCATCCGCGCCAGCCTGCCCCGTACTCCACTTGTCAGGCTCCAGGCCAGGGGCACTTACATATAGGCGCTGTGCCCAGAATTCGCTCAATACCGCCACTCATCATGCGCTAATGGGGACGAATTCAGCCGTGATTTACTCTCCTTCCAATGGGGCAGGAAGTCATCCATCAGTCTTACAAACCGTTGGTTGTGGTGCCGCTCTAGCAGATGCACCAGTTCATGCACCAGAATGAACTCAAGGCACTCAGGAGGTTTTTTTGCGAGTTCAAGATTTAACCAAATCCGTTTAGCCTGAGTGTTACAGCTGCCCCACTTGGTTTTCATCTTTTTGATTCCCCAGAAACTCGGGCATACCCCCAGACGCACCTCCCAGTCGCCAATCAACTCCTGCACACGCGCCTTGAGCTCGACGCGATACCAGTCGTTGAGCAAGTTCATTCGTGTTTCCAGATCAGTTTCTGGTCGTACATAGAGCCTCAACCGCGTATTGCTGCGTTTAATTTCTGCTTTACCAATACGCTCAGTCACCTCGAGTCGATAACGACGACCCCACAAGTAATGGGTTTCACCAGAGATCATCTTTCGCTCGGTTTGGCGCGGCTGGGCGGCGAAATGTTTCTGTTGCTTGCGAATCCAGGCCAGCCGCTGAATCACAGCAGTGCGTACTGCTGTATCGGACAAATGCTCAGGTGCAGAAACGCGTACCCTGCCCTCTGGTGGCAGAACGCTAATGTGCAGATTTTTGATCGCTTTGCGGTTGAGCTCAACCTCAAGACTGCCGATATGAACAGTCGCCATTAGCGATAGTCCTTCTGGGCCTTGATCAGCTCCATGAGATTAGGGATATCGACTTCATACCCTGCGCTTTCCTCACGGATGGCATTGGCCAGTTCACGCTCCTTGAAACGATCGCCAACCCAGTCGGCTTTCTTGGTATAGCGCACGGCGGTATCTATACGGGTTGCCAGCACCTCATCCCGACCAAGGTTGTCGTACAGGGCGCGTTTGGCTGATGTATCAATTGAGCCGGGATACTGGTGTTGGCTGTTACTCCCAGGACTTTTCACCTTGCGAGCTAAGTCTCGAATTTGCTCAAGGTACTCCTGGTAATCTAACGCCTTCTGTCGGCGCAGTTCGATCAACTGATCCAGCAGCACAGACATCTGCTCGTAGTATTTGGGGTTTACCGGGTTTTCATCGACGATGGTTTTGCGCACGTTATTTTCGATGGTTTCGGCCATGGCATCGGGATCTCTACGCAGATCCTCAGAAACATTCTCCAATGCACCCGCGCCTTTCTCCACCACCAACTCAATCAGCCCCAACTCCTCGAAGTCCATCAATACTTCACTGTCATCAGCACGGACGTACATGTCCAACAGCTTGCGCATCGCCGGCTCGAATCGCTTCATCTCAACCAGATCACCACTGGCGAGCTTCACTTCATCGCGAACTTTTTCAAAGTGAATGACGTCAGCCCGGATAGTTTCTTCCTGAGCCTTGTTGTAACCCGCCTCAAGCATCTCATTGGCCAGATTGGCCCAGGCACGCAGCAACTTTGCGACGCTCTGATAAAGCGCCAATCGGAGGGCTTCCTTCTCAGGTAGGTCGTCCTTGTTCTCTCCCGACACGCCGCAGAAATAGTGTTTGTAATCCTGCATGTTGCGCGGTGCCAGCACCGGTTCACAGAGTGCGCGCACGGCCTCCAGAGCGTTATCCAGATCCTCCCGCGCTTGGACCAAACGATCTTTCAACAGGCCGGCGACATCTTCCTTGTCATACTTATCAAAAGCCCCGGCTGTGTAGTCGGTAATGGCCTTATCCAGGGAGCGAAACAAATCTTTGTAATCGATTATGTAGCCGTACTCCTTGTCATCACCATCCAGGCGATTGACCCGGCAAATTGCCTGGAACAGGCTGTGATCGGCCATCTGCTTATCAATGTACAAGTAGGTGGCCGGCGGCGCATCAAAACCCGTAAGTAACTTGTCGACCACGATCAGCAGGCGCATTTGTCCTGGTTCATTAATGAAGCGCTGTTTGACTTGCTTTTCGAACTCTTCAACGCGTTTGGCTGCTTCCTCGGCGGGTTGGTCAAAGTAGTTGGCCAACATGCGCCGGTAGATCTCGTATTTGGCCAGTTTTTCTGTCAACCCTTCGCCAGTCTCTTCCCCCTTGATCTCGGAGGCCATCGGCTTGTAGCTTGTGACAATGGCGCACTTGCCAGCAAGGTCGGTCTCACTGAACAACTCATAGACCTTGCAAGCCTGATAAACGCTGGCACACACCAACATGGCGTTACCCCGGCCATCCATCAGGCGCGGCCGTGTATCCATATCAAGCATGATGTCGTTGACTATCTGCTCCAGCCGCGACTTGCTTGACAACAGTTTCTGCATCGAGCCCCATTTCTGTTTGAGCTGGGTTTTGCCAAGGTTCGACAGGCCTCGTGTCTTGGCTTCAAACCACTCATCCACCTTCTTCTGTGAAGTCACACGCTGGTCGATATCCCGCGCCTCATAGCGCAGGTCAAGCACCACACCATCGGCCACTGCTTCGTCGAATTTGTAGGTATGAATAAAGGGGCCAAAAATCTCGATCGACTTCTTCTTGTCCTTCTTCATCAACGGTGTGCCGGTGAAGCCAATAAACATGGCTTCCGGCAGAATGTCCTTCATTGCCTCGTGCAGCTTTCCCGACTGAGTGCGATGGCATTCGTCAACGAACACATAGAGATCGCCTTTGACGCGAAAGTCTTTGGGCAAGCTGTTACGCAACTCCTCAATAAACGCATCGGCGGCTTCTTCACTTTCCGACTCGCCGTTGCGACCAAACTTGTGCACCAACGAACACACGAGCCAAGGTACAGGCATATTCAGGGTATCAAGCAGATCAGCACCGCTTTTACTGCGCAGTATTTCCTCATCAACACCGTAGAAAACCTTCTCAATCTGCTCATCCAACTCGGTACGATCGGTAATGATCAGCACGCGTGAATTCTGAATATTTTCCCGAATCCACTTGGCCAGCCAGACCATGGTCAAGCTCTTACCGGAGCCCTGCGTGTGCCAAATGATCCCGCCTTCACGTCGAGCCAAAAATGGCTTGCTCGCCTCGATACCGAAAAATTGGTTATGCCGGCAGGTCTTCTTGGTACCGGCATCAAACACAATGAAGTCATGGATAATCTGTAGAAAGCGCTGTTTATTGCACATGCAAGCTAGGTGGTCATCGAGCAAATAACCGGAAGACTCCGTCGTGAGTGGCTCTTTCCACTCCAGGTAGTACTTCTCTGGCGTTTCGATAGAGCCGTAGCGCAGCCCTTGGGTGTCGTTTCCAGCCATAACCAGCTGCTGGGTGCTGAAGAAATTGCGTATGAAGTCTTTCTTCTGATTGTCCAGGTTCTGCCTGATACCTTCGGAGACTGAGACCGAGGAGCGTTTCAGCTCAATCACACCCAGAGCAATACCATTCACATAAAGCACAATATCCGGGCGCTTCTTATTCTCGCCCTTGATCGACACTTCTTCAGCGATAGCGAAGTCATTTGCTTCGGGATTGTGCCAGTCAATCAGCCAAACAGTTTTATTCTGCTCGCCAGCCCCCTCTTTGTCTCTTACGCCATAGCGCAACAACTGGTACACCGCCTTGTTGGCGTCATACAGATTCTTGCCTTCACCCAACGCAGCGGCAACATCCAGCTGGCGCAACACGCGTGTGATCAATGCGTCACTGATATCACGCCCTTGCAACCAACGAGTCAGAAGACCGGATTCAATATTGCGGTTGCCCTCACGCGAATGCCAGTCGCCAAGATAACTCCAGCCGAGTTGATCCTGAAAAAAACGGGCGACACGTTGCTGAGTGACGCGTTCGCGCTGGCCAACATTGCTCATGCAAGACTTCCTTTCCAAATCCGATCCCTGCTGCTTAAGTCGATGACAAGGTGCGGCCTAACTCTGCTACAACTCGCCATCACGATCAAAGGACATTCTAAAGCACCCAGAAAATCAGGCGAATCAGGCATTATCAGGGCCTTGGGTAAAAGCCTGCCGACCAATGTTGCCAGCATGATGTCACGCGTCACCCAGAGAGCTTGCCCCCGAATCGAACGCAGACAATGCGGCGTGCATTAATCCGCAGGCTACGGTTTTTCAGGCTGCTCGCTGAAAGACCTGACGTAGTGCTCACGCACCGCAGCCAGCATCGCGTCCTGATGACGCTTGGCCTGTGTATCTCCCCAGGTCGTATTCGCGTAGATCAAATCCATCTTTAACGAATCTGGCCGGCTCTCGTGGTTGCGTTTGTTAAAGTAGCGCTGGCGCTTTTCATTGAACGGCAGATTGCTGTATTCGGAGTTAATGCTGCGTGATACCAATGCCAGATTACCGAACCGGTTCAGCCAATGCTCGGATACCTTATTGGTATCCGTACTCTGCGGACGCTGCGGTGAGATATGCTCGACGGAGTTTTTCGCAGTAAACCGAAAATTGCTCCACAACGGCCATTCATTGCGCTGCGTGCACCAGAGCACGAAGTCCTGCTTGTAAAACCAGTAATGAGGGAAAGCGACTCCGTGGTCTTCTTGCAGCAGGGCGTCAAACACCAGATGGCCAGCGATGCGCCAAGGCTCCGCCATGAACCAACAAGTCCGGACAACCAGACTCTCGTCATTGCTGTCACCCAACAATTGGTTGTCTAGGTGACAAAGAAAGTTGAAAAAGCGCTCGCACTCTTTCCCCTCGCTTCTTACCCCTAATGACTGCTTGTGAATGAAATACAAAAAAGGTGTCAGCCAGTAATGCGTGGTGATTTCCTGTGAGTGATACAACATACCCTGCAGCAGCGATAACCCTTGGTGAGCGGTGCTCTCGCGACTGCGGTTGATGTAACGCTTACTATCGCTGACGGATATCGAGGTCAGGCAAACCTGATGTACTTCCTCGTCCCCCTGGTCCACCCACTTGATCACATACTCATCCCACAAGACTCGCAGGCGCCAGAGCAGATCGATAAAGCTGCGGGCGTTTGCTTCGCGGGCAGATACTTCCACCCCAGCAAAAAATGCCTCATCGAACAGGGCCAGCAACTGTCGGTCCAACAGGCGCTTCAGATCGGCCTTGCTGTTCTCATGCAGCCAGATGCGCAGCGCATGCTGAAGAAACAACGGAAATCCGATGATACTACGCGCCCAAGGTTCTTCCCCCTCGTCAGAACTCGAGTCGGAGGTGTGATCTAAGCTTTGCTCTCCACCAGCAAAGATGCTTTCCAGGGTAAGTTGCGCCTCGAAGCTATCGCCCAACGGGCTTTGCACTCTGTATGAAAGAGCTGAATGTATCGCAGAAGTATCCAGCAGTTGTCCGGCAGCGTAGAGCGTCCCCAGCTGATTTGCCTCCAGGTGCGTTTCTGCACATAGATTGCGTTCAATAAAGCCACTCATATCTGCGCAAGCACTCCAGAGAGCCGCGTAGCGCGCACGGTCAGCAGCTGCAATGTCTTGGAGCAATCGTGCTTTGAGAATCTCGTGGTGTTGCAGCTGCACACCTCGATTGTTGATAACCTCAAACAGCTTGTTGAGATCCATGCCCTCAGGCACCTGGGTCAGCACCAGCTTTACCTTGCGATACACAAAGTCAGCCAGCCCGCGCAAGTAGACCTCATCAACAGCGCCGCCACTCGCGCGCACGTAGGTGGATGCAAAGGACAGCATCAACTGCTGGGCGTGCCGCATGCTCTGCGTATCGAGCGCCTCACCGACCACCGCATCAGTGTCGTGCATGAGACTGTTCAGATACACATTCACCTGCTCGCGAATGGAAAATCGTAGTCGCGACTGCGATCCCCGCTTCAGCCGGACAAAACGGAAAGCCCCCATAACCTCACGCCAGACAGCGACGGTACTGAGTAGCCAGAGCGTGGTGAAGCGCTGCTGACCATCAATCAGATCAAAACGACGCAGTCCATCGGCACGATCCTGTTGAGCTGTTTTTTCCACCAGCAAGGTACCGCCGAGGAAAAATTGCTCTTCATTCCGATCATAGGCATGAGCGATGTCAGTGAGCAGAGTATTAATCTGATCATCCCCCCAGACATACAGCCGCTGGTAAATAGGCACATTAAAAGACCAAGCTTCGCCTGGTTGATCGACAATCTGCTCCAGCGTGTACAGCTCAGATGTGATGCTCACGACCAGTCCCTCTTGATCAGCGACTCAACCCAACTTGGCTTGTCAGCCAGACGCTCACAGCCCGCACCGGCATCAGGACGAAAATAGTTGAGGACGGCCTGCTTGTACCGCCCCTGCACTCTTTTACCTATAGCCACCTGTTCATCACGATAGAGTTCGGCACATTTCCGTTGTTGCTGTTGCAGGTACTCCAGCACCTGCCGCGGATGATGGCTCTGAGCAATAACATCCAGCAAATTAAGGTCGCCATCCCTGAAAAAGTTGGCCGCTGTTTCTTGACGCACCTGCTGCTTTTCTAGGCGAATCGCTCCGAGCAGGAATTCCAGTCGCAGGGCGAACGGCATGAGCTGTTCATACTCGAATTGATCGATATAAATCAGGGTAGCGAGGAGGAAAATTTCCCGCAGGTATTCCTGGTTGCTCCGCAACAACTTCGCGTACAGGCTACGAAAAGCGAGCAGGCCCGTCTCTGCGGTCGGCTCATTCATCAGCGCCTGCAACAGCGCCGCGTACTTATCGGCATAGAGGAAGAAACCGATGCCCTGATGAATAGGCTGGCGCAGTGCCATAGGCAGATTGGCGGGGTTCTGGCTCAGCAGCAGGCGACTGCCCTGCAATTCGCGATCGCCTCCGGCCTTTAACGTCAAGGCCGTGGCCATCCGGTTATGACGGCAGGCGTATACCGGCAGAGTATCCAGACTAGAACGGGCATCTTGATCCTGGGGCCAGGTATTAGTCTGGAACTCCTCAAGTATGGAGTCATGCCGGCCCGCCGGCACCTGGCTGCCTCGCCAACGCCGGGCACGCCAGAGAAATCGATTGAACAGATTGGGCGCAAAATCCTGACCTGGGGAGAGCACCGCCGGATGACGCTGAATTTCTTCCCAGCGCTCGGCGCAGTATTGCTCCAAGCCATGGCGTTGCTGTTCATGACCTCCAGCTTGGTCTATGGCGCGCAGATGATAAGCCTTGAGCAGGTCGGTGGCGTGCAGACGTACGCCACGGTTGTTCTGAGTGTCGAAAAAGGTAAAAGCCAGATCAGCGCTGTTGACCACAATTACGGTCAACAGCAATCGGTCGAACAACGAGGCATCGATCTGCGGCTTGCATTCTTGCAGCACCTTGTCGGCCTGACGGATGCGACGCGCCGATTGTGCCGAAAAGCTCAGCGACTGCCCAGGCGGCAGTTTTCCCTGCGTGTACCGGTACAATATCGAGAGCGCGGTGATACGCTGCTGACCATCGATGATAAAACGCAGCTTCTTGTCCGCATCGGCATGTAGCAGGATCGCACCCATGTAGTATGGCATCCCCTGATCAGTCTTCTGCTGATACTCAGCCAGATCGCCGGCCAACTGAGTCATTTTTGACTGATCCCAGACAAAACCACGTTGGTAGCTATCCAGTGCCAGCGGCCACTCACTGACGACCAACAGCTGATTGAAACTTAGCGTCGTAACCGAGACAGGGGAACTCGATCCCTTCATACCAGACGCGTCCTGCCGGTCAGTAGCTCTTGCATCATGCCTTGTTTAATTTGGCGAGTTTTGGTCAGACGGAGATTGAAGGCTTGGATTTCTTTATCCATGTCCGACAGGGTATTAGCAATAGCAGTTTGCTCTTCAGGGTTTAATGCGATAGAAAATCTTAGGCTCCTAACCTGATTAAAATTTAGCCCCTCTCGATTACCACCTGCTTGGTAGCTATCAATCTGATCTTGGCCGACTCGAGAATTCATCAACTCAACTAATAAAAACGGGTTCAGCCTTCTTGACTCAGTTCTAATAATACAAACATGTTGATTAACATTCCCACCCGCAATACGCTCATCTGCTATTGCACACCGTCCTATTGAAGCTCCAGTGATATTCAATAACACATCAAATTTTAGAATCTCAGTACCGGCAAATGTGCTATGAGTCTCCTCAGTTATGTGAGCGACATCAGATAGATCCAGCTCTCCCCAGCCTACGTTTTGGCTGCGAATGAATGGCCGCCCACTGTCAGCGTAAACACTTGAACCTCCGGTGGGAGTTTTGCCGCTACCTACTTTTTTTGTACACTCATCTAAAGACACAACCTCCCAATCCTCCGGAATTCCCCCAAATTCAGTCTGTTTGATTCCTTTCGGATGACCATCGGGGTGAGTGGCGAATTGCGGCAGGCGGGTGCAGCCGGTGAGGAGTTGTTGTAAGGCGGACGTTTTGATGGCCTGCTTTTTGGCGATCAGATCTTCCAGGCTGCTGATCAGTTCATCGACATCAAACAGGGCGTTGGAGATAGCGGTTTGTTCGAGAACGGGCGGAACCGCAATATACTCCTGATGAACGTCGTTCCTATTAACACCTGGAACTCCACTCTTACCGCTATGGGCTTCAAAGTCCACTGTTTTTAGCAGATAAAATGTATATTGCGGAGTCGTGAGATTATACTCTTTCACGTAAAGAGTTGTATTCAGCGGCCAAAAATCTTCTTCTACGTAGAAAATCTGACCAATAGTTCCATATCGCCCAGTAACAACACCAGGAGCCGAAACTTTCGATTCGTTGTGAAAACCGGTAACACCAGATGATGAAACAATAGGGACCACGCCCTTTTGGCGGTGTCTATGAGGTAGATCAAAACCACGCTGGAGCTTTATTGCCGAACCCAATTCGGTTGCAGTCCAATCATCAGGAATAATACCTGCCTCAGTCTCCTTGTACCCCTCAGGCACAAGCTGCTTTTCGCTGGAGAGCGGCGTATCTACCGAATACTGCTCTCCAATCTCACCAACTGTCTCGACCATGCTCAAGCCTCCAACCCCATGGCTCGCAGATGTCCGGCTGCGCGTAGGCTCAAGAGTTCGACCTCGGCATTCAGCTCTGATAGAGCTCGGGCATATCGCTGCTCAAGCTCCCGCACCCGATTGGTCAATTGCTGGATGACCCGCTCGATCTCAGCCTCGATACCAGCCTGCAGGCTGGCAAGCCATTTATCCGTTACCAGTAGATTCTGAATATCTTCCAGGCTGAGCAAGGGGTATTGACGAAATACAGCTAGATCCAACTCATCCTCGGCGTCTCTTAGAGCATTCTTGGCAGTAGCTTCAGCATCGAACAGCTTTTTTACCTGCTTCAGCGCAGCAGTTTCTTCCGCGTCCATGGTCAGCTTCTGTCGTGCAGTAACGCTTGCCTTGGTGACCTTGTCCTTATCGTTAAGTGCATCGCTAAGCAGGCCATCATCGCCGCAGTGTTCTTCCAGGAAGCTTTCGAGCGCCTGACAGGCGCTGTCGTAAGCTGCCTGCAACTGACTTATGCGCGCCACGTATTGCGGAAAGAAGCGCGCGCCGATAAGCGCCGGCGGAATGAGCTCCGCCTTGTACTTGCTTTTACCGATGGTGATATCTGGTGCTTCCTTGAGCTTTTCGCCCCTCTTCACTACCAGCTCACGTAGCTGCCTGCCGGCAGCCCAATCGTCCTGCACCAGCACATAGACATCGTCCTGCATCGTCTCGGACCAGTAGTCCATAAGAATCTGGTAAATGTCATATTTACTCAGCAGCGGGATGGCGCTGTAGCGCTCCAACAGGTCTTCGGAAATACCATGAATTACGGCCTTAGGCTTGTCGCCAGGATGAATGTTGCGCAGGTTGCTGCTGTCCTGCCACTCCAGGAACGGTACCAGGCTGCGCTCTGCAAAGGTGTTGAACTCCGGATGAGCGAGGATGGTTCTCTTAACCAGATTCGCCTTCACCAGTGCATTGCAATAGCCTGGACGACTTGGCTTGAATAAGGTGACACGTAGACTAGGGAAAACCTGCCAAAACCGCTCCAAGGCATCGATATCTGCCATAGGGATGCCTCCCTGCAGGTGAGCGGATAGGTCGTGCAAATCTTCAGGTTCGCTGGCATCGATGTAGCGCGAGATATTCAGATTGTAATCATTACCGGCAATCTCGGTCAGTGCCACCATACGGCTGTAGCGTGGCAGCTGCAGCTGCTTGGTGAACACGTCCACCACCTTGTGGATGTCCTGGTCGCGAAGGCGGTTCTTGTTGCCGTCCTTCTTGAAGCCTTTGCTAGCATCGATCATAAAGATGCCGGTGCGCTGCTTAGCCTGCTCCTTGTCCAGCACGATGATGCAGGCGGGGATACTGGTACCGTAGAAAAGGTTGGCAGGCAAGCCAATGATGCCCTTAATGTAACCCTGCTTAACTAGGTTCTCACGAATTCGTGCCTCGGCATTGCCTCGGAATAGCACACCGTGGGGCAAAATTACCGCGCCTTTGCCGATACTTTTCAGAGATTTAAGGATATGCAACAGGAAGGCGTAATCGCCGTTTTTCTCCGGCGGGATGCCCCAGCTGAAGCGACCGAACTGATCTTCCACGGGATTTATGCCACTGGTCCAGTTCTTGTTAGAGAACGGCGGGTTGGCCACGGCAAAGTCGAATAATTTGAGCTCGCCAATAGGATCCTTCCAGTGTGGATCGGATAGTGTGTTGCCCTTCCAAATCTTGCCGGTGGCATTGTTGTGCAGAATCATATTCATGCGCGCCAAGGCCGCGGTGGCGTTGTCCATCTCCTGACCGAAGATCGACAGACCACGTGGCGCTTCATCACTGGCTTTGAGCAGCAGCGATCCAGACCCACAAGCAGGGTCATAGACGCTGGCGTCCTGCGGCGTGTCATGGCTGATGCCGACCACTTTGGCTACGATCCGAGAAACTTCCGAAGGCGTGTAGAACTGGCCCTTACTCTTACCCGACTCGGTAGCAAAGTGACGCATCAGGTATTCGTAGGCGTCGCCCAGCAGGTCATCACCGTCGGCGCGGTTGCTCGACATGTCCAGCCCTTCGAAAATGCCGATTAGCTTGGACAGGCGGTCGACCATTTCCTTGTCTTTGCCGAGCTTATCTTCATCGTTGAAGTCGGCGACATCGATCACGCCCTTGAGGTCATTTTCCTCGGCCAGGCGACTAATGATGGTGTTGATGTCTTCACCGATATTCTTGCTGCCCTTGAGCTCCACCATGTCATCGAAGCTGGCCCCCTGCGGCACCAGGATCATGCCATAGGGGTCACCCTTGAACTTGTCCGACACGTACTTCATAAACAGCAGGGTAAGGACGTAATCCTTGTACTGGGAAGCATCCATACCGCCGCGCAATTCGTCGCAGCTGGCCCAAAGGGAGGAATAGAGAGCAGTTTTTTTGATGGCCATGGGATTCCGTGTTCAGGGCAGCAGCCAAGGCAACTCTAGCCTTAGCGCAATGATCCAGTTTTTAAGCGTCCCTAATTATCACATCTTGCATGACATAAGACGATCAACGATCCAGAGTGATTCCTCCTTGCAATGCTGAAGCTCCCCAGATTGATGCCAGGGCGACCCAGGTGCCGACACGGATCGAGGGTGCTGGCTTGCGCGCCGTGATGGCCTGCGTTTCAACTTGATGGAGGTCAGGTGACGGATCTCACTCAGGCCCTCACTTGGCACCCCGTCCCGCCTAGACTCACTTCATGCTGTAGCCTGGTCCATCTCCCGGCAGCTGATCAGCTGCCTGACTTTATCGACCAGCGCATTCATCGATTGAGCGGTGCTTAAGTAGGCTGTTTCTGCACTGTTCATGCAGATCAACCCCAATGGGCTGCATTCGAGCCCAATCTCTTGGTACGCAACCCAGAACACCTCTTGATGTTCATCGTCGCAGCAGTCCGCGTACGCTTCGTTAATCTGTGGCACGCAGTCGAATAGCCTGGACAGCGATGTCGACTTGACCTGCTCATCGCCCAGTACGTCCAGGGTGATACGGTAGGCCGGCTCGTCCGTGCGGGCGACAGCCTGCACCAGCCGACCGATGACGATTGCAGTGTGTGATTCAGATAACGGAAGTCGCGGATTGATGAAAGGAAGAAGCATGGGCGTGCCTACTGGATAATGGATTGAGTAAAGGGGAGCTAAGCAGCTCCCACCTGATCTGCTGCCGTGGTTCACCCCCTGCTACAACCAAACGCACGGCATCGACTGCCGTAGTCCTTGGTAGCTGCCTTGCAGAGGTAGCTAACCCGATGGAAGTACCGATCCATTTCCTCTGGATCATCCTGAGAGAGGTGGAATGTGGCTTTATCAGGGATATGCACCAAGCCATCGGCATCTTCGAATGAAATCCTCAGCGCACTGGCCCATGCGGCCTGAATGCGGCTGTATAGATTCTCCCTTTCAGATTGAAAGCGCCCCACCGTGTGGTACGCATCCCGATTAAGCAGCAAGACGAAGTGGAAGTGCGGACGACACTCTTGTCCAATCTCTCTGACCCAACACCATCGAACGCTTGTCCGATGTGCAGAGCCATTCAGGCGCTCTGAGCGCTTGCGAGCGGATTGAATTCTGAAGGTCAAGGAATCGACAAATCTGGAGATGACGGTGTTGCTTGATTCAGGTGGCAGATCGTCGTCTGGAAAACGTAAATCGAAGCGTACCGCGAACACCTGGCGATGATCGCTCAGCGCCAACTGAGTCGTTTCGTACAGTCGTTCAAGGTATTCAGTAACTAAGGGGGCGTGGGACGTCATCACTGGTAGACCGCGAAAGGCGCCCTCGTAATACAGGTGGAGATTGC